>OCGZ01000239.1_pt1 | contig 52391 bp, 42 predicted proteins | sample 1538711 | NCBI WGS metagenome assembly OCGZ01 (sample SAMN04571720, study PRJEB22368) | human gut metagenome | biome: human gut; material: stool | host: Homo sapiens | place: Luxembourg | collected 2012-08-17
TTGCCTGTCAAAGAGCAAGGATATGAAATATATCACGATTGTTGATTCTAGCATAACTTTCCCGGGATGTAAAGCATAAATTTAATTTTTTTCGAATTTTTTCAAGTTTCTTGTATTTTTCTCCACAAGCTTACGTGCCACCATGATCTGATGACCGCAGCCCGCACATTTCAGGCGGAAATCCGCACCTACCCGCAGGATCTCCCACTCCTTGCTGCCACAGGGATGTGCTTTCTTCAGTGTCACCACATCTCCCACTTCATAATTTAATCCCATAATATTACTCCTCGATGATAGATTTATACTTTCCGCACAGCCCACGGCTGCCCTGTCAGCTTTCATCCTGGCAGATATCCCGGCTTCCTGTGCAATGTAAGATTCTACACATGTATCCGGCTGAATACCATTCCGATCGGCTCTTTAATAAGAAGATCCGCATACTTATCCCTTGGTGTCGGTGCCTTGTTGATCACAACCAGATGATCTCCTCTGAAATAGTCGATCAGTCCTGCTGCCGGATACACAGCCAGAGATGTACCGCCGATGATCAGCACCTGTGCCTCTGAGATAGCCCTCACGGATTCCTGTATTGTATAATCATCAAGACCTTCCTCATAGAGAACCACATCCGGCTTAATAATACCGCCGCAGGTACATTTCGGAACGCCCTTCGCAGCTTTCATATACCTGAAGTCATATGATTTTCCGCATTTCATACAGTAATTCCGGTAAACACTTCCATGAAGTTCAAGAACATTTTTACTCCCTGCCATCTGATGCAGGTTGTCAATATTCTGGGTGATCACTGCCTTAAGCTTTCCGGCTGCTTCCATCTGTGCAAGCTTCAGATGCGCTGCATTTGGCTTTGCTGTATCACAGAGCATCTTATCCTGATAAAACTTAAAAAACTCCTCAGGCCTGCGCATAAAGAATGTATGGCTTAAAATCGTCTCCGGCGGATAATCATACTTCTGATTATAGAGTCCGTCCTGGCTTCGGAAATCCGGGATTCCACTCTCTGTGGAAACTCCTGCGCCTCCGAAAAATACAATATTGTCACTCTCGTCTATGATCCTCTGTAATTTTTCAATCTCATTTTCCATATCTTTTCTTCCTCCCATTGTTCCGCCAGGCCCTGCCGGCTTCTCCATCCACACTGGATTTTCCTGCACAGCATCAGCCTTACTGCGGATCCACTGCATTCACCTGTTTTCCCTGCACTACAAAACGGGTTGCCTGATTTCCTGTACAGGTAGACAAGGTAACGATCTTGTCTTTCTTGTCAGCATCTTCCTCAGCAGCATCTGTCTTGATCTCGGAATTTTTGAACATTTTTTTCTCATATTCCAGAAATTCCTTTCCTGGACCTTTAAACAACGTATAGGTATCGCTGTCCACTGAGGTTGTGTACGCTGAAATAATCTCATAACGGTAATCTTTCTCCGGTGTAAGGATCCAGAAATACTTGTTAGTATTATAAAGTGTTTCATCTTCTCTGTATTTCTTCAGCATTCCAAACATGGAACCGTTCTTCATATTGTGCCCGTACACAAGCGTATTACAGTCGCTGAAATCTCTTTTGTTCTCATAATCAATAAAGATCGTTCCTGCGAAATTGTAGTTTTTCTCATATGTCTGGTGGAGATAAGTGCTGTTATCTTTTCCCTGTACTACCGGATAGCTAATCTGCGGCAAAGCTTCCATATAGATCCAGCCAATCACATCGTCATTGATACTCTTCAGTGAAGAAAAATCAATACTTATCGGTGCTGTCGGCTGCTCATCCGGCTGTCCCAGCTCCTCCACCTCATCGGGATCGCGTTCTGTCACTGCCATTTCTGAAATACTGTTATACTCATCCGTTCCCTTCTTATATTCCGTATAAATATGATATAGATTAAACGCTGCATAACAGAATACGCAGATCGCCGCGATCAGTACCAGAGTCAGGATGTAATCTCCTGCTGTTTTTTTCTTTTTTGTATTGTCTTTCCTGCTCATAACCACGCTCCTTTGACCTGTCAGGATTTTCCGGTTTCTGTATTCATTATAAATATCCCTCTGTTTTCTTGCAACTGTTTTGTTTTTCACTATCTTTACATCCAAAAGAAACAGCCCCGGAATGGGCGTCCGGAGCTGTCTGTCAGGTATGTTTATTTTTTAAAACTATGCTCTTCTCAGGCCAGTTCTTTACCTGTGAGCATCTTATATGCCTGGAGATATTTCTCAATGGTCTTGTCAACGATCTCCTGCGGCAGTGTCCAGTCATTATCCGGGTTGGCTTTCAGCCAGTCACGGGCAAACTGTTTGTCAAAAGATGGCTGGCCATGTCCTGGTTCATAGCCTTCTGCCGGCCAGAAGCGGGAGCTGTCCGGTGTCAGCATCTCATCACCGATCACCATGTTGCCGTCCTCATCAAGGCCAAACTCAAATTTCGTATCTGCAATGATGATACCCTTGCTAAGTGCATACTCTGCACATTTTTTATAAAGAGCGATGGTGTTGTCACGAAGCTTCTCTGCATACTCGCGGCCTTTTCCAGGGAAGTATTTCTCAAGATGATCAATACTCTGTTCAAAAGAGATGTTCTCATCATGATCACCGATCTCAGCTTTGGTAGATGGTGTGTAGATCGGCTCAGGCAGCTTGTCGGATTCCCTGAGGCCTTCCGGAAGCTTGATGCCGCATACAGTACCATTCTCTTTATAGCTTGCCCAGCCGCTTCCTGTGATGTATCCACGAACGATACACTCGATCGGCAGCATGTTCAGCTTACGGCACATCATGGATTTTCCCTCGAATTTCTCCTGCTGGAAAAACTCCGGCATATCCTTTGTATCTACAGAAATCATGTGGTTAGGAAGGATGTCCTCTGTCATGTCAAACCAGAATTTAGACATCTGGGTCAGTACTGCACCTTTCTTTGTGACTTCGTTATTTAAGATCACGTCAAAGCAGCTGATACGGTCTGTTGCAACCATGATCAGGCTGTCGCCGTTATCATAGATCTCACGTACTTTACCTTCTTTGATTGGTTTTAATTCCTGCATTTTTTTACACCTCATCATTCGGTTTTTTGGTTTATTGCTTTCAGCACAATTACCGTATCATTTTGGAAGCCCTTCTGTCAAGACGCCAGGCCCTTTTCAGTCATAAGTATTCGTTAATGGATCATTCATTTTTTTAATAGTGCCTCACATTCTTCCTGAAGCTTCTTCTCCTGTTTCCTGTAAAGAAGCTTCTCACTGCAGACAAAATAAGGATTGCAGCCATATTCCCTGATAAAAGCTGCCGCATGACTGTTCCTGGTCAGCCCTGTAACAAAAAGAATCATCTCCTGTCCATCCCCGAAGCAATCCGTCATAAACGAAAAAGCCCGTTCCAGTTCCTGGCTGATCTGTCCTGCACAGTCTTTACGCTTCTCTGCCATTTCTGCAAACAGCTCTTTAATCCGGTCAAAACCAGCCCCCACATCTGTCATATGTTCTTTTCGCAAAATAAGGCTGAATTTTTCCAGTGTACGGATCACAAATACTTCCTGGCTTTCCTGTTCTTCTGAAAGAAGTTCCGCCTCCAGACGTACTGCAAGGCTTTTTTTCTTCACATCTATGAATTCATCTAATGCAGATATATCCCTACTGTCACTGAGAAATGTTTTCAGATGCAGAAGCTCCTGATACACCATCTCAGTCTCTCTGTCAGTTTTTTCATAGATAAGAAGATTTCCGTTCAGCCCGTCAAGAAGAAGTCCTGTTACAAGAAAACGCTCCTCAAAGGAAGCTTCCTGAGCCATTTTTTCCCGCTGTATCCTCTCATCCTCCTGCATTGTCCCGGAAAGCATCCGATCCAGTCCATAGTCCGTTCCGTACTTACGATACAGCTGATAACCGGCAAAAAAGCTCCTCGCAATCTCATCTCTGCAAAGATATTCACTGATCAGATTCTCCGTGATCTCAACGCCCAGTTCCTCATAAGCTTTCAAAATCTCCGAAAGATCCTCCCAGCCTCGTGCTGTCACAAAAAACTTCCCGTCTGCTGTATTCTCCACTGAATAAAAATGCTCTTTTTTCATGCTGAGATAAGAAAGAATCGCACCATGTATCCCTTTTTTCCAGGCATATTCCATCCACACATCAAGATCAGCCTCTATATCCATCCTGCGAACACGATCCAGTGTCACAATATCAAATTCCCGGACTGATTTATTATATTCCGGCGGATTTCCGGCTGCTGCGATCAGCCATCCTTCCGGTACGCTGTGGCTTCCAAATGTCTTATTCTGAAGAAACTGCAGCATCGTAGGTGCAAGAGTCTCTGATACACAGTTGATCTCATCAATAAACAGAATTCCTTCTTTTTTTCCTGTGCGCTCCATACAGTCGTATACAGAAGCAATGATCTCACTCAAAGTATATTCCGTAATCCCTGTTTCTTTTCCGTTATAGCAGCGGGTCACGATTCTTGGAAGTCCTACTGCACTCTGCCTTGTATGGTGGGTGATAGTGTAAGCCACAAGACCCACATTACATTCCTCTGCCACCTGCTCCATAATTGCTGTTTTTCCGATTCCAGGAGGCCCCATAAGCAGAACAGGACGCTGTCTCAGTTTTGGAAATGTATAATGTCCGCGGGAATCTTTTTTGTTGTATGCAAGTAAGGTGTGTTTGATCTCTTCTTTTGCTTCTTTTATATTCATGGTCTGTGGCGCACTCCTTCCTGCTCTGCCACAAGGCGGATCGCCCATGGCGGAACAAGTTCCATTTTTTCTGTTTTATGCAAAAATACAAAAGCAGTCTCATAATCGGGCTTGCTGCCCGGATAGATTCCATCTCCGTCAGTGAAATAAATCAGTGCCTTGAGACGCCGGATTTCTTTTTTCTCCTGCTGCTCCTTCACATATCTAAACACAGGCCGAAAATCAGTTCCTCCACGCCCCTGGATCGTGATATCCCGGCTGTATTCCTTCCATTCATCCTCAGAGTGGATGACTTTTACGTCCTGGATGCAGCAGTCGCACTGAATGAGATACACTTTCATCTTATGGAAAAAATTCTCTTTTTCACTGAGGATGGAATAGGTTTCTCCAAGGAATCTCCGCACGGTTTCCCCGTCACAGGAACCAGATGTATCAATGGCGATCACCAGCTCCTCAAGCCGGTTCACTTCCTTATATTCCAGTGGTTCGATCAGGGGAAGGTTCCCGTAATGTTCCATTCCGTAATTGTAAAAAATATAATCAAAGCTCTCTGTGTCCAGTTCCACTTCCTCCCGCAGTACGGAAAACTGCCGGAGAAATTTTTTATAATCATATTTTCCTGATTTTACAGAGCCTGCCGCCTCCTGCCGGTTCCCTTGCCGGGTTCCTCTTCGTTTCCTGTGATCCTGCCTGTTTGCAGCCGTGTAAGAAAGCAGCCTGTTCCATTTCTCTCTGGTCTTTTTCCCCTGTTCTCCCGTACAATGGTCCCATAGAGTATGATCGTCAAAATGAAAGGCTTCTTCCATTTCTTCTAACCGGAATGAAAAAGCTTCTTCTTTCAGTTTCCTGCAGATCTTCTCTGCTGAATCTGCCTGTCCACCCAGTCTCTGAAGAACCTTTCTCCTCACTTCATTCTCCGGAATTTTTAATGAATGGATCTTCTCCCTGGTGATAATCTGCTCTACTGCGATATCACAGGCCAGATTCCACATCCTTTTATCCTCCTGGTTTTCCCTGAAAATATGAAGATACAGACAGTGGAGCAGCATATGCAGGTATCCTCTTCGCACTGCTTCCGGATTTTTCACATAAAGCTCCAGAAGATATTCCGGCGAAAAAAGAAAGTCTTCTCCATTTGTACCGATAGTTCTCGTCTGGTCAGAAGCTTTCCCCGAAATGCAGGCAAAAGCCCCATCCAGATACGGAAAATGGTAGTACAGTTCGTTCCTGGTATTTTCCAGGATATGTATTCCTAATTCTTCCTGCTCCCGCTCCAAAGACGCCCCTTCCTTTCATTCCGATATCCGCATTTGCTAAGTAGTAACTCCACGCCGGATAACAGTTTCGCAGTTTACTTTTTTCTCTTACAATTCAAATTTCTTCTCTTTAAATCCGTATTTTTCTTTCTTCAAATGCAGCAATCCCATCAACGCTGCAGGTCGCCGCCATTCCTCCGCCAGCTGCAGAAACACTTCCAGTTCCCGTTCTCCGAACCATTCATTCTCATAAAGCTTCTCTATCTTTTCCCAGTCATCTTCCAGGATCAGGCGTTCCACAGCCGGACGTATCCGTTTCTTCAGATAGGCACCATATTCTTCACGTTCCTCATCTGTTACTTCTTCTGCCAAAAAATATCCCCGTAAAGCAACTGCCAGCCGCAGCGGCTCCTGTTTGGTGCTTCCGAACTTCCGGTAAAGATGAAATGCCTCTGTGACGGCATCTTCATTCTCTGCCCGCATCTCAAGAGCATTCGCAGCGACTTCCACATCTTTCTGAAAACGGCTGAGTTCTGTCATAGTAATCCCTCCTGTCCGATGTCTGTTTATACCATTCCGAAAAATATTTTTGTATGACATTATCATATCACGGACAGACTTGTTTGAAAATTATTTTTTTCAGATTCCCTTCTTATAAAGAATAAATGAATAGATCATCGGTATAAAAACTGCCATCAGGACAACCACCAGGACAACTTCTGTTTTCAGGAGCATCGAATTGATAAGAAAAAGTACGCCCGACACGATCAGTACCCATCCTGCCATGCGGTGGGTGCGGTTCCAGTTTTCCTCACTGTGTAAAGTCCAGGGAAGCTTTATTCCCACTGTATAATTCTGCTTTACCTTATGAGTATAATTTCCAAGTACGATAAACATAATGCCTACCATAATGTTCACGACCATCCCTATGTCAATATCCATTCCCAGAGCCAGTGCATAGATCGACATGCAGGTGATCACGGAAACCATCGGGACCAGCCACAGGATCATGTTGAAAATACGTCTGTTGATATTTTTTCTCTTGGGATCATTTGCTGTAGCAATCACACAAAGCAGATGCACCAGCAAAAGCAGAAACGGAATTCCAAAGACCGCCTCCGGCTTGCTGCTCCAGCCGTTTGCCAGGTTATGCTGGTCAAAATGCGTCGCGATCTTCTCAGGCAGCCGGTTCCACAGAACGATTCCGGCCAGAGACGGCGATATTGTGAGGATACTACCTGCGATCAGAGACATTTTATACTCTTTCATAAATTCTCTTTTTTCTTCACCCTTCATCATTATTTTCTCCTTTCAGATCACTGAGCCACAGAAGCAGTTCCTCCACAACTGTAGTATTCAGTTCATAATACACAAAATTCTTCACCTTCGTCTCCCACACCAGATCAGCCTTCTTCAATATCTTTAAATGATAAGATATTGTCGCTCCTGTCATATCAAAATACCCGCCGATCTCCCCGGCCGACATTTTCCCCTTCTTCAAAAGCTGCAGGATCTCTCTCCGTACAGGGTCAGAAAGTGCCTTGAAGGTATCAGCAAACGCCATACGCTTTCCTCCTTCTTTATTGATATTTAGAAATATTTCTAAATAGAATATAGCATTCTTACATTTTATCGTCAATAGTTATTTAGATTTTTTTCTAAATAGTTGCATTTGTCATAACCCTGAATTTCCCCTGCCGAAAAAAATGAGGATACCGACCATCGCCCCTGCGACTTTACGATATCCTCATTCATGATTGAGCAACCATATTCTGTTTTCCCCTCTGTAAAACTACCTCATACAAAAATCAAGACTGGATGTGATCTCCGGTGCAAGCTCCGGCACATGTGCACAGAAGTCCATTTCTCTTCCAAGGCCAATAGATGCAACTCCAAGAATCGATTTTCCGTTTACTGTTCTGTATCCTCTTTTCAGATCCACTGCAAACGGAAAATGCTCCGTCACATCGAGAAAACGGTTCACTTCATCCATGGTCTCAAACTGTACTTTTCTTACTGTCATTGGTTTTTTACCCCTTTTCTCTATCTTTACTACTATTTTACTATGAAATCTCCGCTTGTATAGAGTAAATTTTTAAGAAAAAAGGTGTAAATTTTAGATGTTATCTTCTCCCATTTCTGTTACAATATAAAAAAACAACACCCAGGAGGTATCAAAATGTCAAAAAAGAACCTTATCGCAGGACAATCCGGCGGACCAACCGCAGCGATCAACAGCAGTCTTTACGGTGTGGTATCTGAAGCACTTAAACATACAGAAGAAATCGACCACGTTTACGGCATGGTCAACGGCATCGAGGGATTTTTAAACGGTACTGTCCTTGATTTCCAGGAAGCACTTCCAGGAGAAAAGCTTCAGGCACTTACCTGGACACCAGGTGCATACCTTGGTTCCTGCCGCTACAAACTTCCGGAATCTCTGGAGGATCCGGTTTATCCTGAACTCTTCCGTAAATTCGAGGAGATGAATATTGGCTGGTTCTTTTATATCGGAGGCAATGATTCCATGGATACTGTCAGCAAGCTTTCCCGCTATGCCCAAAAGATCGGCAGCGACATCCGTATCCTTGGTGAGCCTAAGACCATTGACAATGACCTTGTAAACACAGATCACACCCCAGGTTTTGGAAGTGCTGCCCGCTACGTAGCCTCCACAGTAAGAGAAATCACCCTGGATGCCTGTGTCTATGAGAAAAAATCTGTCACCATCATCGAAATTATGGGACGTCACGCTGGCTGGCTCACCGGTGCAGCAGCTCTGGCCCGGAAATATACAGGCGACAACCCTCTCCTTATTTACCTTCCGGAAACTGATTTCGATGTAGAAGAATTTCTCCGGAAAGTCAGTGCTTCTTTCGAAAAAAACTGCAATGTTGTTGTCTGTGTATCCGAGGGAATCCACGATAAAGACGGTACTTTCATCTGCGAATACGACAGCGCTACCGGAACCGACGCCTTCGGTCACAAGATGCTTGCTGGCTGCGGTAAATATCTTGAGAATCTTGTACGCAGCCGTCTTGGTGTCAAAGCCCGCTCCGTAGAGCTCAATGTAAGCCAGCGCTGCTCTGCAGCCATGCTCGCCGGAACAGACCAGCAAGAAGGCATCCTCGCCGGTGAATTTGGTGTACAGGCTGCCCTGAACGGCGAAACCGGAAAGATGATCGCATTTAAACGTCAGAGTGATTCTCCGTACTCCATGAAATGTACACTGGAGGATGTCAACGTTATCTGCAACGAAGAAAAGACTGTTCCTGTGGAATGGATCACAGAAGACGGCTCCGATGTCACCGAAGACTTTATCCGCTATGCCCGCCCGCTGATCCAGGGAACTGTAAATGTTCCGGTTGGCGAGGATGGACTGCCGGCGTTCGTGTATCGGAAATAAGATTTGTGGTAATGCGGATAAAAATATCCACATTTGCTGCGTAACTCTGTCCTGAGTAACTGTTTATCCGTCATTCAATAAAAAATGCACCGGGAATTCCTGATAGTTCCCGATGCATTTTCTTTATTTCTCTATATATTTTCTTTTTTATTTCTTACTGCGGTATGCTTCTGCTTCCCAGTGTGTGATAAAATATGTGATCTCATCTGTCATCTGCAGCGGGCCGCCAAAACTTTCCGCATATACAGCAAGCTTAATCGCATCTTTTACCAGAAGCTGAGCTTTCTCTGCCTTTCCCTTATCATCTTCCATGATAAATGCGCCAACACCCTGTACCAGGATCAGTCTTGGCTCTTTATCATTCTCTGCCATAAATGCATCCAGAGCATTTTTTGCCTCATCAATATTTTCCACAAATAACGGATACGGTCCGCAATATACGATATGATCCGGTGTGAATGGTTTCAGAAGCGGTGCTGCCGCTGTTTTATCTTTTACAAAATTGTCAGCTTCTGCTGCCGGTACAACTTCTACAGTATGTCCAAGCAGCCGGGAAAGCTTCTGTGCTGCCTGCTCTTTCCCAGATGTAACCGCATCACTTACATCCGCAGTTCTCTTTACCTGCTTTTCCAGCTTACTGATAACATCGTTAAATAACACACCGATTTCTTCTACTGTATTCGCAGCAACAAAAATTCCGTGATTCTGGAGCAGGAGAACCTGAACATCTTTTCCAGATTCTTCTTTATAAGCATTCATTTTTTCAAAACAGATCCGGGCAAGTGTATATCCAGGCTTGCAGATATCGATCCAGAGCACCTCTTTTCCAAGAAGCTCTTGGCAAAGTGCCTGCGCTCCCTTTCCGCATGTCAGTCCGTTAATAAGTGTCGGATGAACATGCAGTACATAAGTATATGCAAATAAATTGTGCAGCAGAGCTTCCACGCTGGGACGTTTTGTTTTATCATCATCTGTCACTGCTGCCATTACATCTGCGAGATACAAAGATTCACGCTCCACATCATTGTCCGGATATTCTGTCTTCATGATCTCATTCAGACGTGCTCTGTCCATCTTAACAAATTCTTCTGCCCTGATGGTTGCGAGCTGTGTACCGGAACCTTTTACATACAGTGTGGTATCATCTTTTACAGAAGTATTTCCTCCGCCCGCCAGCACATACGCTGGATTGCTGCCATAAGTATTTGACATTTTCACCAAAGTTGAAAGATCCATAAGTAAAATTCCTCCCTGTTGTATGATCATATAGTTTTTCTATATGTTTATAGTACACGATAAAAGGTAATTTATCTATATGAATATTTTTCCCAAAATTAGTACATTAGTATCCTTTTGTTATCTCATGTCAGCAGCTCAAACGTATGATACAGATCCACCCTTCCATACCCCCACTCCGGGTTTGGATACTGCATGTTTTCCTCTCTTCTTGCCCCTCTCTGCAGATAATATTTCACGCTGCTTCCTGTAAAAAACGGCTGGTTATTCCGTATGATGGCCCATTCAAACAGCAAAGCCGCAATACCGGCAGTCTGGGCGGCAGAGATGCTGGTTCCGGAGCGGATTCCGAAGCCACCTCGCACCAGAGGGACTTTCACGTTTACGCCCGGAGCAGCCAGGTGCGGCGTTACCATTCCGTTTGGTGTATATCCCCTCCCTGCTGCTATATAGATGCTCCCGTCCCTGTGCTGATATGCAGTAGCTGTAATGCTGTTTCTGGCATCGCCCGGTGCAGTTACTGTTGTATAAGGGGACGGTTCCAGGAAATAGGTATCCTGTGAGATCAGCCCCTCCACCGGAAGCCACATATGGAACTGTACGTTCTGTTTGTTTTTTCCCTGGGTAAAAATCTTCCAGATTCCGGAGGCCGGATGAAAAAAACGGATATACACCAGCGAATATCCGGTCTGACGCTCGATCAGAATATAATTTACATATACCTTTGTCTCCACAAAAACAAAAGACAGTTCCTGGGTTCTGGAACCGATGGAACTGCTTACTTCCAGTATCTCTCCGGTAGGTGACTGAATGGAAAGTTCGTAGATTTCCGGCGGATCGCCCCAGAATTCCATGGTAAATCCCTGCTCACGCTCTGCAACCCGTAATTCTGTCACAATCTTTTCCCTTTCCTGCGAAAAAATTCCTGTGCTGTGGTTTCTGGTATTCCCTTCATTTCCTGCTGCCACAGACACTGAAACCTGAGAAAAGTTTGCCACATAATCCACATACTGGCTTAACGCATTAGTTCCCAGATGAGCACCCTGGCTGCTGCCGATACCTACGCAGATCGAAAGAGGCACTCCCAGTTCTTTTGCCAGGCGGATAGCAAATGCAATGGCCATCATTACATCATCTTCCTGAAAAACTTCCGCCTCCGGAGGATAAAGATAAAAGTTTCGCAGATATTGTTTGGCTGGTTTTACTTTTATAATGATAAGGGTTGCCTCTGGCGCTGCTCCTGTGAAATTTTCTCCCTGAACCATATTTCCGGCAGCAATGCCTGCCAGCGCCGTACCGTGGCCGTTGGTATCCCGGGACGGCACGATGGAAAACGGATTCTCGGAATCCAGTGCCAGATCAATATCCCTTTTTCGGAACAACCTGCCATATGGAACTTTTGCAGCTCCCATATCAGATTCTTCTTCCAGCGACTGATCCCATAAATAAGCGATCCTGGAACCGCCCGCATTTCGAAACACTTCATTCTGATAATCAATCCCCGAATCGATCACAGCCACAGCAGTTCCTTTTCCTCTCAGCTTAAGATAAGGATGGTCATGCAGTCTGGTGATTCCCGATGCACCGGCCGCCTCCATATCCATATATGTATAGCATTTCGGAATGGAATTGTAGGATGTTCCGGTAATTTCCAGCTCTCCTGTATTTTCCAGCGGTACATAAAGAATTCCGAAAATCTCATTAATCGCCTGAAAAGTCGTTCCCGGAAAAAGCTCCATGGTATTTTCCACATTTTGCATATATTTCACGATAAAATCCCCAAAGTGCTCACTCTGTGCCGGATTTTCCGGCTGCACTCCGGGGATCTCATTCTCCTCAGTTTCCATATCAAATTCGAAATCTTCTTTTCCAAGCATGACAGTCCTGCTTTTGCCTTTTTCATAGAGTATGCAAAAACAGGCTGTCCATATTCCTGACTTAAGTGTTTTTCTTTCAACCCCCTCAAAACTACCCTCGTATATTGTCCAGCTACACTCCTGCTTCGTTTCCTGCTGTTCTTCTGCTCACCAGTATCATCATCACAACACCCGCAATCCCGGTAAAAATACTGATAAACTGGGAAGTTGATAAAACTCCAACACTTCCCCTGATAATATCGCCCCTGAAAAATTCAATGATAAAACGTCCCACACTGTAAAATATCAGATAACAGGCAGTCACCTGACCGTCTGATTTTTTGTTCCGGGCGATCATCACAAGCAGAAAAAAATGCAGAAAATCCAGCCCACTGGAATAAAGCTGTGCAGGGATCAGAGCCACATGATTCGGAGCATAAGCTGACTCCTGAAAAGTTACGGACAAAATCCCTTCCGTCTCCTTTCCATAGCAGCATCCGGCCAGAAAACAGCCGATACGTCCAAATCCCTGTGCCAGTGCTACAGACGGCAAAATCACATCTGCATACTTAAAAAAGGTCAGTTTTTTGATCCGGCAATACAACCATCCGGTAAAAATCCCTCCAATAATACCTCCAAATACCACAAATCCTGAACTCAATGTCTCCATCATAAATCCCGGATCTTCTGCAATTGATTTCCACTCGGTGATCCAGAACAGGATTTTTGCTGCAAAAAAGCCTCCAAGCAGGCACCACAGGATCATTGGAAAAATCTGGTCACTGTCAAGGCTCTGTTTCCTGGCTCTGTACTCAGCTGTCAGACAACCTGCAACAATTCCGATAGCGATCATCAGACCATATCCATACACTGTAAATGGTCCGATGGTAAGAAGTTCATTTTTCATCTGTCTCCTCCTGAAGTCTCATTTTCAGCTGCATGCCGAAAAAATCCCCACAATCGTGCATTCGCATAATCATTTAATGCACTGTTTCCGGTCCCGGAAGCATCACACTCTCCGCAGATATCCACACCCAGAATTCCCGGAAATAAACACAAATCTGTCACCGTCAAATCACTGCACGCAGCTCCATCTTTCTGCGTATCCTCACGCACAGCATCCAGTTGCTCAATATCTGCATTTTCCGATCCCGTACTCAATATATCCCCTGCTTTACATCTGGAAACAGCACACTCCAGACACCGTACCATAGTCTCCAGCCGCATATCACCCTGACTCCAGTTGGTGTCCGCATCTTCCGGACAGAGCACATCCTTATCAATGGAAATATAAAGAGGATTTTTCCCAGTCTGTTCTTTTACAAAATCCAGAATTTCCATAAGTTCCATCCCACGAAGTTTTTCCCTGCTTAAAAACTCCACTTTTTTCTGGATCTCCGGTTCCACTCTGGAAAAAGCTTCCTCATCCGGCCCTATCAAAATTACTTTCTGAAGCAGCGGAAGTTCCATAACGGAATCATAGATCCATCCACCGCAGGAAAGCAGACCGCCAAAAGCAGGTGGCTGCATATCCGTGTGATTGTCAAAAACCAGCAGATCAAATGGCTCCGAGATCTTTTCCAGCCAGATCCTTGTCATATAATGATAATTGCCGGAATCAATAAAATGGATCTCTCCGTAAGAATAGGGTGCAATACGGCTGCGTATCTCATTCATCGCCTCCTCATCACAGTAACAGTTGGTTCCGGGAATGTCCCGGGCCTCCACCCAGGATGCTTCTTTTCCCTTCCAGAACTGCTGCTCCTCATATATTCCGGAAAAATCCATAATCAATGTCTTTAAATATTTATCTGTTTTTTTCATGTGCACATCTTACCACGGAATATAAGATCATGCAAGCGAAGGATCAATCCTTCCACTCCTCCAGTTCTTCCTCATCTGAATTATCCAGAAACTCTTTCAGGCTGCCTGTTTCCACCTGATCCTTACCGACATCCCAGAGTTTCATCTCTGCACTCTGCGGTTCATTTTCCCATCGGGTGTTCTGAAATTTACCTGATGTTTCTGATGAAACAATTCCATCTGTTACTGCATCTTTCGAAGTCAGGGGCTCATCATCATATATATTTTCAGGCTCATCTTCACTTTGTTCCTGAGAATCTGCTTTCTCAGCTGACACAACTGCTGCATTTTCTGCCACTTCGTCGCTCACATCATCTGCAGCATCCTTCTTTTTCCTTCCCAAAAACTTACGTCCGGATTTCTTTGTTTTCTCCGATCCGGCCGGTGTTTCCGCCCATTCAGCTATAGTCTCCTCATGAGTCTCCGCAGCATCCTGCGGTTCATTCTCCTTCCGGGAAAAAGTTTCTCCCGGTGCTGTACTGTCACCACTCTCCCCCTCAGGATCACCATTCTCCGCTGTGGCCTTCTTCGCAATTTTCCGAAGACCCAACTTCATAACAATAAACAATATAATATCCACAACTCCGTCACAGACCAGCACCCATCCGGAAAAGATCAGTAAAGTCATGATCTTCGGAAATCTTCCGAACAGGATCACGATTCCAAGTGCAATAAAGATCAGGCTTCCGATCAGCAGCGCACTCCAGGATTTCTGTCCGCCTTTTTTCAGAAGAAATGCTCCCTTGAATTTCCATAGACTGTCCACAAGTACAAAAGCTCCCAGCATCCATGGAAGCAGTTTGATCACGATCGATGGTGTCATAAAAAGGAATACACCGAGTACAAAAACAACCACGCCACTTAAAAGATCCATGATCGTGGCAGAAACCTTTCCCCGTATGTAAATATAGATATGATAAATACCAACCCCGATAAGGATCAGTCCGAATACAACCTTGCAGATCACATCTACAGTCTGCGTTGGGATCAGTATCAGGCAAAGTCCCAGCAGCACATAGAATACTGAGGAGATGATCTCGCCTTTCAGAATATTGTTGATTTTTTCTCCCATTTTTAAACCTCCTCGTCCGTTATTCAAACAGTATAGCTCTTTTCCATCGGTCAGTCCACCCTAAAAGTCTGAAAATATCATTTTTCTGATAAAGTTTTCCTTCACCTGCTGTACAGAAAACATTGCGAAACAATTTTCCATGATATAAAAAGCAGCCCGGAGATTTCTACTCTGAAACAGCATTTCTCCGGGCTTGACTTTATTACTTATGTTTTTTCTTTTTGGTCATCAAACCGCCAATACGTCCGGTTTCTTTTGCCGAAAGACTTTTCCATCCATCTTTCAGCACCTTATCCAGTACGCCCATCTCATCGGCGATCTCATACTTCAGTTTCTCCGCCTTGGAAAGCGTTCCTTCCAGAAAAGCTTTCACTTCTTTCTCCTTGTTCATATCCACACTCCTCATCTTTTTTATGGAGTATGGACAGATTTCAGAAAAATTATGCAGTCATTAAAAAATCCTCATTATTATCTGCCATCCGGAATAATGATCGCAGCAATAATATAGGCCAGGATTCCTGCTCCGCCCATAAAAGTGATGATCACCCACACCAGACGCACCAGTGTCGGATCGATATCAAAATACTCTGCAATTCCGCCACAGACACCACATAACATACGGTTCACTGATGATTTGTAAAGTCTCTTATTGCTCATAATAAAATCCTCCTTTATAAAACTCATTTCCAATAGATCATTCACATTATGCTCTGCTGTCTATTCATGAACACAATTGTTTCCCGATCATTCATCTTCAAAATCAACGTTCACGTCACCCATTCCACACTCCAGTTTCACACTCTTTTCGGCACCTGGGTTGGAGATCGTCCTGCTGCCGGAAGTCAGTGCTGTTTCCTGCTCACCATCTACTTCCAGGTTTCCAAGTCCACATTTCAGCTCATAATTATAATCTGTATCTTTGCCAGTCAGCGAGATATCCATGTTTCCCATGCCGCAGTTACCATTTAACTTCTCCGTGGTAAGTTCCTCAATTTCCGCATTTCCCACACCAACGGAAATATCTGTCTGTTTCACCTCAAGACTTCCGTCATTGGAAAAAGTACCTGCCCCGATATCAACACTCAGCTGCTCTGTCTTAAAATCTCCATTGATCTCAACAGTTCCTGCACCTATTTTTAAAGTCACACTCTGAAATTCTTTTTTCGCCGGCAAAGAAATCTCAATGGAACTGCTTTTCAGCCTTCTGCTGCTCTCTATTTTCAGGCAGCCGTTATCATTACTGATCTGGACATGTTTCTGATCGCTTCCGGGCGCATCTACCTGTATCGTATCTTTACTCCAGGTTTTCACCACGATTTCCTCATACTTCAGATTACAGGAAAGATCTGTCACAGCAGAAGCTTCGTATGTTTTAACACAACCGGAACTGTCAAGATCATCCGATACCACGCCCTTCTCATTTACCGCATTTTCGGCCGCTGTAAGCATCGCTTTGTCATTGTCCCATGTATTATCATCTGTCACTGAATGATCCTGAAAAATCCCCAGGATCCGCTTCAGTCCGTTATCCAGGATACCGACATCTCCCATTGTCGCTCCCATGGCAGCACCGCCGGCCGTAAGTCCCAGTCCAAGCACACCAAAAACCACAGCCATAATAAGGATTACTTTCAGAAAACGCTTCATGCCTTTCCCTCCTTCCTTCCATTTATGATATTGCTGCAAAATCCTGTAAATTTCCTCAGGATAGCCGGAAGCATCTTACCTCCAAACCATACAGTCAGTGCCAGAAACAGAAGTCCCAGTGCCATCATCAGGCAGCCCACACCAATGGTAAGGATTCCTGCCGGCGGCATGGATACTGTAAGCGGAATTCCAATGATGACACACATAACAGCCGCGATCACAAGTACCACTGATCCTGCGCCTACAAAAAATGTCAGAAGAAACGGAAGCAATGCCAGTGTCACGATCACACCAACTGCCCCGCCAAACACCCCTTTGATAAGAGGTGCCGCAAAAACAAGAACGATCAGTGCCAGGATGATCCCCGGCTTGTTCTGTTTCTTCTCCGCATGATAACCACGTTCCGCGCGTTTCTCCCTTCTGCCTCTGTTATAGCCGGAATTATTATTTCCAGAATCGCTGTTCCCAGAATTTTTTCCCGGAACAGTGATCTCTGTGTATTTATCAGGCATATCGCCTTCTTCGGAAACTCTGGTATCCTGATATCCATTCTCAGTATATTCTCCGTAATCGCTGCCATTCTCCTGAAGATCAGCCTTGATGATCGCGGCAACTTTCCCCGGATTTCCCAGTTCGCGGATCACCTCTCCTTCGTTCTCCGGCCCTGCATCATCAAAATATCCTTCATAATATTCCAGTGCTTCCTGTCTCTCCGCCTCTGAAATATCGGAAAGCAGCCTCTCAAGCTGTTCCATAAACTGCTTTCTGTCCATAATCAAACTCCCTCCTCAAACATCCTTGTAATCTTGGACGAATAAATTTCCCATTCGGTTCTGTAAAGATTCAACTGTGCTGCTCCCTTGTCTGTCAGCTTATAATACTTCCGGTTCCTGCCTGCGTATTCCATATTGTAGGCTTCCAGACATTCATCCTTCTGAAGTCTCCGAAGAACCGGATACAGCGTGGATTCTGAAACCTCCAGAACACTCCGCACATCCTGGGTGATCTTATACCCGTAAGTACCGTCCTTCTCTCTGGAAATAACGGCCAGGACAATTGCATCCAGAAGTGCTGCTCCTGTATTAAATACCATTTGCTCACCTCTCTATAACCACTAAAACGGACATTCACATTCCGCTCTATTACATGCCGATAAACGCGATCACCTTACAATTCTGCATTCACATAATGAGTCATGTAATATTGTTTTATGAATAATACTATATATTGTATAATATAGTTTTGTCAATAGTATTTAGAAAAATCCCATCATCCTTTATAATATTTGTTACTGATCACTCAGTTCTCAGCAACACGCTTCGCGATGCACAGAATTTATGCTTGCCGCATAAATTCGCGCGACATGTCTCGGGTTTTCTGTGACCTTCGTTCACAAAAAACACCTCGCGGGATATTACCAGTGAACAGTAACTAATATTTTCAGTTGCCCGATCACTTTTACACTCAAAAACTGTTCGCACATTTGATCAGATCAGTTAAGTCTACTTTCGGACTACCCAAAACTATGATTCGCATAAGACTTACTTACATAAGCCTGATATTGATATTATGGAGGAAAATATGACAGATTCAGATAAAATAAAGACATTACCGCTCCCATTTCTGGAGCGTATGAAAGAAATGCTTGGAGATGACTACAACACTTTTCTGCAAAGCTATGAGAATCCTCGTACTTACGGTCTCCGGATAAATACAGCCAAACTTTCCTGCCAGGATTTTGAAAAACTTTCCCCCTTTGAGATCCGACCTATCCCGTGGATCTCCAACGGATATTTCTATGATGAGGAAAGCCGTCCTGCACGCTGCACCTACTATCAGGCCGGACTTTATTATCTCCAGGAACCAAGTGCCATGACCCCTGCATCCAGACTTCCCGTTGAACCGGGAGATTTCGTCCTGGATCTCTGTGCAGCTCCCGGAGGAAAAGCCACTGCACTTGGTGCAGCTTTAAATGATACAGGCTTTCTGCTTGCCAATGATATCAGCACTTCCAGAGCAAGAGCCCTTCTTAGAAATCTGGAGCTCTTTGGCATCAAAAACATGCTTGTTACTGATGAAAAACCTGCCAGGCTTGCACAGCGTTTTCCAGCCTTCTTCAATAAAATTCTTCTGGACGCCCCATGCTCCGGTGAAGGCATGTTCCGAAAAGAAGAAGCCCTTGCCCGTGACTGGACTCCTGAGAAATCTGCTGAACTTTCCGATATACAGAAAGACCTGATCCTGAAAGCTGCTGATATGCTCCGCCCAGGCGGAATGATGCTGTACTCCACCTGTACCTTCTCTCCGTGTGAGGATGAGGAAGTGGTCGCTCATCTTCTTCAGGAAAGACCAGATATGGAGCTAATGGAAATGCCCGGATATGAAGGATTCTCCGAAGGACGGCCGGAACTTATCAGCACACCGATTTCCCCTGAAGCTTTCGACCCGTCCTCTCTTCGAAAATGCGTCCGCATCTTTCCACATAAGATGGACGGTGAAGGTCACTTTCTCGCCCTTTTCCACAAAAAAGGCGACTCCCTTCCACCATTTTTCCGCCCTGACGGAAAAGGTCCTGACAAAAACACCCGGAAATGGCTGGAGGATTTTTTTGCAGAAATCGGTCTTCATACTCTTGGAGGACAGGAATTTGACTGGAACCGCGTGGAAATCCGCAAGGACAAGGTTTACTATCAGCTTCCATTCCCACTGGATCTCCGGGGTATCTCTTTTCTCAGAAACGGCCTCTACCTGGGCGATCTGAAAAAGAACCGTTTTGAGCCATCACAGCCCCTGGCACTGGCACTTCACAAAGAAGATATTGAGGCTACGATCTCCCTGTCTGTTTCTGATGAGCGCATCACCCGCTATCTCAAAGGTGAGACCCTTAACATCGAACCAGAAGAAGCAGCCCACAAAAAAGGCTGGCATCTTCTCTGCGCAGACGGCTATCCGATCGGTTTCGGCAAACTTGTAAACGGAATCCTGAAAAACAAATATCCTGCGGGCTGGAGAGTATAAGTGCTCCGCCGCAGGATATCTGCTCATATCAATATAGAATTTCATTTTCAGGTCAGAAGCTGAACATTTCCGTAAAGTCTCTGACCTTTTTTCCTGTAGCTGGATACTCTCAATTCGCAATCACTGTTCATCACTGCATAATTCTCAGCATAAGATTTCTTTTCCCAAAGCAAATGAATAAATATATCTTTCCTTCACCTTCCGTCCGGTCATCCTCTCAAGTGCCTCAGCATAGTCTTCCAGCTGCACATGATACCGTTCGATCAGCTTCTGTTCTTCACCACGGCGCACAAAGTCCGTTTTATAGTCCACCAGAACAATCTCCTCATCTTCAATGAAATATGCGTCAATAATTCCCTGTACCAGAACACTTTCCCCACACTGCCATTCCGGTTCCAGCTCTGAGGCTTTCCTTGCAATCACAAAAGGCTGTTCCCTGAAAAGCTGCCGGTTCAAAGCAGCCGCTTTCGTCCGCTGTCCCAAAGCCGTCTCCAGAAAATGCCAGATATCACGTATCCGTACAGATTCCGCTTCTTTCTCTTCCATCTTTTTCAGATCAAACCATTCTTTCAGCTGTTCCCGGATCATGTCCTGGTTCTCTGTCCTTCGATAATCCAGACATTCCATTACACGGTGATAAGCATTTCCACGCAGCGCACCTGTATAAGCTTCCTCTTTTTTCTCCTCGATAAACCTTGGAACAAGCGGCGTGATTTCCTCTTCCTGCTCATAATCCACTGTCTCTTCCAGATCCTGTTCGCTGTGGTAGCTTCTCTTTTTCAGTTCAGACACACTGATCTTCACAGGCAGATCTTTCAGATAGTCATACTCATACTGAAAAGAAAAACGTCTCTCAATCTCCTCCCGAATCTCACTGTCATAGACAATTCCCGGATTCCAGTTCTCAAGAGCAGCTTTTTTCATCTCTTTTTCTGCCTGCTCCACAACCTCATCCTCTACAAGATCTGCTGCTGTGATCTTCTCCACAACAAACTCCGATTCATCTCCATAAAGAGGATTCATTCGGTTCATAAACAGTCCGTACTCCTGAAACAGACCGGACATGCAGCGGTGTCTTGCAAGTGCAGGAAGCACATAATTCCAGTAAGTTTTTCCGCGCATACGCATGCCAAGAGAAAGCAGTTCTTCTTTATTATCCATTAAAACGGACAGTGATGTAATCTCATTTTCAAGATCACCGATGGTTCCACAGAGGATCAGCTTCTCCTTTGCTCTTGTCAATGCCACATAAAGCACCCGGAGTTCCTCCCCAAGGCTCTCCTTCAGAAGCTCCCTGCGGATGATTTGCTTGCAAAGTGAGGACGCAATGATCCTCTTATCCGGCAGAATGGCATCTGCACCAATTCCCAGATCCGGATGGATCAGAATACTTGCATTCATATCACGGAAATTAAATCTCTTGCCCATTCCTGCTGCAAACACTACCGGAAATTCCAGTCCTTTACTCTTATGGATTGTCATGATCTGCACTGCACTTTCCCCTGCGCCGGAAAGATTCACCTCACCATAATCCACCTGATACTGCTGCAGCTTCTCAATATATCTGACAAAATTGAAAAGTCCACGGTAGCTTGTCTTCTCATACTCCATTGCCTTTTCCACCAGCATGTTCAGGTTCGCGCTTCTCTGTACACCATCCGGCATAGCTTTTGCATAATTGCCATATCCGGTACGCTCAAGAGCTTCCAGAATCAGCTGATGCACCGGCGTATAAGCGGACATATCACGAAGCGCATTCATATTTTCCATAAAACGGGACAGTTTTTCTCCCAGGATTTTTTTCTTTTCTCCAACAATCTTATGCTCCCGGTAATCCTCCACAAAAGACTTTACACATTCATAGATCATTCCCTCCGGACAGGCAATGCGGATCTCCGCCAGCTCTTCCGTAGTGCATCCTGCCATCGGTGAACGAAGCACACCGGTAAACGGGATATCCTGCAGCGGATTATCCAGGATACGAAGATAATTCAGAAGCGTCACCACCTCAGTAGTGGAAAAATATCCTGTCCTGGATGCCGTGTAAGAAGGAATCCCCCTTGAAGACAGCACCTCCCCAAAAGTTTCAGCCCAGCCTGTGGCCGAACGAAGCAGTATCACAATATCTCCATACCGCAAAGGCCGGTACTCCCCTGTTTCCTTATCCAGCACCTTCTCTGCTCCCACCATGGAACGTATTTTCCCTGCAATTGCCAGAGCTTCCAGCTCCCGTTCATTCTCCGGACCTTCCTCATCTTCCAGTACCGGACTGTCCTTCTCCACAAGAAGCACCTCTGTCTTCACAAAGTCAGGATTCTGTCCTTCCGGAAAAGAAGCCCCCGGATAAAGAGCTGCCGCTTCATCGTAATCGATTCCTCCCAGATCCGATCCCATGATCTGCCGGAAAATAAAGTTTACACCGGAAAGTACTTCCGGACGGCTTCGGAAATTTTTATGAAGGTCGATCCTCTGCTCCCGGCTGTCTGCAAGAGAATAATTTTTATATTTCTCCATAAAAAGCTCCGGCCGTGCCAGGCGGAAGCGGTAAATACTCTGCTTCACATCTCCTACCATAAAGATATTTTTTCTCTCATTGACCCAGCCGGAAACATTCTGCATCAGGATTTCCTGGACAAGGTTGCTGTCCTGATATTCATCCAGCAATACCTCATCATATTTCTCCGACAATTCCCTTGCAGCCTGGCTTGGTGTATAGGTATCTCCTTCTTTTTTCAAAAGGATCTCAAGGGCAAAATGCTCCATATCAGAAAAATCCAAGACATTTTTTTCCCGCTTCTTCTCACTGAACCGCCCTACAAAATCCTTCGTCAGCTGAACCAGCATCTCAAGAGGCTCTGCTGAGGCAAGTGTCAGTTCTGTCAGTTCGTCAAGTGTACACTGAAAATACCTGTCGCCCAGATCCTTCAAAATATCCTTTTCGTCCTCCCTGATATCCTTCACAAGACTTTTCAGCTGATCTGAAACTCCTTCCATCTTCTTCGTGGAAAGCCTGGCAAACTTAAGATTCTGAAGATACTGTGCCATTTCATCATAGTCCTGTTTAACGGACATTTCCCGGAGCTGCCGGATCAGGATAAGATCATTTTTCAGTGCATCCAGATACAGTTCCGGACCTTCTGTTTCCCCGCAGATCTCCATGGCACTCTCCGTAAGCTCCTCTGCTTCTTTCAATGCGCTGTCCACGATCTCCCACAGATAATGAAACCATGGGGTCCCTGCAATTCCCTTCTCCGTATCCAGATGATAATTTTCCACGCAGCCATCCAGCCATTCTTCAGGCCATGGATTACTCATGGAAGCATTGTAAAGATCCAGTACGTGCTCCTTCAGCCCTTCGTCGGATTTCCCGGAAGCGTAACCTTCCACAAAAGCTGTGAATTTCTCATCACCCTCTGCATAATAATCCTCAAAAAGTTCCTTCAGAACATCCTCCTGAAGAAGCTTCAGCTCTCCTTCATCTGCAGTCCGATATCCCGGATCCAGGCCGATGAGATGAAAATAATTCCGGATCACATAAGAACAGAACCCATCAATAGTAGTGATCTGCGCCGTGTGGATCAGCATCATCTGCCTTTGCAGATGTTCATTATCCGGATCTTCTGCCAGTGCCGTGTCCAGAGCCCTCTCAATACGCTCCCTCATCTCTCCTGCAGCAGCCCTTGTAAAAGTCATGATCAGAAGCCTGTCAATATCTACCGGCCTTAAAGGATCCATGATCTTACTTAAGATCCTCTGCACCAGAACTGCAGTCTTACCGGAACCGGCTGCTGCACTGACCAGAATGTTCCTGTCGCGAAGCGTGATGACCTTCTGCTGTTCTTCTGTCCATTTCATTGCCATTTATTCATCCTCCTTCACGATCTTTTTCCACAGGTCACTCTCTGAGAAAGACGGCAGTCTGTGGAACTCATATCCGGGTATCTTTCTGTCAAATCCGCATACTGTACTGTACGGACAGTAGGTGCAGGCATTCTTTTTTCCAAGTTCATAAGGTTCCACTGCCGCATTTCCATCCAGGATCGATTCCCGGATATCACAGATTTTCTGACGAACATATGCACCCAGCGCATCAAACTGCTTCCTGGATGCAACAGAAGAACGCCTGCTGAAGCTTCCATCCTTATTAACGGACACCGGAATTGATGACAATGTATTATCAATACGGAAACTTACATCATCATCTGCCTGCACCAGACCATTCATCTTCAGCTTTTTCAGCATCTGATCACTGACACTTTCCACATCTGCATGGATCTTTTCCTGGATCATAGGATCTTTCACATTGTAGTAAAAGACACCGGCCGGAACGATCTCCTTATCCGGATATTTCTTCTGTTCCACCTGCAAGGCTCCGTCCAGATAGATCATCAGCTGCAGCTGAAGGCCATGATACAAAGCCAAAAGATCAAAGGATGTGTTTCCCGTCTTATAGTCGATTACCTTCACATATACACGGTTCTTTTCCGCATCTTCCATGATATCCACACGGTCGATCCTTCCTCCGCCGAAGATCACCTCAAATCCCTCCGGCCGGAAATCCCCGTGTTTCAGCTGTTCCTGCAAAGCCCACACAGTTCGCCGCAGTATTCGCCTTGTCCGCTCAATCATATATTCATTTCTTGCACTGCTTTTGAGAACTGTATTCCCATAATCTGCAGACACCTGATCCAGGCAGCTGTCAATCAGCTGATTACGTTCTTCTTCTGTAAGCTCTGCCCAGTCCAGTCCCTCTTTTCGTACTTCAACTGCAAACCGTTCCAGAGCCATGTGCATGACATTTCCCATATCTATAGCCCTGAATTCAAACTCAGCACGCTCTGTCACCTTCAGTCCATACTGAAGAAAATGCGCAAAAGCACAGGCAGCATACCGTTCCAGCCGTGTGGCACTGTACGGTGAGATCTCCCCGTACAGAATCCCTGCTACAGCTTTTCCGATCTGGTCAGAAGGTTTCTGTGTAAATGCGGCTTTTACAAGCTTCTCCACTACTGTCCGATATTGAGGACTCTCAATGTACCAGCTGTAAAGTTCCTGGAACACAGGATTCTCTCTGTAATCCTCACCTGCAAGTCCTCTTAACAAATAATCCAGACTGATACCCGGAAGCTCCAGAAGCTCCATCGGCTCCTGTTCTTCGGAACACTGCTCCACTTCCATCTCAGGAAACATATCCCGGATATTGTTGATCAGAAAAGCCGGTCCCAGTGCTTTTCCCTGACTGTCAGACTGACAGAAGGACAGGCAGAGAAGTTCCCTGGGCTTGGTCATATTCAGATACAGATAAAAGCGCTGCATGTTCATCAGTTCTTTCGGCCCCGGTGCCAGCTGGATCCCCTGATCCTGAAAAAATTCCCTGTCAAGCTCTGTAAGTATTCCTCCACCTGCTGTATTCTTTGGAATATTTCCTTCATTTACCCCTACAAAAAACAAAGCCCGTATATCCTTCAGTCGTGTTCGCTCCATATCACCAACAAGAACCTGATCCATACTTGGCGGGATCAGAGCTACTTTTGCCTGGGTAAGACCTGTTTCCAGCAGCTGTCGGAAATCCTGCCTGCTTACCACCTCTTCCCCAAGAATCTCCACCATACTGTCCAGAAGCTCCATGACAATACCGTAGATCTGAGCATATTCCTTCTCCATGGCCTTATCTCCCTGGTCACGGAATTTCTTCTCCCTGGCTTTCAGCTTCTGCTGTACCTTACTTTTTACGGCAAACTCATAAAGGATCGTACAGTACTCCCTCACAGTCTTTCTGCCACCTTTGAAATTTAAGGCAAGCTCTCTTGTCTCCTCTGCAAACCGCTCCCGGATCTCATTCAGTTCCTGGATACTCTCTGCAGGCATTCCCCTGTAAATTCGCACCCATTTTTCATCCCATCTCTTAAATCCCCGGATACCAAGTGCCAGCACATAATTCTCCAGAAGATCAGCCTCTTCTCTTGTGACACAGGACATACCACATCTGAGATACCGGAACACACTCTCATAGGAAAAATCCTGGACAGCCATCTCAAGAGCCGCACGAAAATATTCCACAAAAGGATTCATCAGTACTGTATGTTTCTCATCTATGAAATACGGAATTCCCGCCTCTCTGAACACCTGTCCGGCAAGGCTTCCGTACTCCTCCAGGTTTCCGGTGATCACTGCGATCTCACCATAGCGGCAACCCTTTTCCCGGACAAGCCTTGCGATCCTCCTTGCAGTCTCCTTCATCTCCGCAAGTGGACTCACTGCGGAAAATATGCAGATCTCATCCTGCTTCTGCTTATATACATTCTTTCTGTAACGGAAGATATTTTTTTCCAGAAATTTGAGGGCTGGAGCCTGGGCAAAACGCGATCTTTTTACGTTATTCAGCAGAACCGGATCCTCAATATCCCTGGTAAGCTCTGAGAGCCCGTGGATCATCTGCCGGCTCATATAAAAAAGCTGGTACGGCTTTCCCCTCAGGGCAAGATTCTCTGCTGCGTCCATGGTAACTGTCACCATCACTTTCTCACAGACAGAGAGCAGTTCTCCCACTACCCGCATCTGGATCGGCGTAAAACCGGTATAGCCATCCAAAAGCAGCACACTGTTCTTCATTTTCTCAGAAAAAGGCAGGGCCTTCTCAAGGGCATCCATCACCTCTTCCCCTGTCATATAATGATCCTTCAGATATCCGGTAAAAGCCTGATAAAGAACAGATACATCCTTAAGCTTCATCTGCAGCAATGTCCGGTCAGCAGAATCCTCTATCATCTCCTCAATGTCACTGTCCTTAATATCGTACTGCATAAACTCGGACAGAATGGATTTCACCTCATCCAGATATCCTGCCTTGCGCATCTGTCCGCCAAGATAAGAGAGATCTTTGCCATGCTGCTGGACCATTTTCTGAAGCACCATGCTCTTGCCTGTCTCTTCCAGCAGTGCACGACTGTCGCCTCCAACCTCCTCCAGAACACGGTATGCCAGACGCTCAAAACTTAAAATATCAATATTCAGGATTCCTTTCCCCGGACTCATCTCCACCAGCGTCTTCTGAGTCTGCATGGTAAACTGCTCCGGTACGATCACATAATAAAGCCTGTCCGTATGCAGTCCGGCCTGTTCTATAATGTTCTGATATGCATAACAGGATTTTCCACTTCCTGAACTTCCTATAATAAACTGTAATGACATGTATCTCCTCCTGTTAAAGATTCCATTGTTGTCCCGACACTCTCTGATAAGTACTACTATACCACAAACCCGGTTCCTATAGAACGGGTCTTCTCCATCCTTCTGACACTTTTCCACTGCCATAAATATTACTGCCCACTCCATGACCGGCAGCACTCTTCACGCATAAATCTCTTCTCCCTCTAATAAACTATATAAAAAGCTTCGGGAGGCGTGCGCCATGAGTTCCAAAACCAGGATCATTGTCCTACATATGAAAGAAATCATTTACACAGCCGTTTTTCTGGCACTGGCTGTAATTCTGGCAGTTATCATCTTTTTTATGTTCGGTCCGGGAAAAACAGCCGACAATACTGCCGCCGAAAAATCCCGCTACAAGCCAGGTGTATACACTTCTTCCATTTCCCTGAACAACAACACCTTTGATGTGGAAGTCACCGTAAATGCCGACAGGATCAAATCCATCCGGCTGGTAAACTTAAGCGAATCCACCAAAGCCTCCTATCCTCTGATGGAGCCGGTTCTTGATTCCCTTGCAAGCCAGATCTACTCTACCCAGTCTCTGGATGATATTCAATATGCAGGGGACAGGAAATATACCTCGCAGGTGCTTCTGGCAGCCATCACAGATGCCGTAAAAAAAGCGGAGAACCCTTAAGCTCTCCGCCTTTTTTGCATCTAATGCTGCACCTGTTCCCTGTACACGGCCAGCATCTTTCGTATCCTTTCAAAGCTCTATTCTCAGATTTCTATCTTCTCCAGCACATCCTGCCAGATCCTTGCACTTGCATCACTTGGCATCCTTAAATCTCCTCTCGGGGAAAGTGCCACACTTCCTACCTTCGGGCCGTCCGGCAGACAGGAACGCTTGAACTGCTGGGCAAAAAATCTCCGGTAGAAAGTTTTCAGCCATTTCAGGATCGTCTCTTTATCATAGATTCCCTCAAATGTGAGGCATGCAAGCCTGTAGATCTTATCCGGTGTAAATCCTGCACGAAGCATATAATACAGATAAAAATCATGCAATTCATAGGGTCCCACCAGATCTTCTGTTTTCTGCGCGATCTTACCGTCCTTAGGCGGCAGAAGCTCCGGGCTTACCGGTGTATCCAGAATATCCATAAGAACCTCCTGAAGCTCCGCATCACCACAGGTATCTGCATAATAGCGCACCAGATGGCGCACCAGGGTCTTCGGTACAGATGCATTCACGCCATACATGGACATATGATCGCCATTATAGGTTGCCCATCCAAGAGCCAGCTCTGAAAGATCGCCGGTTCCAACAAGAACGCCGCCTTCTTTGTTTGCAGTATCCATCAGAATCTGGGTACGCTCACGTGCCTGGCTGTTCTCATAAGTAACATCATGAATTTCCGGATCATGTCCGATATCACGGAAATGAATATTTACCGCTTCTTTAATATTCACCTCTGTAAGCTTTGCGCCAAGGCATCTGCTCAGTTTGCAGGCATTCTGATATGTTCTGTCTGTGGTTCCGAAACATGGCATGGTAACGCAGTGGATCTGCTCTCTTTGCATTCCCATACGGTCAAAAGCACGTGCCATAACAAGCAGTGCCAGTGTGGAATCCAGGCCTCCGGAAAGTCCTACAACCGCACTTTTGCTGTGGATATGCTCCATACGTTTTTTCAGACCCATGGCCTGGATATTCAGAATCTCCTCGCAGCGTTCATCACGTTCTTCCTTCACAGACGGGACGAATGGATACTGTGGATATTTTCTGGTAAGAACAGTCTCCTCTTCTTTCACGGAAAAATTAATTCTTGTATGGCTGCATGTGGAAACTGCCGGATAAGTAGACATTCTTCTTCTCTCATCAGCCAGTCTCTGAACATCGATCTCGCTGTAAATAATACCGTTCTCAAAGCGTTTGCTCTCAGCAAGGACATTTCCGTTCTCAGCGATCATATTCTGGCCGCCAAAAACAAGATCCTGTGTGGACTCGCCCTCACCGGCACTTGCATAGATATATCCGCAGATCAGTCTTGCAGACTGTCCGCTTACAAGAGTTCTTCTGTAGGAATCCTTTCCAACCATCTCATCACTTGCAGACAGATTGACAATAATATGCGCTCCGTTTACTGCATGGCGGATGCTAGGCGGTGCCGGAACCCAGAGATCTTCGCAGAGCTCTGCTGCTACTGTAAATTCCGGATCTTCCTCACACTCAAAGATCATGTCTGTTCCAAACGGAATCTCATCCCAGAACTCATCCTCATCGTTTTTGTCATTTTTGAGGAAATCCACAAACTCCACGTCCTCTTCCTCTGCACCTGCAAACTGTCTCTGCTCATAAAACTCATTATAGTTGGGGATATGTGTTTTCGGAACAAATCCAACGATACGGCCATGATTCAGAGCTGCAGCCACATTATAGAGCTTTCCTCTGTGACGAAGGGGCATTCCCACAAAGATCAGTGCATCTGTCTCCTTTGTCTCTTCAGCGATATGAAGAAGCTCCTCCCACGCACTGTCCAGAAGACATCTCTGGAGAAAAAGATCATGGCAGGTGTATCCCGTAATACTGAATTCAGGAAATACCATCAGCTTTACATGCTCTTTTTCCATTTCGCGGATGGCCCGCAGGATCTCCTCTCCGTTTGCCTTGCAGTCTGCAACTGTGACCCTTGGTGTTGCTGCTGCTACCTTGATAAAACCATGCTTCATTTTTTCTTCCTCCTGCTGCTTATCGCTTGCATTCCCTTATGATTCTCTTCATATCTTCCACTGTGAAATTGTAATTCTTGTTGCAGAAATGGCAGTTCATCTCAATATCCTTGCCTTCCTGGATCATCTCATTAAGCTCTTTTCTGCCAATGCTGATGAGAGCTTTTTCTACTCTTTCTCTGCAGCAGTTGCAGTGGAATTGTGTTGGCATGGTGTCATTGATCTCTACGTCAAAGCCCTCCAGAACTTTCTCAAGAAGGCTCTCCGGTGTGTGTCCCTGCTCCAGAAGATCTGTAACGGAATCAATCTTTGATACGTTCTCCTCCAGCTTCGAGATCACTTCTTCCTCCGCAAAAGGCATCAGCTGTACAATAAATCCACCTGCCTGACGAACTGTATTATCCTTGTTCATCAGCACTCCAAGACCTACTGCTGACGGAACCTGCTCGCTGGTTGCAAAATAATAGGTAAGGTCTTCTGCGATCTCACTTGTCTGAAGGGCGACCTGTCCAACATACGGCTCCTTTAAGCCCATATCCTTGATCACATCCATGAAACCAACACCTACTGCACCTGCAACATCCAGCTTGCCTTTGCTGTTGGCCGGAATACATACGTCAGGATTTCCCACATAACCTTTTACATTTCCTTTGGAATCTGCTGTAACAGTGATCCCCTGAAGCGGGCCGCCTGCATGGATACGGAGTGTCAGGAGATCCTTTTCCCCTTTCATCATAGCTCCCATCATAGCTCCTCCTGTGAGAAGACGCCCCAGCGCAGCTGTTGCCACAGGGCTTGTATTATGGTCCTGTCTCGCTGTCTCCACCACATCAGTTGTCACAGCCGCAAATGCACGGATCTGGCTGTTGGCAGCTGTCGCTCTTACAATATAATCACTCATAAAAAAATCCTCCTTTATTTCTCATCCGGGGAAATTCCCTTTCCATGTTCTCTGGCAATAAATGTCAGTCTTCCGCTGTCCGGCTTCGGCGCGTCCTTGGTATAGGCATCGTAAACAGCCAGAGGGATCAGACCTGCTTTCTTCATAAGTTCCTGGATTTTCTCCGGTTCATAGGCTTTCTGATAATGAACCTCCTCGTCCTTCTCATAAAGCCCGTCTTCTCTTGGAAGAAAAAGGGTAAGATCATAAACATTGATCCCTGTCTCCTCATCGAATTCATTTTCCCAGATAAAGCTTCCTTCTTCCCGGTTCTCTGCTATGGTAGTATTCCCAAGCATCTCCCGGTATTTATACGGTGTATTCATATCAAAGATAAAAATGCCGTCCGGATCCAGATAATTGTTCACAAGTTTGAATACAGTAAGCAGATCATCCTCCTCTGTAATGTAATTCATGCAGTCACAGACGCTGACAACAGCACGTACTGTTCCGTAAAGTTCGAACTCTCTCATATCCTGTTCCAGATAAAGGATCTCATATCCGGACTCTGCTCTCTTTTCCATGGCTTCGCCCAGCATTTCCTCAGAGTTGTCCACACCAATCATATCATAACCGGACTCTGCCAGAAGCTCCGTCATCACTCCGGTTCCACATCCAAGTTCCAGCACAATACCATCTTCGATCCCATATTCCCTGAGTCTTCCGATCAGATATTCTGCCCATTTTTCATATTCAACATTGTCCATGAATATATCATAAACTCTGGCAAAATCACTGTATGCCTCCATAAAAACCTCCTTCAATTAAAGCCTGCGAACTATCTCTCCGCAGCGTTCACATTATAACATGTCTTTCTTTATAAGTATATGCCTCCAATGCAAAAAATCCGGAACCACAACCGTGATCCCGGATCTCTCAGATTTTCTTATCTGTACTTCTGGCTTACTGTACAGGCATATAATATACATCTGCACTTTCACCATGCCAGTAGAAGCTTGTTCCATCCTCTTCGTATACATCGCAGTCATACTCGGAAGAAAATGTAAATCTGTTTCCTTCGTTGTCCATCCATTTACCGTTACCATCCGGAACGATAACTCGCGGTTTACCGTCGGAATTTCTGTAAATAGTTCTTGTCTCATCTGTATTGCTGAGCTGCTCATCTGTAAATCCACCATTTACGATCGCACCTGAAGAGCTTCCATCGGAAGATGTACTTCCATCTGTAGATGTTCCGTCAGATGTTGTTCCATCGGAAGATGTACTTCCGTCAGAAGATGTGCTTCCGTCGGATGCTGTACTTCCATCTGCGGATGTTCCGTCAGATGTTGTTCCCGCTGCGCTGCTGTCTCCGGAAGCTGTGCTGTCCTTGGATGCAGAATTAGATTTACCTGCACTCTTGGCTGCGGAACCTGTTGCCGCACTCTTCAGAGTGGAATCTCCAAGGATTGCAAAGCTGTCAACTGACTCCTGAACCTTCTTCAGTGCATCCTCTGTCTTAACAGAAGCTACAATGCTGTAATACTCACTGTCATTTACAAAATATTTATTGATGGCATATACGTAACCGTCACTCTTAGTTGTATCCTTATACTTAACTGTATAGGAATAGATATTGATGCCTCCATCTTTCTGCTCTGTCTTATAATCCTGGATCTCAAAATCTGTTCCGTTTACCATGTTCTCTGCCTGAGTCATGGAAACTGCCATATCCTGGGAATTTGGAATTACTGCGGATTCCAGATCTGCGCCTGAGCCGTGAAGAATCAGTATCTTGCCCTGATCCGGAGACTCGAAGCTTAACATATCTGTCTCATCGGACTTGTTTGCCCATGTTGCATCCGGAAGCTTGATCGCTACGGATTTATCCTTGGATGTATAGGTTGTATTCTGTGCATCTGCTGCGACAGTCGGTGTAACCTTCGCTTTCTTCGCCGGTGCCGGAGTAGGAGTAGACTCCACAACCACGCTGTCCTTCTTATCTCCTCCGAAACCACATGCAGTCATGACACCAGAGAGAGCAACAGTCATAGCTAAAAGTGCGATAAATTTCTTATTCTTCATAGTATCCTCCTCATAATCATCATCAGTCATAAAGTGTGTCCGGAGCATTCTCTCCTGAACACACTCTTTGGTACATTTTACGATTATATTACAGCTTTGTCAATTGATTTCTCCCTATACTTTATTAACTTCCTGTAAACAAAAAAGTAATTTTAAAACCGGTTCGCACAATTCTTTTCTTATATTAATCTTTCCGCATTTCCATTTTGTATTCCACATTTTACATATCCATCTTCTGTTATTTGCTTTTAAATCTGTCCCTCTTTTTTTTCAAAAAATTGTGTCTTTATTCATGCACACTTCTGTTGTAAAGTATACCCAACCAAAATCATATGAAAAGAGGACATCTTTTATTCCGGAGATGTTTTCGGGAAAGGAAGTATTACCTATGGAAAAAGCAGTACAGACAGAAGCAAGAGAGGTTCAGGATCTTTCATCCGTACAGTTTCTCACCATCACAGCAGCGTTTGTTGCACTGACCTACATCTTCACAGCATTTATCAATGTGAAGCTCCCGATCGCAGCCAACGGCGGTCTGATCCACCTTGGAAACGTTCCGTTGTTTATCGGAGCTATTTTGTTTGGAAAGAAAACCGGAGCTATTGCCGGTGGTATTGGAATGGGACTCTTTGATCTTCTCTCCGGCTGGACTTTATGGGCACCGTTCACACTTGTTATCGTGGGAATCATGGGATTCACAGTTGGTAAACTCACAGAAGACCACAGGCATCAGAACATGAAATGGTACGTGATCGCCATTGCAGCAGCCTGCGTAATCAAGGTTGTCGGCTACTACATCGCAGAGGTTATCATCTACGGAAACCCGGTCGCTCCTGTCTCATCCATTCCTGGAAACCTGGTACAGATCGGTGTTGCTGCAGTGATCGTACTCATCGTCATCACACCATTAAATCTTGCTGCAAGAAAAACAGGATTAAAGAGATAATAAAAAACATAACAATATTAAATAAGAGGTAAGGATTATGTATAAGATCATGACACCAGGACCTACACAGGTCGCTGAAAACGTCCGTCTGGCAAGGAGTCTTGAGTGCACGAACCCGGATCTGGACGAAGAATTTGTCGAATTTTACAAAGAAACCTGCGAGAAGATCAGTTCTCTGCTCCATACCTCCAATGAAACCCTCATCTTAAGTGGTGAGGGTATTCTTGGTCTGGAAGCAGCTATCGCATCCATGACTGAGCCTGGAGATAAGGTTCTTGTTCTCGATAACGGAATTTACGGAAAAGGGTTTGCTGATTTTGTTACCATGTATGGCGGACGGCCGGAACTCTATTCCAGAGATTATCAGGAAACTTTTGATGTAAAAGAGCTGGAAGAATTCCTGAAAAACAGCCACGACTACAAATATGCAACCGTTGTTCACGGCGATACCCCAAGTGGTATGCTCAATGATATCTCCGCTATCTGCCCGCTCCTGAAAAAATACGGCATCCTTACAGTCGTAGACTCTGTTTCCGCCTCTTTTGGCGAACCTATGAACATTGATGACTGGAAAGTTGATATCATGTGCGGCGGATCCCAGAAAGTAGTATCCGCGCCTCCAGGACTGACCTTCGTTGTAGTAAGCGAAGATGCAAAGAAATCCATGGCAGACCGTAAGACACCAATTGCTTCTTTCTATGCCAACCTTACAGCTTTTGCACATTATTACGAAGAAAAATGGTTTCCATATACAATGCCGATCAGCGATATCTACGGACTCCGCGCTGCCATTGACAACATCGCGGCAGATCCTGCCATCCTCTCCCGCCACGCCAAGATCGCCAGTGCCTCCAGAAAGGCCATCACAGACGCAGGCCTGAACCTTTACCTGCACAGCGGATATTCCAGTACAGTTACTGTTTTCGAAGTACCGGAGGGCACAACAGCCGAAGCGATCCTTGAGGGAGTAAAAAAAGACTACAACATTATGCTGGCAGGTTCCTTCGATGTCCTGGCCGGCAAAGTGATCCGCATCGGACATATGGGAAACAACGCTACATTTTATAATGTAAGAGAAGTATTTGCAGCCCTGGACGGAACTTTACGCAGGCTTGGCGTTCCGCTTAAGGCTTCCATGGAGGATATCTTCTGCAAAAACATGCAGTAATTTCTGAGATTTCAATAGTAAAAAGCACTGTAAGATGAATCCAACTTTTCATCTCGCAGTGCTTTTTTTATAATTCTTATAATATTTTTCTTTATTCTTTTACCGCACCGGATGTCATACCACCTACGATGTATTTCTGGCCGATCATGTAAACAATGATAACCGGGATACAGGTAAGTACGATATCAGCAAAAATATAGTTCCAGTAACTCTTGTTCTTTCCGAAGAACTGATATACAGCCATTGTCATCGGGAAGAGACGGCTCTTGCTTGACAGATACAAAGGTGTGAGGAAATCACTCCATACTGTCATGAACTGAAGGATAAAACATGTTACCATAGTTGGTTTCAGAAGCGGCATGATGATCTTGAAGAACAGGCTTAACGGGCCTGCGCCGTCGATAACAGCAGCCTCGTCCAGCTCAACCGGGACAGAGATTACGAAGTTACGGATGGTAAATACACAGAACGGAATCATTGCACTGGTAAATACCATGATAATGCCAGTTCTTGTATCGTTCAGGTGCAGTGTACTGAGTACACGTACCAATGTTACATAGTTGACCGGGAAGAACAGTCCGCAAAGTACAAAGTAATACAGGAATACATTCAATTTTGTTCTCTTACGGCACATAACAAATGCAGCCATGGAGCAAAGTACAACACCAAGTGTTGTAGCGATCAGCGCATATGCAAAACTGTTCAGGAATCCCTGGATCAGGCTTCCTTTTTCAATAACCTCAGAGTAGTTGGAAAATACCCACTCTGTAGGAAGTGCCAGACTCATTCTGGCTGCCTCTGCTTTTGTCTTAAAAGAGTTGATCAATACCATATAAAATGGAAGCACGACACATAAGCAAAGCAGGATACATACAACATGTTTTAATAAATTCTGAATTCTTTTTTTTGCCATTACTGCTGTACCTCCTGTTTACTTAATGTCTTAACAATAAATACACCTATGATCGCTGTAATTACAAGAAGAACAGTATTCAATGCAGAAGACATTCCATACTGGCCTCTCGAATAGAGCTGGAATGCATAAGTTGTAAGGACCTCTGTTGCATGTCCAGGACCGCCGTTTGTAAGTACATAAACAATATCGAATACTTTCAGACCATATGTAATACCAAATACAAGGTTGATCATGATAGCACCACTCAGCATCGGAAGTGTTACATACCGAAGTCTCTGCCAGAAGTTTGCACCATCGATCTGCGCAGCCTCATAATAAGATTTCGGAATCGTATTCAGACCTGCAAGGAAGATAGTCATGACATAACCAATGCCTCTCCACGCATCTACACCATAGATGGATTTCCATACAATAGCCAGATCAGACAGCCATTTCTGTTTGAAGATTCCAAGATGGAATGCATCAAGAAGTGTGTTTAAAAGTCCGTTATTATAATTCAGGATGGATTTAAATACAAGACCAATGATTACAAAAGGCAGAATAGACGGCAGGTAGAGCAATGTTCTGTAAAGCCCTTTGCCTTTAAGTCCCTCCTGAAGCATAATCGCGATCAGAAGAGCCGGAATCAGCTTAACGATGTTGGAAATGATAGTAAACTTCAATGTATTGCCAATACCGCTCAGATAAGACTTATCTGATGTAAAAATCTCAGCAAAATTCTGCAGTCCCACAAAATGAGTACCATTAAGAACACTTCTGGAATTCCAGTCTGTAAAGGAGTAACCAACACCCATTACACTGGGAAGCAGGAAAAAAATGATATATAATGCCAACGGCAGTATCAGAAACCACTGTGGATAGATTCTCTTCTTATTCACAGAAAGCACCTCCTGTTTTAAGTTAAAACAGAGCCGGCAAATACCGGCTCTGCCTTCAAGTCAACTAGTTTTAAGTTCTGTTATTTATTTCCAGTTCTCGTCGCCTACAGTTTTTGCTGCCTCAGCACGGTTGGTATCCATGTTCTTAAGAACATCGTTTGCTTCCATCTCGCCCTGGCAGAATGCAACCATATCCTGACCAAACTGTGTCCAGTAATCGTTTGTATATTTTGTACCTGTCTGAAGTGTTACAACAGCCTTCTTGTCATCCGGAACTGTCTTAAGGAACTCCTGCTCCTCCGGCAGCCAGTGCTGCTCAAGCTTGTCATCGTTTACATCAAGGTTTGTGTATGCCGGAGAGTTGTCAAGGATTTCCTGAAGGCTCTCTGTTGTTGTAACGAAGTTGAAGAACTCTTTTACAAGATCCTCATGCTCTGTTCCCTTATAACCGAACATTGTCGGGCCTGAGTTGCTGCTTGGATACCAGGTATTGTCGCCAAGTGGCTCAAGGAACATTCCAAACTCATCAGATGTGCCTGTATCTTCCTGGATCTGTTTAATGAAACTGGAATTTGCAAGTGCCATTGCACAGTTTCTGTCACCAAATTCGTTGGACATGTTTGTACTGTCTGTTCCGATCCAGTCTTCTCCGAAGTATCCTGCATCAGAGAGTTCTTTGAACTCATTCAGAACTTCAAGCATCTTCTCGTTATCTGCAAATGTTGCTTTGTTTTCATTTAATGCGTCATAAAGACCAGGTGTTGCTTCTTCATAAACGCCGCCAATCTGGAAAAATGCCAGCTGATGCTGCCATCCATCTGCACCAGGCATGAACCAAGGTGTGATTCCTGCATCCTGGATCTTACCACAGAGTTCTTTCAGCTCATCATATGTTGTCGGTACTTCCCAGCCGTTCTCTTCGAACAGTGTCTTGTTGTAAACCATTACATACTCCGGAGATGCGTTCCAGATCTGAAGTCCGTACAGTTTGTCATTGTATACGCAGGACTCTTTTCTTGTCTCCGGCATAACATTCTCCCAGGAAGCTCCTGTAAAGTCGATGCAGTATTTCTCAGGATCAACGATGGTAGATTCAATTGCAAACGGGTTGGACTGGATCCAGAAGATATCTGCACAGGAATCTGTAGCAAGTTTGGACTGAAGAAGATCTGAATACTGATCAGCCGGAATTGTCTGAAGGTCTACGGTAACATCGTAGGTATCCTCAAAACGTTTAATTGTCTCATCGTAACGATTGTCCATCCATCCTGCTGAAACCAGGATGCTGAGCTCCTCGCCTGCGAAATCGCTCTTCTCATCCGCTGCAGATACGTTCACTGCAAGTCCTGTCGTCATGGAAGCGATCATTGCTGCTGCACAGGCTACTGCCAGAAATCTCTTTCTTTTCATTAATGTTTCCTCCTTTTTTTGAACTGATTTTTCGTTCTCTCTTGATGATATTAGTTTATCATCTGGTCATTTTAAAAGCCATGGATATTCCTGCCCTGTATTTGTACTTTTTTCACAATTTATTATACTTTTTTCATATTTTCCGTAACTATACACAAGTTTCTATTGACATTTTCAAGCACTATTTCAGAATTACATTTTTACGGTTTGTACTTTTTTTACAAATGTGCTATACTTTTAGCCAATGTTTTGCACGACCATTTCACACACAGGGGGCTTACCAATATGAAAACACGCAGTCTGCAGTCCAAACTTTTTATTGCCTATCTTGGCATGGCCTGCCTGATTCTTTTTTCTTTTGCCATATTCTTTTATGTTTTTGCATCCGGGCAGCTGAAGAAAAGCCAGATCAGTGCCATGAGCACCTTAAATTCCACATTTCAATCCCAGGTAGACTCTGCAATCCAGAATCTTGACACTGTATCTGTAAACATCAATTACAGCAACATGTCGAAATCCGTTCTCGACCAGAAATTTGACCTTAATATTTCCGATGAAATGCTTTCTGCCATGTCCGATCTTTTTATCTCCTTAAGCGGCACCGAATTGAAAGCTGATCAGGTAAATCTTTATGATTTCTCCGGATATGTGCTCCAGGCCGGTCTTTCTACCATGGTCAAAAAAAGCGACGACTCTCATAATAAATGGATTCAGAAAGCCCGTGAAGCCAACGGAAAAAAAGTCCTGACAGCTCCTTACAGCACTTACGTCTATTCCAAATCTGCCCGCTATCCCCAGTGGTTCATTTCCCTGTACCGCTCCTTCACCAACCAGTACGGCCGTGGTGTCGGCGTGATCGAAACCGCCAAACAGTGTAAATCCATCTTTAAGAGCATCATTTCCTATGAGAAAAAAAATCACGGAAACGCTGCCAGTGTCTATGTTTTCAATGAGTCCGGCGATCTTATCTATCCTTATGATGTCACAGCCGGCGATGCCAATGATATTTCAAAATATTACAAACTTACTGATTCTGACAAGGATACCCTTACCATACAGAGTCCCATCACAGATCAGAAAGAATACGTCTCCAGACTGAATTCCGCATATACAGGCTACACTTACCTGACTATCCAGCCGGAATCTGTGATTCTTGCCCCTGTATACAAAATGCTGAAGATTCTTCTGGCTGTTGTTGCTGCTTTTCTTTTTGCAGCAGTGATCGTTTCCTACAGGCTTTCCCGTTCTGTAGTAAAACCAGTGAAACACCTGAAGCACATTATCCAGCGTATGGAACTGGACACTCTCGGTCAGGAAAAAGTCACTTCCTATCCGGTTTCCGTCAATGAACTGGAAGAACTGTATCAGGCATTCCAGCTGATGAGTGATAACCTGAAAGATTCCATGACTCAGCTTAACGAAGCCAAGGAACAGGAAATGAAAGCACGCAGCATGGCTTTGCAGAGTCAGATTAATCCCCATTTTTATTACAACTCTCTTTCCAGCATTATAGTACTTGCAGAGAACGGAGATACGGATACTGTGGAAAAAATGTGCCGCAATCTTTCCAGGATCATGCGTTATATTACCAACACCTCTGAAACAACTGTAACGCTCCGCGAAGAACTTGATTATGTCCGGAAATATCTCTACTGCATGAAAGTCCGCTACCAGTCCAGTCTGAATTATTCCATTGATGTGGATGAATCCCTTCTGGATCAGCCGGTTCCGAAACTGATCATCCAGCCTATTGTGGAAAACGCTATCAAATATGGTTCTGACTGCGAACCGCCATGGACTATCACCATCAGCAGTACAATAAGCAAAAACAGCTGGCAGATCGATGTCACAGACACCGGACCGGGATTTACTGAGGAAGCCAAGAAAAAAATAAATTCAGATATCATAAATGCCATTCGAAATCCCGGCATGCCTGCTTTAAAGATCAACGGTCTTGGCACTGTCAATGTATTTCTCCGCTGGAAACTCTTCTGCAAAAATGATATAATTTTCAGATATGGAAATACGGCGGACGGCCACGGAATTGTTTCTATTGGACGGTATTTTCAGACAGATGCGGAGGAATAATACTATGAACTATACTGTTATTGTGGCAGAAGATGAAGAACTTCTTCTGAATAATCTGGTACATAAGATTGAAAAAGCAGATCCTGATTTTCAGGTAATCGGCACAGCCCAGACAGGTGCACAGGCTCTCTCGCTGGTGGAACAGATGAGCCCGGATGTGGTATTTACGGATATCAAAATGCCCGTCATGGACGGTATCACCCTGCTCACCAGGATTCGGGATCAGTTTCCCTTTACGAAATTAGTGATCACCAGCGGATTTTCTGATTTTGAATATGCAAAAAAAGCCATCACGCTGAAGGTTTCTGATTACCTTCTGAAGCCTGTAGATCCGGACGAACTCAGGAATGTACTCCTTAAGATCAAACAGGAACTTCAGATCAAGCGTGATGACTATGAAACTGTATTCGCTCCAGGTGCTTCTTGCATGTCACCGGGACAGATTGCAGAACTTCTCAAGAACTTCATGGTACAGAATTATGCAGAGGATATCAACCTGAACCTGATCGCAGGAACTCTGAACTACAGTCCCAGCTACCTGACCAAAATCTTCTGTCAGGTCTATGGCTGCACCCCTACCAAATATCTGATCAATCTCCGGATGAGCCATGCACAGAAGCTGCTGATCCATGAGCCTTCCCTTTCCGTAAAACAGATCGGTGAAATGTGCGGCTATCACGACCAGGGATATTTCAGCAGGATCTTTAAGAAACATACAGGAAAAAGCCCTCTGGAATATAAAGATGAGGGAGAGATCCAGCAGATCAGTTAATAAATTTTCCAGGTATATATAAACAAAAAAGTCATTTCATGAAGTCCGGTTATGCTCTGTTCCCAAAGCATTCGGCTTCTGAAATGACTTTTTATATTTTATTTCACAACTTCATACATATACAATTCATGAAGAGCTCTCGTCGCCGCAATATATCTCGCCCGCTCCACGATCGGACTTCGGTCTTCCCCCGGAAATACAGAAAATACCTGGTCAAACTCCAGACCTTTTGCCATGTAGAATGTTGTAACAGTCAGGCCTTTTTTGAAGTTTGTGCTGTCTCTGTGAAGAAGGGACAGACGCTCCTTGGTATCAAAACCTTCTGCTTCCAGCTTCTCTTTGAGAACATAATAGGCTTCTCTTGCTTCATCTGCAGTTCTTGTGATCACAGCTGCTGTTTCATATGAAATAATATCTTCAACACCCTCTTCTGCATTCCCGGCTAAGGCTGCCTGCTTCTCAAGCCTCAGTTCTCTCACTACGCTCTCCATAGCCTCTTCAAGCCCCGGAAATTCTTTTTTCACAACAGGTTTTCCATGACGTTCAAAAAGCTCCACTTCCGTAATTTCCGCCAGTTTATTGGCATAAGACGCAATCTCAACAGTATTACGGTAGCTCTTATTCATCACGATCCTGCGGATGTCTTTTCCAAAGATCTTAGGCAGAAATGTCAGCACATCCTGCTGCTCGCCGTCCATAGTCTGTTCTCTGTCCCCAAGAATAGTCATCCTGCATTTAAAGAGTCTCTGAATGATCAGATACTGGATCATGGAATAATCCTGCATCTCGTCCACGATCAGATGACGCACACCGGAATCCTCCTGCTGAGTTTCCAGCCGGTATTTCAGATACAGAACCGGATACACATCCTCATAGCGCAGCTTTCTTTTTTCATACTGTACCTGCGGAAGAGGAGGAAAACCTTCCTGTTTCAGGAAACGGTTGTACAGCACATAGAGATCTCTTGTCTCATACATCCTGTAAAAACGGCTCTTCACAGCATCCCTCTCCTCATCCGGAAGATCAAATCCCTTAAGAGTCTCCACTTCATCAATGAAATATTCTGCCACTGCATCCATCCTGGAAAGCAATGGGATATCCATGAATTTAAAGTAAAAAAGCTCTATGATCTCCTGCTCTTTTTTGACCACGCCTCTGTGTTCCACATCACGGAAGTTCATAAGGCTGTCCTCAAGCTCCACCAGATATCCTTCCATACGATCCAGGAAATCCCGTGACAGTTTCTCTTTCAGAAGCTTCTCATCGCATAATCCTGCAATCTGACGCTCGATCAGATCATATCTGTCTTCACAGTCAGAAACAACTTTTTTCAGTCTCTTGTATGCAAAAAGGTCAAAGCTCATCTCCCGGATATTCTCCTCTCCAAGCTCCGGCAAGATATGGGAAATATAGTCCGAGAACACCCCGTTCGGTGAAAGCACCAGTACAGAAGAAGATTTCAGATTTTTCCTGTCATGATACAGAAGATAAGCGATCCTGTGCAGGGCAATGGAAGTCTTTCCGCTTCCTGCTGCTCCCTGGATCACCATGATACGATCCGAAGTGTTTCGGATGATCGCATTCTGCTCCTTCTGGATCGTGCGGATAATATTCTTCAGCTGTACATCACCGTTACTTCCAAGTTCTGCCTTCAGGATCTCATCGTCGATCTTCACATCACTCTCAAACTCATAGATCATTTTTCCACCGCGGATCTTGTACTGCCACTTGGCAGCAATATCCCCGTGGATCTCGCCAAGCGGAGCCTGGTAGGAAGCCGGTCCCTTGTCAAAATCATAGAACAGTCCGGACACAGGTGCTCTCCAGTCATAGATCAGCGGAAGTCCGCCGTTCTCCTCAGCCAGGTTCGCAATTCCGATATAAAATATCTCCGGCTCATCTTCTCCTTCATAGCAGAAATCCACCCTTCCGAAAAACGGTGAATCCATCATCTTCCTGAATCTCCGACGCAGTTCGATTTTCTCATTGCTGGCATTGATCTCATGGAGAAGTGCCTGCTGGTTATCAAAATTCTCATATCCGTACTGGTCCATCTCTGTATAATTTTCCCAGTAGTATTCGTGCATACCTTCGATTTCTTTCTGCCCGGCCTCTATGGATTCATCCAGCTGTGCGATCCTGTGCTTCAATGTCTCTGTCACATGCGAAAGGTATTCACGTCCGTTTTTTACCGCTGCCATAAGCCTTAATCCACCACTACAGCAGTTCCGCTTGCTGTTACCATCAGCATTCCATTATCTGCACCAAGCACCTCGTAGTCAATATCCACACCGATCACTGCATTAGCTCCCATTGCACCTGCACGCTGCTCCAGCTCTGCCAGGGCTTCTTCTCTGGCTTTCTGAAGTTCTTCCTCATAACCGGCGCTTCTGCCGCCAAAGAAATTCCGAAGACCTGCGCCAAGATCTTTCATGAAATTTACTCCTGTGATCACTTCTCCGAATGCGATTCCTTTATATTCACGGATTGCTCTTCCCTCTACAGATGGCGTTGTTGTTATGATCATGGTAAAATCCTCCCGTTTCTGTCGTTTTTTCTCAGGCATAAAAATGCCTTATTACAGAATTATACCCGAAAGCCGTCACGATGTATAGAGTAAAAAAAGGCTGCCCAAAGAGATGCCAGGCACCTTTTCAGACAGTCTTTCCTTATTATCGCTTATTTATTTTACAACTTCAGTCACATAGGAAACTTCTTCCATTCCCGGATAACTTCCCTGACGCCCGCCAACAGTCAGAGTTCCTGTTTTATCATCCCAGATAAGCTCTGTTGTTGCATAAGCACCGTTTTCAAAATTGTAGTTATTTCCCTCATCCTCATAAATAGTGAACTTGCAGTCTTCACCTGGATATACCACAAGTTTCACCGGCTCCTCCGGTTTCTGGGATGCATATACAAGTCCCTCTGCAACAGGAAGGATACTTCCTGCTTTTACAAAAATCGGCATCTGGTCGATCGGAGCATCTACGGTTACGTACTGGCCGCCTTCATACTCCTTGTTTGTCCAGTAATCGTACCATTTCGTACCTGCCGGGAGATAGCATTTCCATATTTTCTCTCTATGGAGCTCAGTACTCTCCGATCCATAATACATCGGCTCTGTAACAGCACAGATCAAAAGGGACGGTCCGAACATAAACTCATTCTCAACCTTGCGTGCTTCTTTATCCTCCGGGAAGTCAAAAAGAAGGCTTCTCATAATCGTATAATCATTAAAATGTACAGCACCTGCCAGGGAATAAATATACGGCATCAGATGATAACGGAGCTTGATAAACTTCTCGATGGCATCATAGAACATGGTTCCTTTTTCACCGAAGTTCCAGATTTCTCTTGGTGTATCAGTTCCATGGGAACGGAACATCGGAAGGAAGGTTCCCATCTCCAGCCATCTTGTATACAGCTCACAGTATCCTTTATCCTTCACACCTTCGTTATATTTGCCCTGCCAGAACCATTTCGGCTCCGGATCTGTGTTGCAGCCGCATCCACGGTTCTGCCACTTATCAGCAACTGTAAAGAAAGCACCGATATCCAGTGTCCAGTATGGATATCCGCTGAGTCCCATATTCAGCCCTTCCACGATCTGTGTCTTAAGATTATCCCAAGATGCACAGGTGTCGCCTGACCACAGCATTGCAGAATATTTCTGGCCGGAAGCATAGCCGGAACGTGTCAGGTTAAGAACTCGTTTCTCTTCTGTAGTTTTTCTCTGATTCTCATAAATTCCCTTTGCATGCATCAGTGCAAAAGCATTGGCAACAGCAGGATCCAGATATTTCTTGTGCTCACCGCCGACAAGCTCATATCTTTCCCATGGCTCTCTCTTTACTGCACCACCCCAGTCAGGACCAGAAAACGGTTCTGTGGAATCGCACCACCAGGAATCAAAGCCCTGCTCAAAAAGTCCTTCCTGTGCCTGTTTCCAGTACATTTCTCTCGCTTCTTCATTAAAAGCATCATAAGTCGCATAATCATAAAGAAGATGACCAGTCTTAAAAAACTCTGTATGGTTCTTGCCGCCTGCATTCATATTCGGCCATACGGAAACCATGGTATGGGCATTCAGTTTGTGGATTTCCTCCGCACATTCTTTCATATCTCCGTAACGCTTCTGATCCAGGAGCTTCTCGCCCCAGTTTCCAGGATCCCAGGTATTCCAGTCCTGTACCACACAGTCAAGCGGAACCCCGATCTCACGGTAGTGGCGAACGATTTCAAGAAGCTCTTTTGCCGTGTAATACTGCTCTTTGGACTGTACATAGCCATAAGCCCATTTCGGCAGCATCTGCGCCTTGCCTGTAAGATAACGGTAATCATGGATGATCTCATCCATAGTATGACCGCCCATAAAATAATAATCGATCTGATCTACAGTATCCAGAAACAGATAGGAATCTTTCAGATCATCATTAAAAGTCATAAGTGAACAGCAGTCAACAAGAATTCCATATCCTTCTGTGGAAACCAAAACCGGCATCGGGATACGCATGTTATGCTGATATAAGTACTGGCAGTGACCTCTGTAATTGTAAATACCTTCCTCTGCCTGGCCAAGCCCATGGATTTCCTCATCCTCTTTCCATGTGAAGAACAGTTTTCCACGATATGCTGTTCTTACTTTCTCAGCTTTCAGATTCTGGATAAAATTTCTCTCACCGTCAACTGTCTTTACACGGTTGATGATCGGCTCCTCATCGCCTGTATTATAGTGGATCACATCTGTTTCAGTCAGTTCCGGTTTTTTCTGGGAAAGCCACTGGCTTCCGTCTGCATGCTTCCAGATGATATCACCGGATGCAGTGTTGATCTCTGCACAGACTTTCGCAGTTTTCACAACGATACTTCCTGCATTTTCCTCTGCTGAAAAATCAACCTCAGGATATTCTTTTTTCTCAATGATCAGGGAGTCCTGTGCCTCTTTGATCTCTTTTCCGGAAACGATCACGCGGATGATCTCCTCTGTCACCGGAACCACCCGGTATGTCAGCTTTCCTGCTTCAAACTGTACATATCTATCTGTTTTAACCATAATTTCCCTTCTCCTTATCTGTCCGGTAAATCAGACATTAATATTCCGTTTCTGATATCGGAGCCTTTCTAATAAAAAAGCTCCGATATCAGGACAAAATTTCTTACTTTTATCCTAACATCGAAGCCTGATTTCCGTCTATGACTTATCCGCTCATGAATTTTAACTATTTTTACTGTTTCTTCTGCTTCTCATCTTTCGGCGGTTTCCCCACGTGTTTTTTGTAAAGTCTGTAAAAATTGGAAATATTATTAAATCCGCATTCCATGGCGATTTCCGTAACATTTTTATCTGTTTCCCGAAGAAGCTCACGCGCATGGTTGATCCTCATCCTTGTGACATAATCGCTGAAACTGATATTTGTCACCTTACGGAAATAAGAAGAAAAATAGTTGGAACTCATATATACGGAAGAAGCAACTTCTTCCAGAGTGATCTTCTCACAGTAATGATCATCTATGTAATTAAAAGCCTGCTCAAGACGCTTCATTGCATTTTTCTTCTCACGGAGCATTTCCCCGGACTTGCTCTCATCCTGATAAGCCCGGATCAGCATGGTAAGGATACGAAGTACATTCGCCTTGATCATCAGCGGATAGCCTTCTTTTTTCTGCTGCCATTCGTGATAGATCTCCCAGATACTGGAACGGATCTCTCCGCTTACCTCTTCTTCCCTGCCGATACGGTTCTTGAAATTACTTCCTCTCTCAACAAACGGCTTCAGATATTCCGTATCAAAAATACTCAGCTTTTCGGCTACGAATTCCGGTGAAAATATCATCACAAGAAGCTTCATGTCTCCACCGATCAGCTTCCATCCATGAGGCTCCACATTATTGAAGATGATAATATCATCTTCTTCCATTGTATATTCCTGCCCGTTTACAAAATAATTTCCCTTGCCCCCCAACACACAGGTGATCTCGAAATAGCTGTGCCAGTGATAACTTCCAGGCCGGCTGTTCTCCGGTGTCAGTTCCACCTCTGAGATCTGAAAAGGAAATTCTTTGTCAAGGGGTATGTTGTCTCTCTCTAATCGCAAATTCTGCCTCCTGTAAACGCAGACACTGTCAACGCATCAGCTGTTTCCGGCAGGACCGGCAGCCTTTCCAGTGTCTTCTTACGCTCACAATATTATAGCAGATATTATTTTTCCATGCAATCTGTGATAGTTCGTTCTAACTCTTCCAGCTGGTCTTCGTGCTTCCCATGGACGGCAATGCGGAAATAATCATTACCCTGAATTCCTTTTATCATATAGTAATCGCTGTCAATCTTAAAAAACGGCTGTTTCAGCATATCAAGATATGTGAATCCCCCCAATGGTCTCAGCTTCAGGATGAATTCCCGCTCTACCGGTTCATCCAGAAGATAATCCCAGGCAAACCAGCCGGATTCTGCACATTTTTCCCTGGAAGGCTGTTTTCCTATTATTTTCATAATCGTGTATTCCCCTTTCCTTTACAGGCAGATTTCCCGTGGATCTGCTGTCTGCCCTATATGACTGATACCTGTGATCGTTCTTCATATACATCCGTATAAATTTGCTCTGTGACTTGTCTGCTAAATATTCCGTGCCACAGATGCCGCTATTTCCTTCGCAGCTCCTAAAAATTCCTTTATATCCTTCTCCTCCGTAAACCACGAAACACTTACTCTCACAGTTCCGCCCTCTTCTGTTCCCATTGCCTTATGGATCAGTGGCGAACAGTGAAGCCCTGAACGGACAATGATCCCATATCCGCTTTCCAGAATATACGCGGCATCCGAAGCTTTCAGTCCCTGAAAATTCAGGCTCATCACAGGTCCTCTGCATACGTCATGGTTTCCGTAGATCCTTACACCCTCTATCTGTTCCAGCCCACTATAAAGCATTTCCATTAGACGAGCTTCTTTTTCCATAATGGCGGAAAGCCCCGTCTGTTCAATAAATTCCACACCCGCCAGAAGTCCTGTGATTCCCGGCATGTTCTGAGTTCCTACCTCATACTCATAATCTTTGTTCTCGTAGGTAAGCTGTGCGCTGTTTCTTCCGGTTCCCCCATATTTCAGAGGCTTCAGCTCAATTCCGCTCCTGACATAAAATCCACCGGTTCCCTGAATTCCCATCAGGCTTTTGTGGCCTGTAAAAACAAGCGCATCTGCTTCCCATTTATCTGCATCAACAGGGATACAGCCAGCACTCTGCGACACATCCACGATCAGGAGCAGCCCATGTCTCTTTGCAAATTCCCGGATCATCTCCATATCCTGCACACAGCCTGTCACGTTGGAACAGTGGTTCACGATCAGCACACGGCTGTCCGGTCGTACTGCTGTTTCCAGGGCTTCTTCCGTCACTGTCCCGTTTATCGTACACTTTACTACCAGCACCGGATGTTCTCTCAGCTGTTCCAGATTATATACCGGACGTAGCACACTGTTATGCTCTGTCTGCGTTACTAGGATGCTACTGCCTTTTTCACCGTAGTCCAGCCCCCCAAGGACTGTATTCATGCTTTCTGTTGCCCCTGATGTAAAAAATATTCTCTCTGTTTCCCTGATTCCAAGGAGCTGTCCCAGTTTTTCCCGGCAAAGTACTTCCACATCTTTTTTCATGATCGAGCTGCCACCCCGGAACTGCGAAGCAGGCGTGCCGCTAAGACACGCCTGCACAGCTTCCGAAACAGCAGGGGGCTTCGGCCAGGAAGTTGCCCCGTTGTTCAGATATATCATCCAATCATCCTTCCAGAATATTGAAGTTCATAATTTTTGCAATCTTCTTGATCATCTTTGTATAATCACCGAAGATCAGTACCTGATGATGTCCGAATCCTGCAAGATTGTGCATGAATTCTCTTGCATCGTCCATCTGGATGTAGTAGAACGGACTGCAGTATGTATCTGCATATTCAGAACGGATAACCTTGCCTTTCTTGATGCACATGGTATCGCCTGCCGGATTGAAACGTCCAAGTGTGATATAATCATCATCGTTCTCTGTGAAGTCAACCTGCAGTTTTCCACCGAATCCCTGTCCTGTGAATGCCCAGAGTTTGTATGCCAGCGGCTTTGTTCCATAACCGTTCATCTGAAGAGCCGGTACTGCATGGTGGATGCGAAGAAGCTCGTCTGTCTCGTGGTTCGGGTTACCCATGAATGCCGGACGTTTTCCGGCATACTGCATGATCAGCATGGCCATCAGTGCATTAAGATCTTCCTCACATCCGCTTGGAATTCCCTCGTCTTTCATGATGGAATGGCACATACATGGTGTGAATTTACGGTTTTGCGGGATTTCTGTTGTACAGAGCTCATGACATGCTGTTGAGAAAGCGTTGCAGTCATAAATATCCATCATCTTTTTGGCAGCCAGATAATATTTCACGTCATTGATAAACCAGTCTGTGTTTACCTGTGTATCGGTAGATCCTGCAATGATCTTATCTGCAATCGGTTTTGCTTCCTCATCTGTGATCTCATCCATATATTTGAAGATGGATGTAAATGGAAGCTTCACCACTTCAACTCCGTAACGCTGACGAAGGATCTCCGGATCACGGATCAGACTCTGGATTCCGAATGTAGGCTGAGATCCTGCTGTCAGTACAAGCGCCCTTGTATTGCGAACTGCTTTTCTTACCCAGAGAATATGCATGATCTCATTCACATCCTGAAGATCCATACATACATATGCCTCTACTCCGATGGAACGGCAGTATGCTGCAAAATCAATTCCTTCGTTTCCGTTCTGCCAGATAACGACCGGCTTTCCGAAACGCTCAAGCTTAGGAATTCTCCATCCCATGCAGAGGAAGCAATCGATCTCATCAACATCCTCTCCGATTTTTGCAAAAAGGTCTTTATCTACAACAAAAGACTCATTATAGCGGACATCCACAGGCTCCGTGAATTCTACCTCATCAATAACCCCTTTTAATCCCTTAACTGAATTTTTGAATGCCTCATCAGCTGCTTTTGTCTCAGCTTCAACAGTCATATCCTCTTTATGTCCGGCACGACATGGTCCCTCCCAGAAATGTGTATGTGTCAGACATCCAACCAGCGGTTTTACTACAAGTTTCATATCCATTGCTTTCTGTTTCATAATAAAAATACCTCTCTTCTCTTTAACATTCCGCATTTTCCGCATTATATAGTTTGTAGTTTTTCCGCACACTCGATATATCCTATTATACTGTATGAATCATGGAATTCCTCTTTATTCTTCCGAACAGACTGTACTTTCTTACGATTTTTGTGCTATTTTTATATAATTTATATTATTATTCCTATCATTTTTATATGAATCGTACAATATTTATTCACCACATTAACCTGAGAAAAATCCGCAAAAAAGCACCGGAAACGTGGCCGATCCGTTTTTCGGATGGAAGTACATTTCCGGTGCTGTAATCCTGCCCAATACTCAGGTTATCTTATGCCTGAGCCTCTTTCAGCAAAGCAGACATTCGGAATCCGCTTCGCTACTTCCTCATGAACAAAAACAGGATTATGCCTGTTTTTGTTCAAACTGACTGTTATACAGATCCGCATAAAATCCCTTACGTGCCAGGAGCTCTTCATGATTTCCCTGCTCAATGATATCTCCATCCTTCATTACCAGGATCAGATCTGCATCCTTAATAGTAGACAATCTGTGGGCGATAACAAAACTTGTTCTGCCCTTCATCAGGTTATCCATGGCTTTCTGGATCTGCATCTCTGTTCTGGTATCAACGGAAGATGTAGCCTCATCAAGGATCAGGATCTTGTTATCTGCCAGGATGGCTCTTGCAATGGTAAGAAGCTGCTTCTGGCCCTGGGAAACATTGCTGGTCTCCTCGTCAAGTACCATCTGATAACCGCCAGGCTGCTGCATGATGAAATTATGGATATGAGCCGCTTTTGCTGCTGCGATCACCTCTTCATCCGTTGCGTCCAGTCTTCCGTAGCGGATATTTTCCATGATGGTTCCGGAAAACAGCCAGGTGTCCTGCAGCACCATTCCGAACATCTCACGGAGATTGCTGCGATTGAAGTTCCGGATATCATGTCCGTCAACCTTGATGCTTCCGCCGTTTACATCATAAAAACGCATCAGCAGCTTTACGATCGTCGTTTTTCCTGCACCCGTAGGTCCTACAATGGCGATCTTCTGACCGTCATGCACATCTGCGGAAAAATCATTTACAATGATCTTATCCGGGTTATAACCGAATTTCACATGCTCAAACTGTACATTTCCTTCCAGTCCCTCAATGGAATCCGGGTTCTCCGGCTGAAGCTCTTCCTCCGGCTCCTCCAGAAATTCAAATACTCTTTCAGAAGCTGCCGCAGAGGACTGCAGAAGGTTTGTAACCTGGGCGATCTGCTGGATCGGCTGTGTAAAGTTACGGATATACTGGAAGAAGGACTGGATATCTCCAACCTCGATAGTTCCCTTGATGGCAAAAATTCCTCCGAGAAGTGCCACCATCACATATCCTAAGTTGCCTACAAACTGCATGATCGGCATCATCATCCCGGAAAAGAACTGAGATTTCCATGCTGACTCGTAGAGTTTCTGATTGTCGTGCTCAAATTCTTTCAGCACGTCCTGTTCTTTATTGAATACTCTTACTACATCATGGCCGCCGAAATTCTCTTCCACCTGACCATTTACTTTTCCCAGATACTCCTGCTGTGCCTGGAAATATTTCTGGGAGTGTTTCATTACTTTATTAATGATAAGCATGGAAACCGGCAAGATCAGTACTGCTGCCAGTGTCATCCACACATTGATGGAAAGCATCATGATAAATACACCGATCAGTGTTGTTACGGATGTGATCAGCTGTGTCATGCTCTGGTTGATGCTCATCTGCAGGGTATCCACATCATTTGTCACCCTGGAAAGGATCTCACCGTTTGTTCTGCTCTCAAAATAATTCATTGGCAGACGGTTGATCTTCTTTGAAATATCCTTTCGGAGATTGTATGTGACATCATTGGAAATCCCCGTCATGACAAAGCCCTGTATCAGGGAAAAGCACGCACTTGCCACATACAGTCCCAAAGTCCACAGAAGGATCATTCCGATCTTACTGAAATCAATACCGCCTGTGCCGTTTACCTTGGCGACCAGACCATTGAACAGCTCTGTAGTAGCTTTTCCAAGGATCTTCGGGCCTGCAATATTAAAAGCTGTACCTGCCACTGCAAAGATAAACATCAGGATAAAACGAATTTTATATCTGCCCATATAGCCAAAGAGCTTTTTCATGGAGCCTTTGAAGTCCTTG
>OCGZ01000244.1_pt1 | contig 51139 bp, 48 predicted proteins | sample 1538711 | NCBI WGS metagenome assembly OCGZ01 (sample SAMN04571720, study PRJEB22368) | human gut metagenome | biome: human gut; material: stool | host: Homo sapiens | place: Luxembourg | collected 2012-08-17
AATATAGATAACAAAGCGTGAAAACGCTTGACAGCGTTCCCCGCTAAACCATTAACATCAAAACAGTGTACCATAATGGAAACAAGAGATAAACTTTTTACAGAAGAACAGTATTTAAAGCAACTGAAATTGTATAATGAAGAAATTCTTTATTATGAACAAAAGCATCTTTCAGGTAAACATATAGGTTACGATTCTTTGTTCAATTATAGGCTTCGTTCTTTATTGGTACAGTATTCTATGGGACAGGATATTGATAATCTGAAAAATAATTATGTGGAAACCCTCAAAACGATGCCGAGATTTTGGACGGATAACGGATTTTATATTGAAATGTTATGGCTTCTGTCAATAGGCATTATGTTGGATTACGAAGACAACCTTATACAAAGTTTGGTTCAACTGATAAAAGACAGGGAAGCAAAAGACTATATTTATGACACCTTGATTAGATACAGATTTCTTGATTGGGAAAGGACAACAAACAAAGTATTATATCCGTCACCCTATCAAGCAGCTATCACTGTTACAGAGTTGGCTGAACAAGACAAGGCAGAAGCGATGAAACGATTAGAAAAATACCTCAAAAAAGAATGGTATCGAGGACATTCTGATTTATCTTGGCATGACGACCATAAATATGGTATCAACCATGACGGTTATTGGTGTTTTGAAAGCGGTGCATTGGTCAAGGTCTTGGGGCTGAATGATAGCAGCCTGAAAGGGTTGCCCTACTATCCATACGACATGGTACATTGGAATGACAACATTAAATAAAGAAAAGGTATGAGTTACTCTGTTTGTGCATATTTGATAGAAGCCGATAAGGTAAGGTCTGTTTACGGGGCTTGTGATAATCAGCTTATAAACCAATTAAAGGTTGCGTTGAAGCAGGAACTTGACTGTTTGAACGATTCTTTCAGCAATAGCCTAAACACGGATAAAGATGCTTATGCGGTATTAGCAGACATTGTGAACGGAAAAATCCGTTATCCCGAAATTGCTTTCATGTACGGGTATGTATATGAAAAGATTTGCAACCATTATGGAACGCAAATCTACTGTGCGGAAAACCTTTGGCAACTGGATAGTCAAAGTACATTCATCCCTATTCCATTGAGCAGTGATTTTCCCTATATTATCAGCATACCCGTTTCTGAATTGGAGAGTAAGCGTACGGAATACACCTCGCTGAAAGAGGGTAACGGTATCGGAGATTATGACTATGAGCAGGAAATGGACGACCTGAATTTCATTTTCGATGAAGCCTTTGAAGCGCAAAAAGACCTCGTGATTATGGTTTATTGATATGGTACACTGGTGTGAGAATAAATATGATGTTAACGAAGCGTGATAACGCCTTACAGCGTTCCCCGCTGAACCATTACCGATAATAATAAAACAAAGAAAATATGAATGAACGATATGCCAAATGTATTCCATTTGATAAGAATGTAAAAGGCAGGATTGGTGGCAATCCACCTAAATGTATAGAAGGACAAATCCCCAGCGATTATAAATTCTATGCAATATTGGTACATCCTGAAAAGGAAAACGTCATGCTTTCTATCATCATTCACCAAGATTATGATACTCTTATTGACAATAACATATATCCTTCAATAGCAGTAAAAGTAATAGAACATGAATTTTCTGAAATTGGTAATTGCACAGAAAAACGAAATACCAACTTAGGGATGTGTTCTATTAGTGAATATTCAGAAGATAAGGATAGTGAAAATATACTTGTAAAAATAGGTGGAACTCCTATCCTTATTCAAGATGAAGAAAGCTATTATAAAGAATTAGAGGAATATGGTTTTTCTTTTTTCTTGTCAATAGACGAAGACGGATATAGTGAAGATGTTACTATCGGCAGTTATCCTTTCGGATATGGTGCTTTGTATTTGTATAAGCACTGTACAACCAATGAAATAATCGCAGGATTTTGGCAATGTTCATAAAAATATATCGGTAACATGCACCTGTTCCGCCTAACGGCGGCAAGCTGCATCCCATTAGTGATAACAACAAAATTATAAACAATAGATATGATTGCAGGTGCGATAAATATTATACTCATAGCGATTTCACTATCGCTACTCTTTTTATTAAGAAAGAAAAAGTATAAAGGTGTAAAGAAAATAATAATATTAACAATATGCTTTGTGGCAGGTCTGTGTATTTTGTTACAAATAATTTCGTTGCTATATTTCTTCTTAGGTGATTTCTCCGCAGAAGAATTATGGTAAAAATATCACTAACGACGCAGGATAACGGCAAGCCGTTCCCTGCTGAACCATTAAATGTAATAGCAACAATGATATGAGCATGAGAAAATTATTTCAAACAATAAATAAAGGTGAATTTGAAACTGTAAAACAGATTATCCTTCGGCAACCGGAAGTAGTGAATAACAAGTCTGTCGGATTACTTAAACGTGACGAAGGACAGACACCTTTAAGGATTGCAGTAAAGAATAGTTTTCCTAAAATGACTATGTTGTTTGTTGAAAATGATGCTGACCTCAATGCTTATACTTCCGAAGATGATATGTATATTATACATCAAGCGATATATACAGTGATACAGTATGCTTGTAGTGGAAAAATACATCTCCGAGATAGAGAGTTTAAGGAAAAAGGGATAGTAAGTGATTATACCCAAAATCTTTATGATGAAGACAAACAGTTGTTTGATATTTCATATTCTATATTGGAATATTTAATTAAACAAGGTATAGATTTAAGCGTAAAGACAAAAATGGGAAATTGTTTCAGTTACGGAATTATACTTTCGTCAGCCTCCTTTTTTCCTCGTACCAGCATTGATGATGTACCACAGGAAATATGCAGAAGAGTTGAAAAAGTGTTTTCTTTGCTTTTATCAACTAAAGTAGACACTGTGTTGTCAGATTATGTGCGGAAAAACTATACTTTGGAAAAGCAAGATGCTTTGGAAAAATGGAGAAAGAAGGTTTTATCATTGTGCGAGAAACAATACATTTAACAAGGTCGAGCCAACAGCTAAACGCTGTTTCTCACCAAACCATTAATCAATATGAGTAACCTTATCACAGTAAATAGATTTGGAAAAGTTCTGATATGGGTATGGAACAGATGTATAAAGAAAACTGCCATTCCTTATGAAGAACTTGATTTCCATTACCCCGATTGGGCTTTCATTATTACAGGTTGTATCTTTTTCGGGGTTGTGGTAGGTGTTACCCTGTTTTATTTTGCTTTTATAAAACAATAGACTATTTACAATGAAAGCCCGACTTAAATACCCGATATTCAGCTTTGCCCCCAAAGGCAACATGATATACGTGTTTCGCAAGGAAGAACTGTACACAACGACCAATACCGAGTTGTTGAAGAAGCGGAAGAACTACATTGTAGTGGATGCAACCGGGACGAAATATGTTGAAAAGGGGGCGCACAAAGTGAAGTGGCAAGGGATATTCGGATATTGTATCAGGATGCAGGGACGTGTGATTTCCATTGAATACGAGTACGGGGACAATCCCGAACCGTTCCCACTACGAAAACTGCAAGAACTGGTAGCGGAACGATACCCCAAGACACGGTGGTTCAAGGAAGAATGCTGGAACAGCGCAGACGAGTTCCGGCAAGCGATTTTCGCCTGCAAGACCTTTGAGGAAGTGGCGGACATACTGATGCCCGAACAAAAAACGAGCGTTTGGCAGCGCATTGAAGAATATTTCCTGCGGGCAGGTTTTCTTATGCTTGCCGCCATGTTCCTTTATCACGTGGTTTGGCGGCTAATCCAAAAGTTTTGGCTATGGGCTACCGGGTAACGTACAGAAAACAAATCAATTTATTCAGATATGGAACAACGGATTACATCATTATTGCTGCCCGCTCCCGAAGCGGAGCTGGAAGCGTCCTGCAAGGAACTGGACGAAAAGGTAACATGGCTGTTGCACAACAGCCGGAAAATGGACAACTATTTGGAACTTGAACCGTTCAGCAAGGACGGGCGGCTGTGCGCCCACGTGTGCGACACGCTCAAGAGCCTGCCGGAAACGCCGACACTGGCGGCATACAAGGACTACAAGGCAATCATTATCCTGCTGGGTATGTCCACCACCCGTTACGCCATACTGGACGAACTGGCGGAACAGCACCGCAAGCGGGACGAGATACCCGAACTGACCGCCTACTGCGATGCGCTCCACTGGATGCGACCGGGACGGCAGTACCTCTGCAACGTGTACAACACGGTATGCCACGCTTTCCACCTGCTACGGAGAAACCCGGTAAGGGACAACCGCCTGCTGGTGACGGAAAAGGAACTGCGCCACGCCGAACGGATGCTGCCGGAGCTGGGCAGGCAGACATTCACCGAAATGGTGCGTCTGAAAGGCTACATGGTCTATGATGCCGAGCAACTGGCGGACAAATGCGGCATGGAATACGGCTCGTTCCGACGGAAGGTAAAGAAAATGACCGGGTACACGGCTAAGGAATGGGTGATAAAGGAGCGTGCAAAGGACGTGGAACACTACCTGAAGAACACCAACCTCACACTTACGGAAGTGGCGTTCACCACCGGGTTCGCATCGACATCGAACCTGAACGACTTCTGCAAGGCTTACTTGCTGGACACACCGGGCGAGATACGCAGAAAAGCGCAGGAAACAAGAAAATGCACAGTTACAAGAACGTAATGTGAAAAATCAAGAATAAAACAGATTTTTTATGCCCGTAACTTTGTGCTTCATAAAAGATAAGCACAAGGTTATGGAACATAAGATACCGTTGGAAACATACTTCGCCGGACTGCTTCAAAAAGTGGAATGGCAGATACAGGAATACGAGGACACCGCAGCGGACACGCTGACGCTCTGCCGCCTGTGCGTGGACTACCTGCAAGAGATACTGGGCGAACTCAAAAACTTTATAATCTCCTACCCGTTCGCCAGCACGGAAGAGGAAATACACTTCTTCAAGGAACTGAAACCGCTTTTAGCGAGCAAAATCATCTATTACAACACTGTTTACAAGATAGAGGTGCGCTTCCCCAGCGGCAGCGAGGAAGTGCAAAGGGACTACCTGCTGTCGGAAACCGACCGGATTTCAAAGTCGTTCCAGCGGAACTTGGCGTTCTACCAGTACCACCGAACGAAAGCCACCTACTTGGACAGGCAGTATTTCATGCGTGGGAAGCCTGACATACAAATCATCGTGGACAGTTTCTATTACGAAACAGACCCACAGTTCAGCACCAGTCACGATTTCAAGGTAGCCAAGATTTTAGCCAACGAACTGCTGGAAATATACCTCACCAACCGTCTGCACGAGCTGGAACGCCGGGAACAACGCAAGCGGGTGAAGAACGGCTTCATGGGAAAGGTGTTGCGCTGGACGGGGACGAAAAGGGCGTTGGTGGAACTTATCTACGCACTGGACGCCTGCGGCTGTCTGAACAAGGGGACGGTTGATATTAAGGAGATTGTAGCCTACTTTGAATACGTGTTCGACATCGACCTCGGCGACTTCTACCACACCTACATGGAACTAAAAGCCAAGACCAAAGACCGAACGGGCTTCCTCTCCACCCTGAAAGACAGGTTGCTGATGCGCATGAGGGAGCAGGATTAGGCAACCGTGCTTTAACAAAATTTATTTCGCCACAGGTGGGTACATCTGTGGCGTTTTATTTTTCAGGACACCCAAACTTTGCGGCAAATCAATTAGTTACCGTTATGGAAATAATAACATTCGAGTCCAAAGCCTACAAGGAACTGGACAACAAGATTACCGCCATTGCCGACTACATCTTCAACCACATGGAAACGGCAAGGCAAAGCGAGGAAGACATGTGGGTGGACAGCTACGAGGTCTGCACGTTCCTGAAAATAAGCGAAAAGACCCTGCAACGCCTGCGGGTGTCGGGGACTATCGCCTATTCCAACATCAGGGGACGTTACTTCTACAAGGTCAGCGAGATACGCCGGATGCTGGAAGAACGCCTGATAAGGAGCAACAAGGAGAACATCGACAACCTGATAACCAACCACCAATTATATGCTAAGGAAAGAGGAAATCTTAGAAAGAACAAGTAACGGGCTGGCGGTGTTCAAACACTACCTGCCCGGAAACTGGCGCATAGGTCGCAACTTCCTTAACCCGCTGTACGAGGACAGCAAGGCTTCCTGCAACATCTATTTCGACCGCCGGGGCGGTATCTACAAGATGAAAGACTTCGGCAACGACAGTTACAGTGGCGACTGTTTCTTCCTCGTGGGGCAGTTAAAGGGGCTGGACTGTAACCGGGCGGCTGACTTCGTGGAGATACTGGAAATCATCGACCGGGATTTGGGCTTGGGGCTGGCTTCCGGCACTCCGGTTTCCGTTCCCCCGGCAACCGTCCGCCGGGCAGTGCCGGACAAACCCGAAGAAACGCCCGAAAAGCCCGTCAAGCCCTACCAGTTCCGGGAACAGAAGTTCCCGCTTGCCGAACTGGTGTACTGGCAACAGTACGGCATCACGCCCGAACTGCTGGAACGTTACAAGGTCTGCTCGCTCCGGGAATACAACAGCGAAACGGCAGAGGGCAAACCGTACACCTACACTTCATCGGTGGCAGAACCCATGTACGGCTACAAGGGCAAACAGCACATCAAGCTGTACCGCCCGTTCTCCACGCCCCGCTTCCTCTACGGCGGCAGCTTCGGTGAGAACTACTGTTTCGGGCTGGAACAACTGCCAGCCAAAGGCGACACGCTATTCATCACGGGCGGCGAGAAAGACGTGCTTTCGCTGGCGGCGCACGGTTTTCACGCTATCTGCTTCAACAGCGAAACGGTGACGATACCGCCCACGCTGGTCTATCGGTTGACATTCCGCTTCAAGCACATCGTCCTGCTCTTTGACATGGACAAGACGGGCAGGGAAAGTTCATGCAAGCAGGAAAAACTGTTGGAAGAATTTGGCGTGAAACGCCTGCTGCTACCGCTTCCGGGAACGAAAGAGGAAAAGGACATATCCGACTACTTCAAAGCCGGGAACACCCGTGAAGATTTCCTGAAACTGTTTATCGAATTTTTAGACAACCTGTATAGCGACACATTGATTATGCTTAAATCGTGCGAGATAGATTTCAACAACCCGCCCGCCAAAGCGCAAGAGATTATTTCGGCGGGTGACGTTCCGCTGGGGACACAAGGCAACCTGTTCGGCATCACCGGGGGCGAGGGAACGGGAAAGAGCAATTACGTAGCCGCAATCGTGGCGGGCTGCATCTGTCCGGCTGGTGCGGACATAGATACACTGGGCATACAGATAACCGCCAACGGCAGGCACAAGGCGGTATTGCTCTATGACACCGAACAGTCGGAAGTGCAACTGTTCAAGAACGTAAGCAACCTGCTGGCACGTGCCAAACAGCCGGACAAGCCCGATGAACTGAAAGCGTTTTGTCTTACCGGTATGTCACGCAAAGAACGCCTGAACGCCATTGTACAAAGCATGGACAAGTTCTACTACCAGTACGGCGGCATCCAGTTGGTCGTCATTGACGGCATCGCAGACCTTGTTAAGAGTGCCAACGATGAAGCGGAAAGCGTGGCGGTGATAGATGAACTTTATCGGCTGGCGGGCATCTATAACACGTGTATTCTGTGCGTGCTGCACTTCGTCCCCAACGGATTGAAACTGCGGGGGCATTTGGGCAGCGAGTTGCAGCGCAAGGCGGCTACTATCCTGTCCATTGAGAAAGACGAAGAACCTACCCAGTCGGTGGTAAAAGCCCTGAAAGTAAGGGACGGAAGCCCGCTGGACGTGCCGCTGATGCTCTTTGCTTGGGACAAGGAAGCCGGGATGCACGTGTACAAGGGCGAGAAACCACGTGAGGAAAAGGAGAAGCGCAAGGAAAGGGAACTGGTAAATGTCGCACGTGACATCTTCGGGCGGCAGACACGCATCACCTACATAGACCTTTGCGAGCAGTTGCAGCAGGTATTGGACATCAAGGAGCGCACCGCAAAGAGCTATATCCGCTTCATGCGGGAAAGGGACATCATCACCAAAGACACGGCGAACCAAAGCTGTTTTGTCATCGGTTCATATCATCTTCAAAGGAACGCAAGCTGCCCGTAGGCGTATGGGCTGAACTTGTGTATTTTTAGGTGCTTGTGTCCTGCCCTGTTGTGATAACACGGCAGGATTTTTTCTGTTTGCACGTGATTTTTCAGGGTATTTGCTTAACTTTGCAGAAGTTACACGAAAAAAGTAACGGCAGTTGGACGGCGGTTGCCGGAATATTGCCTTTATATATAACATATACGTTCGCCGAACGTCCCGATGCGAAAACTGGCACTTTTCAAAATGTGGGGATATTCAGCGCAGGATATGCTATGCGTTTGTCATAGCGTGGCTGCACTGTTTCCACATTTGGGTATGCCAGTACCTCGCATCGAAACAGCGTCATGCCACGCTTTCTTTTTTGGGGTGGCGGCTAACGTGCCAAGACAGTAGGGATTTATATCACTTTAATACCTGATAATATGGAACAAATCAAAGCGCACATCGCCGTATCGCTGGACGGGCATACCGCCACGCCGGACTATGAACTGGACTGGATGCCCCGTGAGGTCAAGGAACTGGTGGCAAGGGAACACGCCGCCGCAAGCTGCCTGCTTATGGGGGTGAACACCTACAACTACATCTTTGAACACTGGGGCGGGTGGCCGCACAAAAGCAAACGGTCTTTTGTGGTGTCACACTACGACACCAACGTTACACCGGACTGCGGGGTGGAGTTCCTGACCGAAGAACCGCTGCAAAGGGTCTATGAACTGAAACAGGAAACCGACATGCTGGTGGTGGGTGGCGGCAAGCTGCTTACTTCATTGATTAAAGCCGGACTGCTGGACAGCCTGACAATCTACACCGTCCCGGTCATGGCGGGCAAAGGCATCGGTTTTGTCGGGGAAACATCCGGCTCGCTGTGGAAGCTCTCGGAAAGCAGGGTGCTGGATAACGGGGTGGTCTGTTCGACCTACCTGTTTGGCGGGAACATATAAAAAATGCGCCCGGTTTCCCTCCGGGCGCAACCACTAAAATTTCAATTATTATAAGCTGTAAAACCTATCACAATGAAATTTCAGCGGCAAAGATAGGCTATTTCTTCGGTTTCGCTTTCTTTTCGGGGAATGAAAAACCGACATTGAACTGCTCGTCCAGTACCAGCGAAGCATCGAAAGCCTTGCCGTTCTTGCCCTTGAAGCCCTTGATTAGCCCGGTCTTGCGTTTCGTCACCAGCTCGACAATCTGCTTGTCGGAAAGCTGCTTGTCGCACTTGTTGCGGAATATGGTAAGCGTGCAGTCCACGTTGGAACACTTCGCCACTTTCGGGTAGAACAGGATGCGCCCGCTGCCGCATTTCGGGCAGGGGCAGGTTTCACCAGTAGCGACAGATAGCTGCACCGATAGCAGTTCTGCGGTGATTTGCGTTGCGTACACCTCGATGCCCTTCCGGAACGTGTCGGCATCCATGCTGCCCGCTTCTATCTTGGCAAGGGCGGTTTCCCACATGCCCGTCATTTCGACATCGGCAATCTTCTTGTCCTTGACAATCCCATAAACGGCAAGCCCCTTGTCGGTAGGCACAAGGTTCTTCTTCTCACGCACGATGTACTGGCGGGCGAACAGCGTTTCGATAATCGCCGCACGGGTGGCGGGCGTGCCTATCCCGGCATCTTTCAGGCTGGCTTTCAGTTCGGCATCTTCCAGTTCCCTGCCTGCGTTCTCCATTGCCGACAACAGGCTGCTTTCCGTGTGCAGCGGTTTCGGCTTGGTCTGCTTTTCGAGCAGATCCACGCCGGAGAGTGGCAAATATTCTCCCTCTTGGAGTGGCGGCAGGCTGGCGGCTTCTTCATCCCCGCCCGTTTCCTGCTCGCCGAACACGGCACGCCACCCGGCTTCTTTCATCACAGACCCTTTCACCGTGAAGTCGGTATCTCCCCCTGACAGCAAGGCGGTGGTAACGTCTTTCACGCACTTGCCCGAAAAGGCTTCCAGCATACGCCCGGCTACCAGCTCGTAAACCGCCCGCTCGTCTTTGGAAAGTTCGCCGGGCAGGTTCTCGGTTATGATTAAGGCGTGGTGGTCGGTCACTTTGCCGTCATTCACGCTGCGGCGGTTCAGGGGTGTGCCGTCCAGCCCGGCGGCATACCCGGCAAAGCGGGAGTATTGCCCCAGCAGGGCGACACGTTCCGGCATTTCATCGAAAACGTCCTCCGGAATATAGCGGCTTCCGGTTCGGGGATAGGACATCACTTTCTTTTCATACAGGCTTTGCGCTATGGAAAGTGTCTTGTCAGCCGAGAAGTTCAGCTTCGTGTTCGCTTCCTTTTGCAGCGTGGTAAGGTCGTACAAAAGCGGCGGTTCTTGGCAGGCTTCTTTCCTCTCAACGGATTTAACCACAAGTTGCCCGGCATCCTTTACCCGTTGCAGGGCGGCTATGGCTTCGGGCTGCTGTTCCCACTTGGCGGTCGATTGGGCGGTGAAACCCATTCCCCCGCTGGCGGTCGCCGCTTTGAGTTGCCAAAACTTGGCGGGTACGAAATTCTTGTTCTCCAAATAGCGGCTGCATATCATCACGAGCGTGGGTGTCTGCACCCTGCCCAGCGAGAACACCCCCTGCCCGGCGGCAACGCTCAACGCTTGGGTGGCGTTTATCCCTATCAGCCAGTCCGCTTCGCTGCGGGACTTGGCAGAGAGGTAAAGGTTATCGTAATGCTCTCCCGGCTGCAAGTTATCCAGCCCCTCACGGATTGCCTTGTCGGTAAGGCTGCTTATCCACAGGCGCACAAATGGTTTCCGGCAGTTCAGGTAATGGAATATATAGCGGAAGATTAACTCACCCTCACGCCCGGCATCGGTGGCGACAATAATCCGGTCGCACTGGTCGAACACTTCCTTTATCACTTTCAACTGTTTCAGCACGCCGGGGTCTGCCTTGTACCCTTTCTCCGCTTTTACCTGACGGGGGATTAGCCGGAAATCGGGCGGCAGTATGGGCAGGCTCTCCCTGCGGAAGTTCGCCACGCCGTAGGCTTCCGGCATGGCAAGCTGGATTAAGTGGCCGAACGCCCATGTCACCATATACCCGTTGCCGGAAAGATAACCGTCATTACGCCCGGTCGCACCGATGATGCGGGCGATGTCCTTTGCCACGCTGGGCTTCTCTGCTATCAATGCAATCATAATTCTTTACTTTTTAATGGTGGATATTACATTTTCATTCCTCTGGACTTCTTGGGCTTGTCAGCTTTCAGGCTCTTGTCCTGCGCTTTCTCCTGCTTCTCTTTCTGCTTGGCGGTGGGCTTGTCCTGACCCTGTTTCAACGGCTCTTTGCCCTGCTTGGTGGCTTCGTTGGTCTTGCCCCCCGAATTGACCGCTACCTGCGTCCGGCTCTCGGCGGTGGGGGTAACGTCTTTCGGCTGCACCTTGTCGGGGGATTTGCCCTGTGCGCCGGGCTGTACATGACCGTTGAACTCAACGCCCTTGCCGTCCTTTAGCCCGGCGACCTGCCGCTCTGCGGGCTGCTGCCACTGCTGCAAGAACTGGACGGCGGCACGGGGCAGGAACTCCAAGCCACGCTCCACCGCACTGACCTGCAAATAGGCACTGCGCTGCGTGCCGTCCCTGAATTGCAGGTTTTCCATTTTCACCGCTTGCCCGGCTTCAAAGGCGGCTTTCTGTTCCGGGCTGACTTGCACGTTACAGATTGTATCGGGGCATTTCCACTTGTCAGCCCGCATATACTCCAGTTCGTGCGTGTACCTGTCCCGGCTGACGAACACGGGGATTTGCTCGCCGCTTTTCGGGTCTTTGATTTCAGCGATGCCGCCCAAGTTGCCAGTGCCTTGCAAGTTGCCCTGTTCCTGCTTGGTGAACTCGTGTTCATGGAACGGGCGTTGCAACAGTTTTTCGTCCTGCTGCACGCCGTGCAGCTTGGGTACTACCGTGCCGTCCTTTGCCTGATAGAAAGAGAGCTTGACATCGGTAGGTTTGAGGTAGAAGCCGCCCACCGTCCCCGAAACGGTGTAGGTGTTGCGGGACTTGTAGCCACGCATCACCCGGTCGAAGTCCCTCGTGTTTTTCAGGGTGTCGGCGGTGATGCCGACTTTTTTCAGGTTCTCCCAGTCGATTTTTGACGGGTCGAAGCGGTAGCCCTGCTTGAACTCGTGGAAGTCGGGCTTCGGAACTCGAAGCATTTCAGCCCGCTTGTCACCCTCCGGTGTAGGGTTGCGGTGGTTGTCCTCGATTGCCTTTGCGTCCCGCTCCGCTTCGGAAGCCTTGACGCTGAACAGTTCCAGCCCGGAAGTGTCCTGATACTTGCGGTAGAAGTTGGAAATGAAGTTGCTGAACACATCGCTGTTCTTGTCCACCTGCATGAACTCGCCGCCGTGTCCGGTAGTGTGTGGCACGGTCTGCAAATTGCCCTCCTTGTCGATACCCTTAACGGCACTCACCTTTCCCTGCTGTTTATCCAAGACCAGCAGCACGTCTTTTTCCTGCCCCTCTGCGGGCGGGGTCATTCTGTTTGCCATAAATAATTGGAATTTTAGTGGTTACGGGAATAGTCCCGTCCAAAGGTAGCGACTAAATATGCTATATTTGGACGGGCGGCAACGGCTGTCCGAATTTGTCCTGCGCTGTCCCGATTTGTCCGGGTGGGGTAAATTGTCCCGTCCTGAAAAAGGTTTACAGAAAAGAGTAAATCTTATGCAGCAAACAACGAATTCAGACTTATCACGTCATTATTTACCGCGTCAGTTGCGTCATCTGATTTTACAGGAGTATTTGAGCGGAGTCAAGACGGCTCGCCAACTCTCCGAAGAACATGGTATTCCCATGTCTACGATTCATAAGATGGGTCAGCGCTGGAAAGCGAAAAATAGTTGTAGCTTTGTGAGTACCCCTAATCCTTATCCGATCATGTCCCGCGTTACTAGTGAAGAAGCCAGTGAATTATTATCCGAGAACAAAGCCCTTCGGCGGCGCTTGGAAGAGGCTTTATTACGTCTGGAAGGCTATGAGATCATGGGAGATATCCTTCAGGAAGAATACGGTATCGACCTATTAAAAAAATCCGCAGCCGGACAGTCCAGCGTCTCAAAGAAAGACACACAGCAATGAGCCTGTCGTTTCTGTGCGGGTTGTTCGGCTATACCCGTCAGGCCTATTATAAACATTTACGGCGTAATAGGGAAGGATCCTTGTCCGATACCCTTCTTTTGGAGCGGGTGGGTTACTACCGGAAACTGATGCCCAGGCTCGGCGGTCGTAAACTGTGGCATTTGCTGCAACAAGACGGATTTCCGGTCAGCCGGGATCGGTTATTTACGCTGCTTTCGGAAAACAATCTTCTGGTCAAACGTCGGAAGAAATACAGCGTTACGACCTGCTCGCGGCACTGGATGCGTAAATATCCGAATCTGATCCGGGGTTTCGACCTCGAGCGGCCGCATCGTTTATGGGTCGGAGATATTACGTACATTTCTTTGAAAGAAGGATTTGCATATCTGGCTTTGATAACGGATGCCTATTCCAAACGGATCGTAGGCTATGATCTGAATACGACATTGGAACGGGACGGAGCGCTCCGTGCACTGAGGATGGCCATAGACCAGACTCCGCAGCAAAAACGGCAAGGGTTAATCCATCATTCGGACAGAGGATGCCAATATTGTTCGAAAGAATATGTGAAATTGCTGACCGATAATGGGATTCGCATCAGCATGACTGAAAAGGGCGATCCGTATGAGAATGCCGTTGCCGAACGGGTGAACGGTATTCTGAAGAGCGAATGGATCGACGAGGAATGTTTTGAAAGTTTTCAGGCAGCAAAAGAACGCATCGACCAGATCGTTATCCTTTACAATTCACTCAGACCTCATGCCAGCTGCGATTGGCTTACGCCCTTGGAAGCGGAACTTAGAACCGGGAAACTCAAACATCATTGGGGCCGAAAGACGGTTGTTCGGAAGGCATATGTAAACTTATATCAGGACAATATTTTTTGAACCAAAATGTTTATCTTTAATTATCAATCACTGTAAACCTTTTTCAGGACGGGACAAATCTCCAACTGACGGTTGGAGAATTGAAAAGGGCATAAAAAAAGAGAGCGAAGTTAATCACTCTCTTGGGGTGAGCCATTTATGAGCCATTTAATTATAGACCTTATACCTTATAATCAACGACTTATTAAAATTTGCATTATGCTTGCGAGCCATTTATGAAACGTTTATGAAACGTTTGCTATTTTATCAATAGCCTAATAATGAGTTACATATCAAAATTAATACTGAAATACAGCTTATTTTTGGAACGTTTGTGAAGCGTTTGGCAAGCCTTTGATTGAGTTTCCGTTATTCTCCTATTATCAGGTGACACGACAAAAAGAAAACATCTTTGGTAAAATCTTTGTTATGTTTTTGCAGGTGATTACATAATATACTATCTTTGCATATAGAAACAAAGGACATAAATATGGCTTCATTCAGAAAAGAGATACTTGGGCAGATTGAACGGATAGATACCGGGCGTATATTCACGTTCCGGGATTTGTCGTTTGAAACGGAAAAGACCGCCAATGTTGCGGTGCTACTTTCCGAACAGAGCCGCAAAGGGGTACTGGTACGGGTTGAAAAGGGGGCGTACTACCGTCCCAAGAAATCAGTGCTGGGACTGGGAAAGCTGCCTGTCTATCAGGATGAACAGTTCCGCTACCTGACTGAAAAACTGAACGGCTATATCACGGGGGCTTACATCTATAACAAAATGGGGCTGACCGAACAGGTAGCCACAACCATAACGATAGCCACTCCTAACCCGGTTCGCCGTTTCCGTTTCAAGAACTTGGATATAGAGTGCGTGAAAGCCTACTGCATGGTCTATCCGGATGAAAGCCTTGTCCCGTACTTGCGGCTGCTCGATGCGATAAAGGACATGAAGCGCATACCCGGAACAACCGGGCAGGACATCTACAACCGGGTCAAAAGCCAATATTTCAACGGGTACAGCCTGCCGGAACTGGAAAAAATCGTATCTTTGGCGAAAAGTTACCCGCCACGTGTCAGAAAGGTGGTGGCGGATATACTGGGCGACATCAGACAAACCGTATTGCAAACGGAAATGGCAAAGACCATTCTTCCCACGACACGGTTCAACTTGGATTATAAAACAGCATAGGACAGAAATATGAATTTACATTCGGACAAGGAAGCGTTCAAGGAAATCATCGCACTGGCGGCTGACCATTTCGGCTACGAGCAGTCGCACGTGGAAAAGGATTACTGGGTATCGAAGATACTGCGGGATATTTCCATGTCCGAATATGCGGATAAGACCTACTTCAAAGGCGGAACTTCACTTTCCAAAGCCTACGGGCTGATAGAACGTTTCTCGGAAGATTTGGACTTGTTCGTGTTCACGGGTGATAAAGGTGCGTCCAAGCAGGCAGAAAAGACATTGAACAAGAAACTTTCCAAATACATAGCCGAACTCAATAGTGACATATACAAGGAAGATTTGTCGGAAACGGGCGGTAATTACCGTAAACTGTATTTCTCGTATGACAATGTATTTCAAGGCGTGGGACTGAAAGAACATTTGGAAGTAGAGATAAAATCCTGTGACCTGCCGGACAAAAAACTGATGTTCTACCCGGCGGACAAGCGGGTTATCAAACCGATTGTGACCGCCTTTCTTGAAAGCATCGGGCAAGAGGAACTGATAAGCACCTACGGGCTGGAAAGTTTTGAAACGCAGTGTATCAACCCCCGAAAGACTATCTGCGACAAGGTTTCAAGGCTGGTAAAGCTGTCTTACAATGAGGATGCAGCCGCACTGTTGGCAAAGCATATCCGTGACGTTTACGACTTGTCGGCACTCTACCACAATCAGGAATATAACGATTACCTACATTCGGAAGATTTCTTGGATGCCATGTACCGGGTGACGATAGAGGACGGACTAAATAAAAACTCCCGTTCGCACTTGTCGCTGGCTGATGCACCGATATTCAAGGATGCCGAAGCGGTCATGGCGTTACCCGAAGTGGCTACGGCGTACACTACCGATTTGAAGAAACTGACTTTCGACAAAAGCAAGATGCCGCCGATAGGCAAGGCTGTGGAAGCATTGAAGAACCTGCACGAAATATTAGTGCGTTTTGAAGCCTACCGCACCAAAAAGCAAAATGAAGAACAACCGTAAAGCTACATCGGCTGTTCTTCACTCCATACATTATTATATATAGCTATTCTTCCTCCTTAATCAAGTGGCATAACTCCGGGTCGTTCTTAATCCGGGTTATCTCGTTCTCGACTATCTGCCTGACTTCCTGACGGATGCGGTCATAGTTGGCTTGTATCTCCTCCTGCATCCGGTCGTTGCCGTCCTTGTCGGTGAAGTCGATAATCTGCGGCAACTTCACGTAATGGGCGGTTTCCCGCTTCACCTTTTCGTTGTCCACCACGATTTCGCAGTGGAAAATCTTCTGCTCTATCCGTTCATCGAAGTTGTCCGCCACAGCACCCACGAACATACCTTGCGTGAGGTTGGATATTTTGCTGGCGGGTATCAGGCTGTCCATTTGGGTGCTTATCGAGGTGGATTTTTCCCGTTGGTTTATCGTCATGCTCTGCCGTTTCTGCAACACCTTTCCGAAACGCTCGGAAAGGATTTTCGCCGTTTCACCGACTACTTGACCGCTGAACACGTTACCCACAGTATTTTGGATAACCCGGCTTTCCTTGTCCCCGTAATCACGGGTAAGCTGGCTGTAATCCTGAAAGCCTAACAGAACCGCAACCTTGTTGCTTCGGGCGGTGGCAATCAAATTATCCAACCCCCGAAAATATATAGTTGGTAATTCATCTATTATCACCGAACTTTTAAGCTGACCTTTCTTGTTTATCAGCTTCACGATACGGGAATTATATAATCCCAGTGCTGCCGAGTAGATATTTTGGCGGTCAGGATTGTTGCCGACAACCAGTATTTTAGGCTCTTTCGGGTTGTTGATGTCAAGTGAAAAATCATCGCCCGTCATTACCCAGTAAAGGGCGGGTGAAATCATCCTTGAAAGCGGGATTTTTGCACTGGCAATCTGCCCCTGCAACTGTTCAACTGCCGAACTTTCCCAAGCGTCCACGAACGGGGAAAGGTAATTTTCCAGTTCGGGATAACTGCGCAAAATCGTGAATACATCAGCGTATTTCTTGTTCAACAGTTCTATGGCATGGGGAAACGTGCAATACCTGCCGCCTTGATAGATGCGCAAATACCAAATAATGGCTGCAAGCAGGATAATCGGGCTTTCCACGAAGAAGTCGCCCTGCTTGCTTATCCAGCTTCGATTGAGGTTAAGCATAATCGTGTAGCTGGCTTCATAAGCATCCGCAATGTCCGACATGAAGCTGGCGTTTATAGGGTTACATCGGTGGCTCTTGCGTGGGTCGTCAAAGTTGATAACGTAAAATTTCGGCTTGACCTTGTAGCCGTCCAAGTGGTTAAGCAAATGATTGTAAGCGATTTCCGAAAGGTCAGGAAACTTATAATCATACAGGTAGAGCGCAAAACCTTTCTCGATTTGCTGTTTTATGTAATTATTTACTACTGCGTATGACTTCCCGCTGCCCGGCGTTCCTAACACGATGCTCGCACGAAAAACGTTTACAACGTTAATATAGCCATTGTTCCACTTCTTCTTATAGTAGAACCGGGTAGGCAGATTTACAGAATACTCGTTCTCGATAAGCCTTGTTTCCTGCTGGAAACTTTCGTTCTCGGTATTAAAGACATCATCCATGAGGTTGTTTTTCAATAACCGGGACATCCACGTACCCGCCATGAGCATACAGATATAGCCCGCCGACAGCGTGGCGATATAAAACACAGTGTCCGCCGTATGTGGCAGCGGAAGTTCCAGCAGCCACCAGTTCAGGAAAAACAACACGACACCCGCCGCAAGGCTGCAATGTATCTTCGCCCACGTTATCTTTTCCTCTTTCACGCCCTTAGTGCCGATACACGACAGGGCGAGGAACACCACCGAAAATAGTTTTGTCCATAAGATAGACGAGAACAGCCCGGTGGTGCGCTGGAAGTTCCACAGTATCTTGTCTATCACTTCAAACGTCACTCCCCACTCTTTCAGGGTGGAGTAACAGAACCAGTACACGTTTATTCCCACGAATAGAATACTGACAGCCCGCATAAAGTCCATGACCCGTGCAAGCCCTCTCAAATCATCTTCCTGTTGCATGATTGTAATGTTTTTTTAAGTTAGTCGATGCGCCTTGTGCGCTTCTTTTTCTTCTTTCTCTTTTGGCGGGCGGTGTCCTGCGGCTCGTCACCGCCTGATGCACCGCCGCCCAGCAATCCACCGAACGCACCCAGCACGGAAGCCACGCCCGAAACGATGTCGGATTTCGGCATGAACCCCGGTTGTTCCTGATGCGTGGGCTGGTATTGCTGTTGTGTTTCCACTTCTGACTGGTGCATCTTTCCGGTTTCGCCCGAAAAACGTTCGTTGAACACGTTCGCCGAATACTCCTTGCCCAAGCGTGAACCGTTCAGCACCACCCGGCTGTCGTGGTCGATGAACGTAACGCCATAGATGCGCCCGCTGTCGTTCTGACGGAATACCACGTCAATACCCTGCTTCCTTAGCTGTTGTTCCAGTTCCTTGCGGCTGCGGGCGGTCTGCATGGCAGTGGCTACAATCTTCCGGGTGCGCTCTTTCAGTTTCCCGTTCCTGATTGCTTCGCCCGATTTCTCCATTCTGCGCTGCACCGCTTCATAACCCACCGACTTGCCGATGCGGGAAGCCTTTACCGGGTTGCCCGCCTTTTCTCCCTTGTCGTTCATGGCGGAATAGACAATGCCCTGATAGGGCTTGCCGTTCACTTCACCCTTGACTTCCTCGGCGCACACGTTGTAAGCGGCAAGCAAAGCCTTGTACTCCCCGAACGACTGGAAGCGGTAGCCATAGCAAGCCGCTTTCACGGTATTGCCGATTTGGTGCTTCACGTCCCCGGCGGCATAGTCCACCTTTTTAAGTTCCGGGCGTTCGGCACGTTCCTTTCGCTCTGCCGGGTGCAGCCCGTATTTCTTTTCCAGTTCACGGGTGATTTGCTTGCTGCGCCGATGCTCGAACTTGTCATTCAGCGGCTTGCCGTTCTCGTCCACCCGCAACCCCACGATGTGGATGTGGTGGCGGTCGATGTCGGTATGCTTGTACACCAAATAGGGCTGGTCGCCATAGCCCAACTTCCGCATATACTCTTTGGCAATGTCGGAAAGCTGCTGGTCGGTCAGCACGTCTTCCGGGTGCGGGTTTATGGAAATATGAAGTATCGGCTTCTTGGTGGATAGCTGGACGGGCATCTGCATTTCAAAGCTGCGCATACACTCGCCGATAGAGAAATTCCCGTCCTCGCTTAACAGCATCCGGTTGGAGAAAAGCACCTTTGCTTCCCCGCTGTCCACCTTGTTTTGGTTGTACGCCAGTGCGCCGAACATATTGCCGCCCGTGCTTATTTTGGCAACCATAGTTCCTTGCACTCGTTTGTCAGGTCGATAACCTGACGGTTCAACATCGCCAGTTCGGTGGTCGCTTTCTCCAGTTTATAGAGAAAAGCCAGTGCCTTTTTCTCCGAAAAGTTGCTGTGCAACGCCTTTACGACTTGGTTGTAATTGACCGCTACCGCTCTGAATTGGGCGTAAAATTCGGTCAGCCGGGCGCAATACTCGACCGCCGATTTGTCCACTTTCACCACCCGGAACGGCTCGCCGAACAACCGGGCGGCGATGAAACGGGACTTGCTCGTGACGCCCGACTGTTCCCATTGCGAGAGGAAGCGGGCATTCTCCCGGTCGTTCAGGTAAAGGACATGGCGATGCTTCGCCGGGTCTGCGAGGGCGGGGCGACCGCCCTTGTTAGGTTTTCTTGTTTCCATGCTTCTTTGGATTAAAAAATTACGACTTCGGAGTGATTTTTACCCCCGCAAGGGGCAAGGCGTTTTCAGGCACGGAAAACGGTTTTGTAGCATACAAAACACACCTTGCTATTTTCTGACGAAAATCGAAATCCGTCACGGACGGATTGGGGTTAGCGTGGAACGGTAAGCCCAGCCATTCACCAGCCCTGTTTTACACCTGCGCCCCCTGCGGTTCGTTACTCCGCTGCAAAGTAACGGTGATTTATAATGCTGTAAAATAGGCGGTTGGTGGACAAAACGGGACAGCGCAGGACAAATCGGGACAAGGTTTTCAGGGGACGTTTTTTCTCCCTTTTTTTGCATCGGATTTCAAGATTGAAAGCAAGATTGAAAGAAATATTCCAATCAGGAAAGAATGATTGAAAGCAGGATTTCAATAAAACGTGATTGCAGGATTTCAATATTTCAAGAAAGAATGAAAGCTGGAAAACAAGATTGAAATAAAACAGTCTTTCAATATTTCAAGATTGCAATATGGAAACAAAGAAAGCTATATGGCTGGATTGATTGAAAGCAATAAATAAATCTATCAACCAATAATGAACGGAAGCAATATGGAAAACGAGAAAACACCCCTTTATGTCGCCTTTTCCACCCAAAAGGGCGGGGTCGGCAAAACCACCTTTACCGTGCTGGCGGCGAGTTACCTCTACTACCTCAAAGGCTACGATGTGGCGGTGGTCGATTGCGACTACCCGCAACACTCCATTGCCGGGATGCGAAAGCGGGATGCCGAGCAGGTCGGGGCGGATGAAGATTACAAGCGAATGGCGTATGAACAGTTCACCCGGCTGGGGAAGAAAGCCTACCCGGTATTGTGCAGTTCACCTGAAAAGGCGATTGCAACGGCTGACGAACATATAGCCGCCGGACACGTGCCGGATATAGTGTTTTTCGACCTGCCCGGCACGGTGAACAGCGAGGGCGTGATAAACTCCCTTGCGGGCATGGACTACATTTTCACCCCCATTTCCGCCGACAAGGTGGTGCTGGAAAGCAGCCTGTCGTTCGCAATGGCTATCCAAAAGCTATTAGTGAAGAATGAAGCCTGCCGACTTGCCGGGCTGTACCTCTTTTGGAACATGGTGGACGGTAGGGAGAAAACAGACCTTTACACCGCCTACGACAAGACCATTAAGGAACTGGAACTGCCGCTGATGAAAACCTTTATCCCCGATACCAAACGCTACAAAAAGGAACTGGTGGCGGATAAAAAGGCGGTGTTCCGCTCCACGCTCTTTCCCGCCAGCCGCCCGCTGGTAAGGGGAAGCAACTTGGAAGAACTGATAACCGAAATAGTGTACTACATCAAATTAAAATGATATGGCAAAGCAAAGCGGCGGGATGCCGAAGATAGACGAGGATTTCATGAAAGAGCTTATCTCGCAGGGTGTTCCCAGTAAAGAAGATAATAAACCGAATGATGCACCACATACCAATCTTGCATCACAAGTTACCCAAGAGGAACAGCAGACGGAAACGGTGCGGGTGGAGAAAACGACAAACCGCAAGCGCAAGGGCGGTTCGGGCGACTACCGGGAAACCTACTTTCAGAAAGTAGAACTGGCAGACCGACAGCCCTTGTACGTGAGCCGTACCACGCACGAAAAGCTGATGCGTATCGTGACAGTGATAGGCGGGCGCAAGGTGACGGTAAGCAGCTACGTGGAAAACATTCTGCTGCGACACTTCGAGCAGTACCAAGACGAGATAAACACCCTGTACGAAAGCAACTTCCAAAAGCCTGTCTGACTATGGTAATCTATTGCATACTTACCGGGCTTTTGGTGTACTATATCGCCCTATGGCTGTGGTATCGCTACACGGACAGCCGGACATCACCGGGCAGAACGGATGATGCGCCACTCCCACGAAACGGGGTTTCGGGCTACACGCTGATAGGTGAAAGCCGATACAAGGGCGGACTAATCGGGACAGCGCAGGACAAATCGGGACACATCCCGCAAGCGGCTGAAAATGATACTATTTTTGCGCCGCAGGCTGACGGACAGCCGGAAGAAAACATTCCGGAAGCAGCAGCCGAAGCGGAAGAAACGCCCGGTTACGAGAATGACGAACCCGACTACGAGGACGAGGAAATAGCCGGGTACATGGACGGTGACGATGATACCGGACGGGCTACGGGCGTGAGCTTCGATGAACTGGGCGAAGCGGTACGCACGGCGAACGCCGACAACCCAACCGAAGCGGAGAAACGGCAAACCGCCGGGACACTGGCAAGCATTGAGGGGACGAACCTCTACGATGCGGTGGTGGAGAACATCAACGGCGGGCTGGCAAAGGTGGCGGAACTGCTGGGACGCAACGAAGCGGAACTGGCTACGGCTGCTGTCCCTGCCGGAACTGGCGATACAAGCGAGGAACACGAAGCGTTCGACATGAACGATTTCCTATAATATAATAATGTATAAGCCTGACAGCATGAAACAACGGGATTACGGTTGATTGGCAACCTGAAAACCAAACAGACAAACGGGACTATCCCCGACCACTAAAATTTCAAATTATTCACCAGCCGGGAAAGGCGGACTATCCACCCGCCGCCCGGCATTAAAAACAAATCACAATGAGAAAGAAAATCTTCTTGTCGGCGGCTATACTTGCCGCCGTGGTAAGTGCCTACGCACAAGGAAACGGGCAGGCGGGCATCACCGAAGCCACGAACCTAATCACCGGGTATTTTGACCCCGGAACAAAACTGGTGTACGCAATCGGGGCGGTCTGCGGCTTGATTGGCGGGGTAAAAGTATATAACAAGTTTTCAAGCGGCGACCCCGACACCTCAAAGACCGCCGCCAGTTGGTTCGGGGCGTGCATCTTCCTGATTGTCGCCGCCACTATCCTACGTTCGTTCTTCCTCTAAAAAGGCGGCAATGTCTGAATATCCGGTAAACAGGGGTATCGGGAAGCCGGTGGAGTTCAAGGGGCTGAAAAGCCAGTACCTCTTTATCTTTTGCGGCGGCTTGCTCGCTGTCTTCGTGGTGTTCATCGTCCTGTTCATGGCAGGCGTGAACCAGTGGCTATGTATCGGTTTCATCGTGTCGGCTTCGCTGCTGCTCGTGTGGCAGACGTTCCGGCTCAACGCCAAGTACGGCACGCACGGGCTGATGAAAGCTGCCGCACGCAAAAGACACCCACGCTTCATTATCAGCCGAAAGGCGATACCCCGGCTGTTCAACTACAAAAGAAGAAAGGAAGAAAGAACATGAGGAATATGTTAAAGGCTACCACGCTGGAAAGGAAATTTCCCCTTTTGGCGGTGGAGAACGGCTGCATCATTTCAAAGGATGCGGACATAACGGTGGCTTTCAGGGTGGAACTGCCCGAACTGTTCACCGTCACCAGTGCCGAGTACGAAACCATACATTCGGCGTGGTACAAGGCGGTCAAGGTGCTGCCCGACTACTCCATAGTACACAAGCAGGACTTCTTCATCAAGGAGAACTACCAGCCCGACACCGAAAGGGACGAGCTTAGTTTTTTAAGCCGCTCCTTTGAACGGCACTTCAATGAACGCCCGTTCCTGAACCATTACTGCTACCTGTTCCTGACGAAAGCGACAAGGGAGAGAAGCCGCCGACAGAGCGACTTCTCCACCCTCTGCCGGGGCAGGATTGTACCGCAGGAGATAGCCGACAAGGAAGCGGCGGCAAAGTTCATCGAAGCGGTCGGGCAGTTTGAAAGGATTATGAACGACAGCGGGTTTGTCACCCTTACCCGGCTGGCGGCATCGGAAATCACCGGGCAGGACGGAAAGGCGGGCATCATCGAGAAATACTTCTCGCTCTCGCAAACCGACACTACTTGCCTGAAAGACATCGGGCTGTACCCGGAAGAAATGCGGGTCGGGGACGATATACTGTGCCTGCACACGCTTTCGGACGTGGAAGATTTGCCCGGAAAGGTCGGGACGGACTGCCGATTTGAGAAGCTGTCCACAGACAGAAGCGATTGCAGGTTAAGTTTTGCCGCCCCGGTGGGCGTACTGTTGTCGTGTAACCACGTCTATAACCAGTTCATCTTCATAGACGACCACGCCGAAAACCTGAAGAACTTCGAGCAGACCGCCCGGAATATGCAATCGCTCTCCCGCTACTCCCGTGCCAACCAAGTGAACAAGGAGTGGATAGACGAGTACCTGAACGAAGCGCATAGCAAGGGGCTTATCTCGGTGCGCTGCCACTGCAACGTCATGGCATGGAGCAATGACCGGGAAGAACTCAAACGCATACGCAACGATGTGGGAAGCCAGCTTGCACTAATGGAGTGCAAGCCACGCCACAACACCACCGACACGCCCACGCTCTTTTGGGCGGGCATACCCGGCAACGAAGCCGACTTCCCCGCAGAGGAAAGTTTCTACACGTTCTTGGGGCAGGCTCTCTGCCTGTTCGTGGAAGAAACGAACTACAAGAGTTCGCTTTCGCCGTTCGGCATCAAAATGGTGGACAGGGTAAGCGGTCGCCCGCTGCACATCGACATATCGGATTTGCCCATGAAGAAAGGCATCACGACCAACAGAAACAAGTTCATACTTGGGCCGAGCGGGTCGGGTAAGTCCTTCTTTACCAACCACATGGTGCGCCAGTATTACGAGCAGGGTGCGCACGTGCTGCTGGTCGATACGGGTAACAGTTACTTGGGGCTGTCCCAGCTTATCCACAACCGCACGCACGGCGAGGACGGGATTTATTTCACCTACACCAACGAGAACCCGATAGCGTTCAACCCGTTCTATGTCGAGGACGGGGTATTTGACATCGAGAAAAAAGAGAGCATCAAGACCCTGATACTCACCCTGTGGAAGCGGGATGATGAAGCCCCCAAACGGTCGGAAGAAGTGGCGTTGTCAAACGCCGTGAGTGCCTATATCGAACTGATAGGCAAAGACCGTTCGGTAACGCCCTGCTTCAACACGTTCTACGAGTTTGTCCGGGATGATTACCGCCGACAGCTTGAACAGAAGAACGTCAGGGAAAAGGATTTTGACATTGACAATTTCCTGAACGTGCTTGAACCGTACTATCGTGGCGGTGAGTACGACTACCTGCTGAACTCCGACAAGGAGCTGGATTTGCTGCATAAACGCTTCATTGTCTTTGAATTGGATAATATCAAAGACCACAAGATTTTATTCCCGGTAACGACTATCATCATCATGGAAGCCTTTATAAACAAAATGCGCAAGTTAAAGGGGATAAGGAAGTTAATACTAATTGAAGAAGCGTGGAAAGCGATTGCATCGGCGAACATGGCGGACTATATCCGCTACCTCTACAAAACAGTCCGAAAATATTTCGGGGAAGCGATTGTAGTCACGCAAGAGATTGAGGATATTATTTCTTCCCCTATCGTGAAAGAGAGTATCATCAATAACTCGGACTGCAAAATATTGTTAGACCAGCGAAAATATCTCAACAAGTTTGACAGCATACAGAACCTCTTGGGACTGACCGACAAGGAGCGTTCGCAGATATTGTCTATCAACATGGCGAACCACCCCGGACGGAAGTACAAGGAAGTTTTCTTCTCGCTGGGCGGCACACAATCGGCGGTATATGCCACGGAAGTTTCATTGGAAGAATATTACACGTACACGACCGAGGAAAGCGAGAAAATGGAACTGTTCGCCCTCGCCGACAAGCTGGGCGGCAACCTTGAACTGGCTATCAAGCGGCTTGCAGAAAGCAAAAGCCCCCCCAATTACCAACAAACTAAAATCAAGTAACATGAAATGGATTGACAATCTGATATACACGCTATTGTCCGCCTGCCTGCTGGCGGGCTGCGAGGACAGCGGAAGCAAGGAGCTGGAAAGGATGCAGGGCTATTGGGTACACGTCAGGGGACACCCGGCTTTCACACTCTCGGAAACGGGCGGCAGATACACCGTCACCCGGAAAGCGAATGTCAGGGGCAGAATACTGGAAACGGCTTACCCGGTAACAGAACGGAACGGCTGCCTGTTCATCGAAACGGGCTTCCGCATACAGTTCACCTATGACAAAAAGACCGACCGGATAACGCTCATGCCCGGCGGCGAATACAAACGAGTTACAAACCCTGAAAACAAAAGATAATGAAAAGAACAATTCTCCTTATGGCGGTATGCCTTTGCTTCATCGGCAAGGCATCCGCACAGTGGGTGGTGTCAGACCCCGGCAACTTGGCGCAGGGCATCATCAACACCACCAAGCAGATAGTGCAGACTTCCACCACTGCCAAGAACACGCTGGACGGCTTCATGGAAGCGCAGAAGATTTTCCAGCAGGGTAAAAAATATTACGATGCGCTCAAAGCGGTACACGATGTTGTCAAGGGCGGCATCAAGGTGAAGAAGTCCATTGAGCTGGTGGCGGAAATATCCGAAATCTACGTGCGAAACTATCAGAACATGCTGGCAGACCCGAACTACACGCCGGATGAACTCACCGCCATTTCAGCCGGGTACGCCAAGCTGCTCTCCGAAAGTGCGGACGTGTTGCAGGACTTGAAGAATGTAGTGAACGTGACGGGCATGTCGCTGACGGATGCCGAAAGGCTGGCGGTAATCAACAACGCCTATAAAAGCCTGCTCAACTACCGCAACCTCGTGAACTACTACACCCGAAAGAACATATCCGTGTCCTACCTGCGGGCGAAGAAGAAGAACGACACCGACCGGGTGCTGGCTCTCTACGGCTCGGCGGATGAACGCTACTGGTAACATATAAATCGGTATGCCTATGTTATTAGCAGCGGTGGATTTTGACAACCTGCACCAAGTGTTGCGGGTGCTGTACGATGAAATGATGCCCTTGTGCAGCAACATGACGGGGGTAGCCAAAGGGATAGCCGGGCTGGGAGCTTTGTTCTATGTAGCCGCCAAAGTGTGGCAGTCGCTCGCACGTGCCGAACCCATAGACGTGTACCCGCTCCTGCGTCCCTTTGCGCTGGGGCTGTGCATCATGTTCTTTCCCACGTTCGTGCTGGGCACTATCAACACGGTATTGTCGCCAGTGGTAAAAGGGTGCAACCAGCTTATGGAAACGCAGACTTTCGACATGAACGAGTACCGGGCGCAGAAAGACCGACTGGAATATGAAGCCCTGATGCGAAGCCCAGAAACGGCTTACCTCGCATCGGACGAGGAATTTGACCGACAACTGGAAGAACTGGGCTGGTCGCCCTCCGACATGGTGACCATGACGGGCATGTACATGGACAGGACGGCTTATAATATAAAGAAGTCCGTCCGGGACTGGTTCAGGGAGTTATTGGAAATGCTCTTTCAGGCGGCGGGGCTGATTATAGACACGCTGCGCACGTTCTTCCTAATCGTGTTAAGCATACTGGGTCCGCTGGCGTTTGCGATTTCCGTCTATGACGGTTTCCAAAGCACGCTGACCCGGTGGATTTCACGCTATATCTCCATTTACCTGTGGCTGCCCGTGTCGGACTTGTTCAGCAGCGTGCTGGCACGCATACAAACCCTGATGCTCCAAAAAGACATCGAGCAGCTTTCAGACCCGGATTTCATCCCGGACGGGAGCAGCACCGTGTATATAATCTTTATGATTATCGGCATCGTGGGCTACTTCACCATTCCAACGGTGGCAAGCTGGATAGTGTCGGCTGGCGGTACGTCTGCCTATAACCGCAACGTGGCACGGGCTGGTTCAATCGCCGGGGCTGCGGTCGGTGCGGCAAGCGGGAAAGTAACCGGGAAACTACTCAAATAACCAACATCAATATTTAGTATATGGAATTTAAGTCATTAACGAACATCGAAACGAGTTTCCGGCAAATCAGGCTCTTTGCGCTGGTATTCATCTGCCTGTGCGCACTGGTGACGGGCTTTGCCGTGTGGAACTCGTACAGCTTCGCCGAAAAGCAGCGGCAGAAGATATACGTCCTCGACAACGGCAAAAGCCTGATGCTGGCACTCTCGCAGGACATGGCGCAGAACAGACCCGTGGAAGCGAAGTCGCACGTGCGGCGTTTCCACGAACTTTTCTTCACCTTATCACCCGAAAAGGGGGCTATCGAAAGCAACATCAAACGCTCGTTGTTTCTCGCCGACAAGACCGCTTTCAACTATTACAAGGACTTGGCGGAAAAGGGCTACTACAACCGGGTGATTTCCGGAAACGTTACGCAGACGGTGGAGATTGACAGCGTGAAGTGCGACTTCGACCAGTACCCCTACAAGGTGAACACGTATGCCCGCCAGTTGATTGTCCGGGAAAGCAGCCTGACAGTGCGAAGCCTTGTGACCTCGTGCCGGTTGCTTAACGCCACACGAAGCGACAACAACCCGCACGGCTTCATCATCGAAGCGTTCACCATTACCGAGAACAAGGATTTGCAGACCATTAAAAGATAGCCTTATGGAGAGAAAACGAAACCACATCGAAAAGGTGCGGGACTGGGCGGACGACCGACTGCGCCGAATGTGCGGACGGATTACGCCGGGCAAAAGGCTGGCGGTTATCCTCCTGATGTTCTTCTTTTTCGGCGGCTTGTCTATCTACATCACCGTTTCATCAATCTACAATATCGGGAAACGGGACGGGCAAAGGCTGCAAATAGAACACATCAGACAACTGCCGTTGCACGGCAATGACACAACCCAAAGTATCAACCCGTTAAACAGACCGCAATATGGAAGAAGTACAGAAGAATGAGAACGGCACGACCGCACCGCAGGCGGACGGGAAGCCGAAAAAGGAAAATAAGCCCAAACGGGAACTTACCCCGCAGCAGGTGCAGCAGCGCAGGAAAATGATAGTCTTCCCGCTGATGTTCCTTGCCTTTGCAGGGTGCATGTACCTGATATTCGCACCCTCCGGCAAAGAGGACGTGAATGTGGAAAGCGTGGGCGGCTTCAATGCCGACATACCCCTGCCCGCAGAGGACGGGATTATAGCCGACAAGCAAAAGGCTTACGAGCAGGCGGTGACAAACCGCAAACAGCAGGACAAGATACAATCCTTGCAGGACTTCGGTTTCACGCTGGATGATGATACGGAAGAACCACAAGAGGAAATCAACCTGCTGCCGGAAGAAGATCCGAAGCCACAAAGGGGCGGCGGTACTTCTTCACGGGCGGCTTACCGGGACATCAACCGCCAGTTAAGCACGTTCTACGAAACGCCCCCTGTGGACGAGGAAAAAGAGGAATTGAAACGGCAGGTGGCGGAACTGACCGACCGACTGAAACAGCAGCAGAACGCCACGCCTACGGCTGACGACCAAATGGCACTCTTGGAAAAGTCCTACGAGCTGGCGGCAAAGTACATGAACGGGCAGGACGGACAAAGGGGGCAGATTGCCCAAATACCGACAGCCGGGCAGAACGGCGGCGGTATCGGCACTCCGGCTATTCCGGTGCAGGCTATCCGGGAAACGACCGTTTCGGGATTGCAGCAGCCCATGAGCGATGCCGACTTCATCCGGGCTTACAGCCAGCCACGAAACTACGGCTTCAACACGGCGGTAGGCACGGGGTACGCTATGGGAAAGAACACGGTAGCCGCCTGCATACACCAAGACCAAACGCTGGTGGACGGGCAGGCGGTGAAACTACGGCTGCTCGAACCCATGCAGGCGGGAAATATCGTTGTGCCGAAGAATACCCTTGTGGCGGGGACGGCAAAGGTGCAGGGCGAACGGCTCGACATACTGGTGTCCTCGATTGAGTACGCTGGCAACATCATCCCGGTGGAACTCGCCGTGTTCGACACGGACGGGCAAAAGGGGCTTTCCGTCCCGTCCTCTATGGAGCAGGAAGCGTTCAACGAAGCTATGGCGAATATCGGAAGCGGGCTGGGTACAAGCATTTCCTTTGCCCAAAGTGCCGGGCAGCAGGTGGCTATGGACGTGACAAGGGGATTGCTGCAAGGAACGTCCGGCTACCTCGCCAAGAAGTTCCGAACCGTGAAAGTGAAGCTGAAAGCAGGCTATAAAGTCATGCTGTATGCCAAACAACAATAACCATTTTATCAACCGTTAAAATTTCAATTAGCAATGAAACAGATTTTTGGATTGTTCGCCCTCTTGCTGGGCGTGTGTGCGGCAAACGCACAAACCGCTGACACCGTGAAGTATGCGGCTGGCAACGACTTGTACCGGGGGATTACCCGGAAACTCCCGTACCGCCAAATGGTTACGCCCTACGGCGTGGAAGTGACCTTTGCCAAGACGGTGCATATCATCTTCCCCGCCGCCGTCCGCTATGTCGATTTGGGAAGCAACCACATCATAGCGGGCAAGGCGGACGGTGCGGAGAACGTAATCAGGGTGAAAGCCACGACAGAGGGCTTTCCGGGAGAAACGAACTTCTCCGTTATCTGCGAGGACGGCAGTTTCTTTTCGTTCAACGCCAAGTACGCCCGTGAACCGGAAATGCTCAACATCGAAATGAAGGACTTCTTGGAGAATGAAGATACGTCCGATTTCTCGCATACCCGGATGAACATCCATTTCCGGGAACTGGCGGGTGAAAGCCCGCTATTAGTGAAGCTGATAATGCAGAGCATCTACAAGAACAATGACCGGAAAGTGCGCCACTTGGGTAGCAAGCGTTTCGGCATACAGTTCTTAATCAAGGGGATTTACACCTATAACGGGATGCTCTACGTGCACACGCAGACAAAGAACAGTTCCAACGTGCCTTTCGACACGGACTTCATCAGGTTTAAGATAACCGATAAGAAAGTGCCCAAACGCACGGCTATTCAGGAAACGGTACTGGATGCGGTACGCAGCTACAACGAGGTGATAGAGATTGCCGGGAAATCGACCGTGCGCACGGTGTACGCCCTGCCGAAGTTTACCATTCCTGACGACAAGCTGCTGGTCGTGGAACTCTACGAGAAGAACGGCGGGCGGCATCAGACCATACGGGTGGAAAACGCCGACATCGTGAACGCAGAAGTGATTGACGAACTAAAAATCAAATAGGGAATGAAAAGACACATCTTTATAATGATGCTCTTTGCGCTGTGCCTGACCTCGTTTCAGGCACACGCACAAAGATACCTGCCGGGCATGAAAGGCTTGCAGGTCACGGCGGGCATGACGGACGGGGTGCATTGGAACGCTGGCAGTGATTTCGCCTACCACATCGGGGCGGCGTACAGCGTTTACACCAAGAACGCCAACCGCTGGGTGATTGGCGGCGAATACCTGCACAAGAAGTATGACTACAAGGATATGCAGATACCCGTAGAACAGTTCACCGCAGAGGGCGGCTATTACCTGAAATTCCTATCGGACAGACGAAAGACCTTTTTCCTTTCATTGGGCTTGTCGGCTCTCGCCGGGTACGAAACAAGCAACCGAAGCGAAAAGCTGCTGCCGGACGGCTCTACCTTGCTGGATAAGGACTGCTTCATTTACGGCGGTGCGCTGACGCTGGAACTGGAAACCTACCTGACCGACCGGGTGGCTCTGCTGTTGAACGCAAGGGAACGGGCGTTGTTCGGCTCGGACATAGGCAAGTTCCACACGCAGGTATCTTTGGGACTGAAATTCATTATCAACTGACCGCTATATAATAATGTATATGAAGAATGTAATGTATAAAATCATCATGGGCTGCTACATCGTGGCCGCCCTCGTGCTTGTCACCGCCTGTAATGACAACTTGGATATTCAGCAGGCGTACCCGTTCAGCATCGAAACACTGCCAGTACCCAAAAGGCTGAAAGTCGGGGAAACCGCCGAAATACGCTGCCGACTGGTGCGTGGCGGCTATTACCAGCCGACTACCTATCAGATACGGTATTTCCAGCCGGACGGCAAAGGAAAGCTGGAAATGGATAACGGCACGGTGTTCCTGCCCAACGACCTTTACCCGCTGGAGAAAGAAACGTTCAGGCTCTACTACACCTCGGCATCGACAGACCAGCAGACGATTGACATTTATATCATCGACAGCTTCGGGCAGATGCAGCAACTTACACTATCATTCAATAATGACAACAGCGAAGAAGGAACGGAAACAATAACCCCCTAATAACAAAACGACATGGTAAAAATAGAATTGGATATAGAAGGCATCTCGTGGTACATAGAAACCACGTTGGAAACAGATACAGTTCCGGCAGTAGGTGACATCATCATTGTGGACAAGGACTGTATTTCCGAACGTGACAGTGCTGAATTATGGAAAACGCCGTCCAATCAGGTTTTCAAATGGGCGGACGAAGAAGATGATGCGCCCGTAATGGTATGGTTCGATTGCGAAACGGAAATGCTTGTCAATAAACGGACATGGAAATATGACATCGAGGAAGAAGAAACCGTGTGCATACTTGGTGTAAAATTTATTCACTATGAGGATTTATAGTTGCGACATCCGTTTTTATCATCCTCTTGGGAAACCGGGTATGGAATGATACGCAAAGCGTAAATATCGGGCAGACAGCCCGCCGGGAAGCATCGGCGGGCTGTTTCCATGATAGGGAAAACGAAAGGCTTCTTTGTTACTTTCTTCACCCGCTGGCAGGCTCACGGAAGAAAGTAACGGCGGCAAGCAGCCGCCGTCCTCTATCAACTGGTTTTAAGGCTCTTTATGGACGTGTATTTCTCTAACCACACCTTTACCTGCTCCATGTTATATTCGCCCGTGATGGTTGCCGTATGGTCGTCTATGGCTACAAACCGGACACTTTCATAGCTGTTTACCCAGCCTTGCAGGGAACAGACGCCCCACGTGTCCACATCTGCAAAAACACTGCGGTCTATCCGGCTGATTGGCTCGCCGAAAACTACCGTCATTATCTGAAAGTCCGGTTTGTCCTCCAACAGTTGCAAATGGTGCAGCGTGCCGAACTCGTCAATTTTGCGCCCCCACGCCCACACATCATTATACAAATCATCGCCCCACTGGTGCGGGTGGTCGAAACGGACTTTTACCTCTATGGTGTGTTCGTTTTCTTCTGTGTCCTCGATAACGCCCGTTACCATTAAGCCCGTAAAAATACACTCGCAACGCCTGCCGATAAGCTCCTTGTTTACTTCTGTCGTTTTCATGTCCCTGAAATTTACTTGTTTATTACTCCGTTCTTCTTCGCTACCCATTCGTCACGCCTGCGGCGGCACTCGTCCAGCGTTTTGGCTACCGTGCTGAAAAGTTCGCCGTCCGTGTGGCGGTAGTCATATTGATAATAAATTTGTCCCCTGAAAGCCCCTAAACGGCATTTCACGAACTTTTCTTCTCCCGGTGTTTGGGTGATGCTTACCCCGTTTTTGTTAAGTGACTGCATGATGTCTTATTTTTTATGGTTATAAACTTGGTTGTTTTAAGCGGGCAGGGCTTTGACACCCCGCCCGGATTGGTTGTTATGCCGCACGGAACACAAAGCCGTCATCAAACCAGTAATCGCACATGAACAGGTCACGGGCAAACTGTTTGTAATCGAAATAGGTCTTTGCGAACTCCGGCAGGTCGTAACATTCCTCTACAATTTCATAGGCGAAATCTTCTTCATCGTCATATTCCCCTTGATATTCATCCCGGAAATCACGTACAAGGTCGTCCGCATCTTCCTCGCCCAAATCATGGCTTTTATAGTTGCACCACACGAAAAAGGCTTCCTGCTCGGTGTCGCTCAAATCCTCCACCGCATCACGCAGGGCGAAGAAGTTTTCAGAAATCCAGCTTTCGTCGATTAAGCCCTCCGGCACGTTCTCCCAGTCCTGAAACATGTATTCCGCATCTTCCTCGTCCTTGTGAAGTTCCCGGCAGGCTTCATAAAATTCTTCCTTGTCCGAATAGTCCGAAAGGTCGAGCCATGCGCCGGACAATGAACCGTTGTTGTACTTGGCATAAGTGCCTACATAAACTTTTGCTTCCGATAATACCTTTGCTTCCATATTGCTGCAATTTTTTAAGTTTTTAATTTTATGCGGATTTGAGAGGTGAGGGAGTTGAAGTTTCACTGAACTTTTTTCCTGTTTCCCGTAAATCCGACTTTTTTTTTATGCGTCTTCCGGTCGGGTCGGTCGTTTTCGTTTCACATAGGCGTAAAAGGGTAGTGTTTAGAGTTTGCAAGGTTTTGGGCAAAAAATACCTCGCAAGGCAGGGAAGATTTTTTCGCCAAACCGAAACGGCTCGACCTTGCAAAATCGTGAAGAACACGTAACTACCTTTGCCTATTGAAATGATTAAAACGACTGTCCCGGCTGGGGGACTGCGTAAGAGGAAGATTTACAGATAGGGAAACAGGGGAAAAGTGCCTGTTCTCTTTCATCTTTTAGGGAACACTCCATGCGGGCGGGAAAGGCAAGGGTGTTGTGAGCTTGCTTGCAATACGCTTGTGCGGGTTTCCAACGGCTCTTTTCACGGAATACAGTCAGCCATGCCACGCACGGCTGGCGTTTCGGGGAATGTGCCAGTTGGAAAAGGATATAAAAAATGCGGGTAGTCGGTGGACTGCCCGCAAGGTGGAAGAATGTACTTCATTGGGATATAGTTTGTTAGGCGGAATTTCGTTACCGAAATCGTTACCTATTCGTTTTTGTCACGGTTATAGGTAACGAAACCTACCGGACGGCGTTCTTTCTGTTGTTTCGACTGGCTCAAAAGCTGGGTAAGGGCTTGGTACAGTTCGTTGAACTGCGCATCGGTGCTTACCTCCAGTTCCTCGATGCGCCTTGACAGTTCCTCGTAACCGATTGCCATTTGGCGCATGAGGACGAAAGCCCGCATGATTGAAATGTTTACTTCTATGGCTACCTTGGAGCGGAGAACCGAAGAAAGCATGGCTACGCCCTGCTCGGTGAAAGCCATAGGCATAGCAACGCCGAAGTTGTAATCAGGGGGTATCACATTTTGTGATACCCCTATGGATAACAGCAAGTTAGCTTCCTCTTGGGTGAGTACAAACATAAAATCACCCGGAAAACGCTCGATATTGCGCTTGACCGCCTGCTTCAAGGCTCGTGTTTCCACTTGGTAGAGTTCTGCCAAATGATAATCGAGCATCACCCGGCAACCTCTGACCTCAAAAATCTTGTTTTGGATAATCTGCAAATCCATAATCGTATATTTTAGGAGATTTAGCAATGTTGGAATAATAGCAAGGACTGGTCACAATTTGTGACCAGTTCCCAATAATCAAGATTACATGGCGACTTCCTTGTAAATTTTCTCGATGCCGACAAACTTCTTGTCAAGCCCCTGCATATCGCTGCCTATCTTGCTGTTGGTGATGCGGGCGTAGATTTGTGTCGTTTCTATGTTTGTGTGTCCCAGCATCTTGGACACCGTTTCAATGGGTACGCCCTTTGACAGCGTGGTGGTCGTGGCGAACGTGTGCCGGGCAAGGTGGAATGTCAGGTTCTTTTTAATACCGCATATATCGGCAATCTCTTTCAGGTAGGCGTTTAGCTTCTGATTGCTGATTACGGGAAGTATCTTCCCGTCCGGCAACTTGCCCTTGTACTTCTTCAAAATCATCTTGGGAATATCCAGCAGGGGAACATTCACGTCCGTATTCGTCTTTTGCCGCTTGGTGATTATCCAAAGGTTGCCGTCAAAGGACTTTTGGATATTCTCCTGCCGCAAGTTGGCGACATCGCTGTAAGCCAAACCGCAGAAACAGGAAAAGACGAACAAGTCCCTGACGTGTTCCAGCCGCTCGGAAACCATTTTCTTTTTAAGGATGAGTTTTATCTCGTCCTCTGTCAGATAACCCCTGTCCACTTTTTCCAGCCGGATTTTATAGCTGGCGAACGGGTCGCCCACCAGTATGCCGTTGTTACGGGCAATGATGATGATACGCTTGAAGAACTGCATGAACTTGGCGGTGGTGTTGTAGCCGCACTTACAGGCGGTACGCAAATACAACTCAAAATCGGTAATGAACATCGGGCTTATCTCCTTTATGGATATGTCCGATACATTGTACTTGCTTTGGATAAATTCAGCGAGGTGGCGGCGGGTCACTTCATACTTGCGGTAGGTCGCTATCGTCTTGGATATGCCCACAAGCTGCTTCACATCGTCATTGTGCTTTTGGAACAATGAAAGGATTGTTTCGTGGCTCTCACTGTGTCCCAAGAACTCGTTTTTCACTTTCTCGGCGGTCACGTAGTTGTCACGCCGCTGCATTTCGTGGTAAATGGTATTCAGGGAAGAACGTATGTCGTCCAAAAGGGCGTTTATCCTCCCGGCATCCCTGCCTTTGGCTTTGCCCGCAGCAATGCTCCAGTTGTCGGGCTGGATGCTCTGTTTCGTACTGAACTGGCAAAGTTTGCCGTCTATGGTGATGCGTGCCATAATCATAACCTCGCCGTTTTTCTTTTCAGAACCTTTCTTCAAATAAAAAAGAACCTTGAATGTCGATTTCATAACTCAAAATTTTTAGTTGCAAAATTAGTTTTTACCTCTCGTTTTCGAGTTATGCAGACTATGGACTAATATAGTCATTATCAGGTCATTTATGGACAAATCGTTACCGTTTTTGTCCGGCAGGGAATAGGTAACGATTTAGTAACGAAACTTTGTCTTTTACCGTACTTTTGAAGTCTTGGAAGCAGGACTTTCGGGCAATAAAAAAAGCCACAAATCATTGATTTGTAGCTTTTTGTCCGTTTGCTGACCATTTCTGTCCAGCACGTTCAGCGGAGAGGAGGGGATTCGAACCCCCGATACCCTTTAGGGGTATACACGCTTTCCAGGCGTGCCTCTTCAACCACTCGAGCACCTCTCCTTGTTCGGGGCGCAAAAGTAAGGGAAGTTTTTGGAATTACCAAATGTTCGGGCAAATAATATTAAAAGTCCGTTCAAGCAACCAATGCCGGAACGGACTTTCAACACTCAATAAAACATACTTATCATTACCGTGATCTGACTTCCCGTCTCATAAATATGACATACGAAAGAGCAAAACAGATGACAGTAGCTGCAATCAGTCCGGTGAGCTGCGGCCACACCACCAAAAGACTCTGTCCCAATGGCAGCGGACTGGGAATAGCCCCCTGAACCTGCTCCATAGTAAGCGGCCCCAAACTTCTGACGGAAGGCATCAGCAGCGTTGTGGTCGCCTCATTGAACAGTTCGCTAGGTGCCAGACGCATCAGACCGAGAATAAATTTCTGGTAACTGACTATCTGATAAGGAGATGCCAGCTGCGAAGGGCTCAATGCCTTGGCAACCAGATTGACAATCATCGTATAGAACACGCTGAAAAACAACCATACCGCCACCGAAGCCAATGCCGAGGTGGCCGCCTGACGGAAGCAAAGCGAAAACAGAATGGCCAGATTCAGCCAGAATGCCACATAGAACACACTGATTATGAGAAAGAATACAATCCTCCAAAATTCTTCTGCTGTGGGAGGAATGCCTATCGCTATCAACCCGCAGCCCATTACGAGGAATCCCAGTACAAACAGCATGATACCTATCACAATCAATGCAGCCACGAACTTGGCATTGATAATGCAATCACGATGAACAGGCTGTGACAGCATACGGCTCAACGTCCCCTTGTTCTGTTCCGAATTTATAGCATCGAATCCCAGCGCAATCCCCAACAACGGCCCCAGAAAGTTGATAAACTGCACAAAAGAAGGCAATGTGCCATCCGAGGCTGTGAATAACTTCAAGAAAAGGAACGAACCGTCCGGGTCATTGGGCTTAATGGCGGCACCTATGTTGGTAAGCGAGGTATAGAGTGAGCCCATGCACGTAAGCAAAATGATTCCCATCAAGATAATGAACCGCCAACTTTTCACATGGTCGGATATTTCCTTGTTGACGACTACCCGAAAAGGATAATTGACTTTATTCATGCCTTTCTCCTCCTTCCTCCATATAATGGTTATAAATATCAGATAATTCCTGATGCTTGTCCTTCAAATCAGACATATCAATCAAGGTGACCAGCTTCCCACTGTTGAACAGTCCCACGCGGTCGCAAACTTTCTGCACCTGGTCCAGGTGGTGGGAAGAGAACAAGACGGTCAGTCCCTCCTTCCGGCTCAACTGCCTAATGAGCTCGATGAACTCCTGAACACCGGCTGGGTCTATTCCCGAAGTAGGTTCATCCAGGATTATAATTTCCGGATTTTTGATAAGCACGTCTGCCAGCCCCAATCGCTGGCGCATACCGCGCGAATATTTCCCGGTCTTCTTTTTCATCTGTCCGGCAAGCCCCACATGCTCCATCAGCTCCAGCGCCTTGACTTTCGCTTCGGCATCCGAAATGCCATTGAGACGCGCAGTATATATAAGGTTTTCCGGACCGGTCATGTCATCATAAAACCCCACATCTTCGGGCAGATAGCCTATTTTCCGCTTTACTTCGATAGGATGCCTCGTAGAGTCGATACCGCAAATCTCCACAGAGCCGGAAGTGGGTTCCGTCAGTCCCAGCATCATCAGGATGGTAGTTGACTTGCCGGCACCGTTTGGCCCCAATAATCCGAAAATCTCCCCTTTACGGATAGTCAGGCAAATGCGGTCTACGGCAGTGAAGCGCCCATACTGCTTGGTCAAGTCTGTCAATGCAATCACTCGCTCGTCCATGCTCACCTCCTTCCATATTTACGGAACAGATAGCATACGGCACCTATGGCAACGATTATTATCAAAACGCCCACCCATCCCCATATCATCGGGGTTTTCACGGCAATGCGGAATTGGGCGTCTGTATTCACTTCAGGAGTTTTGGCCGTCATGGTAGCCACATAATCTCCGGGCAATGCCTTTTTGGATGCTTTCATGGTAGCTACGACATTGGCCGTTTCCCCCGCCTTCAGCATATCAATCTTCGAAGGCTCAAAAGACACTTCCCAGTCCACGGGCTTATTGGCAGAAAGCTGGATATCTTTCAACAATGAAGAACCGGTATTCCGGACCACCAACTCGATACGCTTCACATCTCCTGCTGTGATTTCGGTACTCAACAATCCTCTGGGCGTGGACAATTCCATCTCGTAGGAACCCGTGACAACAACTTCCAGCTCCAAGTCGGCAGAAGTCGTACCAGTAGCCGCACGTACCGGAATCTTGTAATTGCCGGCTTCCACATTGGCGGGAGGGACAATCTCTATACTCACATTCTGGCTGCTGTTCGCTTCCACCTGGGCAGAAGTGGCCTGCTTATAGTTAGGCTTGAACACGACACTCCAGCCTCTGGGGGCATTGGCCATCAGCGCATACAGCTGCTGGTCGGCCGTCTGGTTTTTCAAAGTGGCATTGAAGGTAAAGGTGGACTTGGAATTGCCCTGCATATTGGGCTGGTCGGTAGTGAACTCGGTCTGGTAAGTTCCTTTCTGGGCCACGATCACCTCCAGCGGCAGTTTGGTTTCTCCGGCAAATACTGTGAAATGATAACTTCCTTTATTTACTTTTAGAGGAACTTCCACTTTCAAATTGAACGTTTTCTTTTCCTTGGACAGTACAGAAAGCTGGCTGAGGGTCCAGCCGCCTGACTTGATTTCATGCTTCCAACTGCCCGGCAATCCGCTGACCGAGAGATTTGCATTTGTAACCCCGTCCGTGTTGTTAATCAAATCAATGCTGTAATCAATGGACGCTCCGGGCGTCACGGAAATTTTTGTGTAAGGAGTGTACAGAATTATGCTTCCAGATTCATCGGCATGTACACGATTTAAGGGAAAGGCTCCCAACAAAATAACTAACAATAAAATACAATTTGTTCTCATAGTCATAAAAAAGTTCTTATGGTTGTTTAATTATGAATATTTTCCAAATTTGTGTGTTGCAAAAATAAAAGATAGCTATATTAGTAGCTGTTAAAAGAAACAAAAGAATATAATTGCGGACACGATATACCCTGCGATGACCTGCTTTTCTTATCTTTGCGATTCCTATTGATACAAACGAATACCATACCGACATGAGAATCCCTGAAATACGCTTACAGAACCAGCAACTGTCCACTCCACTCTTCGGCCACCCGAAAGAACTGATCTCCTGGATGGGCGCCATGCAGGCACAAGACTATACAATGGTGAAATGGGCCGTAGGTATGCGGCTGAAGTCACCGGGAATTCAAGCCGTGGAAAAAGCCCTGCATCAAGGGGAAATACTGAGAACCCACGTAATGCGTCCCACATGGCACCTGGTAGCAGCAGAAGACATTCGTTGGATGCTGAAACTCTCTGCACAACGCATCAAATCCGCCAATGATTCTTATGCAAAAGGACATGGTCTGGAAATCACGGAACAGCAATATGACAGAAGCCATACCGTACTTGGGAATATCCTCAGCGGGAAGCGAAGCCTGACGAAACAAGAGATTGCGGAACATTTTGAACGTTCGGGACTGCTTGCAGACAACTACCACATGACCCGCTTTATGTCGCGTGCCGAAGTCGAAGGAATTGTGTGCAGCGGAGAATGCCATGGACGGCAACACACCTATGCCCTTCTGGACGAAAGAGTTCCACCTACCCCCGAACTGACGAAAGAAGAAGCGCTGGCCCGCCTGGCTACAGCCTATTTCCGCAGCCATGCCCCTGCTACCCTGCAAGACTTCTCCTGGTGGTCTGGTTTGCCTTTAACGGAAGCAAGGCAAGCCATTTCTCTGATAGAACCGGAACTGATGTCCGAACAATGGAACAGCCAGACATGGTACATCCATGACTCCTGCCGGACATCTGGAAAGGCGACCGGTAACCTGCACCTTCTTCCCTCCTACGACGAATACCTGATAGGATACAAGGACCGGACAGACGTCCTACCCAAAGAGGACTATTCCAAAGCTTTCACCAACAACGGATTGTTCTTTCCGGTACTTCTCTATAAGGGGCATGTAGTAGGAAATTGGAACAAGGCGTCCAAGAAAAAAGAAATCTTCCCGGAGCATTCGCTTTTCCGGAAAGACATCTGCCTGAAAGAGGAGTTGCTGAACCAGGCTAAAGAAAAGTACGTCCGGTTCCTAACACATTAAAGGCGGTCATCGAAGATTTTCATTGAAGAATCTCTCTATTTTGCCGAATGGAATTACCTCTATATTGTCATACAAGTCTACATGGTTTGCACCGGGAATAATCAGCAGTTCCTTATTATCACCCTGCAACTTTTTAAAAGCATCTTCACTGAAATAACGTGAATGGGCCTTCTCACCGTGCAGCATCAACACTGCACTACGGATTTCATCACTATATGAAAGGATAGGCATATTGATGAACGAAAGCGGTGAAGTCTTGTTCCATCCGTGGTTAGAGTTGAGTGACCGCTTATGATAGCCGCGCGGTGTTTTATAATAGGCATGGTAGTCCTTCACAAATTGTGGAGCATCGGCAGGCAACGGGTCTACTACACCTCCTCCAAGAGCAAATGTACCGTTTCTATAATCCTCCGTACGCTGAGCATTAAGCTGGCGCCGCAATTCATGCCGTGCATCGGCATTCATAGAATCGAAATAACCGTTAGCATTGACCCGGCTCATGTCGTACATGGTTGCCGTAACTGTAGCCTTGATGCGAGTATCGATAGCCGCTGCATTAAGCGCCATGCCTCCCCATCCACAAATACCGAGAATGCCGATGCGCTCTGCATCTACATCGTCACGGGTGGAAAGATAATCGACCGCTGCACTGAAATCTTCCGTATTGATGTCCGGCGAAGCCACATAACGGGGCTGGCCGCTACTTTCTCCCGTATAGGATGGATCGAAAGCAATCGTCAGGAATCCACGTTCTGCCAATGTCTGCGCATACAAGCCCGAAGCTTGTTCCTTCACGGCACCAAATGGGCCACTGATGGCAATGGCAGGCAATTTACCCGTCACATTCTTGGGTACATACAAATCGGCGGCAAGTGTAATGCCGTAACGGTTGTGGAAAGTTATCTTTTTATGGTCTACTTTATCACTCTGTGGGAATGTCTTGTCCCACTCTTGAGTCAGATTCAAATTCTCTTCCATAAATTTATTATCATTATTAGGATTATTTTCTGTTGCAGACAAATGTCCTGCAGCACAAAGGCTAATAACCATCGCCGCACATATGTTTTTTACCATGTTCTTCATCTCTACTTCTTTAAGTTTCGGTTGGAAATTCATTTCTTAATCCATTGCTTGACAGTTTCCCGGCTCGCTCCATTCAGCAGCCTGCCTTTTCCCCAGTTTATGCCGGGGTAATTCGTCTGCAATTCCTTTTCTGCATTAGAAATACTGCTGCTTCCCGAAGTGGCGAATGGAATAACCGTTTTACCTGCAAAATCACCGCTTTCTATAAATGTATTGATGATTCTTGGAGCCAAATTCCACCAAATAGGAAAACCTATATAAATGGTATCATACTCCGCGAGACTTCCCAATTTAGAATACAATGCAGGACGTGATTTGGAATCCGACATCTCCACACTGCTGCGCGAAGCTTTGTCGTGCCAGTCCAAATCAGTAGCCGTGTACTTTTTCGCAGGCTGTATTTCGTAGAAGGTCCCATCAACAGCTTCTGCCACCAACTTGGCAGCCCTTGCCGTTGTTCCCGTTGCCGAGAAATAAGCTACCAGTGTCTTACCACCTTTTTTCTGTGCGTTAACAGTAATAGACAACAGCATAACTGCCATCATAAACAACACCAATCTTTTCATACGATATATTATTTAGTTGAAACATATAAATCCAATTGTTATAGCGATACAAAAGTAGCGGGTATTATTTATTATATAGGTATCCAAATTACTGATTATATAACCCGAATTACTGATAGATGTCCGAGAAGAGAAATAAAAAATCCCGTAAAATCAAGGTTTTACGGGATTTGTCATACTTTGAATCCTTTTTGTCTTTGGAGCTCTGCGGAGAGACAGGGAACGATTAACTTTTATTTCCCCTACTCATTATCAGCATCTTACCAAAAGCCTCTACTCCTATGACACCGAATAATTCACCGCAAATATGCTGCAACTTTCTTCCTGTTACACTCTTACTTTTACAAAGGTAGTAAAAAAATGGCATAAATACAAATCAAACGCTTGATTTAACGAACATAACTTTTATAATTTTCTTCCAATAACAATTGCAATTTTAGAAAGAGGATAAAGAAACTTACCACCTATAACAGTATAAGCTATCCCCTTTTCATCACGTAACTTTTGCAAAGTTCTGCTTGATATATGCAACACGCCACATACCTGTTCACCAGTCATATAAACCTCATTGGCGATAGGAACAGGCAAATCTTGAAATTCAAGTACCTCTTTAGAACATTTCTTAAGTATTCTCATCATCATTATGTACTCTTCTGACTGCTTTGTGATTACTCCATCCATATGTTATCTTGCTTTTTGAGTTAATACTCTGACCAAATCACTCTCTTTATACATATATTTGCCACCTATAAAAGAACACGGAATAATTCCGTATTCCCTATAGCTTTGCAAAGTTCGTTTGGAGATATTCAAAGCCAAGCAAACCTCCTGGGCATCCATTCATTTTTCCTTTTCAACAATTCCAAATTTCTTTTTAACAGCTTCAATCTGTGTGAATAAATCCTCAACCTGCTGTTTTAACCGTAAATACGCATTTTTCTCAATTACAACTAACTCCATAATAAATTTGATTTATGATTTTACTATTTGTGAAGCAAAGTAAAGCACATTTCCACATCCGACAAAACTTCCGGAATCAAAGTCACCCATTGGCGTACATTGTCCCCTAAAACATACCCTGAAATATTGTCATGTCATTTCTTTCCCCATATTTACTCAAAGTAAAAACTTTCAGAATCCCGATATAAAGGTGAAAGGCACATCACCGACATCCGCCGGCAATGCGCCTTCCAACCCTCACTTGTTTTCCGTTATCCCTTATATCCTTATACTTTTACTGTTCCGTAAAACTACTTTTTCCTTTATCTCCACCTTCTGCCGTGTATCGGAAAATTGCTCGCGCAACAGTTTTCCGACCAGTTTCTTTGCTCTGTCCTGCATCTCGTCATAAACATTCCATCTGTTCCGGCCCAGTAATGCTCTTTCTATCCTTTCAAATTTCTCATAGAAACTGAAATTATCAGGATACTCATCCATCAGTCCGTCCCTCGGATAACCCTTGTCCATGATATGAAGCAAGGTCATCCGGTCATAGTTATCCACGCTCTGGAACAGGCCAAGCCCCTTCTCATTGTCCGGCAGCCGGGCATAATTCTCCCACGTGAGTGAAAGGTCATACACCTCTGTCTGTACGCTTTTAAGAGCCGATTTATCAAGGAAGGCATCCGGTGGAATCTTCTCCAATAGTAACAGGGTATCGTTATCATCATAACAGAGGTTTATCTTCCCCGCCATCAGCGAAGGCCATCCCCGAAGTTCATACACGGTCAGCGACTTTCCTTCAAAGTCCGGCTCAAAGAAACATCTCTCGATATTCTCCTCCATAAAGGCCCCATATTGGTGGTTCCCTTCATAGTTCCGGCTGAAAAGAAGCCCCCCTTATCCGTTTCAACGCCCGTATAGAACTTGTTCCCGTGCCTCAAATCATCCAGCATATCAGCCACCACTACGGGTGATAACTTTATTTCCTCCCACATTTCCGGAGTGAGCCGGCGGGTATAGGTATCATCCTTCGAGAACGGTTCTGTTTCATTTCACAGGCAATACACCACTTCCGACAGACGCTGGAATCTCTGTAACATAATCCCATGACTACATATACACTGCCGTCTTTTAGCGTTCCATTCTGTTCATTTTCCATATATCAAAGAGTTAAATGTTCATACTCTGTTTTTTCTTTTTAAACGGTATCCTCGTCTTCACTTCCGGCGGCGGAAACCGGGCATTATCCGGTCGCGCAACCGGCGGCGAGACAATCCATCGCTCATTGAGAAGCGGCGCACAGACCAGTCGCAAGTCTCCCAGCCTGTTGAACTTTCTCAGTGTGGGTGCCATGTCGCACCGCTTCGTGCAAATCCCGTATCGGAATATATCCGGTGAGGCGGTCTTGCAGTCCCCGATTTCCGCCCGAAATTTCGCGTCCAACGGTGCCACCTCATGGAGTCTTAATTCCTTTGGTTTTCGTTTCTCGTCCAAAAAGTGTACGGTCAAATCGTTCAAAAACTCTTCATGCGTTCCGACAGCCAACATATCAGCAAGCGGCTACGGCTGCATATCATGTGTGAAATCCACGAGGCTATCTGCCGCCTTCGCTATGGCGGCGAGCCCGTGGACTGACCTGCCAACCCCACACCTGAATATCCATCTTAAAAAAGTCGGGCAATCCCTATGCGGCTGCCCGGATTTTCAATATTTTTCCATACCTCTTTCACTCAATATGATTGTCTATTCATGCCAGTTCTACGAATTCACAGCCTTTCAACAACTTGGTCGGAGGCAACAACAGCGTACAGCGGTAATAGCTCTTGCTGCAGACGAACAGTTCCTTGTCGTAACGGTACGTTTCGGGAACGCTGGTTGCCAGCACCGTCAGCTTTAGCCGCTACATCATCATCTGATAGAGGTCGAACACCTCGGTATTGGCCTTGTAGTCTATCTTGTTCCAAAAGAAAAGGATATCTCTCAAGGGAATTTCAGGCTTGTTGCGGACATAGTCCAACACGATGGTCGAAGAAGAGAGGCTGCTCCGCATGACCATCTTATCCACCGTGATCGGAGTAATCACGTAATCATATTGACAATAGTGTGGAACCCACCCTAAGCATTCACCCTACCTGATGTAACGACCAGTATCAAGTCGATAGTACTCTCTCTGTTTTTTATCAACTCATCAACGGCTTCCCACACTTCCTCCCCCATGGCACCGATAATCGGATAGGCTTTCTTTCGGATGCGTTCCCATTGCTACTTTGCGGTATTCACTAGGGCTTACACCATAATGTTTCCTGAATACTTCCCTGAAATATTTTGCATCACTGAATCCGGTTGCATCCGCAACTTCTATTATCGTGCACCTTTCCTGGATTAGCAGGTTTGCCGCATGTTGCAGGCGGATGGAACGGATGTAGTCGGCCGGTGCGTATCCTGTCAATGTCTTGAGCTTGTTGAAGAAACTCGAACGGCTCATGTGCTGGATTTCACAGAGGGTGTCCACGTTGAAATCAGGACTAGTAATATGTTCCATAACACATTCTCTCACGGTGGCAATGAATTTCCAGTCCAATGCGTTACTGCATCCTTCAGGTAACGGGCCGGTACCAGATTTTAGTCCGGCATATGTTTTTCGGAGCAATATCCGGTTGCGCAGTATGCTCCTGATGTTCGCCTTGAGCACATTCACACTGAAAGGCTTGGTTATATATGCATCGGCTCCCTTGTCCAACCCCTTGAGCATATTTTTCTCATCGCTGAGTGCCGTCAGCAGGATAACCGGAATATGGGAGGTTTCAATGTCCGACTTGATGGCTGCACATAGTTCATCACCGCCCATCTCCGGCATCATGACATCCGAAAGGATCAGGTCCGGGTTATATTCCCTTGCCACGACCAACGCGTCGCGTCCGTTTGTGCATGATTGGACGTGGTAGTCCTGTCCCAAGAGTCTCTCAATGTATCCCCGCAAGTCATCGTTGTCCTCCACTACAAGAATACGTGATGAACTTTTGCCATTTTTCATCGTTTCCATGCGCAGTTCGACAGAACACGTTTCCGGTTGTGGCGGGGCTGCATCTTCCGTCTTTGCCACTGTTATGAAACGTGCCTTGCGCAAATGCCTGTTTCCCATGGGGAATGTAACACGTACACAGGTACCTTCCCCTTCCGTGCTTGATATAATGATCCTTCCCTTATGCAAGCGAACCAGTTTGCAGACCAGCATCAGGCCGATTCCGCTTCCCGGCACTTTCTGATTAACGGCATTGCTGCCCCTGAAAAACCTTCCGCCCAGATATTTCCTCTCCCCGGCGGGAATTCCGATCCCCGTATCACTTACCTCTATGCTCCATGTATTCTGTTCAGTGTAGGCACAAACATGGACATTACCATTTCGGGGAGTATATTTCAAGGCATTTGACAATAGATTCTTCAGTATAGAATCCATTTTGTCCCTGTCAAACCAGACATTCATAAAAGGGAACTTACTTTCACATGAGAGGTTGACGTTTTTCTGTGACGCATATGTCCGGAAAGTTTCGCAAGTACTTTCCAGGTAGCTGTGCAGCTCATATTCGCCAACATACAATTGTGAGGTGTAAACGTCCGCCCTTTCGAAATTGATCAGGTCGGTAACTAATTGCAGGAGGTTATTCACGCTTCTCAAGGCCACTCCCACGTTATCCGTCCCTTCCTCTTTTACCTGCTGCCTTTCCACCACTTCTTCCAAAGGAGCTTTTATCAGGGTGAGGGGAGTACGGATATCATGGGCGGTATTTATGAAGAAGCGTGTCTTTTCCTCCGATAGCCTTTTTTGTCTGCGCAACATGACGATCCTGACTGCTATTGTAACGGCTGATATGGCAAGAAGTGCATATCCCGCTATGGCCCATGCGCTCGCCCATGGTGGACGGGCGACAACCACTTCAATACTTTTCTCCTCATAAACTTTGTATTTTTCTTCGTTGGATATGGCACAGATACGCAGGATGTACTTGCCTGGGGAAAGACCGGTGACCTGTATCTGCCCGTCCTGCAACGGGTGGCTCCAGCCGTTATAGGCGCCTTCCAATTTCCATGAGTACAGAATGTTTGAAGGATAATCATAGTTGATGGATATTGCTTCCAGGGAGAAGCTGCTCTGGTCATAAGCCAGTTCAAGTTTGTAATTACCGTCAATATCCTTTTTTAACGGTGACCCTTCCTCACCGGGATAGACCGGACATGAAGAGACTGCAAAATCCCTCAGGAGCATCTGTGAGAACTGTGGAACGGGAATCTGCAAGTCAACCGGGAATATGACGATGCCATCATTGCTCCCGAACACAAGACTGTCCCCATACTGGGTTGCAGCGCCGGCATTGAAGCATACGCTCATCAATCCTTGTTCCGCCGTCCAGTTTTGGAAAGTCCGGTCTTCACACAGGAAAGTAACTATGCTGTTTTCCGTACCGAGCAGCAAGCTGCCATCCGGTCTTGGAATGACAATATAAATGTTATCAGAAACAAGGGCACAGTTTTCCATGTGGTACTGATGTATAAATTTATCGTTTGCACCGTCATATACAAGCAGTCCCGCTCCTCTGGTCCCCACATATAGTGTGCTGTCCGCAGCCTGATACAAAGTACTGACATGGACTGTCTCGACCGGGAAATCTATGCGGCGGTAATCTCCCCGGAGCTTGTCCAACAGGTATAATCCCATAGTTGTACCTACCCAGATGTGTTCCGCGTCCTTTTCCAGTATGGCGGTAATGGACCCCAGTCCCGGGTAGAGTCGTATGTCACCGCTTTCAGGGTTGATGCGTTTGAGATTACAGTATCCGCCTGACCATATATCCCCTCCGGAGTCCTTTATTATGTCACTGATATATTGGTCAGGGCTTATTCCTGCCAGGGAGGAAGGTGAGATGTATTCCACCGTGCCTTTCTTCTTGTCAATCCTGTATATACCTGATGTATACCCACCTGCCCAGATAATGCCGGGTAATACCTCACAGAGGCTCAGGAAGATATTATTGTCATCGCCTTTCAAGTGCTCGGAACTGCTAAGGAAGGAAGTCCACTGACCGGTTGCGCTGTGAAGCAGGCTGATCCCGTTGCTGGTGGCGAACCACAGGTCACCCTCGCCGTCCCGGACTACATCATGGACCTGGTTATTGGCCAGCGAACTGTTGTTGCCCGGTGAATGCTTGAGCCATTTGTAACTTCTGTAACGGTCGTTGCGTATTGTAATCCCGGTAGGATAATTGGCCATCCATATCCGTCCGTCCCCGTCCACATAAATATCATTGATGTTGTTCCCGTTCATACCGTTATAATTGCTGTAGTCGGCGGTTATATAAGGCCGGGCGGAGAGAGAATCAACGTCAATCTTGTATACTCCCCTGCCTCCCGTGGCTACCAGCAGTTGCCGCTTTCCAAAGGGGGTGATTCGTTTGATTGCCACGTTCTGTAGCGGACCGTCCGCGATGATGGTTGAAGTCGTGTTCATTCCGTATGCTATAATTCCTTCCTTGAAGGTTCCTATGAACAGTTGCTTTGAATCTTCGTGGAAATAAAGCTCACTTACCGGTATACGGATACTGTCAGTATATGTTCCGGCCACAGTTTCCAGGACACCTTCCTTTTCTATGGTTTGCAGTAACCCGTTTGATGTCCCTATAAAAAAGTTTGTACTGTCGGTCTGCGTGATTGCAGTAATATCGTCCGGGGCAGGAGAATCTATTCTGTCCGTAGTACCTGCGCGGGTATCATAGCGTACAATACTGTCGCCATGGCAGAGCCAAATACGGTCATTACTATCCATATAGGTACAATTGACGGTGCCTGATGTTACGTCATCCTGCAGATCGCTAAGCTTGTAGGTCATAACAAAACGGTCACGGGCGGTGTCGTACCGGAATATGCGTCCTTTTCTACCCACAACCCACAGCCTGTGCCTGCTGTCGGTATATAGCCAGTTCAGGTTGATTTGCGGCGCCACCTCCATACTTCCGTCAAAGACGGCATAATGTTTAATCTTGCTTCCGTCATAACGGTCTATCCCTTCCTGGGTAAGGAACCACATGTACCCGTGCCCGCCTTTCTGGATGCGAAAAATTCTCCGGTTGCTTAGTCCGTCCTCTATGCCCAGGTATTTATAAATTTGACCCTTGCAGGTAGTAAAAGTGGCTATTAGTAAAGGGAACAGAAAAAGCGCCCTCTTTAAAATCTGAAAGTATGTCATTTGTAGTAAAAGTGTGTTAAGTTAAATGTTACCCGCAAAAATAATAAAAATAGTTTAAATTTAAAAAGGCAATGCAAGTTAGTCATTGCCTTTTATAATGCGGATATCAGTTGGCCCGATTTCAGAAAAGATATAACATGCTTAAAAATGACATCAACCTGTCATACTGTTTGGGGGACCGAACTTCTTACTTGATTTAATGAAATACTGTCAGATATCCACCCTTTCTTGGGTTTTCCTGCTACCGTAGACGCCTGCAATACAGCACAATACCGCTCCGGAGAGAATTGCAAGGAACGAAATCAGTGCGGACCTCGCTGCGGCATCCGTTGCCTTATCGGCAGCCACGAGTGCCTCATGCTTGATTTCTTTCCATTCCTGTGCGGCTTTCTTCAGGGTCACCTCCAGTTTGTCTATCTGTTTGCCGGCTTCCATACGTGCATTTTCCAGCAGGTTCATATATTGGTCAATAGTTTTATTTGCTTCTGCTTTTGACATATTGGTGTTGTTTGCTATAGCTTTAGCCAAATCATTCCGGTCTATATTTTTGCTGATACTTTCTGTACGTTGTTTCAACCGGTCAAGGAAACTGTCAATGCTCTCATCCGCTTGTTGTGGGGAACGTACTATTTTTTTTACGGACGCTTCCAGGTCATCCTTCACTTCCGCCAGTTGCTTCTGCAGGTAATCCGGCTGAAGTTCCTTCACATCGCTTTTTAGAAGTGCGGTACGGATATTCTGCGGTATATTCCCTTCTTTCAGGGTTGCATTAAAATCGATTTTTCCGAACAGCTCCTTTGCGTCTTCAGATAATGCGGCAACTCCGTTTCCAACGGTATCACCTGTTCCAGACAAAACGCTGCCCGTAACGGACGAGACCGCTCCAAGAGTATTCACCGTCATTTTTGCCGCACCGACAGCCAGAAAAATTCCCAGTACCACAGCCACAATCAGTGTGGTCGCCCAGACCAGAAATCCGTGTATCATTCCGTCCATACCGGCCAGTTTCCCGGCCACAAAGCCTCCTGCAGCCATGCCGGCAACCAGAATGATAGCGGATCCGATTCCAACAGCAGTGCCGATGCCCGCAACCGGGTGATCTGATAATGGATCAAACATAAACAAACCAATACTTGAATTTAAAATAGACAGTAACACGGATATTGCCAATACAGTCATGACACCGCCGAAAACACTGCCCCAGGACACTCTACCCTTCAGTCCTGCGAAACTTAATTTTTTCATAATTGTCAGGTTTTTAATTAATACCCTAAATTCCGCAGCATTTTAGTTTAACTTATTTTATAAGTACCTGAGCAACAAA
>OCGZ01000248.1_pt1 | contig 50564 bp, 44 predicted proteins | sample 1538711 | NCBI WGS metagenome assembly OCGZ01 (sample SAMN04571720, study PRJEB22368) | human gut metagenome | biome: human gut; material: stool | host: Homo sapiens | place: Luxembourg | collected 2012-08-17
TGTTTTAACTTTTGCATTTCTTTCCTCCACCTTTTTTATGTTGATTTAACGATCCACTCAGGAACATGTAAATTTTTTCTGCGCGCCCTGTTTCTGGCGGATCAATCAGGTATGTCTCAACGACAAGCATATTATAAGCAAAGATTTTCCGTTTTTGTTATCATATTTTTGATGTATTTATCATTTTTTCAACATATTTCTAATATTTTTATAAACTTATTCAGAAATAAAATTCCTTGCGTTTATATTTCTCACGGTACTGTCCTGGGGTCATCTTCATATATTCTTTGAATACGCTGCCAAAATGGCTCTGGGAGTTGAAGCATACATAGTCACTGATCTCTGACAGAGTGGCATCGGAATACTTCAGAAGATTGGCAGCTCTTTTTACCCGGAATTTCAGAATGTAATCCTGGATTTTTTCTCCGGTATCCTGACGGAAGATCCGGGACAGATGCCCCTGGCTGATCCCGATCGCGTCTGCAATGTCCTCCATGTAGATCTTGTGGTGGTAATTCTGTGAAATATAATCTTTGCACTGCTCTGTGTAGCTGGAAAAACTTCTGGTTTTTCTGGTATCAGCCACCAGTTTTGTAAATTTATAAAAACATCTTTGATTCAGTTCGATCATTTCTTCCATAGTCTGACATTGATCGATCTGATTGATAAAATAATCACTGAGACGATATGCATCTGCCGGCGAGACTCCTCCTGCTATAGCTTCTCTTGTTGCCAGTGTAGTTATCACAATAGCCTGATTCCTCTGATGATTAAAATGTTTTCTGGAAAGAATCCCACCCTTTTCCAAAAGTGCCGTGGCTCGTTCATTAACCTCTTCCACATTTCCTTCACGTATACTGTCTAGTACATATCGTTCTTCTATGTATGTATGATGATAGGCTGCCGTATCCGATTTGTCCAGTTCAATGCGAACTGTTTCGCCCTCCTGCCAAACCTCTTTTTCCTCAATGAGATTATTTTTTTCCATAAGGTCGTCTGGCTGAATATCCTTTCCCTCCAGAAGCTCATACAGAAAACTTACGAAATTCAGCATTCGGTTCAGTGTCATTTTGTCCGGATGACGTTCTTCTTTCGTTGACATATGATATTTCTTATAAAACTGATGGATTTCCACATAGCTGAGCTCTTCTGCACATACCGGACCTGACAGATAGAAATCCTGACCGCTCTGAACACAGAAGAAATAAATTTTATCAAAGACCTTATAAACAGTCGGTACATTCTTTTCCTTTGTCTGGCAGATCAGGGAACGGCGCAATTCCTCTGATACAGTCAGCGGATTCTGTTTTTCGGAAAAAACCCCAAGACTCCGGATATTCCCCCCTGCTTCATCTGCATAAAAAATGGGAATTCCCCACAGACTTTCCAGTTTTCTCAGCAATGTATGTTCTGCCATGTCAATATCCTTTCATCCGTATTTATAGAACTGTTATTGGAATAAATTATATGTTTTTTTTCTTCCATGTGCAAGTCACCAACCACTCTTATTACTTTTCACAACTCCGCAGGGAACTTACTTGATTCAGTTAAAAAGGCTTGCGGCTTTTTTCGTAGGAGAGTATGCTAGTAATATCATAAATAAGAGAAACAAGGGGATTTTCCTATGAAAATATGCGGATTTAATAAAACAACTTTACTGGATTATCCGGGGCGGGTGGCCTGCACCATATTCCTGGGCGGCTGCAACTTCCGCTGTCCTTTTTGCCAGAACGGAGCTCTGGTAGTGGAAGCGGACACCCAGCCTGGTTATTCTCAGGATGAAATCCTAGCTTTTCTGAAAAGAAGAAAAGGGATTCTGGAGGGAGTATGCGTGTCTGGAGGCGAGCCGACGCTTTCTGCCGGACTTCCGGATTTTCTTCACGAGATCAAAAATCTTGGTTATGATGTGAAACTTGATACCAACGGGTCACGTCCCTTTGTGGTAAAAAAACTCGCAGCAGACGGCCTCATTGACAAGGTCGCAATGGATATCAAGGCCTGTCCTTCCAACTATCATGTGCTTACCGGCGTGAATGTTGATCTGGACGCGATCCGTGAAACTGCCGGATGGCTGCTGAACGGAGATCTTGATTATGAATTTCGTACTACTGTTGTACGTGAGCTTCATTCTGAAAAAGATTTTCAAGAGATCAGTCAGTGGCTAAGCGGTGCGAAATCCTATTATCTCCAGGCTTACCGGGATTCTGACGGGGTTCTGATGCCGGGATTCTCCGCCTGCTCCGAGGAAGAAATGAAAAACTACCGGGATATCCTCCTTGAGACGATCCCGGTAGTTGAAATTCGCGGTATGGATCTGTAAACTGCAGATCTGCAAAACAATCTGCTTACTCGTATATCTGAAAACTTTTCGATCAGACGTTGATAAAGCTGTACCAGTATCCACCTTTGCCACCTGGAATGTGGATATCCGGGCATTCCTTAAAGTAGGGAAATCCAAACATATTGGCCATAAACCTTTCCTGCTGGCTGTACCCGCCGGGAACTCCCAGTATGTACTGCCCCCGGTGATTCCTACATAGCAGAAGATGCCCGAAATTCTGATATCCATATATGACAAAACGGTTGTTGCAAAAGCAGCCGTTTTGTTTACATAACATAGCACAGTCGGATGGTTTGATCTTCCGGCAGTCTGTAAACTGGCCGTCGTTGAAAGGTACATCGCAAGGTATGCCCGGAAGTGGGTGGGGCGGTCTAGATGGTTCCGGCGGTCTCGGACCTGAATTCGGGCGTGGCTGACCTGGTCTGGGCGGTTCTGGCGGGTGCGGATCAGAACCCGGATTCACTTGATCTCGCCGGGGCGGTTCTGGTGGTTTGGGTAACCCTGTCTCTGCTGCCCCTGTACTCTCCTGCTGAGATTCCATAGATTGCTGTATTGGTCCTGCTGAAAACCCAATATCTTCTTCCAGAACTTCCTCCGCTTTCATGATCTTGGCTTCTTCATTTTCTGATAATTCAGAAAAAGATCCCGATTGCTCCATCTCTCCCTCTTCTGTTTCTTTATTTTTCTCTCGTTCTTTTCTGTTCCTTTCCGCTTCTTTCTGAGATTCTGATTTCTCCTCTTTCCACTCCCGGAAATTCTCAGGCCGGATCGGCTGATCGTCCCATTCAGTTCCCCAGAATCCTCCTGCATCCGAGATCAGCAGCATTCCGCCAAGATCCTGAAGACTTTTCCCCATCCCTCCAATATCTCCGGCATCCGTCTCCAGCATACACTCGATCCGCTCCTGCCCTGTAACACAGCTACCGATCAGAATTCCATCCATCAGTCCTTCCCGCCGCACAAAGCCATACACCCTGCACCGGCTTCCAGGCTCCAATCCCACACAGCGCAGGTGAACCTCCATCCGACACTTCCGGTCCATGGCTTCCACTCTCACATAACCACTGCTGCCATCTTTTTTTCCCTTACGATACTCGTACACATACGCAACAAAACGCTGATATCCAGCCAACGCGTGTCCCTCCGGTAATTCAGCTTCGTTAATATATATGAAGATTGCGGGAAATCATTCCTTACATTTCAGCTACACTGCACCTGCAAATTATAAACAAAATATTCTCCCTGTTTCTCAGATATGTAACTTTCTATCGGATATATCTGATCTTTTATTTTCATCTTTTTATCCAGAAACAAAAGTAGTGTCTCTATTTCTTTTTTTAACTTTGTACTTGGTGCAGCTGCCATTTTATTTCTTATGATCGGAGACATTTGAATAATTGAAAAGACTGTTCAGTTATCACAGCAGCATCTGTCCGTGCTTTTACTATGCTAAAATATAAAAAAGCCCCTGACGATCCATGCTCGGGACATCCATCAAAGACTTTCTCTTGATCTATGTTTTATTTCTCGCTTTTCTTTACATTTTACCATGTATTACCTTTACCTTTATTTTTTCTTGGCAAATGTAGAAGATTCTCCTTTCTTCTCTCGTTGAGGTAACACAAGGTAACGTAAACTTATGTTCTTTTATTTTTCACAAACAAAAAAAGAACCCCTCAACCAAGGGATTCTCAAAGCTTTAGTCGAAGCGACAGGATTTGAACCTGCGACCTCTGCGTCCCGAACGCAGCGCTCTACCAAACTGAGCCACGCTTCGATATTTTGTTTCAGTTGTTTGTGTGTTGCTCAACTGCAAGAGCTATTATATTAGAGTTTCTGTACTTTGTCAATAGAAAAAATTAAAAAATTTCAAAAAAATCGAATTTTTTCTTTTTTACTGCTTCGGGAGTGCATTTTTGCAGACCCGAAGCAGTTTGGGGAAGTTTTTTATAGCATATTATCAGGTGAAATATGTGATTATTTTACGGTAACTGTCACTTTCTTTGTTATTCCGTTGCTGCTTATATAAATAACAGCTTTTCCTTTTTTCACGCCTTTAACAACACCCTTGCTGCTCACAGTGGCAACTTTTTTATTACTGCTTGTGTAAGTGATCTTTGCTTTGGAAGTAGCTGTCGCTTTGATAGCTGTTGTTTTCTTTGCCTTTACACTTACTGCTGTTTTGGATGTGATCTTCAGGCTGCCTTTTTTTACTGTGATCTTGCAGGTTGCTTTATAATTTCCGCATTTTACTGTAATTGTAGCTGTTCCGGCCTTTTTCGCTGTTATTTTTCCGCTTTTACTTACTGCTGCAACAGATTTATTACTGCTTATATAAGTAACTTTTCCGCTAACACCTGCTTTTGTCACTTTGATCTGGCTTGTTCCACCTACAAATACCGTTTTTGCAGAAGCTGTAGCTTTTACAGACGGTTTCTTAACTGTGATCTTGCAGGTTGCTTTATAATTGCCGCATTTCGCTGTAATTACAGCTGTTCCGGCTGCTTTTGCAGTTACTTTTCCATTTGCATCTACAGTTGCAACAGATACTTTGCTGCTCGTATAGGTTACATTTCCGGAAATACCTGTTTTTGTCGCTTTCAGCGCAACAGTGGCCGGAGATCCTTTTACATAAAGTGTTTTTGATGAAACATTCAGTTTCACAGATGGAGTTTTAACTGTAATCTTATATTCTGCTGTCTTTCCGGCTGCAGATGTGGCTGTGATCACAGCTGTTCCGGCTGCCTTTGCAGTTACTTTTCCGTTTTCATCTACAATTGCAACCTTTGTATTGTCGGAAGCATATGTTACATCCTTGCAGTTCTCACCTGATACCTCGAGCTGTTTGGAACCACCTATATAAAGAGTTCCTGATTTTTCCTTAAAAGCGATTGTTCCATATACAAGCTGTACAGAAACATCTGCATAATCATCGCTGGATATTCTTACTGTATAAGTTTCATTTTCCGATCTCTCTGCAGAAGAATCCAGTGTAACCACACCATTCACAGCCACTGCATCCTGCGCAAGATATGTAGATTTTGAAGCATGTCCGATACCTGTTGTATAGAAAACAGATACTTTTGGATTTTTGTACTTATCAAGATTTGCAAATTTTACATGAGTACTGTCTGTAAACTCCGGTGAAACTGCCATAGCTTCTGTTGCCTGCGGTTTGATATAAATGCCATTTGCAAATTCATATACATAAGCACCGTCTGCCATGATATATGTAATCTTGTTTACTGTTTTTCCTGCAAGACCTGCATCCTTCGCGAATGCAACCTCATATACCTGCAGCCACATTTCCTCCATATGGCGCATACCATATTTTCCGCCATCCGTTGTTTCCAGGATCATACCCTGGATTCCGGAGTTGACCTCAAAATCGGCATCGTTTCTTGTATTACGGAGATATTTTGTGCTGTTCTCTTTTACATCGATCTCATAATCTCCCCAGCGAGAAGAGGTATTAAGTGTTGCTTCAGCATCTGTAACGGTCGCTTTTATATTGAATTTTGTTGCACTGTAGGTTCCGTCTGCATTCAGTGTTTTGTACTGTCCCGGCTCTACTGTTGGAGTACGCCCAAGTGTAATATCCGCTGCTTCTGCATATACTCCGTTTTCCGGAAGTTCAGCCGCGTCAGAAAGAATCTTTGCCTCTACATATGTTTTTGCAGCCACAGCAACATTAACTTTTTTCACTCCGGCAATCTCATAGCCTTTTTCTGTCAGGTTCTGAACATCTGCGTTTCCAAAAGCTGTGCTCTTCCTTGTTGTGGCAGATGTAACTGTATCGTACTTACGGCCGTTCGCATCACCTGAATAAAATTCTTCATATGTCAGAGCTGCGGTACCATAAAGTGTTCCTGTCAGTTCTTTATGGCCATTTGCCACTTTATAATAAATGTCAGTTCCCGGAATCTGTGTATATCCTTCCGTTGCTCCTTTTACCCAGTAATAGGAGACATTGGAAACTGTGATCGGTTCACCTGTCAGTGTGATATTTTTTGTCATGTCCACATAGTTGTCACTTGTGACCATAACTGTGTAAATCTCGTCCTCTGCTCTGGCAATGCTGCTGTCGAAAGTTACTACTCCATTTTCTGCTGCTGCATGATCTACAACATAGGTAGTTTTCTTTCCATGTCCGCTTCCTGTTGTATAATATACAGAAATCTTTGGATTTTTGTATTTATCAAGACCATCTACCTTAACCTGTGTTGTGCTTCCATTTACAAAAGCTGCCTGTACTTTCATTCCTTCTGCAGGCTGGTCTTTCACGAGAGGAGCCTTATCTCCGAAATTGTATACATATGCACCATCAGGAGTAATATAGGTTACTTTTGAAATTTTTTCCCCTATAAGGCCGGAATCTGCTGAAAATGCAAGTTCATACGGCTGTACCCAGATCTCATAAGTATGTCGAAGACCTACCTTCTTGCCGCTTGCGGTTTCAACGATCACGCCCAGTGTATTTCCGCCTACAGCAAAATCACCCTGTCTTGAATTGCGGAGATATTTTGTGCTGGCTTCTTTTACTAACAGCATGTAGTCGCCCCAGATAGACGGTGCCTGGATTTCCGCTAATGCATCCGTTACCGTTGCTTTTACATCAAGTTTTGTTGCACTGTATGTTCCATCTGCATTCAGTGTTTTATACTGACCGATTTCCTGGGTCGGTGTTTCATTCAAGGCGATATCTGCTGCTTCTGTATAAACACCCTCCCGCGGAAGTTTATCTGCTGCTTTCAATGCCAGCGCATCTACATAAGTCTCCGCATCTACTGCAACACTTACATTTTTCACGCCCTGGATCTGATAACCGGAAGATGTTACTGCTGTGCTGTCTTCATTTTCAAAAATCTGATTTTTGCTTGTTGTGGCAGAGGTAATTGCATCATAGCTCTCCTGCGTGGTATCTCCTGCATAAAATTCTGAATAAGTTAATGTGGCTGTTCCATACAGTTTTCCGGCCAGAGCAGTCTGTCCATCTGCTGCTTTTACATAAACGCCTGTTGTTGCGATCTGTGTATATCCTTCTGCCGGCTGCATGGACCAGAGATATTTCACTCCTGCTACTGTGATCTCTGAAGCGTCCTGAAGAACCTCTTCTGCCGCTGCCATAAAAGTTTCTCCATCATTAAAGGTATCTTCTGTATCTTCCTGCTGTACATCTTCTGTCCGGATTTCTTCCGGCTGAATCTCTTCTGCAGAAAGTTCTGTATCTTCTTCCTGAATATTTTCTGTACTGCTGTCCTCAGCAATTTCCTGCTGATCTTCGGAAATTCCCTCCTGGTTTTCCGCAAAATCCTCTTCCTGTACCGTTTCTTCCTGTGTTTCTCCTGATACGTCACTAAAAGCTTCTGTCTCAGCTGCCATCGCTGTTACCGGCACTCCTGACGCGATCACTGCAGAACTCAAAACAAGTGCTGCTGATTTCTTAAAAAGTTTCCACTTATGCATACCTGTCCTCCTCTTTGTCTTTTATGACAATTGTTATCTTCTATCGAAAACTCTGCGCAGAGAAATCCATATCAGTTTTTTTGCAAAGCAAATCTTCCCTCACTGTTCATTGTTTTTTATAAACTTGTAGGGAACTTACCTGTTTTGGCGTATTGATTTGAAATTTCTTCTGCAAAATATGCATCATATATTGGTATTGCTTTCTGCAGAAGTGCTCTATCAAGCACGTGTAAGTTTGTCGAAACTAACATATCATTATTTTATCAAGACAGAATTTATTTGTCTATATGCGTTTATTAAAAATCACATCCTGTAATTGCTGTTTTTTTCTCATTTAGAGATTGTTTTCGAAACATTCTATATTATTAACTGATATTCACATAAAAAAAAGCATATAATCCGACAGGTTATAACAGCAAAATCAAGCAGGTATCCACAACCGCATTCAACCAATCAGCTTTTGTACTGTTATTTCTCAGATCATATACTTTTTATACTTAACATTTATTTTTTCTTTATGCCCAACGGCTCTTCTGCTCTTCGCAGATGCTGTTCCACTGGCAGTTTCCGCAGATTTCCTTCCTGCCATCTGTCGCGAGGATTTTTTTCTGAACCTGATGTGTAAATTCTTTGAACTCCAGAACCTGACCAGCCTCAAATCCACAGCGATCCAGCACTGCCTGATCGTACTCCACAACCTTACCGCCTGGTGTACAGTGGCCTCCGCAGTTATTTGGACAGGCTGAACAGATTTCATCTGTATCTACATGCAGCCTTATCTTTCTTCCTGACAAAAAAATCTCCAGCATCTCTGCCATATGGGCGGTAAAACCGTTACTGTACCCTTCACCTTTGAAATAAGCCAGGCACATACCATGATGAGGGCGCAGGGGAATCGCATTTTCCTCTGTGCCCTCATCAGAAGCATATGCCGAAGCCATGCTCTTATCTTGCATATTTACGTACCTTTCCTGATAAAACATAAGCCAGTGCGATCTTGATCAGATCCGGAATGATAAACGGGAATACGCACCATCCGAGAACTGCCATCAGACCTACTGCACCAGTGCTTCTTGCATAAGCAACCATAAACCATACCGTTCCAAATGCGTAGCATACCAGCAGACCAACGATCATGGAAATGATCTGAACTACCGGTTTTCTTCCCAGGAATTTCTCAAATGCCCACATCACAAGTGCAGAGAAAATAAATCCGATGATATATCCTCCGGAATTTCCGAGAAGAGCTCCGATTCCTCCGGAAAACCCTGCAAAAACAGGAACTCCTACTGCACCAAGAAGAACGTAAACCAGAACTGCCATCGTTCCTCTTTTACCTCCAAGTACGCCTACTGCCATGAATACTCCGAATGTCTGCAGGGTAAACGGTACCTGCGCCGGAATGGAAATCCATGAGCAGACTGCCATAACTACTGCAAAAACTGCAATATAAACAAGATCATATGTCTTGCTTCTGGTTGCTGCCGCTGTTGTCATAATAATCTTATCCTCTCTTTCCTTTGCTGCTTTCCGCTGCGGAAGATCATCTCATCTTTTCTCTGATGATATCCGTTTTTAGCTGTTAACAATTTAACACACGTCGTCCCAATTGTCAACGCATTTATATTTTACAGTTTACATTTTTCATCAAATTTACCAGGGTGCCGTATCATTCACTTTGACAAATAAAATTCAGGCGGTTCATTATGTAAAACATGATATCTGCTTATTTCTAATTTCCGCTTTCAAATCCCCACGTCCAATGTTATACTAAAATTAACGATTTTTTCAGCAAAAAGGGGGATTTTTCCACATGAATATACAGGATATCCAAAATATCAGTACCAGCTGCACACGAACTGAATTCGTAGGAACTGCGGTCCTTGACACGATCGGTCTTGTAATCTCCGGAGTTGACGATTCTCTGCTTAAGGAGATGAACATTGGCACGAAATATCACTGTCTGGGACTTTTCAGCTCCCGTACAGGCGCTGCCGGTCAGATCACAGCTATTGATGACGCAGTCAAAGCTACCAACACGGAGGTTCTTTCCATTGAGCTTCCAAGAGATACCAAGGGATGGGGCGGTCACGGCAACTACATTGTACTTGGAGGAAATGATGTTTCCGATGTACGTCATGCCATTTCCCTGGCATTAGAGCTTACCAATAAATATGCTGGTGAGGTTTACATCAGCGAATCCGGTCATCTGGAATTTGCTTTTTCCGCAAGCGCAGGCCCTGCGATCCATAAGGCTTTTGGCACGCCGCTGGGCGAAGCTTTCGGATTTATGGCCGGTTCCCCTGCTGCTATCGGTCTTGTTATGGCTGACAATGCTATAAAATCTGCCGCTGTTTCTATTACGAAATACATGACTCCGAATATTGGGACCAGCCATTCCAACGAGGTGATCATTGCCATCTCCGGTGACGCCAGTGCAGTAAAAGCTGCCGTGCTGGAAGGCCGCCAGACCGGTCTCGAGCTTCTGATCGGTATGGGAACTTATCCTGAAATTCCAGGTACACCATATTTATAAAAAATTTTCCCACTCTGTAAGCCAGGATATAACACCCTATTACAGAGTGGGATTTTCGTATAAACCATAATTCTATATTTCAACCGCACATTGCATATCAAACGAATATTCATAATCCACATTCGTTTCTCTATCACATATAGACATTTATCGCTTCATTACATTATCAAACATTCATAAATACAATCCTTTCATGATTTTACGCAAAAAACAGCGTCACGGGATCATCAACACATATGATCCCATAACGCTGTTATCATTTCTCATATTCTCAATATCCGAACTGTTTTCCCCGCTTATCAGCCTACCTGATATACATCTGCGGACTGAAGTCCAAAGCTTAATGCCTCTGAATGGCTTCCGCAGTAGATATCTACATGTCCGTAAGGAGTTCCAAGATCCTCTACTGTATAAACAGTTCCATTGATCAGAAGCTTAGTTCCAAAAGGAACTCCTGCCATGGCTACTGTACGTCCTGCTGTCGGAACTGTACCGCTGGCTGTCAGATTACCTGCTGTACCGCAGCACTGTGCACAGTTACAGTATGCAGTCAGTGTAAAGTTGCCAAGATATGTTCCCTGGCTGGAAGAACCGGAATCTGAGGAAGTATCTGCTGATGTATCAGCTGCCTCATCGGAAGAAGTTTCCTCTGAAGATGTATCCCCGGACTCATCATAAGAAGAATCCTCAGAAGAACTATCTTCACTGCTCTCATCCTCAGAATTTCCGTACTGAACATCGTCTTCCTCACCTTCTTCTTCCTCTACAACAACATCTGAACTTGTAGAACTGCTGGAAGACTCTGTTGTATCCTCATCCGGATCATATCCGTAATCATCCTCTGTATCGCCGGAGCTGTCAGAATCAGACTCTGTATTCTGTGCTTCCTCAGCTGCTTCTGCTGCAGCCTGTCTCTCAGCCTCTGCTGCGGCCTCAGCTCTTGCCTTCTCCTCTGCAGCCTTCTCTTCTTCTGCCTGCTGAACAAGTGCAGTAATATTACTGTCTGCGTTGCTGATATCTGCCATCAGCTGCTGAACCTCTTCCTGGCTGGCACTGATCTGATTTACATAAGAGCTGATATCATCACTTGTACTTGCAGCCATAGACTGTACTTCCTGCTGTTTGGCTGCACGCTCTGTCATCAGATTATCGATCTCTGCTGACTCTTTCTCAACCTTCTCCTCATTCTCCTGAATGTTCTCCTGAAGGCTTACATATTTATCCAGCATATTCCTGTCGTATGTAGAAATCTGGATCGCATTCTCTGCGCGGTTCAGAAACTCTGCCAGGCTCTCAGAGGAAAGCAGGGTTGCCAGAGCAGATGATCCTGAATTCTCATACATATATGCGATTCGAAGCTTCATAGACTCATACTGGTCTGCGGAAGCTTTCTTCGCTTTCTTAAGTTCTGTCTTTACTTTATTTAATTCCTCTTCCTTCTCAGCAGCCTGAATACTCAGTTCAGAGATGCTGTTGGTAAGATCCTCATACTGTGCGTTTAAATCGGCCAGATAGCTCTCCAGCTCCTGCTTCTTGCTCTCCAGACTGCCGATGCTGCTCTGTACCTGTGCAAGACCTTCTTCAGCGGCCTGTTTCTGTGCCTGTGCATCTGCGATCGCGGCTTCTGTACTGGATGCGTATACGTTGCTTCCCATGGAAAATGAAAGCATACCTGTAAGCAGTAATGTGAAAACTTTTCTATTCTTCATATAAACACCTTTCGTCCTTTCATGGGTACTAGTATAACATATTTTTCATAAAAAGCAACATTTTTATTTTATTTCTGTAACAAGTACGTAATATTTAGTTTTCCAGCACCATGAAATCTCATTGTAGAAGTAAGTTTATATTATAAAATTATTACAAAATATGTTTCTGTAATTTTTAAGATATTCCCACCATTAATAAGAAAGAATCCTGCGCTACGGAGTAATTTCCTATGACGTAAAAAAACTGCCGCCTCACAGGTTTCCCCGCAAAGCAGCAGCTTCTTTTAAAATAATCCTACGCAGTTTCAATTCCCACGTCGTCAGTCAGGCGGATCTTTCCCCGCTGTCAAACCCATAGCCGTTTTATTCTGCGGCCTCCAGAACCTCTCCTTCAGCTTCCTCAGCCATCACTTCCTGATACTTGTCCAGGATGATAGTCTGGATTCGCTCTCTGGTAGCAGAATTGATCGGGTGTGCAATGTCACGGTATTCCCCGTCACTGGCCTTACGGCTTGGCATTGCGATAAACAGGCCTTTCTCACCTTCGATAACCTTAATGTCATGTACTACAAACTCGTCATCTATTGTGACAGACACAACGGCCTTCATCTTCCCTTCTTTTGCTACCTTCCTCACACGTACATCTGTAATATTCATGCTACTTGCCCCTTTCATTCCGCCTAACGTATCTGCGGGAATTTCTGAATTTCTGCAATTTATAATACGTAGCGTTCGTTTTTCTCCACGACGATCTTCACTTCTCCTTCTTCGCCGCAGTAATATGAATTCGCCCGGATCGTATCCCGGCTCTCAACAATGCAGTTCTCGATATGCGTATTATCTCCAAGGTATACGTCATTAAGAATCACAGAGTTTTTGATAACACAGTTATTGCCTACAAATACATCACGGAACAGGACAGAATTCTCCACTGTACCGTTAATGATGCATCCGCTGGACACCAGACTGTTCTTCACATCTGCACCCGGATTATATTTAGCCGGCGGCACATCTGCGATCTTTGTCTTGATCCCTGGCTCCTGTTTAAAGAAATAATTGCGGATCTCCGGTTTCAGGAAATCCATATTTGTCTGATAATAAGCCTCTGCTGTGGAAATATTGTTCCAGTAAGTATCGATCTTATAGCCATAAATTCTCTTGAGATTCTTATATCTGATGAGAATATCATTTACAAAATCATGTCTTCCTTCCTGAGCAGCACGCTCGATCAACTCGATCAGCTGTCTTCTTCGGATAACATAAATACCTGTAGATACAGTATTATAAGAAGAAACGATTGGTTTCTCCTCAAATTCCTCGATCCTGCAGTCTTCATTCATGCGAAGCACGCCAAATCTCTCAACCTGGCTCTGATCCTGACAGGTAGTGCATACAACTGTAACATCTGCCCGTTTCGCAATATGGTATTCCAGAACTTTATTGTAATCCAGTTTGTAGATTCCATCACCGGAAGCGATCACAACATACGGTTCATGACTGTTCTTCAGGAATGTGAGATTCTGATAGATCGCATCTGCAGTTCCCTGATACCATAAGCTGTTGTCCTTGGTAATAGTCGGAGTGAAAACATAAAGACCTCCCTGCTTTCTTCCGAAATCCCACCATTTAGAAGAGCTTAAATGCTCATTCAGGGAACGGGCATTGTACTGTGTCAGAACAGCAACCTTCTGAATGTGTGAATTCGCCATGTTGCTTAAAGCAAAGTCAATTGCGCGATAGCTTCCTGCAATAGGCATAGCTGCTATCGCTCTCTTGTTTGATAATTCTCTCATGCGGTTATTGTTACCGCCTGCCAAAATAATACCTATCGCTCTCATTCTTTCCCACCGTCCTTTGCTGCAATTACCTGGCCACCTGCCAGTTCTCCGTCAGGGTAGTCATCTTTTGTTGTAACGCCTGAGATAGCGGTATTCTTACCGATCTTCACATTATCCGGAATCACGCTGTTCTCTCCGATAGCAGCAAGGCCAAAGGAATATACTGCCGGCTTCAGAACATTCGGTGCTTCCTCACCGCAGCCGATCACAACGTTGTTTCCGATGGATACATCCTCAGCTACAATCGCTTTATCCATAACAACATTCTCTCCAACTGCAGTGTTCTTCATGATAATGGAATCACGGATCACACTTCCCTTGCCGATAGTTACATTAGGACCGATAACAGAATTATGTACTTCACCATAAATCTCAGTTCCCTCACCTATGATACACTTGTCCACAACTGCCTCTGCAGCAATGTACTGCGGTGGAACTACATCTCCCTTGGTATAGATCCTCCAGAATTCCTCGTAAAGATTAAATTCCGGAATGATATCGATCAGCTCCATATTAGCTTCCCAGTAAGAACCAAGAGTTCCGACATCTTTCCAGTAGCCATTGTATTCATAGGCAAAAAGACGCTGGCCTTTTTCCTTGCAATACGGAAGGATATGTTTACCGAAATCGCATCCATTCTGATCTTTCAGTGCGAGCAGTGCTTCTTTCAGAACCGGCCATGAGAAAATATAAATACCCATGGATGCCAGGTTGCTGCTTGGATGCTCCGGCTTCTCCTCGAACTCGGTAATACGGTTGCTCTCATCAGTTACCATAATACCAAAACGGCTGGCTTCCTCAATAGGAACCGGCATACATGCAATCGTGATATCTGCCTTGTTCGCCTTGTGGAAATCCAGCATTACTTCGTAATCCATCTTATAGATATGGTCTCCTGAAAGAATCAGTACATAATCCGGATTATACTGCTCCATATACGCCAGGTTCTGATAAATTGCATTGGCAGTTCCTGTGTACCATTCACTGCTTGTGCTCTTCTCGTACGGCGGCAGGACTGTGACACCGCCTTCATTGCGGTCCAGATCCCACGGAATACCGATGCCGATATGTGTATTCAGACGTAGCGGCTGGTACTGTGTCAGCACACCCACTGTGTCAATTCCTGAGTTAATACAATTGCTCAGTGGAAAATCGATAATACGATATTTACCACCAAAAGCGACTGCCGGCTTTGCAACTTTTTCTGTCAAAACTCCTAACCTGCTGCCTTGCCCACCGGCCAAGAGCATGGCAATCATCTCTTTCTTAATCATGCGATCACCTCTTGTATGTTATGATTATTTAATTATAGCATACTTTACCGTATTAGTGAACATTTTTTACAATTATTTTGTCTACATTTTATTTTTTTTATCGCTATTGTATACTATAAATTGGTCTGACTAACCATTTTTTCTGTTCTTCTGGTAAATTTCAACATTTTTCGACGATATTTTCTGGCTACTTTTATAATCCGCGCAAAACCACTTTTTTCTCCGAAAGTACCACTTTTCAATTGATTCCGGACGCGGTATAATAAAACAGATCAGAGAATCCCGAAAACAACACATATATATAAGGAGATTATTATGTATCAGATAGACTTTCACAAACCGCTTCACATTCATTTTATCGGAATCGGCGGCATCAGCATGAGCGGCCTTGCAGAGATCCTTCTTGAAGAGAATTTCAGGATCTCCGGCTCCGATGCAAAAGCCAGCCCGCTTACCCGCACACTGGAGGAGCGCGGTGCAGTGATTTACTATGGCCAGCGCGCTTCCAATATCAAGGATGATGTAGATGTTGTTGTATACACAGCAGCCATCCATCCGGACAACCCTGAATTCGCCTGCGCCAGGGAGAAAGGTCTTCCAATGCTCACACGTGCAGAGCTTCTTGGACAGATCATGCGCAACTACGACACACCGATTGCGATTTCCGGTACCCATGGCAAGACAACCACAACTTCCATGGTTTCCCACATCCTTCTTGAGGGTGACTGTGATCCTACCATCAGTGTTGGCGGTATCCTTCCTGCCATCCACGGCAATATCCGTGTTGGAAATTCTGAGACTTTTGTCACAGAGGCATGTGAGTACACCAACAGCTTTCTCAGCTTTTTCCCGAAGATCAGCGTGATCCTGAACATGGATGCAGATCATCTTGATTTTTTCAAGGACATTGATGATATCCGCCACTCCTTCCGCAGGTTTGCAGAGCTTCTTCCGACTGACGGAACGCTGATCATCAACGCAGATACCCCAGAATATGAAACGATCACCCGTGACCTCCCATGTCAGGTACTTACCTATGGCCTTGAGAACGATGCTGATTACACAGCCGTAGATATCACCTGGGATAAATACGGACATCCTTCTTTCTCCGTCCTTTTCCAGGGCAAAAAAATCGGCAGCTACTATCTCCGTGTACCGGGTATCCACAATGTATCCAATGCACTTGCATCCATCGCCGTAGGACGTCTTCTTAACCTTCCGGATGAGGTGATTGTTAAAGGACTTGGAAGCTTTACAGGTACAGACCGCCGTTTCCAGTATAAGGGCGAAATCGGAGGCGTTACCATTATTGATGACTACGCACATCATCCAACAGAGATCGAGGCAACTCTTCACGCAGCGAAGAATTATCCTCATCAGAAAGTATGGTGCGTATTCCAGCCGCATACTTACACACGTACCAAGGCTCTGCTTCCTGAATTTGCCAAAGCCCTGACTCTTGCTGACCACGTAGTTCTTGCTGATATCTACGCAGCACGTGAGACGGATGACCTTGGCATTTCCTCCCAGGATCTCCAGAAACAGATCCAGGAACTGGGAACCCCTTGTGACTATTTCCCGACTTTCGATGAGATCGAGAGCTTTCTTTTAAAAAGTTGTGCACATGGTGATTTGTTGATAACTATGGGCGCGGGAGACGTTGTAAATATTGGAGAACACATCCTCGGAAAATAGTTATCCACATTATCCACATGCTTATGCACATTCCAGAGGTGCCCGGCATGTGGATTTTTTTGTGTATAACCCACTTGACATAACTCGACAACATATTTCTGCAAATACCGCAATTTTCTTATAAAATCGTGGTTTATTCAAGTTTCCAATAATGTTATCCTCAAAATTATCCACACTATCCACATTTTCCACATGTGGATTGGTGGATAGCTCCTGTGAAAATAAACTATTCTCATTTAAAAGTGGTTGTGCTATAATCCTCATTAGCATGGCGGACTTTTTATGTCCGCTGTAATTTACGTGACAGCTGCCGGGAGTGCTATAGATTCCAAAGCGCTGTCAATATATTAAAAAGAAAGGTGAGCGCAGATCATGAGCCTGATTTCTCTTAAAAATTCCTCCGAAACGGAGGTCACGGTTCTTTCCAACCGTTTTATTGACAACTTCATGCCTCGTGCCAACGGAGAGTTTGTGAAGGTATATATCTACCTTCTCCGGGTGGTATCTGCAGCTCCTTCTTCTTTTAATCTGGAGGATATGGCAGATCGTCTTCTCTGTACAGACAGAGACATTTCCCGCGCACTGAAATACTGGGAAGCCGAGAAGCTGATCTCCCTGACTTACACAGCAGACCAGCAGCTGTCCGGCATCACCCTTCTGGAACCTGGTGATGCCGGGCAGCTTGAGAGCAGTGTTTCCAGTGAGGGAGCATTTTCCGGCGGAACAGCTTCTGCATTTGCTTCTGCTGTTGGCACAGATTCTGTTTCCGTTGCCTCCGGTTCTGCGGCATCCGCACAGACAAATGCGAATACAACCAGCCGTCTCACTCCTGACCGGATAAAAGAGCTCAAACAGAACGAGGAGATCAGTCAGCTTCTCTATATCACCGAGCAATATCTCTGCAAGACGCTGACACCTACGGAAATACAGAAGATCCTTTATTTCTATGATGAACTTAAAATGTCAGCAGATCTTATCGAATATCTTGTGGAATACTGTGTCTCCAGAGGACGCAAGAGTATACGATACATTGAAACGGTTGCCCTTGCCTGGTTCAGGGACGGAGTCACAACTGTGGAAATGGCCCGCGAGGCAAGCTCCCGTTTTTCCAGGGATTATTACACGATCCTGAAAGCAATGGGCATCAGCGGACGGAATCCTGTGGAGAACGAGATTTCTTACATTGATACCTGGCGCAAGACTTACGGCTTTGATCTGGAGCTGATCCAGGAAGCCTGCAGCCGGACAGTCCTCACAACAGGGCAGCCAAGCTTCCAGTACGCAGATAAGATCCTGTCCGGTTGGAAAAAGAAAAACGTACATACTCTGGAAGATATCCGGCTGCTGGATGCAGAGCATAAGAAACGTCAGCTTGAGAAATCCGTTTCCCACCGGAAACAACCGGCTAAACAGCCGCAGGCGAATAACCGTTTCAATAATTTCCATCAGAGAGACTATGATTTCGCAGAGTATGAGAAACGTCTTTTAAATAATCAGTAAGCTTTATCAATAAGGAGCTTTTTATGCCTTTACAGAATTTTCAGTATGATACTATAATGAGAGAATACAGCCGCCGTCAGGCCCAGAACCACCGTATCCTGGAGGAGCACACTTCCCGGGCTTATGCGAAGATTCCCCGTCTTAAGGAGATTGACGACGAGGTCGCTACTTTAAGTGCTGACAAAGTACGGCGGCTTTTAAGCGGCAGGGAAAAGGGAACTTCTGATCTGAAAGCAGCCATCCAGGAGCTTTCCGATGAAAGGATCACTCTTCTCGTTGCCAACGGTTTTCCCGGGGATTATCTGGAGATGCCCTACACCTGCCCGCTCTGCCAGGACACCGGCTATATTGGCAGCAAAAAATGCACCTGTTTCAGGAAAGCTGAGATTGAACTGCTTTATGCGCAGTCTAATCTTAACGAAATTCTTGAAAAAGAGAATTTTGACAGCTTTTCATTTGACTATTATTCTGCTACAATAAAAAATGAAGCCACAGGACTGTCTGCCCTGGATACAGCCAGACGGGCCTACGACACTGCACAGCGTTTTGTGCAGGACTTCGATCACAAATTCGAAAATCTGTTTTTGTATGGCGATACCGGCGTGGGAAAAACCTTTCTCTCACACTGCATCGCGCGGGAGCTTCTCAGATCCACCCACTGCGTCCTGTATTTTTCAGCCTATGACCTCTTTGATATGATGGCTGCGAATTCTTTTTCCAGAAAAGATACAGGCACGGATGAAGAACTGATCTATGACTGCGACCTTCTTATCATTGATGACCTTGGAACGGAGCTTACCAACAGCTTTGTGTCCTCGCAGCTTTTTCTCTGTCTCAATGAGCGTATCATGCGCAGGAAATCTACGATCATTTCCACGAATCTGACGCTCAAAAATTTCTCGGATACCTATTCCGAGAGAACTTTTTCCCGAATCGCAAGCAACTATCAGATGATCTCACTGATCGGGAAAGACATCCGTATACAGAAAATTTTTTTAGGAGGAAATTAAAATGGCACTGGTAACTACAAAAGATTTTTCCACACTTCCGGTAGGAAGACTTGGACTGATTCCCCTTCAGAGCTGCAGCACATTAGGCAGTAAGGTGAATGACTGGCTGGTTAAATGGCGTGTCGAGAGACAGTATCCGGGAATGGATTCTTTCGCATTCGAGGGATACAAACGCGATTCCTACATTATTGAAGCCAAGAATCCTCGTTTCGGTTCCGGTGAAGCCAAGTGTACCATCAACGAATCCGTCCGCGGTGACGATATCTATGTTATGGTAGATGTGACTAACTATAGCCTGTCCTATCCGATCGGACCTTACACCAACCTCATGTCTCCGGATGATCACTTCCAGGATATGAAGCGTGTCATTGCTGCCATCGGCGGAAAAGCCCGCAGAGTTAACGTAATCATGCCATATCTTTATGAGAGCCGCCAGGACAAACGTGTCGGAAGAGAGTCTCTTGACTGTGCCAATGCACTTCATGAGCTGATCGATATGGGAGTTGAGAACATCATCACTTTCGATGCACATGATTCCCGTGTACAGAACGCTACTCCGCTCCACGGATTCGAAACTGTACAGCCATCCTATCAGTTTATCAAAGCTCTTCTTAACAACGAAGAGGGGCTTCATATTGACAAAGATCATTTCATGACCATCAGCCCGGATGAGGGAAGCATGAGCCGTGCCATCTATCTTGCCAACGTACTTGGTGTTGATATGGGTATGTATTACAAGCGTCTCGACTACTCAAGATATGTAAACGGCCGCCATCCGATCGCTGCATATGAGTTCCTTGGACCGAAGCTTGAGGGCAAAGACATGATCCTCATCGATGATATGATCTCTTCCGGCGATACCATCATTAAGATTGCCTCTCTCCTTAAAGAGAAAGGTGCCGGCAAAGTTTACATTTGCTCCACTTTCGGATTCTTCACAGACGGACTTGAGAAATTCGATGAAGCTCATAAGAAAGGTTACTTTGACAAGCTCCTCACAACCAACCTGGTTTACCAGTCACCGGAGCTTCTTGAGAAACCGTATTACATCAGCTGTGACATGAGCAAGTATATTGCGCTGATCATTGATACACTGAATCATGATACATCTGTCAGCCACCTTCTCAACCCGGTAGACAGAATCAAACGCTGTGTAAACAACTACATGAGCCAGTATGAGAAATAATTTTCCACCTGAAATACAATAAAGCTATAACAAAAATACCCCGGTTCTCTGTTCGGACGGATATTCGTAATCCGCACTCGCTGAAAACCGGGGCATTTTAACGCACTGATCATACCTGCAGCAATATTTTCTGATATGAAATTCCCTCTTTATCCAGGATCTCCATCTCTCTTTTATGGCAGGTGCTTATGATCACCTGTCTGTTTTCTTTATCAAGCCATCGAAGCACAGAGGCCAGACGTTCTTCATCATACATTCCAAACACATCATCCAGGATCACCGGAAAAGCTTCTTCCCTGCAAAAAAGCTCTCCTGCTGCCATACGCAGTGCAAAATATATCTGCTCCAGAGTTCCTCTGCTCAGTCTTCCGGCCGGAACTGTCCGTTCTCCTGTATTAACAAAAATATGAAGCTCCTCGTCCATGATCACTTCTTTATATTTGCCGCCGGTGATCTCACTTAGGATCTGCGAAGTACGGTGCTTCAGCCTGTCCCCAACCTGATCCGTGATATTTCCGGAAAGAGCCTCTATGGTTTCCATCGCCATATTAAGTGCCTGTATCTCCATTTCCTCCGGCGTCATTACTTCGGTATTCTCCTCACACTCAGCAAGCTCAGCCTGAAGATTGGAAAGAGCCGTATATTTCTCCTCATAATCCTGATTCAGATTGTTTCTGCTCCAGGTAAGTTCATCATGTCTGGAAAGCCAGCGTTCTCTCTGCCGCTCACGCTTGTTCAGCTCACGGCTAAGCCTTGTACGGAAAAACAACGCCGCAACGCTGACTGCCGCAGCTGCAACGCCGGCCAGGACACTTAAGATCACATAGCTGGAAAAAGCCGCCAGACAGCCAGTACCTGCAATTCCTCCAATTACTGCCACAGCAAGTACAGCATCTGTCGCTTCCCGTCTCTTTTTTACCCTGTCAATACGCAGATCCAGCAGATCTTCAGCACTTCTGTCCCGGGTTCCCATATTCATTCCATCCTGCTGCTGCGTTACTTTATTCCGCTTCTCATCCAGTTCCCGGATCTCTTTTCGGATATAATCCATATTGGAAGAAATCTTTTCCCGCTCTTTTTCCAGTTCTTTCTTTCTGCGGGCAGATTCTGTCATATAACCTTTCCTTGACATCTTAAGCATCTGCATAGCTCTACCCATATCAATGGAACTGTCTCCTGTTCCCTGATAGCTGGCCATATAATTCTGCAGCTCCCGCATAAGATCACGGCCTGTAACACTCTTAAGCTGTGCTACTGAAACCGTATTGTCATAAACAGCTTCACTTACATTTCCGAGAATGGCCTCCAAAGCCCCCTGTTCTGCATCCACAAGGCTTCCATCATCCTCACAGAGAAGTTCTCCGAATTTTTTTTCTTTATAAAAATTTCTGGTAAGACGATAATTCTTTCCGCCGGATGTAAACCACATGATTCCACCATACTCAGCCGGATTCTCCCAGGGCTCATATTTCGTATATGTATCGTTCTGCGCCGCTTTGCCGCGGAGCCTGCGCACTCCGTAAAGCATGGAACGGATAAATGTATGTGTCGTTGTTTTACCGCTTTCATTCTCTCCATAGAGCACGTTCAGTCCCGGAGAAAGTACCACATCCTTATCCCGTATTTTACCGAAATTTTTTATTTTCAAACGTCTGATGACCATTTTTTCAGCAATCCTCCTGTGAACAGCAACCGTTATCCTGTCTTCCGCCTTTCCCTGTCATCTCCTGCTTCCAGTCTCCAGAAGAGCCTGCAAGCCGTAATACAGAGCTTTTTTTTCTACAGTATCCAATTCTCCCTTTGAGAGAAAATAACCGATATAATCACCGATCAGCGTACCGCTGTAGCGTTTGTAAAGCTCCGAAAGATCATAGGCTGGCCAGGATTCATCGATCACATCTGTGATGTTTCCCAGATTTTTCAGTTTTTCCGGGATCAGCAGAAGATCCGGTGACCGCATTCCCTGAAGGATAATACGGTAGATATTTCTTCCGCCTCTGCGAAATATCTGCGATTTCACAGCTTCTTCCAGCGATATCTGCGTGGTTTCCTCGTGAAGTGTCAGTATCAGCTGCTGATAGGAACGGCATGCAAAAGGCACAAATTCCGTACGGATCCTGCCATTTATAAGCCTTCCTTCCATGTATCCATGATCACCTGTATCATTTCTGTCTATCGGTTCCAGTGCCCCTGAAAAAGCGGCCTGATCCCTGATGAGGATCTGTGGTTTATGAATGTGTCCAAGTGCTATGTAATCAAATCCTGCTGCTGCCAGAGATGCAGCACTGAGCGGTATATGCTTCTCATCCCCGCCGTGTGCAAGAAGAATGTGAATGCCTTCCTCCTGGATCGGAGATGCTTTGTCATAAAGCCCCTCTTTTATTTCCCTGTCATAATAGCTGAGTCCGTATACATAAACATCCAGTTTCGAATCTTTAACGTAAGTAAGCTCTCTGTTCTTAAAGAATGTGACGTTGGGATTCCATTCAAATGTATTATAAAAAGAATCCCTGCTGATAAAATCATGGTTTCCGGCCATAAGATATACCCTTGTATCCGGGATGGTGGAAAACAGATAATTTACTTCTTTAAGTTCTCTCATTAGCGGCTGGCGGTGGAACAGATCTCCGGATATAAATAGCAAATCCACCGGGTCTTGGCGGATGCCCGCAATAACCCGGCGGAAAGTATTCCAGATTTCTTCCTCCCGCTCTTTGCTCCATGGGCATCCCCTGTCAGGAACAGCTCCCAGGTGCACGTCTGCAAGATGAATAAATCTCATAATGTTCTCCCTTGTTGTGTATTACTCAAAATCAGTGTTACAGAACCTGTTCTTCAGCTCTGCCGCTTACAGCACAAAATGTTCATGCTGCTGATATCAGAGCAGATTAAAGATCGCAGTTCTTTACAGTTCTCGGGAACGGGATCACGTCACGGATGTTGCCCATTCCTGTAAGATACATTACACATCTCTCAAATCCAAGTCCGAATCCTGAATGACGGGTAGAACCGTATTTACGAAGATCCAGATAGAAATCGTAATCTTCCGGTTTAAGTCCAAGCTCGTCCATACGTGCTTTCAGTTTACCGTAGTCATCCTCTCTCTGGCTTCCTCCGATGATCTCTCCGATTCCCGGTACAAGACAGTCCATAGCTGCTACAGTCTTACCATCTTCGTTGAGTTTCATATAGAAGGCCTTGATCTCTTTCGGATAATCAGTAACAAATACAGGTCTCTTGTAGATCTGCTCTGTCAGATAACGCTCGTGCTCTGTCTGAAGATCACAGCCCCAGAATACCTTGTAATCAAATTTATCGTTATTTTTCTCAAGGATCTCAACAGCCTCTGTGTATGTTACATGTGCAAACTCGGAGTTCAGCACATGGTTCAGTCTGTCAAGAAGTCCCTTGTCTACGAAGGAATTGAAGAAATTTATCTCCTCCGGTGCATTCTCAAGAACGTAACGGATCACATATTTCAGCATAGCTTCTGCAAGCTCCATAGCATCCTGAATATCTGCAAATGCACACTCCGGCTCGATCATCCAGAACTCAGCTGCATGACGTGTTGTATTGGAGTTCTCTGCACGGAAAGTCGGTCCGAATGTGTAGATATTGCGGAATGCCTGTGCAAATGTCTCACCGTTGAGCTGACCGCTTACTGTAAGGTTAGTCTCTTTTCCGAAGAAGTCCTGAGAATAATCTACTTTTCCATCCTCTGTCATCGGTATGTTCTTAGGATCCAGTGTTGTTACCTGGAACATTTCTCCTGCGCCCTCACAGTCACTTCCTGTGATCAGTGGTGTATGCACATAGACAAAATCTCTCTCCTGGAAGAATTTATGAATCGCATATGCACAGAGAGAACGTACACGGAATACTGCCTGGAAAGTGTTTGTTCTCGGTCTTAAATGTGTCATAGTTCTTAAATATTCAAGACTGTGACGTTTCTTCTGAAGCGGATAATCCGGAGCAGAACCTCCCTCTACAAATACTTCTGATGCCTGGATCTCAAATGGCTGTTTCGCCTGCGGTGTTGCTACCAGTGTTCCTTTAACGATAATAGCTGCACCTACATTTAATTTGGAAACCTCTGCAAAATTCTCCATGTTATCATGATATACGATCTGAAGAGTTTCAAAAAAACTTCCATCATGAAGCACGATAAAACCAAATGCCTTGGAATCACGAACGCTGCGCACCCAGCCGCCTACTGTGATCTCTTTATCAAGATACTGTTCACGGTTTCTGTAAATCTCTTTAACTGTTGTCAGTTTCATAATCTATACCTCATTCCTCATAATTCAGGATTTCCCGTCCCTTCGAACATATAAATGTCCGTATCGAATTAAGTATAGACTATTCTTATGGTTCGCGCAAGGAGTAATTGGAAGGAATTAGCTGCCCTGGTATAATTCCTGTGACATAAAAAATCCCGCATGCCGGAAAATGTGCCGACATGCGGAATCTTTTGTTCTTTTAATAGTAAATCTGGTTGATACTTCCCGTATTGAGATATATCACACTGTAATAGTAGATTCTCTTGTAGGTCCTGGTTGTATAATGAAGTCCGTCATCAGAACCTCTGTCTGTACCAACATAGGAAGCATTGGTTCCATACCCTGTTTTCATCAGCACATTGTAAGTATCAATGTATTTGTAATTTAAAGAAAGACCGGAATGGATCTTGCTGTTAAATTCCCGCACCTGTGCCTCTGTGCGGGCACCTTTTCCTGCCTTTGCGATCATGGTACTGTTCAGAGGATTCACTGACATATAGAAAAGCTTGCAGTTTTTGCTCTTCAGCGTTGATGCAATACCTGTCATATAGCTTACATAATTGCTTACATTAGCCATATCATTCACACCCAGGTTAAAGACGACCGCAATCGGAAGTGTACCTTCCGTCTTATTGATTTCTTTCAGAAGCTGTGAATATCCCTCACTCTTGAACCAGCTTAATCCCTGTCCTGCGCTAGCAATAAATGAAACTCCGCTGGTAACAGAACTGCTCATCTGTTTGTTCAGCGTTGCATTCATTCCCACTGTACGGGAATCTCCGACAAAAATCACCTTGCTGTACTTCATGTTGATCGCCGGACGCGCCATTGTTTCTGAACTGATATCCTTCTCAGTGGCACGATTAAACACTGTTGCGTACAGCGTAGTAGTCTTGCTGATCTTCAAAAGCTCTCCTGCTTCATAATCCGGTGCTGCCGAAGATCCGCTCCGTTTGGTTTTGGCCCATCCCATAAACGTATATCCTGTACTGTTAGATGCTGAAGGAAGTTTCAGATAACCGCCCTTTCCAAGAGTAACTGTCTTCCATACTGTTCCGTTTGCCTTACAGAGCTTCACACTTACCGACTGCATCTGTACTGCATAATACTTGATATTTCCGGCAATCTTGATCTTGGTTCCGGCCTTCTTCGCTGTAGATGTCTTACCGTTTACACTGGTGGACCATCCAAGGTTTACATAACCTGTTCTTGCTGGAACTGACGGCAATGTATAGTACGTACCTTCTTCTACTTTTTTCTGAAGCTTCTTATATGCAGCATTGCTGCTTCCATTTCCAAAATAAAAGCTTACTGTATAATATTTACTCTTTCTCCGGACAGCATAGAGTTTCATATCTTTTTTGACTTTCACTCTGGCTCCGGCTTTATATACCACCTTGCTGCTTCCCTTGGTCGTGGTCCATCCAAGACTCTGATAGCCTACAGCTTTCGGAACTGCCGGAAGCTTGATCATGGTATTCAGCGTAACATTTCTTGTCAGTGACGTATACGTCTTGCTGGTACTGGTGCCTGAGTTGTTATTGAACTTCACTGTATATACAAGCTTGCTTGCAGATACCTTCTGTGAAGCTGCCGGCATAAAGATCAGTGCCATTGCAACAACCGCCAGCAAAAGCCATTTTATACGAAAGGCTTTTCCGGTTCTTTCTGTTTTCTTCATATAAATGCTCCTCCTGAAATATACATCTGCCATGTTTCATACAGGAAATTCTCTTTCCGGCTGCCACAGCCGGAGATATCAGATTACCGGTCTGCCTCTGAAGCCTTACAGAGTGTTGATAAATCTCATAAATGCATCCCTGCCCTCTGGTGTACATTTATAAACGCCGGCATCCTCCAGAACATGAACAAATACGTTTCCAACTTCCCTGCGGAGAACTTCCTGGATATTATTTTTGTCAAGTTTCTCATATTTCGGCAGAAATTCTGCAACCCATGCCGCATGCTTCTCGATTTTTTCATTGGAAGCGACATCTCTGCCATTTAAGATGTACTCTTCCAGAAGCTCCAGCTCCTCTTTCAGACGTGCCGGAAGAACAGCCAGACCCATAACCTCGATAAGTCCGATGTTCTCTTTCTTAATATGGTGATAGCATGCATGTGGATGATAAACACCCAGCGGGTTCTCTTCTGTTGTAATGTTATTACGCAATGTCAGATCCAGCTCAAAAGTATCTCCGACTTTACGTGCGATCGGCGTAATTGTATTATGCGGCTCTCCGTCTGTCTCTGCAAAAATAAATGCTGCCTCATCTGTGTAGCTTCTCCAGTTCGCCAGTACATGTGTTGCCAGATCGATCAGTCTCTTCTCATCTTTGCTGCGGATACGCAGAACAGAAAGAGGCCATTTCACAATACCGGCTTCTACATCTTCATATCCCGGAATCGTCACATGTTTCTCAATCTCAGCCTTGGCCATGGCAAATGTATAATGACCACCCTGGAAATGATCATGGCTTAAGATTGATCCGCCTACGATCGGAAGGTCTGCATTGGAGCCCAGGAAATAATGTGGAAACAGTTTTACAAAATCAAACAGTTTCACAAATGTATTTCTCTCGATTTTCATTGGTGTATGCTGGCTGTTGAACACAATACAATGCTCATTATAGTAAACATACGGTGAATACTGGAATCCCCACGGACTGTCATTAACAGTGATCGGAATGATCCTGTGGTTCTCTCTTGCCGGATGATTGACTCTTCCTGCATAACCTTCATTCTCCGGACAAAGCAGGCATTTCGGATAACTGCTGGATTTTACAAGCTTAGCAGCAGCAATCGCCTTCGGGTCTTTCTCCGGTTTGGAAAGGTTGATGGTGATGTCAATCTTACCATACTCACTGTCAACTGTCCACTTCTGGTCTTTTTTAACGCGGTAGCGTCTGATATAGTTGCTGTCCTGGCTCAGCTTATAAAAATAATCGGTAGCCTTCTCCGGGTCTTCCTTATAAGCATCCCAGAACTCTTTCTGAACCTGCGCCGGACGGGGCATAAGACAATTCATAAGTTTTGTATCAAAAAGATCTCTGTATACAACACTGTCCTCTATAATTCCCCTCTTTACAGCTTCATCCAGAAGCTCATTCAATACTTCTTCCAAATCAATTTTAGCATACTCTGTTTCTGGTTCTGTATACTCACTTTCACCAAAAACATCCAGAAGAAGATTCGTCGTATAGATTCTCTCACACTCCGGTGTGATTCCTCTTTCTACTCCATACTGCACCAGTTTTTTGATACTTTCACTTAACATTGCATTTTCCCCTTTCCTGTCGCGCTTTTGCTTCGGCAGACAGGTATTCAGCCTGTCCGCCTTTTATGCTAAACGGATAATTCCGTTTCGCTGTCTTTGCTTCATCCCATTATCCATACCCGGATCACAGGATCCCCGTTACTCTGTAACGTTTTCTATATAGGTCAAAAATACATTTCCTGCACTCTGAAACAATGCCGTGCTGTCATTCATTCCATATGGGCTTGTCTGCCCTGTTGACGGATCATAAAGATATGTGTTGTATTCATCATAACCTACGATCACAACACTTGAATTATCCCCTGTTTTTGCAATTACCGGACGCTGCGCGCTTACCTCATAAAGAACATTATCAAGGCTGCAGCCTGTAAGATCAATTACAGTTCCCGCATCGCCAAGTCCATCCTGAAGTTCCTGTTTCTTCCAGTTCGCTGTGCGGATGATCTCCGGTACATCTTCTATATTAAGCTGGATCTTCGTTTTCTTATTTCCCCTCTCCCAGACATACTGCTGTGCACGGTTAAGTACAACACCAGTCTGATCGTCAGCACGTTTCACAGCTGCTGCCGGATCTGTATAGATACAATCCAGAGATCCATAAGCATAAACATAATAAAGTTCACCCTGCGGAACCGTTGTATCCAACGTTACAGAAACATCCTCCATACTCTCGATCTTGGAATAAACAAGAAGCGGATCATCTGTTTCCGGCTTCTGGCCTATCGTGAGACGGATCAGCGTTCCTGCCCGGTTTGTTGTAATCAGAGCCACATCTATCTGACTTCCGGATACCTTCTTATTGTTCATGATATTGTCTTTCTTCTGGGCTGTATAAGTATTTCCGGATTTTGCAGAAAGCTCGAATTCCATCATTGTTGTACCAACCGTTACATTTGTAATGTAAAGCCCGTCCTGATGGTATTCTTTTTTCAGTTTTCCTTCAAAACTTTCAATACGGAAAGTACTGATTCCCTCTTTCTCATGACCATTCTCATCTGTGAGGATATCTCCATCTGCAACAATTCCATAAATAAAATCTTCGTTCATGAATCCAAGTGCACGGAGCTTCTGTCCGCTTTCAGGGGCAATATCCCTTGTCTTCAGGGAATCGAACTCAATCTCTCTGATCTTTCCTTCATCATCACCTGATGTGATAAGCCATGCTGCATGAGCTTTCGTGTCAGAAACCACAAAACAGTTCTGCTTGATACCTTCCTCAAGAATCTCAGAAGTTCCTTCCTCTATATTTACCTGATACAGCTTCTGCGCGAAAAGCAGGAACAGCTGATTATCTTTATTTACATAAGTAAGAGTTCCAAGATCTTCCTTCAGAAATTCGTAGGATTCTGTGCTTGGTATGAAAACCTTCTCCTCAACCACATTCCGGTCACTGTTATAATGGTAAACACAGACACCGCTGTATCCTTCATGGATTCCTCTGTTCATGTATCCATATAACACAAAATCCACATCTCCATTATCTGCCACTCGAATAATCTTGATGTCATGTTCATTACGCACATATCTGGAATCGTTGTTTTCTTCTTTACGGAAACTGAAAATTCTGGTGATCTTACCACCGGCCGGCGCATAGGACCACAGATCTCCATCCTGCTCAAAAACTACGATCGTTCCATCACTGTTCGCAGAATAGGTTACATTTTTGTCCCTGACTCCAAGAAGAAGTCCCGCATCTGAAACAACTGTCTGTGACGGATCGAAAACTTTCGTAGCGGAACGCTTGAAATCAAGCAGCATGATCCTGGTTTCTGTGTAACGCATACGATAGAATTCCGTAACATCATAGATTTCTGTTTTTCCCTCATCATCCTCTGCCGAAACCTGATAGTTCAATGTAATACTGGCAGTTGTCTCATTAATATCATCAATCAGCGGCACACCTTCCATATAGAGCTTCGGAGCAAGTGAACCCCAGCTGATATTGGAAAGTCCGGAATTAATAGTAATATTATTGAAATTGGTTCCACCGGAGGTATCTTCTGCCTCCAGATAACCTGTCAGTTTATCAGCCTTCTCTTTATCCAGACAATTGGCAGAGAACGTTTTTACAAACTGCAGATAAGATTCTGTATTCAGCTGAGTTCTGGAAACAACTCTTGTATAGTAATAAACCTCACCTTCGCTGGTATCCAAAGTGATCTGCATGGAATATTCCTGGTTCATTCTCAGGTCACTTCCAATCTCGATCTCTGCACTCAGATAACCATTCTCTTCCTTTGTAAGATTTTTGATCTTACGGTTCTCCATGACTTTGCTGCCGTCAGAAGTACGTACCTCATAAGCAAGCCCTGTCACAGAATCCGCATAAGGATTAATCTCAAAAGTCAGCTTCTTGGTCGTATCCAGCGGTGTAATACTGCCTCGCATAAAGTCTGTCTGCATAGCCTGTTTATAGCCATACATCTTATTTGCCTGGGTACTTCCAATTTTTACCATGACTTCCGGAAGCGTAGCATCGTTCATATCCGAGCGGTTATCTGTAGACTGGCTGTTCATAAGAAGAGAACTTCCAACCACAACCACTACGAAAAGCACCAGTAATACTGCTCCTTTGCATATGATCTTCTTCATGTCATTCTCCCTTCTGTGAGATCGACTCTTCCGGATAAAGAAGACGATCCAGAGTAGGATTTACATGAAGTGCTTTCATAGACTCAGCAAAACTGTCTCTGCTCTTTTTCTTTCCGGTTTTTACTGCGCGGATCAGAATGTTCTTAGGTGTATGTTCCATATCAATAAATTCCAGAAGCTGAGTCTCATAACCTTTACTCTCAAGAAGTTCTGCCCGAAAACCATCTGTGATCAGCGCTGCCAGCCTCTCTTTCAGGATACCGTAGCGCATAACAGGCTGCAGCACATCATTTCTGATCTGTCTGTTCAGTTCATGCTGGCAGCATGGAACGGACAAAATCACCTGTGCTCCCCATTCCACAGCCTTTGCCAGAGCAAAATCAGTAGCTGTATCGCAGGCATGAAGCGTAACAACCATATCTACAGAAGATACGCCTTCATAACCGGCAATATCTCCCTGATAAAAATGAAGCTTCTCATAGCCGTAAGATCTGGCCAGCTCACTGCAGTGACGGATCACATCTTCCTTCAGGTCAAGGCCTATGATATTCACATCAAATCCCTCCAGCTCCCGGAGGTAATAGTACATTGCAAAAGTCAGGTAAGATTTCCCGCAGCCAAAATCCAGGATAGTGATCTCCCTGTCTTTCGGAAGTTTCGGAAGAATATCACGGATAAACTCCAGAAAACGGTTAATCTGGCGGAATTTATCATACCTGGAAGCTACAATCTTTCCATCTTTTGTCATAACTCCCAGATCTACCAGAAACGGAGCTGCAGTTCCTTCTTTCAGAATATACTGCTTCACACGATTATGCGGAGCGATCTTCGCATTCTGTACAGCTTCGTGGTGCTTCGTCTTAATGGTTGCCTTTCCTTTTTTGCTGATAAGAATGCTTCCGTCCTGTCTGCGTCCTGTTGTCTGCAGCTGACGAAATTCCTCCATGGAGCTCTCCAGATGATCAATAATCTCTTCTCTTGAATAATTCTTATGATAAACCTTAGGGCCTTCTGTCATAGAGGCCTGGTAGCAAATTTTTCCTTTCAGCTCCACAGGACGAAGCTTCACCTTTGAAGGGCCTTCGCCAGTCCTGCGGCCGCTTAAAACAGCCTGGATCAGCTGTTCATTAATTTGTTCTTCTAAAAATTCCCTTATTGTTTTCATCATATTCCCATTATATTCATTTTCTATTTTCCTGTATATGGACAGATGTTAGCAGAATCTGTCATAACACGCGACATTGTCTGCATCTGCGCCGTCTGCACCGTCTTCTGGAAATCTCCTGGTAGACCAGCACTTCGATCAGATCGTCCAGAAAACTTCCTGGCATCTCCTGCGCACTGGTGTCAGAAGACATTTCTTCTTTTACCTGGCTGCATATATGATACAGCATGAAACGATCCGGACATTCATCATAAAGCCGGCTGCCTTCATAATCCAGAAGCTGGCACTGTGCTTCTGCTTTCTCCTGGATCTTTCTGGCTGTATCCGGATAATAAGATTTCATCAGGTCAAATTCTCTTTCCTGTTCTCTCTCTTCATTATAAAAACCAGGATTTCCCTGTGCAGCATAAAACGGATAAAAATCTTGATAAAGCATAACTATTCTGCTGTCCTCTCACTGTTATCTCTTACAGTATATGCAGCAGAAATACGACGGTGCTTCTTTTATCCGGCCTTAAGCCATACGTTTCAGCATTCCCTGAGTCAGACGGACACTGTGCTCAATGGCAAGTTTCTCAAAAGCAGGGTAATCCATATTTGCACTGTTATCAGCTTTATCTGAAATCGCACGGATGATCAGAAACGGAATCCCATTAAGTGCTGCTGCCTGTCCGATCGCTGCGCCTTCCATCTCAACTGCATATGCGCTGAACTCTTTTACAATATTATCTTTCACTCCCTGATCACATACAAACTGGTCTCCGGAAGCGATTCTGCCTTCAAATACCTGGATCTCCGGATTTACCTCTGCACACACCTCATGAGCGATCTTACGAAGACCCTCATCGGCCTGGAAGGAAAACTCTTTCATCTGTGGAATCTGTCCCTTGGGATAACCAAAACCTGTCGCATCCATGTCATGGTGAAGTACATCTGTGGAAAGAACAATATCACCAATATTGATATCATTATTCAGACTTCCTGCAATACCTGTATTGATCACAGCCTCAACCTGGAAAAGATCTGCAAGAATCTGTGTACACATACCTGCATTTACCTTACCGATTCCGGACTGTACTACAACTACCTTCTTATCTTCCAGAATACCCTCATAAAAATCCATTCCTGCTCTTGTTGTGATCTTTACATTCTCCATGACCTCTTTCAGTCTGGCAACTTCCTGTTCCATTGCACCTATGATTCCAACGCATTTCATAATTGTCAAATCCTCTCTTTCTGCCTGTATGTTATAGTACCAGATGGGCTAAAATCTTCTTTCTGGCATCTCATTTTCTTTTTCTACAACGTTCATTATAACAAATTTTATTTTTTATGGAAACTTTTTTTCGGAGATGATATAATCATTGACGTATATCGTATTAATAAATATCAAAATGGAGGTAAATAGAATGGTTTATAAGACAAAAGGTGTCTGCGCTCAGGGAATTGAGTTCGAGATCGATGATAATAAGAAAGTTCACAACATAAAATTCACAGGCGGCTGCTCTGGAAATACCCAGGGTGTCGCTCAGCTTGCAGAAGGTATGAATGCAGATGAGGTTATCAGCCGTCTGGAAGGTATCCGCTGCGGTTTCAAGCCAACTTCATGTCCAGATCAGCTCGCTAAGGCTATCCGCGAGGCTATTGGAGAGAATTAAGAGAATTCATTGTAATATTTCTGGCACACTGTCAGCGAATAATCCCTGACAGTGTGCTCTTTTTATTTAAATATCATCTCTGTCCCATTTATCGCACAGCGACTGTATATCTCTTGCAAAACGGTCCAGATCTTTATTCGGGCAGCCTTCATTCTTGCGTATCACTGTCATCAGACGGCGGCCCATTGCAAGAAGCTTCTCGTATGCACGTGCCGCACGGCTTGCTTTCGGAGATGCCGTAGCCCTGACAATACGGATTCCCGGAGCCTCATGAATACATTTATTCTCAAGAAGATCATACTCCGTTCCACTGAATGGTGCTGTAGCATCATATCCCAGATCTTCTTTCAGTCTCTGTGCAAAAACTTCTGTCACTGTATCATCACCATGTGTAACAAACACATGCTTCGGCTTATTATCAAATGCTCTGGCCCAGTCCAGCAGTCCGTTCACATCTGCATGACCGCTGATTCCCGGCATTTTGCATATTTCAGCAGCTACCTGAACAGTTTCACCAAACAGTTTCATTTCCGTTGCACCTTCCAGAAGAGCACGGCCAGGGGTTCCAATTGCCTGATATCCAACAAAAAGTACTGTATTCTTAGGATTCCACAGATTATGCTTCAGATGATGCTTAATACGACCGGCATCACACATGCCACTTGCAGAAATGATAACCTTGCAGTCTGCATCAAAATTGATAGCTCTGGAGTCATCAGTTGTAACAGATGTCTTCAAGCCCTGAAAAAACAGCGGATTGATTCCCTTTTTCAGAAGATCCATCGCTTCCTCATCATAACAGGTATATGCGTTCTCACTGAAAATCGTAGTAGCTTCATTGGCAAGCGGACTGTCCACATATACTGTAAAACCATCATGCCCGTGGATAAGCCCCTGTTCCTTGATCTGCCGTATAAAATAAAGCATCTCCTGAGTTCTGCCCACTGCAAAAGACGGGATTACCAGACTTCCGCCTCTATCAAAAGTTCTCTGGATGATCTCAGCCAGCATCACCGGATAATCCGGACGTTCTCCATGGCTTCTGTCACCATACGTGGATTCCATAACAACGTAATCTGCTTCTTTAATATATACAGGATCCTTGATCAGCGGCTGATTTACGTTTCCGATATCTCCTGAAAATACAATTTTCTCTGTCTTATCGTCTTCTGTCATCCAAATCTCAATACTGCTGGAACCGAGAAGATGACCGGCATCCACGAAACGTACTTCAATTCCTTCCGCAGGTTTAATAATCTTATCATAAGGACATCTGACAAAATTACGCAGAACCCCCATGGCATCTTCCATTGTGTATGCAGGAATAAATTCCGGTTTGCCTTCCCTTCGCCCCTTACGGTTTCGCCATTCAGCCTCAAACATTTGGATATGCGCACTGTCACGAAGCATAATATCACAAAGATTACAGGTTGCTTCTGTTGCATAGATTGGTCCCTGATATCCTTTGGCATATAATGCCGGAAGATTTCCGGAATGATCCATATGCGCATGTGTCAGAAGTACAAAATCCAGATCTCCCGGAGCTATAGGCAGATCCTTGTTCTCATAATAATCCGGTCCCTGCTCCATACCATAATCCACCAGAAATTTCCTTCCTGCAGCTTCCAGATAATAACAACTTCCGGTCACCTCATGCGTTGCACCGATAAACATTATCTTCATGAACAAGCCCCCTTTTGTCCGTCTATTTCAACTATGAACGCAAATGATAGATATTTCGTTTATTAACTGTTATTTTATTGTATTTATTATACATGAATTTCGTGATTTTTAATAGTCTTTTTGTGAGATATATATGATTTTTTGTATTGATTTCTCTTAGAATTAACGGAGATTGTAAAATTCGATTAGAATCGTTTTATTTTTCAGATTTTTTTAAGATTCCCCAGCGATGGTAATGTAAGTTTACTGGATTTTTTTTAATGGGGGTTTGGGGCATCGCTGGGGATGGTGATGATCTTTACTTGATTACTTGACTAAAACGCCTTTGGTTACTGTTCTTATAACTTCTTTACTTCCATCTTTTGCTGCATGGTAACCAGATACACGATAATAATATCCACTTGGAACAATTACTGTAATATCTTTGGTCAAATTGCTTGCATTTGACGCTGTAAAGGTCCAACTTTTATATGTAGAATAAGTACCATTTACTTTTCGCTCCAAATATAAATTTAAGTATACTGTATCACAATTATGATGGCATTGTGTTATTCCTGATACCAATACTTTATTACTAGCCAATTTCTTTACCGTTGACGTTCCAAAATTAATGTTATTTCCTCTCAAAACACTATATACAGTATCTTCTGCAAAATCTGCTTCTGTTTCTAAATCGGTTACCGTATCATCTGCCATTACAGGAATAGAACTTACAAGACTAAGGCAAATTATCATACTTACGATTCCCAATAATTTTTTCATTTTTCCCTTCATACCTGCTCCTTTCTTTTCCCAGTCTAACTTACTATAATAATACGACACATAAACATATTTTTCTCTTTAAAGATATACATTATCAACCAACTTTAAAAATTCTTTTCGATTCATTTTTCCACTAATTTGATAAAATACATCCTCTTTTCTCCAATATGCAGCATAATTTTCATTCTTATCCTTCTTATCTTTAATCTCAATTATTTCTATTTCAATTTCCTCATCCTTTCTATCTATAACTTCTACTACCTTTCCATCTAACAACTGATTACTACTTTTTCTATCATCATTGTAAATATTCATATACACGCTAACAATAGTATTTTTATAATTATATTCCAACCACGCATATCCGACCTCAGCACTCACTTTATAATCTTTAAACTCAAAGCCAGATGGTCTATACATAAGTTCTGGTACTAAGTCCGTATTCAGTTTATTTTTTATATCATCAATCGCCTCCCTCTCAGCCTGATCAACAGCCAATTCCTCATTTGTTACATCATTATCCACACTAATACTAGTATCATTCCCAGTCCAAAGTTTCACGGAATCAATAAAATAACTTCTATTAGCCTGGCTAGTCATACTCGCTGCAAATACTCCGGCAGCGCATACCAGCATCACTGCCGCTACACGGGCAAGCCTATTTCTTTTTTCAGGTTTTGCAGGAAGATAAACAATTTTTACCTTCTCCGGTTCTTCTGTCTTTTCGTTAATTTTTCTATGATTATCAGCGTTCTCGCTGTCATTTTCTTCTTCATAAATGCCATCTGCTTTCAGTCTCTCTACAAGTCTTGCATATGCAGCTCTGGCTTCTTCTTCGGTTTCACCATCCTCAGGAATATTACCATCTGGAAACATAATTTTTTCCATTTCATCAATTTCTTTATTATATTCCTCAGTCAACCATTTTTTCAGTTCTTCATCGCTGAAATTTCCCATTATTTTTCACCTGTAAACCCATCTTTTCTTGACAATTTCCTCTTTAGAGTTCATATTTAATGATAGTATATGACTATTCAGGAGGAATCCAAATGAAACACATCGTACTTACCGGCGGTGGTACTGCCGGCCATGTAACCCCTAATATTGCTTTGATTCCAAGACTCCAGGAGCTTGGTTATAAAATTTCCTATATCGGTTCCTATGAAGGAATCGAGAAAAAGCTCATTGAAGAGCTTGGTATCCCTTATTACGGAATTTCATCAGGAAAACTGAGACGTTATTTTGATCTCAAGAATTTCTCCGATCCATTCCGCGTACTGAAAGGATTCAGCCAGGCCAGAAAAATTCTGAAACAGCTGAAACCGGATGTTGTTTTTTCAAAAGGAGGCTTTGTTACGGTTCCTGTTGTAATCGCAGCCAGCCGTTTGAAAATTCCGGCACTTATTCATGAGTCTGATATGACTCCTGGTCTTGCCAACAAGCTCTGCCTCTCTTCCGCAACAAAAATATGCTGCAATTTCCCGGAGACAGTATCCAATCTTCCTGCTAATAAGGCTGTTCTTACCGGAACTCCAATTCGTCAGGAACTCCTTTCCGGAAATGCAGAAGCCGGTCGTAAATTCTGTGGTTTCAATGCTGACAAACCTGTTCTTATGGTTATTGGCGGCAGCCTTGGAGCAGCTTCCGTCAATGACAATATCCGCAAGATCCTTCCTGACCTTCTGAAAGAATTCCAGGTTGTACATCTCTGTGGCAAAGGAAAAACCGATGAAAGTTTAAACGGAACTGCCGGTTACGTTCAGTATGAATATATCAAAGATGAACTTCCGGATCTGTTTGCTCTTGCCGACATCGTAATCTCCCGTGCAGGTGCCAACGCAATCTGTGAGATCAGCGAACTCCATAAACCGAATCTTCTGATTCCCCTTTCAGCAAAAGCCAGCCGAGGTGACCAGATTCTTAACGCACGTTCATTTGAACGTCAGGGATTCAGCATGGTTCTTGAGGAAGAAGAAATCACAGAAGCCAAGCTTCTGGATACTATCCGCCAGCTTTATACAGACCGCCAGAAATATATTGATGCCATGGCAGGAAACGGTCACGTAGACTCCATCCGTAAGATCACAGATCTTATTGAAGAATGTGCCCGCTCCTGACAGCAATATTAATATTCCTGTATGAAAGACTCTGCCACTGCCCATTTGGGAGCTGGCAGAGTTTTCTTTTATTCATAAGTTTTCTCATACTCTTCTTTCAACCAGCGTTTCGCCTTATAGATCCTGTTATTCACACCACTCTTTGTCAGTCCGAACTCTTCTGCCACTGTTTCAACAGGAACATTCATAAACTTTGTCTGAATCAGAATTTCATAATTAATTGGCTGTTCAGCGCGAAATCTTTCCAGTATCATATGCATAAATTTATTTTCTTCCTGCCGCAATATCTGATCTTCTGCATTCACATGAATTCTCCGATCCAGAACCGATGCAGTCTCATCATCGTGACAGGAGAATTCATGTTTTGTGCTGGATTTCTTTTTATAATCCAGAGCTTTGTTTACAGCAGCTCTCCGGATCAGCGCATATAGCATTTTTTCATTTTCGAGATCCAGATCATTTCTTATGGTGTACATTTTATAAAGTACTTCCTGACTGATATCATCTGCCAGATACCAATCCTCCAGAATTCCATATGCATATGATTTAGCTATTTGACGATATTTCAAATAAAATTCTTCATATTCAATTTCGTTCATTTTTTCTCTTTGGTAAATTTACAGTTACTCTTTTACTTTATTCAGGATTTCTTCCTTATCCTCATCGCTGAGCTGTCCCGGTTTCCAGGTCAGGCCTACACCATCTCCCTCATATCGCGGAATCAGATGCATATGAAAATGAAATACTGTCTGTCCTGCAATCTCTCCGTTATTCTGAACAATGTTAAAACCATCACAGTTCAGTGCATCTGTCAGCTTCCCAGCCATTTTTTTTGCAAGTATCATAGCTTTTCCAGCAGTCTCTTCCGGCAGTTCATAAATATTGGCAGCGTGCTTCTTCGGCAAAATCAGAGAATGTCCCTTACTCGCAGGTCCAAGATCCAGAATCACACGAAATTCTTCGTCCTCGTAAAGTGTTGCTGACGGAATCTCTCCGTTCGCTATTTTACAAAATATACAGTCTCCCATTTCTGTATCCTCCTCTTCTGAAAATAGATTTCTCGTTATCCTTATTTTGTCGTATTTTCTCGATTTTTTCAATACTGTTCTTGTTGATATTTAAAATTTCTGATGTTAATATTTTTTCGAGGTGATAATATGTGCAACGATAATACAGTTGACAAATTAAAAAATGAATTCCATTATACTCTTTCGAAATTTTCTCATGAGATCCGAAATCCTATAACGCTCATCAACAGTGAGCTTCAGATGATCGCAGCTGCTCATCCGGAAGTACAGGGATATAAACAATGGGACGATGTCATAGATAATCTTGACTATGTCAGAGATCTTCTTGATGAGCTTTCCGCATTTAACAATGCAAACCGTATCACACCCAAAACCACAGACACCTGTGCCTATCTGAAAACGATTCTCTCTTCTGTCAAACCTACTCTGGACTACCTCGAAATCACACTGGAGTCAGATATCCCGGATTCTCTTCCTGTAATGATGCTCGATCAGATCAAAATCCGACAGATGATGATTAATCTTCTGAAGAATGCCTGGGAAGCAGTTCCTGTTCCTGGTGGAAAAATAACTGTATCCGCCTATTCGAAAAATCACGGCATCGCCATCGATATTCAGGACAACGGATGTGGAATCTCACCGGAAGATCAGGCAACTATTTTTCAGCCCTTTTTCACAACCAAAGAATCCGGAACCGGACTGGGCCTTCCTGTTGTAAAACAGATCGTTGAAGCACATCATGGTTCTATCTCTGCTGAAAGCACCCCAGATCAGGGAACTGTTTTCCATATTTTTCTTGGATGATAAAATATTACCGCTGCCAGAAAACCACACAGTAGACCACCTGCATGCGCCGCATTATCTACACCTTCACTTGCAAAGCCAAAATAAAGAGAGAATGCGGCCATGATAAGCATTTGTTTCATAGTAAGGTCTGCAACTCTTCCCCTGTGCCGGATGATCACATAGATCATACCTCCCATAACTGCAAAAACAGCCCCGGATGCACCTGCTGATACAGAATAATCGCCTGTACGCATATCCCAGAACAGAGAAATAAAATTACCACCCAGACCTCCTGCAATATAAATCAGTAAAAATCTCAGTCTGCCAACAGCTGGTTCCAACCGCTGTCCAAGTACAAACAAAACCAGCATATTATTAATAAGATGGGGTGCCCCAAAATGTAGAAACATGCTTGAAAAAACTCGATACCACTGTCCCTGTTCCAGGATCAGAGGCGCATAGGCAGCTCCGCATTCCAGCATATGCTGTCCGTTTTCTGAGCCACCGGTGAATTCTACGATTAGAAAGATCAGTGTATTTAACAGAATCAGTAATACGGTCACAGGCTCTTTTTTTATTTCTTCCACTTAAATCCTCTTTTCCATTTCTGATAATTAACAGATTTTTGGACATTTTAACAGATTTTGGATTTTTGCACAACCTGTGTCTCTTATATAATACGACAAAACAGCTCTATTTTCTCTCTTCTATTTCAAAAAAATATAACGCGCCTGTGCAAAATCTACTTCGTCTTCATCTTTTAAGAAATAGTCTTCTCCTGTTTTCAACATCTGTCCGTTTACAGATGTTCCATTTCTGGAATTCAGATCTGTCAGATAATACTCACCATCCCTTCTTCTTATTTTTGCATGAATACGGCTTACCGTGGGAACATTGATAACTGCATCTGCTGCAGTCTTCAGTTTTCCTATTACAGTAATATCCTGTTCCAGATAGATCGTGGCAAGTTCTCCTGGTTCCCTGCTCACCAGTGTGGCCGGACCTTTTACTGCCCCTGAAGAAAGAACCATCGTCTCACCAAATCCCTCCGAAACTTCTTCTGTTTTCTTTCTTTTCTCTACATCCTTTGTTATCTTTTCACTTACAGGATTCCTCTTTTCTGTAATACCTTCTCCGGCGACAGCTGCTTCTTCCATCCTGTTTTTCTTTTCGTCTGCTTCGCAAGTCTGCAACATCATTTCTTTTTGTCTGTTATATCGTTCATCAGTACTTTGTACCTTTTCTTCTATATCGCTCTTTTTCTGTTCGTTTCCTGAAACTTTTTTTAATAAAATATATACTAACATTCCCAGTACCATTAACAACAGAATCACTCCAAGAAGAATTTCTGTACTTACCCGTGGAAGATATCCTCCAGCCATTCCTGTTGTAATACCAAGTAAAATCAAAAGTGCTCCTGCAAATCCAGCCACGGATTTCCATATTTTGACATCTTTTGTTTTCTTAGTTTTATCTTTCTTCTCGCTCCTCCTTTTTTGTGTTTTCTTTTCTGAATTTACATTGTTTTCTCTTTCCCAGCTGCCACTCTCCCATAATTCCTTCTGCTGTTGTTCTTTTCCGGAATCTATCTTCTCCGGCTGCTGTACTATTTTCTTTTCATAATCCATAAAATCGGACTCTTTGCCTTCCCGTATTTTATACAATTCTTCTTTGATATGCTCCAGGTGAAAACTATCCTCCAAAGCCCTGCGATATACCCCATATCCCAGCATAACCGCTTTTCCGTCCTCATGATCCAGTTTTGGCAGAAAATACTCCGCAAGATTCTGAAACTGTTTCTGTACTTCTCCATGAAATCCCGGAAGATAACAGAAACGAACATTTTTCTTTTCTGAATCCATATAAATATATTCCGGTTCCAGAATCAGCTGGCAGGGATTTAAAAGATACTCTGACATTTCTTCCATCACCTGTATAAACCCTCCAAGAATCACCTGCAGTTCTTCTATCCCCAGTTTTCTGTCTTCAAAAAGTGCAGTAAGCGAATGTCTGGAGGTCACATCATAATACACCATAAATTTCCCATCTATTCCCTGTATCCTGCACTGAAGAAGATCCGGAACTACATTAGCCACGATCATTCTTACCTGATAGGAATCTGTATCAATTACATCTTCTCCAGTCAGGATCAGGTAATTATGGTTCATATCTCTTTTATACTCTGATTTCATTTTACTACCTCACCTCTTCCACCGCATCCCTGGAACTCTTTACTTTTCGTATCCATCCGACCGGACGCAAAGGTACTGCTTTCCCCGTTGCTTTTATTTTCCATTTCAATCCCAGAAAGCCTGCCGGTATCTCCATCCGATATGTCACCTGTACGCTTTTACCTGTACTTATCTGCATACGAAGGTTTTCGCCACCTGGCAGCCCTGCACTTCCCAACATTCTTCCCTGATTATCTGCTTTTTCATAGCTATTTCCATTTTTACTGTATCCTTCCATGCTTCCGCTGACTGCTGCTTCATAAGCAGCTGCAGTCAGCCACGCTCTGTTATGTACATAAAAATTAAGATACAAAAGTCCCATCAGTACCAGAAAAATTACAGGCATCAGAAGTGCCGCTTCCACTGTAAAACTTCCTCTTTTAATCTTTCTCATAAAAATCTCCATTCAGCCGCCAAGTCATCGGCACAGATAGTAATGAAATCTTGTTACAGTCATCTCGATTATTAAGGCATCCCGGCATCAATATCAGATCTGCCCGCCCGTTTTGTTGTTGATATGCAGGTGCACCTCTTTTTTTAGGTGGAAATATCATTAAACAGGTTCACTATGTGAGAATTCCTCCCAGATAACCCACCAGTAAAAACGGAACAAATGGTATTTCCGTATTACGTTTCTTTTTTAATAGACCTAACTGAAGTCCTGCATAAATTCCACACAAAAGAAATGACAGGCAAAGAATCTCCATTAATTCTCCTGCATTTAGTACCGAACCCATGGCAAAGATCATCAATCCATCTCCTATACCCACTTTTCTTCTGCTCAGTACAGATGCTATTGCTGCTACAACTCCAATTCCCAGAGAAAGTATTCCCTCCGGATACACAGTTCCAGCTTTTATTCTCCACAAAATCCCACCTGCGAGAAACAGCAAAAACACTGGAAGACAAATCTCCCTCTTTCGAATATCTGTCCATGTATTAATTCCCAGAAATACCACCATACATAATTCACTGCTGCTCATATTGTCTGCATCTCCTCTCAGCCACACCGTCCGCAGGCACTCATTTCACCGGAAACTTCTGATTCCTTTACCATACGTACAGATCTTTTCAACCCGCTGCAATTCTCCCTGTTATGGTAGCGGTTACTTTTTTTCGTTATATACACTACGCCTGCCGGTTCCTGTCCACGACTGCATAGTTCACAGGCCTGATATTTCTCACCATAAGTGTTTTTCATTGTTTTTACAACTGCCCCGGAAATCTGCTGTACAGAAAGATTCAGGTAACTGCATCCAAGTTTCCTGTGATAGACGGTTCCTGATTCTGTTACATACACCATAGGCTGATTTGCAGTTTCATTCTTTTCATTTTCATATTGAACACCTGTCCATGCATGAACTTTCACAGTGTTATGAAACCAGATTTTCGGAAGAGGAATCAGTCCGCCCACAGGCTGATAGCTATACACATCCGGCAGTATAATATTGTCCGTTGTTGAACCTCCTGCTCCGTACGCGTACATTCCTGCTTCCTTTGCATTCTGGCAGAGCTTTGTCAGATGCTCTGTCTGAATTTTATAAATATCCATAAAGGACAGCAAAGTGATCACTCCGAAAAAGAAAAGCGGAAGTACCAGAGCAGCCTCAACTGTAAGACTTGCCTTTTTCAGCTTATTTTGAAAGGTACACAGGGATACTTTTCCAGAAAGCAGATTCCTGATTATCGGGGAAAACAGGAAATATCTTCTTCTCGGAGAGCGCCTTTCTCTTTTTTGATCCAGTCTGTCTATCTGATTACTATCATTCTTTTCTTTCTGAAAAAGCATCCCTGCGCACCTCTCTTTGCTACTCATAAGCATATCGTCTTGTAACTGTAAATATCTTCTTTTTATTTGCCCTCACATCTGCTGATGCTTCAAGAGCAACGATGCAGTGATCCATCTGGAACTGCGGTCTGTTTCCTTTATCTCTGATCGTGCATTCGATCATATCCATTCCTCTCGTAACCTGCTGAGGTTTTCCTGTTGTCATAAGCATTATCCGAAGATAATCTTCATAAGACATACCGGCTCCCGAATCCTTTCTTGAAGAATCCAAACTGTCCAGAATATTGGACAGATTACTCATAGACAGCTGCCAGTCAGATGCAGTTTTTACAAGCGGTACATGGCCTCCTGCAAAAAGTTCTCTCACATCCAGAATACTCTCTGCAAATGCCCAACAGAATATCAATGCCGCCTCTATCACAACTGCTGCCGGCGGAACCAGAAAACCGGATGCAATAGCCAGGGAAAGTGTCTCTATCTGAATCCTCTTTCCTCCATCTGAAATAAGATAGGCCATGTTTACTCCCTGCCTGATCAGAAGAAGTTTCGCAGCAACCGATTTCAGATTTTCCCTGTCATTATTTTTTCCACCAAGAATATACTCCACCTGATATTTCAGGCCTGACGAAGCTGGCTTTGTATAATTTCCAAGTTTGTTAAGAAGATACTGATCAAAAAGTATTCCAGACGTATACGAACTATCAGATTGTATATTAGTATCCATTTCCAGGCCCGTTTGTAGTTTTCTTCCTGATGCCAGGTATTTTTTATTAACAGAAGAATCAGAAATTCCCTTTTCTGCCGGAACTACAAGATCCAGCAGTCCCATTTTTCGTACTTTGCGAATAACAGGAATTGGATTCTCCACCTCTGTATTTATACCACCTGTAAAATCATCTGCACCTCCTCCATCTCCAGGTTCACCCGAATCTGTCTGATTTTGCTGTTCTTTTTCTGCTTCCTCACTTTTTTGTGCAGCGTCAGAAATTTCAGAATCATAAGATTTTAATGTTCCTCCATTCTCTGCCTGCTGCCCTTTTTTCTCTGCTTCATCAGTTTTCTTCTGCTGATCTTTCAATTTACGAAGAAGGACCTGTACCCCCTGGCTCCCCAGAGTCTCTTTCATAGTTTTCACAGCCTGCTGATAAAAAACTTCTCCATTTCCATCTGTCAACAGCTGATATCCGTTAAATCCCCCCTGAAGAAGAGTAAGTTTCTGACTGTTCTGTTTTAATACAGGTTTCATATAAGACTGAAAATTATCATACACTGATGCCATATCCGGTTCTTCTTTTCCACCCGCATACAAAGCAAACAGATCATAATCTTCCAGAAGATTCCTGTCATACTGCCCGAACAGAGAGTAAAGTCCGATATCCATACTGTTGATTATCTGGGTTCTGGCAGCTGCCATCCGCACAGATTCAATACTGGCGCATACAAGAGAAAGTATGAGGCTCAGGATCAGAGCCAGAAAAATGGTAATACTGCCTTTTTTGAGTTTTTTCGCCAAGGGGTACTTCTCCTTTCCAAAACGGCAGATCAGAACTTACCGTTTTTTAGTCTTGTCAGATCGCATTGCTCTGTTTTGTGATTTTTGAGAGGATCTTTTTTACGAGAGATGTGAGCTGTTCCTTAAAGATGACGACCAGACTGATCAGAACCACCAGAATCAGGATAATCTCCACAACTCCTACTGCATCCTCTTCCATCGCAAACTCTTTCATATATTTCCACAGATTTTTCATTTGTCACCTCACATTTCCATGCTCTTTAACAGTTATGTTCCACTGTAAAAGGAAAGACCGGCCGGAAGCATGATCACAGCCATTACTACAAGAAGCATCAGGATCATTGGCAGAAGAAGTTTCGTCGCAGCTGCCTCCCCCAGTACTCTTGCTTTTCTTTTTCTTTCCTCCCAGGCTTCTACAGCCTCTTTTTCCAGCAGATCGGACAGATACCGGCTTCCTTTCTGAAGATTCTGAATCAGAAGCGTTGACAATGTTTTATATTTCACCTGCCCACATCGCTCTCCAAATCTTCGATAGGCCTCTGCTTCGGATATCCCGCTGTCCATCTCATAACATGCTGTCCGGATTTCTTCATAAGCTGCACGTTTTCCTTCATCTTCTCTCTTTCCGTAATCTAAGGCAATTTTCTGAAATGCCTTTTTTGCAGTTAAGCCTGCCTGCACAAGAAGTGTAAATTTCATGATCAGCCCCGGATAATCCATCAACATCTGTTCTCTTCGTTTTATCTGAACATTCTGTTCTTCCCGTTTTTTTGCGATCACCAGCACTGCCGCCGCAATCAGTCCCAACCCTGAGATCAGACTTCCTGTAGTGTCTTTTGGCTGCTGCCATTCCAGATGTCTGCCGTTCCATTCATCCGGGAGATAATAATACTCAGGATCATTCTTTTTCTGGTTGTACTGTACGATCATATCCTGCAGTTCTTTCTCGCGCTGCTGCTCCTCACTCAGTTCTTTTTTTGTTTCCGGCTCTTCGCCCGATTCTTCCGTCTCTTTTTCCGGTACCTGCACATACAGAGAACCGGATTTTTTTCCGTCTACAGATACCATAAATTTCTCTTCATAAGCACCTGTCTCCTCTTTTTCCATACGGTATCCGGATGAATACACCGTACCACCGCCACTCTGAAATGTCAGAAGCATTCCTATGATATTTCCGGCAAGTGCTACCAGTACAAAAAGCTTCTGTCCCTCTGCATTGTCAGCCCACGGAGGCAGCCGCCCCAGCTTTCCCGCAAGAAAAGCTCCCAGAATCAACATAAATATCACAATATGTACCCACATCATCAACACCTACACTTCTATATCTACGATTTTTACGCCAAGCCAGTAGGAAAATCCATAAATTACCATACATACTGTCATGGCACAGATTCCAAAAAAATTTCCATACAGTACATCCATAAAACCCGGAGAAGTCAGCTTCAGATAGCAGATAATACCTGCCGGCATTATGCTCATAACCATCTGTTCTGATTTTTTTGCAGCCAGTGTTGCCTCGATCTCTTTTTTTACTTCAATCTTATCGCCCAGCATTCTGGCTACTTTCTGAATTACCTGTGTCATATCTCCACCTGTCCGTTTCGCTGTATAAAACACTGCCGCAAAATTCTCGATATCCTCCACACCACTTCGTTTTCCAAGATCTATAAATAAATCTTCTACCGGAACACTTAAGCGGATCTGGCTCTCAATATATCGAAATTCATCCAGAATATCACTTCCGTTCTCGTAGAGTCTTCCCAGATCCTTTACACTGGCCCGCACTGCATTTTCCGCTGAATATCCTGCCTGAACTGCTACATTCATAGCGGTCAGCGCATCCCGGAACTGGTAATTCAGCTCCCGCTTTTGTCTGGCAATACATTTCTTTTTCTGCATCTTCAGATACAGCACTGATACCGGAATCATAAACAGCAGTGCCAGAATATTCTGATAAAACAGATAATCGGCTGCAGCGCATACGGCAGCTCCCTCCAGAAGATATCTTACAATCTCCTTCGCCGTAAAATGATACGTCCTGTAATCTTTCCTCGTAAATTCCCATCTTTGATTTTTTCCTTTCCGTTCTTTCATAACTTAATTCCTGCCCGTTCCAATTTTTCACAATGTAAAAGTTCTCCTGCCTTTACAAGCCCGTTTTCTTCTTCCCAACGATACAGTGGATGTGTCTGGATCTCTCCATTCTCAAACCCACATACCTCTGTGATTTCCAGAAGCTTTCTGCTTTTATCACGCATCCTTCCAAGATGTACCAGAATGTCCACACCTGACGCAATCTGCCTTCGTATTGCTTCCAACGGAAGGTCAATCCCCATCAAAGTCATGGTCTCAATTCTGGAAAGCATATCCCGGCTGCTGTTGGCATGAAGTGTGGAAAGACTGCCATCATGACCTGTATTTAAACTCTGCAGCATATCTACGGCTTCCCCGCCGCGGACTTCTCCAACGATTATCCGATCCGGCCGCATTCTCAAGGCCGATTTGATCAGATCACGTATTGTTACAGAAACTGCTCCTGCCATATTGGCCATTTTCGCTTCCAGACACACCAGGTTATCAATTCCTCTGATTTTCAGTTCAGCATTATCCTCGATCGTTATCAGCCGTTCATCTTTTGGAATATATTCTGCAACAGCCCCAAGAAAAGTAGTTTTTCCACTTCCGGTTCCTCCGCCGATTACCATAGAATATCTGGCCTGCACCAGTTTTTTTAGAAAGTCTGCACATTCCCGGGTAATACTTCCCAGGGAAATCAGTTTCTCCATTGTAATCGGATCATCCGGGAAACGCCGGATCGTGAGGATCGGCCCATTCAAAGCTACCGGATAGACTACAGCATTGACACGTGCCCCGTTCTCCAGCCTTGCATCGACGATTGGTGACGATTCGTTTACAACGCGATTACATCGTCCTACGATCTGCTGGATCACATCTTCCAGCTTCTCTCTGGATGTAAAAACCTTGTTCCACCTGGCCAGCTTACCGGCTCTTTCCACAAAAATAGCATCAGGTCCGTTAACCATGATCTCCGTTACACTTTCGTCCTCAATAAGCTCCTGCAATACATCCAGCTTTCGCACAGAACAAAACAGTTCCTGCCGGAGATCCACTTTTTCTTTCAGCGAAAAAAATTCTTCTCTTACCTGATTTAATATCAGATCATCGATCACCTCCAGGATTTCCTCATCAGATAATTCCCTGGAAACATCCAGCTGTCCCATAAGCAGATCATGGAGCTTCCGGAATTTTTCTCTGTTCATGAATACTCCTTTCTCAGAAGCTTCCGTATGTAATCGCCAAGTTCACTCCACACCAGCTGTTCCACATAAGATTCCGAAGATATGCTGTCCATATGAAAAGGAAGATGCAGTTTTTCGGTTTTTTCCAGAATCTTATCTTTGTTCCAGATACGCAGAAGATTTTCGAACTGAGTCATTTTACACACAGATACGGCATCTTTAAGAACTGGCATATAAATTTTCCCACATAGATCCAGCAGCTGAAAATTCTCGTCTATACCACTTCCCATATCCAGGATCAACACCTCATAGGAACTGTGCAAAGTAATCTCCTGCAAAAACTGCTCCCAGTCTTCCCAACGCACAGTCCGGATATCCGATGGAGTCCTTACCGGCGGCACAAAATCCAGATTATTTACCGTCTGGATCATCCCGTTCATGCGATGGATAAGATTCTCATTTCCCTGTCTCACATAGTAAAAAAGATCACTGAGATTCGTAGGAAATTTCTTACCAAGCAGTTCCTCAAATCCTGAATATTCTTCAAGATTCAGATAAAGAACAGCCTTATCCTTAGCCAGGATCTGTCCCAGAGCAAGTGCAAAAGAGGTTTTCAGACATCTGCCTAAAGGTGAATAAACGCCGATAACCTCCATCGTCCTTTTCAGCACAGGAAAAGCCACTGGATTTAATGCCTTTTCCTCTCCATAGCAGGCCATTACTTCTCTTATTACATCGGAGGATGACTGATATTTATACACACTTGAATACTGATCCAATTCCGGCGGGTGAACTCCCTCCGAAAGAATAATGATCTTGCCAATTCCAAGCTCACGGATCTCCTTCCGCATGGCCTTGTCAGAAATCAGCAGCAACTCAATATGGTTTTCTTTTCCATAGGCCAGCAGACTCTCCGCTGTAGTAAATGCCTGAATCTCAAAAGGAAGATTCTTTTTCTGGTTCAGATAATCCATGAAATTGAAGGCATAATCTACTTCCAGATCACAGACTGCAAATATGTTTTTCTTCAATACACACCTCCTGCATAAAGCATTGCGCTCAAGAATATCGGTACTGTAAAATGAAAATTCTCCGGAAAGCCTGTCCCCTTTCTGTAATAAGGGCGCATTTCACCTGTACAGTAAAATTCATTCATATACTGATAGAAATAAAGGAATCGCTGGCGGATACCGCCTGTAGAAATAAGAATTGCCAGAGAAATGCCTGCACCTGCAAGCAGAGAATAAAAGATACATTCTGTAACTGTCCGCGGTCCCATAATCCCGCCCAAAGCACACAAAAGCTTAATATCACCAGCTCCAAGCATCCGGAACACAAACAGAATCCCTAACAGGATAACCGGAACTGCTACGCCAGTCAGGAATATGGCTCCGCCTTTCAGTCCTCTTTCGGTAATCTGGATCAGAAACCCTGTTACAAAGGAAAAAAGAATCCATCCATTGTCCACAGATGCCTCTCTAAAGTCCATCCAGACAGCCATTGCGGAGATAACCACAGGTAAAATCGTATAAAAAGACATACGCGCCCCCTTTCACCCAAAAACATACCTCAATTATAATAAATAATAGTGGAAATTCCCGCCTGACCTGGCGGTGATCGATACCAGAAGATCTCTGGTGAGCTTTATTATAGGACTCTGCAAATGCTTTGTCCAGCATTTTCGTTCGACAAATTCCGACCATACCAAAGTAACACAAATATCTGTATTACACTTTTGATGACACCTATGTTTTTTATCTCTTTCGAAACAGCAAAAAAGCAGTTAGAATAAAATTCCAACTGCTTTCAATTAATAGCCAGTACGGGAATCGAACCCGTGTTTCCGCCGTGAGAGGGCGGCGTCTTAG
>OCGZ01000294.1_pt1 | contig 43972 bp, 36 predicted proteins | sample 1538711 | NCBI WGS metagenome assembly OCGZ01 (sample SAMN04571720, study PRJEB22368) | human gut metagenome | biome: human gut; material: stool | host: Homo sapiens | place: Luxembourg | collected 2012-08-17
CGTTTACCATGCTTAATTTCCTCCTTGAGCATTGGATTGCACTATTTTGTTTCTGTCAATATTTTACTCCATACCACAGAATAAGTCAAGGGCAATCCGTTGTTTTATGTTGGTTTCTTGTTGCTTTTTGTGTTGTTTTTATTGTTTTTTATGTTTTCTTTTGAAAAAGGATCTCATTCTTTATAAAGTGCTGTTTTTCAGCCTCCGATCTGGCAGTCCAGACCGCATACAGCATGTACAGCACCCTTAAGCATCTGCATATGTTCGGCAGTCGGTGGAAGAATTCCTTCCATTAAATAGGGTCTTCCAAGGCCTTCATACTTATCCTGTCCAAGTCTGTGATAAGGAAGCAGATGAATCTTATTTACGCCCGGAAGAGAATCCGCAAATCTGGCGATTGCCTGGATCTCTTCAACAGAATCATTAAATGTAGGAATAACCGGGACACGGATCACAAGCTTTGTTTTTCCATAGAGGGCAACTTTTCTTGCATTCTCCAGCATCAGTCCGTTGGCGCGTCCTGTGAATTCCTTGTGTTTCTCCTGATTCATGTGCTTGATATCCATCAGATATACATCCAGATACGGAAGAACCTGCTCGATCTTTTCCCACGGGGCACAGGCCATACTCTCCACGGCTGTATTGATACCGCGTTCTTTGGCTGCCCGTAGCAGATCTCTGGAAAAATCTGCCTGACACATACATTCACCGCCGGAGAGGGTGATTCCCCCTCCTGAACGGTAATAATATGCACGGTCTTTTTCTACTTCCTCGATCATCTCACGGACTGTCACATCACGGCCGATCACCTTGTCCTCGCCCAGTACTTTCATGTTCTGAATCCTGTACTCCTGCGATTCCGGATTACAGCACCAGCGACAGCGAAGGACACAGCCTTTCAGGAATACGATAGTACGGATTCCCGGACCGTCATGCACCGAATATTTCTGAATATCAAAGATCCTGCCCTTTGTATCCAAATAGTCCATAATTTACTCCTTTAGAAACCCTGCTCAGTTCTTCGAATGATATCATCCTGAAGAGAACGGGAAAGAGTAGTAAACAGTGCACTGTATCCTGCAACACGTACAACCAGATGTTTATACTTCTCAGGATGTTTCTGCGCATCCAGAAGTGTCTCTCTGTCAACAACGTTGAACTGCATGTGCATACCCTTCTGATCAAAGTATCCGCGGATCAGTGCCACAAACTTCTCCAGACCTTCTCTTCCGGCAAGTGCTGACGGATGGAATTTCTGGTTGAACAGTGTACCGTTAGATACAATGAAATGATCCAGACGGGATACGGAAGTTGCTGCTGCTGTCGGGCCCTTCACATCCTTGCCTGCTGACGGGGAAACACCATCTGCAACAGGTGTATGTGCATAACGGCCATCCGGTGTTGCGCCGGTCTGTCCGCCAAGAGGAACGTTTGCAGATACAGGATAAAGTCCGGCCTGATAATGTCCGCCTCTCGGGTTCATATATTTCTGAAGCGGCTTGGTGTAAGTATAAGCCACATCTCTTGCAAAATAATCCACATCCGGGATATCGTTTCCGAATTTCGGAACCTCCTCGATCATCTTGTGGATCTCTTCGAATCTTGCTTTCTTCTCAGGAGATGGCTCTGTTCCGAGAGCTGCTGTCATAACAGCTGTTGCTGTCTGCTCATTCACACTGATACCGTTCTCCTGAAGCTTCTTCATTACAACGGTAGTGATATCTGCCGCAGACTGTGCATCAATACCCTTGCCATAGTTCCATGCCAGAGCCTCTTTCAGCTCTTCCATGGTCATCTTCTTCTCTTCATATACAAGCTTGCGGATTGCATACAGGGAATCTGCCATGTTGGCAATACCAAATCCCTGAGGGCCTGTGAAGTTATAAACAGCTCCTCCTTCCTGAACGGATTTACCACGTTTCAGGCAGTCATCCACCATACAGGAAAGGAATGGCAGCGGACATCTCTCCGCATGTGCCACATCAATGGCATTATCGGCATTTACAAGCAGGGAGATGAAATATTCCATCTGTTTCTTATATGCCTCATAGAACTCGTCAAAAGTCTTCATCTCTGTGACATCGCCGGTCTGAACACTGATCTGCACCCCTTTGTCCATACCATTGGAGAAAACCATCTCCAGCGGACGGCACATGTTAAAGAATGCAGCATCATGCCAGCCCTCTGTCTTACCTGCTTTCTGCGGTTCTACGCAGCCGATGATATTATATTCTCTGGCATCTGCAAGAGAAAGGCCACGGTTCTGCAGTGCAGGAATGATAACCTCATCATTGTAGTAAGCCGGAAGTCCGATTCCTGTTCTTGTAAGCTCTGCTGCCTTGATCAGGAATTCATGCGGAGATCCGTTCCATACTCTTACTGAAAGAGATGGTGCCGGAAGATGTACATGCATAGATGCCTGGATGCACATAAAGGAGAGATCATTGGTCACATCCTCGCCTTCCTTGTTCTGTCCACCTGCGATCAGGTTCTGGAAAAGGCTGTAGCCTGCAAAGCCTTCTGCGGATGCAGCGTCACGGCATTTATTCAGGTCATTTAATTTAACCCAGATGCAGTCCATCAGTTCCTGGGCAAATTCTCTTGTAAGGTTGCCTGCCTCCATATCACTCTTATAATATGGATACATATACTGGTCAAAACGTCCCGGTGAAATGGAATGTCCGCTGCTCTCCATCTGGATCAGCTGCTGTACAAACCAGAAGGACTGGCATGCTTCGTAGAAGTTGCGTGCACCCTTAGCCGGTACGCAGCTGCAGTTGGATGCGATCTGAAGGAGTTCCTGTTTTCTTGTCGGATCCTGGCACTGATATGCCATCTGCTCTGCAAGCTCGGCATAACGATGTGCATAGTCGATAACCGCCTGACAGCTCATGATAACTGCTTCCAGGAAGCGGGATTTTTTTGCGTAATCGCCATCCCCTACATTGCACTCATCCAGCTCTTTCTGAGCTTTTGCAATGATTCCTTCATAACCGATAGCCAGCACCTCTTCGTATTTAACAGTTACATGACCTACACCATTGTAGAAATAATTTCCCGGTGTGAAGATGTTATGGTCAATAGCAAGAATTGCTTCCGGTGCCATATAGGAGGTCGCAAGTTCGCTGGTTGTCTTACCTTTCCAGTATTTATGTACCTCGCGAAGTTCGGCCTTAGTCTCCTCCGCAATATAGAATGGATCGGCTGTTCTGGTGGCTACTGTGTCCAGCTCATCCTCCAGCCACTGGAAGGAATACTCCGGGAATGTCTGACATCCTCTTGGTGCCAGTGTGCTGCTTCCTACGATCAGTTCCTCATCACGGATGATGATCGGGATATTATGCAGGATGTGTGCAAAAGCCTTGGCTCTTCTTGTGATGATCGGCTCATCTTCTGTTGCCTTGTAGGATTCTGTGATCAGCTTGGCTCTGGCTGATTCGATCACCGGCATCTTCGCATAGAGGTTATCTACCAGATGGGTGATTCTGTCTGTTTTCGGGATATCTGCTATATGAAATTTCTCCATGATTCTCCTTTCTCACAGCCGGTTGTTTCTGGTGATTTTTCCACACTTCCGGCTATGTGCTCATGTAATTTTATTATACCTCACCCGCAATTCAGTGTCAACGAAATCCAACACTCATTTATTGCTGTTTCTGTGGTTTTTATCAATCCGATTATGTCTGTTTTGTTTGTTTTGTGCAAATTTGATATTTTATATATTGACTTTGGTTTTCCGCTCTGCCATACTTGTTTTTATATAGGAAGTTCTTTTATTCTCAGTAAAAAACTCGTTATTTTAACTGTAAAAGAGGTGTTGATTTTATGTATCTTTCCGATATGCACACGCATTCCATTGCCAGCGGCCATGGCACTGAATGTACGATCACCAATATGGCCCGTGCTGCTGCTGCGAAGGGTCTTCGTCTCCTGGGGATCACAGATCATGGCCCCGGCACTCTGGCAGCCGGAACTTCTTCTTATTTCCGCAGCCTTACCTACTCTCCAAAAAAGCATTTCGGAGTAGAGCTTCTCTACGGAATCGAACTGAATATCCTCGACAGAAACGGCAGCGTAGACCTGGATCAGGAATTATTATGTAAGCTTGATTATGCCATTGCCAGCATGCATTCCTGGAATTACCGCTGTGGCACCAGAGCCGAAAATACAGAAGCTTTTATCAATGTCATGAAAAACCCCTGTGTGAAGATCCTCGGACATAGTGATAACACTCATTACCCGGTTAATTATGATGTGCTTGCCAGGACTGCTAAGGAAACCGGCACGATCTTTGAGATCAACGAGGCTTCTCTTGCACCATATGGCTATCGTGGTGATACCAGGGAGAACTGTTTCAAGATCCTTCATTACTGCCGCAAATACCGCCTGCCACTGCTTCTTTCCAGCGACAGCCACGGACCGGAACATATCGGCGACTTTACATATGCCGCTGATTTTGTCCATCAGGCCATGTTTCCGGAGAGTCTGATATTAAACAACCAGATTCCGAAGCTGAAAGTATTTCTGCAGACAAGAAAACCGATTTAATTCTGCAAAAAGCCAGCTCTGACATTTTTATCCTGTATCAGAGCTGGCTTTTATTTTATCTAATGTATTTATTTCTATATCTATTTTCTTAATACGGTTTCTTCACATTTTCCGTGGAATTCTCCCGCTGTTTACGAACAAGTTCCGCAAGTTCCTTGTACTTGCCTGTGATATACCCGAAATTCTCTTTCTTATGCGGAACCTTACATCTGGAACAGTCCTTAATACCGCTGTCCAGGAAACGGAAATTACCACCGCATTTATCTCCCAGTGCATATAAAGGACAATAGCAGAACAGACAGTTGAAATTATCCGGATCTGCTCCTGTATGGCATGGAAAATATTCACAGTTCTTATGACTGAAATAGGAAAACTCCTTCCCCTCCCAATATGGTTTTGCCATGATCGTTACCTCCTCCCAAGGTTGTACACTCATGATTTTTCCCATAAAAAAAGAGGTAGCGATGCCACCCCGGGGTAGAAATATAATCCGTTCATGAGTGCGCGGAGGGAACGAATGTATCCGGAGTAGTATCGCCTGCCATTTAATCATGTATAATTCATATGAACAGGCGCATTCCATAAAAAAATGCCTACTCTCGTAAAAAAGTAGACAACGTCCCAGGGGTGCGGAGTCCCTGAAATGGTTGTTACACTTTACACGGAAGTTTAACCTCGCCATAACAAGCAGGTTTCCTGGCTCCGGGATCATGGCTTGTCTCTCCTTCTCATACCTAGTACAATGGACTGTGAGATTCGCTCCTCCGTTACAGTGACCGGATCGCTCAGGTTTCACACCTGATTCCCTTTTCTGCTGGCATCTGATAATCAATGACTGTCAGATCCCCTCAGCACTTGCTATGTTCAATATGGAATTATACTGACATTATAATAACACCCTGTTAATTATATGTCAATACTATTTCCATCATATTTACATATTTTTGATCATATTTTTCCGATACATTTGTAAACGCAAAAAAACAGCCTGGCAAACTGCTGCCAGGCTGCTGTACTTTTATTTTCTGTTGTCTGTTCGCCTTATACAAGACGTCTTACAGAAACGATAGTTCTGTATGTCGCATCGTTGCTGATCTTGATTCCATCCTGAGAGTTGGATGCATGTACGATCTGTCCGTTGCCCATATAAATAGCCACATGTCCACCGTAACAGATCAGGTCTCCAGGCTGTGCATCTGCATAAGATACCTCAGTACCTGCATTCTGCTGCTCATAGGATGTTCTCGGAAGGCTTACACCAAAGTTGGCATATACACTCTGTACAAAACCGGAGCAGTCTGCACCGTTGGTAAGACTTGTTCCGCCCCATACGTAAGGATTTCCCACAAACTGTGTAGCATAATTCACAACAGAAGATCCGGAACCACTGCTGTAAGAAGAACTGTCACTGTCTGAAGATGTATCCTCTGCATTAGATGTGTCCTCTGCACTTTCTTCAGATGCGTCTGTGCTGTTATCGTAATCTGCGTCTGCATTATCCTCTGTATTCTCAGTATCCTCGGACGCATCATCATTCTCACCATTGTCTGCATCTTCATCCACATCCTCGGTGTCATCTTCTGCAGTATCCTCATCTGCATTCTCGATCACGTCGCCGTCCTCATCGTACTGTACGTCTTCGCTCTCGTCCGCCTCATCCTGCTGTGCTTCCTGCTCTGCCTGGCGTCTTGCTTCCTCTTCTGCCTCTGCCTGCGCTCTTGCTGCTGCCTCAGCCTCCGCCTGACGTCTTGCTTCCTCTTCTGCGGCGATACGCTCAGCCTCTAATCTCTGAAGCTCTGCAGTCTGCTCTGCAAGAAGGTTCGCATAGTCTGTAGCCTGCTGCTGTGCATAAGCAATCTCATTGTCATAATCTGCGGATGTTGCACGCTTCTCATCCAGCTGTGCCTGAAGGTTCTGGGACTCTGCCTCATATTCCTGCTTCATTCCCTCAAGTTCTGCCTTCTCCTGTGTGTACTGAGCTTCCAGGTTAGCTACCTGCTGAATGGTGTTGGAATATTTCTCAAGGCTCTTTCTGTCCTGCTCATATGTCTTCTGTGTGTACTCAGCTTTTGTAAGAAGATCAGACAGGTTCTCTGCATTCAGCATCATCTGGAACCATGCGTCGTCTCCGCCTTTCTCGTAAAGATACTGAATACGTTTTTTCATTGCTTCATACTGTTTGGTCTTGGCATTCTTGGCTTTCTCAAGGTTGGCCTGTGTAGATGCAATGTCGGCTTCTTTATTGGAGATATCTCCTTCCAGTGTCTGGATCGAAACCATCACGTTTACAAGATTGGCATCAAGAGTGGAGATCTCGCCTTCGATCTGTGACTTCTGTGCGGAAAGCTCATCCAATCTGGAATAAGTTGCATTCAGCTGTTCATTGGTTGCATCCATTTCCTGCTGAAGCGCTGCCTCATCTTCTCTTGTTGCACTTACGCTAACTACCTGTGCTCCACTGATGAGGAGCGCCAGTGTCAGACATAATATTCTTTTCTTCATGACTGTTCACCCTCGCAATCTGATTTTGAATTCTGATTATTCGGCAGATCACATATCACCTGCCCTCGTTTACTCATTTCTGCTGTTCTTTCATTTCAGCAAATCAATGTAACATTTCCGCAATATCTTGTTTCAATCTTTTTATATATTAACACAGTGTTCTCTGGTTTGCAAGGATTTTCTATTATTTAGTTTAAAATTCTGTAACATTTATTAATGAATTTGACATTAAAGAAGGAGAACTCTGCATTTTACAGGTTCTCCTTCTCTTAATCTTATTTAATTATTACATAGAAATTTCTTCGGGTACTTCTCTTCCTGCCTAATCAGAACAGGTCTGCAAGAATCTGATTTGCGGTCTTGTTCAGGTATCCATCCGGATCGGAAAGTGTACTTCTGTTCCATCTGAAGTAAGCACCATTACGGATATAGTTACCACTTGATTCGTGATAATCATATTTGCTGGATCCTGGATATTTGGCCATGTAAAGCTCTGCAAGCTTGATTGCCTGGCTTCCATATGTTCCATCCGGTGTCGGTGTTCCGGAAATCTGAACACCCGCATTCGGTGTACAGTGCAGGATCACAACACTCTTATCTGCACACTGTCCAAGAACCATCCATGTATGTCCGTCATTGTATCCGATATCTCCCGGATACAGTTTCCAGCCGGAGCTTGAAAGCTGTGACTGAGAAATTGTAGTTCCCATTCCTCTGCTGGTATATAAGGAACCGATATCTCCGGAAACTGTTGTATAGTTCACTCCGCCGGATTTACTCTGCATAATCTGATATACAGACCATCCTACATATCCGGAGCAGTCAAGGCCTTTCTGTTCTGTAGCTTCTGTAAGATCCATATAGTTCTTATAGTTATAAGAGCTGGAATTGCTGTCATACCACTTTTTCCATCTGGAACTTACGCCTTTTCTGGTGGCATCCGAAGTATTGTGGCCTCCGCCCCATACATAAAGGGTCTGTCCAACCGGTTTCAGTGCATTTGCAAGGAAATTCTTAATTGTACGTGAACTGGTCGGTGTCGTTGTACTCGGGTTATTGTTGACCTGAAGGACTCCGCTGCTGCTGAATGTGTACTGTTTTCCGTCGATTGTCTTGGTTCCGGTAGCCATTACACCTGTAGATGGGTTAAAATAATATTTATAACCCTTGGATGTATTCTCCACCCAGCCGGTTGCCATAATTCCACTTGAGCTGTAGAAATAATATGTGTTGCTGCCGATTTTCTTGAAGCCTTTATACATGGCTCCTGTGGTCGGATTAAAGTAACGTTTCTGTTTTTTGGTATTGGTTGCCCAGCCGGTTGCCATGTAGCATTTGCTTGTAAAATACCTGGTCACATTCTTGGAATCTGTAAGGAATTTACTCTTGGCTGCAACTCCGTTATTGCTGTAGAAATAATATTTCTTATTTCTGATAGTTGCCCATTTGGTTGTCATATAACCGGTACTGGTATTAAAATACCGGGTATTCTTCTTGCTGTCTGTAAGCCAGCCGGTTGCCATATAGCCTTTTACACCGTTGGCATTGTAGAAATAACGTTTGCCTTTGCTGTCTTTTGCCCAGCCTTTTACCTGAACACCTGTGGAAGCATTGAAATAATACTTCTTTCCATTGAGGGTAAGCCAGCCTTTTACTTTCTTACCATTCTTGTAATAATAGGACTTTCCGTTTTCTGTTTTAAAGCCGTTTTTGGTTGCGGCCTGTACATCTGTTGCAGTTGTATGTACAGTCGCTCCAGCTGCAAAAAACATCAAGATCAAAAAAAGCCCCCACAGTTTCCATTTTTTGCTTAATTTTCGCATACATACCTTCCTTTGATAGATAATTGATATTTACTATTTCTGAAGTCCGGCTGATTGTTATCTTCACTGCCCATCCTGTGAACCGTGTGTAAAGCATTCAATTCTTTACAATTCTGTTACAAATTTACGTCCATATTATATACCATTCTTTACCTGTCGTCAACTCTTTCCGGCTTTTTCCCTGTCATGCACCCTCTTATCCACGCAAAAATCCCCGGAATATCAGAAATACCTGCTGAATATTCCGGGGATCCAAGCATTTATAAAAATATTGCTTTCTGTAACAACTCTGTTACAGTCTGTTTCTTACAGGAATTTTTTGCGAAGCTCTGCTCCATCAAGTGCACTTAAATATGCAGGTGCAACATCAAATACCGTCTTGCAGCCTTTCTGTCCTTCCTGATTCATACGGTATGCAGCTCTTGCATAGGCAACGATAACAGAAGAGGTAAACTCCGGATTGGAATCCAGTTTCAGACTGTACTCGATTACATGGCTGTTCTCATCATTCCAGCCGGTTTTTCCACTGCGGATTACAAAACCACCATGTGGAATTCCGCTGTGATCGCGATCCAGCTCCTCCTGGGAAATAAAGTGTACCGTTGTGTCATACTCATCAAAGTAGTTCGGCATGGTCTTGATCTCTTCCTCGATGCGTGCAAGATCAGCACCTTCCTCTGCAACAACGAAGCACTCTCTTGTATGTTTCTGACGTGTGGTAAGCTCAGGATTTTCTCCGTTTCTTACAGCTTCCAGTGCAGCTTCTACAGGAATTGTGTACTGTTTTGCGTCTTTTACACCTTTAATACGGCGGACTGCGTCAGAATGTCCCTGGCTGACACCCTTGCCCCAGAATGTGTAATCGTTTCCGTTTGTAAGGATTGCGTTTGCATACATACGGTTCAGTGAGAACATTCCCGGATCCCAGCCTACAGAGATAATTCCTACATGACCGTTCTCTGTTGCTGCTTTGTCAACATTTGCAAAATGCTCCGGAATTCTCTTATGTGTATCAAAGCTGTCCACAACGTTGAAATATTTTACATATTCCGGTGTCTGAACAGGAAGATCGGTAGCACTTCCTCCGCAGATAATCAGAACATCAATCTCATCTTTCATTTTCTCTGCATCTTTTACAGAATAAACCTTGGCAGTCTCTGTAAGAATCTTCACTGTTTCCGGATCACGTCTGGTGAATACTGCAACCAGCTCTGTATCCGGATTGTGTTTGATCGCGCACTCCACGCCGCGTCCAAGATTTCCATAGCCTAAAATACCAATTCTTATGCTCATAACGATTTCCTCCTCTTTTTCTCTGCAGGAAAACCTGCACTCTATATCGCAAAGCAGATCTGCAGGATCCACCTCACAAACAATTTAATGCTCTCTGCCGTTGTCAATCCCCGGACAAAACCGGCATTTTTATCAACAGCAGAAAATTCCGCCCGGCCAGCACATGGCACAGGCCATAGTTCTGCAGCAGGCATCGCACATATCTCCCCCTGCTGTGGGCATTCCTCCAAACGGATCCTGTTGCTGCTGGTACCAGCCTCCGCCGCCTTCCATTCTCTGAAGAAGCATGCGATACTGCATATTATTTGGTTCCTGACGAACCGCCTCACGGATCTGATCCAGAGCAGTCACATTATTTCCAAGCCCCATATTTGCCAAGGCGGCCAGATAATACCATTCGCCATTTTTCTGTCCAAGAGAATTCAGCACATTCATAGCTTCCTGATAATGGCCACTCTGCACATAATTGGCAGCCGCACGTCTCCGCATGCTCTCCTCGTCCTGGTAAGTACTTGATCCTGCGCTGCCATAGCCGTCAAAACCGCCATAACTTCCATAGCCATTTCCGGAAGCACTGCCGCCATACTCGCGTTCTTTCATAATCTGCTCGTAAGCCTGCTGCACTTCCTTGAATTTCTCCTCAGCCTGATCCTTATTCGGATTGTTAATATTGGCATCCGGATGGTACTTTCGGCTGAGTTTCCGGTATGCCTTTTTTATTTCATCATCAGATGCGTTTCTGGGAACTCCCAGCACACTGTATGGATCTAACATTTTTTCTCTTTCTCCCGTTCTTCCCTGCGTTTCTGCCCGATGGCCGCAAAGCGGCACCAGACGCCGGAATATAAAATATTTCGAAGGATATCTCCATATCGGATCACCGGCATTTTTTCAAATTCCCTGCAACTTTCTGAAAGCATCATCATAAGCATCCGGCGTATCTCTTCTTCGAACCCTTCCATCTTATATTTCTCAAGAAATGGATTGTAATTTCCGTTTTCCGCGTCTTTTTCCACGTCATCATAGGCATCCAGGATATAAATGAACTTCCCGAGATAAAATCCCATCCGCCGCAGCGAAGCTTCCCACACATCCTTACGGAACGCAAAAACCTCTTCCATAATCTGTCCGGAACATCCTGCCACCCGGTCCACATCTGTCTCGCCCTGTTTTTCGAGACGTGAAAGCTTAAGAAGGGCATCCTGAATTTTCCGGATTTTTTCCGGATAACCAGCCATGCGTTTCTTTCCGCCTGCATTCAGAAGTCTGGCATAGGCATACCGCAGAGGTTTTCTCTCATCCTGCCAGTCATCCATGCATTTATAATATGAAAGAATCACATTCATATCTGCACAGTATGTGGTTATCTCATTGCGGCGTACCGGCTGAGGTTTCAGCGGATGAACCGCGCACCGGGAAGTTCCTTTCTGCGTAGGCGGCTCGTACAGCCCGCTGAGCAGAAGCACAACAAATGTCATATCGTACGTCAGCGAAATCTGCCCCGGTATTCCATACCTCTCACGGAGTTCTCTGCAAAGCCCGCAGTAAAAAGAACGGTACATATCAAAATCTTTGAATTTAATTTCCGGTTTGTTAACTGTCACATATCCGAACATGTCAGCTCCTCTTTACAAATTTGGTGTGGCACTTCGGACATTCAATCTCAATCTTTCCTTTTCCTCTGGGGATACGGATCTTCTGTCCACAGCCCGGACAGCTGTAGATATGGTGAGTTTTTCTCTGTTTCATCAGATTTTTTTCTTTATTGAAACGAAGGCGGAACTTCGATGTCATCTGAAGATATTTCTGATTTTCTGCATAACGCTGCTGAATATTTCTGGAAAAAATACGGAAATACGCATATACAATCGCCGCAATTCCAAGGAAGTCCAGAATACTGCCGACATTTCTGTTAAACATGGTGACAACCATGGTCAGTATAATCAGAGTCAGCGCAACTCCCATAATAAATCTGGAAAAATCATCCACTCCGTAGCGTCCCTGCATAAATTTATTGAATTTGTCTCTCATAAAATCTGCTTCTCCTTTTCACTGCCGCCGTAACTGTCCAGGCTCTCCAAAGAGATTCACGGACATTTCCTAACGGTCATTACATACCTGGAAAATGTAGAATTTCAGATAATAGGACTCATCTGCTGACCAGAGAATCGGATGATCCGGAGCCTGTGTGCGGTATTCCACCTGACGCAGTCTCTTGTGAACATTCTTCGCAGCCTGACCGATTGTCTGTGTAAACAATTCGTAGGTCATGAAATGAGAACAGGAACAGGTTGCAAGAAAACCTCCGTCTTTTACAAGGCGCATAGCCCGGAGATTGATTTCACGGTATCCTTTTATGGCATTTTTAACAGAACTTCTGGACTTGGTAAATGCCGGCGGATCAAGGATTACCACATCAAATTTCTCACCTTTTTCCTCAAGTTCCGGAAGAAGTTCAAACACATCCTCGCAGAGGAATTTCACTTTTCCTTCCAACCCGTTAAGTTCTGCATTCCTTCTTGCCTGATTTACGGCAGTCTCAGATGCATCCACACCAAGAACACTTTCTGCCCCTGCAATTCCCGCATTCAGGGCAAAAGAGCCGGTATGTGTGAAGCAGTCCAGAACCTTTGCATCTTTACAGAGTCTCTGAATTGCCAGACGGTTGTATTTCTGATCCAGGAAAAATCCTGTTTTCTGTCCATCTTTGATGTCTACTTCGTATTTCACGCCGTTTTCTTCAATCTGGACAAGGGTAGGAAACTCTTCTCCGATAAATCCCTTGGTAAGTTCCATTCCTTCCTGGCGGCGGACTTTGGCATCGCTTCGCTCATAGACACCACGAATCTGAATTCCGTCTTCTGCAAGAATCTCCTTCAGTGCATCAATGATGGTTCCCTTAAGGCGGTCAATTCCAAGTGCCAGAGACTGTACTACCAGCACATCGGAAAACTTATCCACAACAAGTCCCGGAAGAAAATCTGCTTCTCCGAAAATCACACGGCAGCTTCCTGTATCCACAATCTTCTTGCGGTACTCCCATGCGTCACGGACACGCTGTCTCAAAAACTCTTCGTTGATCTCCTTATGTTCATCTCTGGTAAGCATACGTACCGCAATCTTGGAATTGGTGTTGATAAATCCTCTTCCCATCGGATATCCGTCAAAATCATGAACCAGAACGATATCTCCGTTTACAAAACTTCCCATAATGGTTGCGATTTCATTATCATATACCCAGAGGCCTCCTGATTTCAGGAATCTGCCTTCGCCTTTTTTTAATGTTACTACTGCCAGGCTCATAAATTCTACCTTTTCCCTTTCTCATTTCCCTGTAACGGTTTACAGTGTATGAATTCCATAAAACCGATTTATGGTCAATTCTATCACAGAAAAAATCATTTTTCCAGTGCTTACCCGAATCCTTAAGATAAATCACAGAATTTTCATGATCTCTGTCTTTCCCGTTCACACAAAAAAGCCACCAGAGAAACCGGATCTCTGTCTTTTTCCGGTTTCTCTGGTGGCAATGATATATTTTTATTCTGCTGCTGACTCCTCTGTGGCGTCTGTATTTTCTCCATAGAGACCTGCAAGGAATTTCATGGTATCCTTATACAGTGTCTGTTTGTCTTCTTCCGGTACATCCGCAAGAAGAACTGCAGTTTCGTCGGTAACGTCTGTGTTTTCTTCCGTAGCATCAATGCCGAACAGTTTTTTCAGCTTCTGATCCATCATATTCAGCTCTGCACTGACATATGTTTCTGTTCCATCTGCCACATAAGATGCCGCACCGTCCTTCAGAACGTCGTAATAATCCTTCTCAACGGTATCTGCAAGGCTCTTTCCGGTCTGCTCATCCAGCACAACTGTGGCTGTGGATTCTGTATTCTCAGTTGCCACAAGAAGAGAGTCTGCATCCCCTTCGTATTCTCCCTTCGCAAAGAGGGCAAATCTGTCATAGTTGTTCTTTGCCTCATCGCCAAGAACCGAAGTGTCAACTTCTGTGTTGTCTGTTTCTGCTGATGTGGTTTCTCCGGCTGCTTCTGTTTCCTCAGAACTGTCTGTATCCCCTGTTGCTTCCGGAATTCCTGTTTCATCCTGGTCAGTTTCTTCTGAAGTGCTTTCATCTGCATTGGACTCATCAGCTGTACTCTCATCTACAGTAACTGTATCATCGGTACTCTCATCCGTACTGTCTTCACCGCCATAAGTTCCATCATCTGTTGCTTCCGGAATTCCTGTCTCATTACTGCTGTCTGCGGAATCTCCGGTCTCCTTTTCAAGATCCGGATCTTCTGTGGAACTCTGAATTACATCTCCGCCAAGAGCACTTTCATCTACGTTATTCATGATATCGTCATCATCATCTGTCGCTTCATTGGGGTCTACTGTTTCGTCTGTATTCTCACCGTCCAGGGAATCGTCAGTAGTAGTCTTGCCTGTGGTGTTGGCATCTACCTGCTCCAGTGTATCCTTCACATCGTCGTAATCATACCCCTGCTCTGCAATTTTTTCCAGAAGAGATACGATCTTGTCAATCTCCTCCTGGCTTACAGAGACATTGTTCTCCTGTGCCACATTGACAACAATGTTCTGAATTTCCTGTGTATTCTGTACATTGTTCTGGATGACATCAATCTTGGACTGGTTTACAACAGTTGTTGCCTCATTTTTTCCGACCTTGTCTGCCAGCTCACCGGTTGTGACAATTTCTTCATTGGCAAGCTTGGTCTTGGTCTCATCCAGCTTCTGTCCGCTGGCTTTTTCATAGGCCATCTGAATACCTGTGAGGGCACCTGTTCCGGATACTTCCATCGGGCATGCCGCTACAACTTCACAGTTCTTTACTCCGGATGTGGAAAGTGAACTGGCAATCATATTTCCGGTTACCCAGTTCAGATTGGCTGTACGAACCTTGATTCCACCGGACTGTGTAGGTTTTACGTAAGCACAGCTTAAGGTTCTGGAACCGATCTGTGACTGCGGTGCGATATTATCCAGATGATTATGTTCATCCTGATTGGTGATGGTCATAATCTGCACCTGATCCGCACTTACATTAAAATATTTCATCATGGTCTGCTTCTGGGCATCTGTGAGGTCCGCACCCAGTGTTACTACTTTTGATGCATCCGCAAATACAGGATTTACACTCCCTGCCACAAGGCATGCACTGCAGAGAATTGCTGCAATCAGATTTCTTTTCTTCATGAAATTTCCCTCCATATATAAATTCCGGACTGCCGTTTTTTCTGTTTCATATTATAACACAGATATACGGGAATTTGTAATTTATGTTCTCTTATTTTCCTGCAGATATTTTCACAGTTTTTGTAATTTTCCCATCTGTTCTGCTTTTTTTATTAATTCCCGGTTTTTCTCATTTACAGGGCCAAAGTCCTTCAGAGGACAGTAAACTTCCCGGCATTTTTCCATAACCTCCAGTGCTTTTCTGTAATTTTCTTCAGAAATACACTGAAACGGCTTCTCTGTAATAGTCTCTGCAGCCAGCTCTTTTGCTACCTGATAATCTGCATCGTTGATATGAAGAATTCCCGTTGCAAAGGGGATTCCCTGTCGCTGCAGTTTCCGGTACACTGGAATTCCGCTTCCGTTTCCGCCAATTACAAACACCTGAGGTTCCCCTATCGGTGGTTCCATTTCCACACAGCCGAACTCTGCGTTGTAGCTTCCACGGGTAATTCCATAAAGTCTGCGGATATAATCCGAGGTAAAAATTTCTTCCGGCGCTCCGTATTTTTCAATGTGGTCTCCATGCACACAGATCACCTGGTCAGAAATCTTCTGAGCAAGATCCAGCTCATGGAGAGACATGATCACAGTCATCTGTTTTTCCAGTACCATTTTTTTCAAGATTGCAAGAAGCTCCAGTTTGTGGCGAATATCCAGGAAGGAAGTCGGTTCATCCAGAATGATGATCTCCGGTTCCTGGCAGATGGCACGTGCCAGAAGAATACGCTGACGCTGTCCGTCACTGATAGCTGTGAAATCCCGGTCTTTCAGATCCCAGGCATGAACCATCTCCATGGCATTTTTCACTTTTTTCTTATCCTCCGGGGAAAGGATTCCCAGAGTTCCGGTATACGGATAACGTCCGGTGGATACCACATCTTCACAGGTCATAAGTTCCGGACGCATGCGCTCAGTAAGCACTACAGCCAGCTTCCTGGAAACTTCTTTGTTTGTCATGCGGCTCATCTGTTCCTGTTCCAGATATACGGTTCCACTGATCAGGGAAAGCTGTCTTGTGATACTCTTCAGGATTGTGGATTTTCCGGCGCCGTTGGGACCGATCAGTGTGAGGATTTCTCCTTTATTCAGCTGAATATTGATCTCTTTGATCAGCGGTCTTCCGTCATACCCTACGGTCAGCTGATCGGTATAAAAAAAATATGATTTCATGGTTTATATCCTCTGCTGTCTGCGAATCATGATATAGATAACTACCGGTGCTCCGAAAACTGCCGTCACAGAACTGATGCTCAGCTCCGTCGGCGCAAATACGGTTCTTGCGATCAGGTCACAGAACAGGCAGAACACCGCACCACCCAGGAAACAGGCCGGGATCACAAGCAGCGGCTTTGCGGTCTTTAAGAGACTTTTTGCAATATGGGGCACGGCGATTCCCACAAAGGAGATCGGGCCTGCAAATGCGGTCACACAGGCGGAAAGAATACTGGAAAGCAGGATCAGAAGGATCCGGAACACTTTGATATTGACTCCCATATTCTGTGCGTAAGTCTCGCCCAGCTGATAGGCGCTGATGGGTTTTGACATAAAAAATACAATCACCATAGTAAGAAATACCACCACAGCCATAGTCCGTACATTGCCCCAGGTCATGCCGGAAAAACTTCCCAGTGACCAGTTGTGGAGATTCACGATGTTGGAATCATCCGCAAACGTCACCACAAAGTCCGTGATGGCCGAGCAGATGTAACCGATCATAACACCACTGATGACCAGCATGGACATGTTGTGGACTTTTTTTGCCACAAGAAGCACAAAGCCCATGGAGATCATGGAACCGGCAAAAGCAGCCAGGATCATGGCTCCGGAACCGATGGATACCGATCTGCTCAAAAGAAAGATCATCAGAAAAGCCACAATCAGCTTGGCTCCGGAAGAAATTCCCAGCACAAAGGGGCCGGCGATAGGATTATTAAAAAAGGTCTGAAGCAGAAATCCGGAAACGGAAAGTGCTCCGCCGAGGATGATAACAGAAAGAATCCTCGGAAGACGGATCTCCCAGACAATATTATAAGAAATCTCATCTCCCTGATGCCGGAATATGATATTCAGGATCTCCTGCACAGAGAGGTGGATACTTCCGGAATTTACATTCCATATAAATAAAAAGATCAAAAGTACCGCAAGGATCACAAAAGAGATCCCATATCGGACCGCGCGTTTTCTGTCATTCATTTTTTCTGGTACACTCCTCTTCTGTGGTGTAATTCGTGTAAAGCCGTATTTTCGTTTATTTCAGTTTGTGCATGTAAGTCAGGTTATCCAGGGAATCATCATCCGTGGTCAGCATGGTATGGATATCCTCGATCATAGTTCCAAGCCCTGTGGTCTCCTGGAAAAGGTTTTTGCCTGTGCACCAGACATTTCCGTTCTTCACTGCCTTGAAATCCGCAAGGAGCTCGCTTTTGGAAAGAAGTTCATCGATGGTCTGAAGCTCTCCGTCAATGGTACTGTTGTAGATGATATAATCCGCATCTTTTGCCTTGGCATAGAATTCTTCCATCTGCATGTTCATGGTGGAAAGGGCATTGTCACTCTCTCCCGTATCTTCCGGAACGTAATTTCCACCTGCAAGGGAGATCATCTCTGAAACATAGTCGCCGCTTTTTCTTACATTTACCGCGCCTACGGAGTTGATATAAAAGAACGCTACGGTCTTATCTGTTTTATCTGCTGTAAGCACGTTATCCAGTTTGTCTGTCTGCTCTTTGAAAACTTTTTCTGCCACATCTTCTTTTCCAAGAAGGACTGCGTAAAGTTTCATCCACTCAGTTCTTCCAAGGGGATGGCTTTCATAGCTGGAACGTTCCACCATTACAGGGATCCCGAACTGTTCCAGTTTCTCCTGGACTTCCGGATTGTGATGGATCATGGTGGATTCAATGGCAAGGTCACAGCCTTCGTTCAGAATCAGCTCATAATCCGGCGCACTGTACTTGCCGGCATAGATCATCTTTTTCTGCTCCATGGCGTCTTTGGCTTCCTGGATATACCATCCATCTTCCTTGGTTCCGGAAAGTTTGATACTGTCGATCCCGTCAATGGCCCGGAAAAGATCCATGGCTGAGGTTGCAACCAGATAAATGTTATTTAACGGCTGTTTTAGGACCGCAATGTCAGAGTCCAGTCCCTCCGGCGCTTCTTTTCCCTCGGGAACCACAAGAAACTGCCCTTCCTGATCGATAGTGATCAGTGTATAGCCATCGTTGTAGTAATCCACATTGAATTCCTTTGCATAGGAAAGTTCCATGCTGTGATCAAAAGTAAGACCCGGAATATCCGCAGGCTTATGTTCTGTCTCTGTGGCCTGCACGGCAAACGCGCAGCCCAGCACAAGCGTCAATGTCAGAAATATGTATGAAATTATTTTTTTCATTTTTCTTCCTTTTTCATGCTTGAAGAATCAAAGTTCAAGGTGTAGTCGATCTCGTGAGGAGTACTCATGGCTACAGTATCTGCAGTCACTTCCATCTCTGTGTCAAAAACAGTCACCGGAATCTCAAATGTGGAATTTCCGTCTTTGTTCACCGGCTCATATTTTTCGCCATCCACGATCATGTAATCGTAATTCGGGCTGCTCCAGATGATGGTTGCTGTAGCTTCTTTGTCTTTGATCTCTACTTTGGCCGGAGATTCTACCGTTGCTCTTCCGGTTCCGCCTGTGAGGGTTACATCGAACTCATAAGTTCCGTCTTCCAGTTTCAGATCTTCCAGCTTTTTTCCCTCAGATTTCTTGTCATCGGAAGTTTTCTCATCTTTGGAAGCATCTGCTTTTTCTGCGTTCTCCTTGTCGGAGGAGTCTTCTTTTTTGTCTGTATCATCAGTTGTTTCTTCCACATCACCTGTCTTTACAGGATCTTTGACGCTGACTTTATGGTCATACCATTTACCTTTTTCTCCCAGAAGTGCCACATCAAATTCCTCACCAATGGCAGGTACCGGGATATCAAACCCGTAAACTTCCTCTGTATAACCGTCGCTGTATTTTACTGTATCTGTGGTAGGTTCAATGATCTCGGCGCCATCCTTCTGTGCATCTTCTGCAGTTCCTGCAAACAGATTTACGATCTTCTTGGAAACCAGGCTTACATGGATGGTCATCTTGCCATCTTTGACCGTAAGCTCTCCTTTTTCGTCATTGGCCTCATTTACATGGAACATACTGCTGTCTGTGTCAAACTCTGCTGTATAAACACCATCTTCTAGGGTATCTGTCTTGGCTGCGTCTGCCTCTTTCTCATTGGAAGCTTCTGCATCCTCTTTGGAATCGTTTTTGGCAGATTCGGTTTTTGCGGAATCTGTTGCAGCCATTGCAGGCACAGAGCCAAGGGCCATGGCTGATGCACTTACCATTGCAAGGATTAAGTTTACATAACGTTTTTTCATAATAATCTTCTCCCTTCCATAGATACAGCAATCTGCCCGGAAGACAGTCTTCCTGATCTTTCCGGGCAGTTACATGGATTTCTTATAGGTATCTGAGCTCACTCAGATCGTTTCATATTTATTATTCTGCGGACTCCTCAGCAGAATCAGCCTCTGTATCTGCTGTTGCATCAGAATCTGCGGACTCCTCAGTGCTTCCCAGAGAATCGATGGCTGCCTTTGTATGCTCTACATAAAGCTTCTCAACTGCTTCGACTCTTCCAAGACCCTCGATCTGGCAGTCAACCTTATCGAAGTTTCCGGATGCTACAAACTGGCTCTTCCAGGAATCCTCATCATCACCGGCCATATCGTTGTTTGCATGGTCTCCGGCAACAACCATCAGCGGACGAAGAACAACGTTCTTGTATCCTGCTTCTTTTACCTTCTCGATAACCTTGTCGCAGGCTGTATCTTCCGGCTTACCCTCTACAGTACCGATGAATGCGTTCTTGAATCCAAGGTTTTCCATCTGTGTCTGCATCTGATCGTATGTAACGTTAGCTGTATGGGATGTTCCATGTCCCATGAATACGAATGCTGTACCAGCCTCAGCTGCTGCATCCATGCTGTCAAATCCGGCTTCTTTGCAAGCCGCATCTGTGATCGCCTGAGCAACGGCTTTCTTGTCATCATTGATCACAGTTGCATCGTCTCCAACCTCACCGAGCATTGGCTCTGCGATAGCTACAGACTCGAATTTATCTTTATAGCCATTGATCGCTTCTGTCATCTCATCGTACTCAGCACCATGCATCAGATGGGTAGGCTGTACAACCAGATTCTTAACACCATTCTCTACTGCACGGTCAAGAGCCTGCTGCATGTTATCAATCACTTCATCATCTCTTGCCTCTACATGGTTGATGATGATCTGTGCTGTAAATGCTCTTCTTACAGACCAGTCCGGATAAGCTTCTGCAAGAGCATCCTCGATTCCTTTGACATCCTCTGCACGGCTGTCATTGAAGGAAGTACCAAAGCTTACAACAAGAAGTTCATTCTCACCGATCTCATCCTGGTTACGCGGATCGTCCTTGGAAGCATCTCCTGTGTCACGTCCGAAGTAATCCGGATCAGCGTTCTCGCCCTCTACCAGTTCTTTCTGAGCGTCTGTCAGAGCATCCCATGCTTCTTTGGCTGCCTTGCAGTCCTCATCTGTTGTGTCAGTTCTCTCCTGAACATAGATCTTGTCGATCAGAGCTGCTACATTGTCAGCTGCTTTCTGGTCTTCATCAGAAGCCTCTGTGGTATCAGCTGCCTCAGTACTCTCATCTGCGCTCTCTTCTGTAGCGGAATCATCTGCTGCCATTGCTGTTGTAGCTGCACCCATAGAGCATGTCATGGAAACTGCGAGCATCAGAGCTAACATTGTTTTTCTTTTCATTTCTTATCGTCCTCTTTTCATGTATTTCCAGAATACTGATATGTACAAAAAAACGGCTGCTTTCTGCGGCCGCCTGCTCACACACGATTCTCTCGCAATACACATAAAAAGAAGTTCTGTATTGTTATTGAGAATACAGATTCGTAGACCGCGAATCCTGGATCTCACAATAAGGCAGTTCTCCTGACTTGGTTCCACACTGCTTTCCCTTCCCGGTTTCCCAGTGGTATTTAAAAACAGCTCCCCGTTCACAGTGACGGTATCGTTCCGGATTCTCACCGGATTCTCTTTTGCACATCCGACTGGACGCAACCTTATTGCCATAACATTTGTACATATTCGATTTTACCTGGTTACTTATTCTTTTACCACAAAATCACAAAATTGTCAAGATTGCTGTCGGACGAATTATGGTGCTTCCCCTGCATCTGTCAGTTATTTTCAACATACTCCTTTCAATATTCATGCACATTATGCATGGTTTTATATGATTTATGTTTTTTATTTATGGTACAGTGATTTCCTACAACATAAAAGCAGCCCCTTTCCGCCATCACTGTGACAGCAGAAAAGGGCCGCTCATATTATTTACTGAAGTACTCCTGCTCCAGGTATCTGGCTACATAGATACCGCTGGCGGATGCATGGGAAAGAGAATGTGTCACACCGCTGCAGTCTCCGATAACAAAGAGACCTTTGTGGCAGGTTTCCAGATTCTCATCGATCTCAACTTCCATGTTGTAGAATTTAACCTCAACACCATAAAGCAGAGTATCGTCATCTGCTGTTCCAGGTGCGATCTTATCCAGAGCATAGATCATCTCGATGATTCCATCCAGGATACGCTTCGGCATAACAAGGCTTAAGTCTCCCGGTGTTGCGGAAAGAGTCGGTGTTACGAAGCTCTCCTCAATACGTGCTTTTGTGCTTCGTCTTCCACGGATCAGATCTCCGAAACGCTGTACCATAACACCACCGCCAAGCATGTTGGAAAGTCTTGCGATGCTCTCACCATATCCGTTGCTGTCATGGAACGGCTCTGAGAAATGTTTGGATACCAGAAGCGCAAAGTTTGTATTGTTGGTGTGTTTTGCAGGATCTTCATAGCTGTGGCCGTTTACTGTGATGATTCCATTGGTGTTCTCATTAACCACAACACCTCTCGGGTTCATACAGAAAGTACGGACCATATCCTCAAACTTCTCGGTTCTGTAAACGATCTTGCTCTCGTAAAGCTCATCGGTCAGACGGCTGAACACCTCTGCCGGAAGCTCCACACGGACACCGATATCCACACGGTTGGAAAGTGTGGGGATCTTAAGATCTGTACATACAGTCTCCATCCATTTACTTCCGCTTCGTCCCGCGGAGATGATGCAGTAAGTTCCCTCGTAACGCTCATCACCTACAACAACTGCATAGCCGTCTTCTGTTTTCTCCACTTTGTCAACGGACGCGTCAAAATAGAAATCTACATGGGCTTTCATCTTTTCATAGAGATTCTGAAGTACTACATAGTTGATATCCGTTCCCAGGTGGCGGACAGATGCATCCAGAAGATGCAGGCCGTTCTGAAGACAGAGCTTACGGATCTCACTGTTTGTGGTGGAATAAAGCTTGGTTCCCTCTCCACCATGCATCAGATTCAGTTTATCTACATATTCCATCAGTTCTGTGGCTGTATCCTTGCCGATATGCTGATACAGCGTTCCGCCAAACTGATTGGTGATATTATATTTTCCATCGGAGAAAGCGCCTGCACCGCCAAATCCTTTCATGATCGCACATGTTTTACAGTGGATACAGGATTTTACTTTCTTTCCGTCAATAGGACATTTTCTTTTTTCCAGAGGATGGCCGGCTTCAAAAACCGCGATCTTTTTCTCCGGATCATTATTCATCAGCTCATAGGCTGCAAAGATTCCTCCAGGACCTGCTCCTACGATCAGTACGTCATATTTCATAAATAAAAACTCCTTATCTTGTGTTGCCTGTTTTCAATATTTCGTTTTCGCACAAACCCTGTCTATTCTACAACAAGTGTGTACAAAAGTCACCTGTTTTTTCCGGTTTTTGAAAAAATTTTTCAGTCCCTCCGAAACCTGTATATCTTAAGCTTTTTTCCATCGGTTTCCACAGTAATGGCACCGTTTTTCATGGTATATTCCACCTGGCTTCCGGCCGCTTCCAGACGCTCTACGGTTTCCGGCGACGGATGCCCGTAAGTGTTGGTGGAAGAACAGGAAATGATCGCCAGTTCCGGCTTTATTTTTTCAAGAAACGCTTTCGTGGTAGAATAACGGGAACCATGATGTCCCACTTTCAGACAGTCCACATCCTTTAATATCCCGGACGCCAGAAGCTTTTTCTCCGTGTCTGCTCCGATATCCCCGGTAAAAAGCATCTGAAATTCTCCAAACGAGAGTTCCATCACCATTGCCTCCTCATTCACATCTTTTCCTGTGGCGTTTTTCTCCGGCCACAAGATGGAAAAAGATACCAGACCACAATGCAGCTCATCTCCCTTTTTTCCTGTCACAATTTTTATTCCAGCTTTTTGTGCCGCATCCGAGAGTTCCTCCCAGGCCTCCGGCTTTTCCGTCCATGAAGGAAGCACCAGATATCCTGCCCGGATGGTCGTGAGGCCATTTCCCATATATTCCAGAAGTTCCTTCACCCCGCTGATATGATCCTTGTCTGTATGGGAAATAAAAAGCCCGTCCAGATAAGAAATCCCCTGACTTTTCAGAGCCGGCAGAAGGCAGTATCTTCCAAGGTCCGACTGGCTGCTGCTTCCTCCGTCAATAAGAAAATGGTGATTATCCGGAGTCTCCACAAGGATGCCATCTCCCTGCCCCACATCCAGGCAGGTCACTTTCAGGTCTCCTGCCGGATGAAACCCGAGGATCAGAATTCCTGTTATCATCAATGCGCCGGCTGCTGCCCGGACTGTCCGGAGTTTCCTTTGGATCTTTCCCGGGATTCTTTTATCCCGGCTGGATAACTCTGATTTCATACCCGCTTCCTGTTCCCGCCTCATCGGTTCTTTTATATACTGTCCCATAAACAGGATTGTAATCAAAAAAACATAATATACCAGAATCTGCCAGATTTCCGGTTCCCCTCCGATCCAGGTGCTCCACCTTAATTTTCCTGCAAGGCTACATAGATATTCATAAAAAAGCAGCAATCCTCTTGCCGGCAAAATTGCCAGTTTTGCAGCAGGAATACAGAAAATCCCAAGCAACAGTGCCGCCATTCCTCCTGTCAACACAAAGCCCACGCTGGGAAGCACCAGAAGATTCAGAAAAAATCCGGCAAGGGATACTTCTCCAAAAAATTTCAACATCACGGGCAGTGTCACCAGCTGAAGGGCTATGGAACTTACCAGTGCCTTCGTCCATTTTTTCTCCGCACCTGCAAGAGCACAGATTTTTTCCGCTGCAACACCGATTCCAAGAACACAGCCAAAGGACAGAAGAAAACCGCTGTCCAGAAGATACGCCGGGGATTCCAGAAGAATCATCATAGCTGTTACCGAAAGCGCAGTCATCATGTCATAAATCCGTCCAGTGATCCTGGCGCCCATGGCAATGAGAAACATGGTCACCGCCCGCATGGTGGAAATACTCCCTCCGGTCATGATCCCGTACTGCAGCATTACCCCCAGCGAAAAAATTCCCGCAGGCCAGATTCCAAGACCGATTTTTTTCAGAAGGTTATAAAGCCCCATTCCCAGAATGCTGATGTGAAGCCCGCTGATGGCAAGAATATGTACAATCCCGGCCAGCTGATATCGCATCCGCATTTCCGGATCCAGATCCTGTTTGTCCCCAAGCACCATCGCGCAGAAAAGTGGCGCGTCTTCTCCTGCCGATTCCGTAAGAATCTGCCTGCATTTTTCTTTTACCTTAAAAAGCTGCTGTCTGTATCCGGAATAGGATTCTGTTTTTTTCCGGACCACAGCTTTCTTCATAAAATAATAGATATGACGGCAGGCATAGTAATGCTGACTGTCAAAGCCACCGGGATTTGAGGGTTCCTCCACTCTTTTTAAGGTTCCTTTTACCAGAATTTTCATTCCCGGTTTCAGGTCTTCTTCTTTTTTCAGAAACACTCTTACATTTTCAATGGAAAATTTTTTTGACTGATAAATCAGATATGTTTTTTTCAGATAAACAGACTGGGAGAATTCTGTATTTTCATACTGCTCCACCTCCCCGCAGATCACAGAGCCAGGATGTGCTTCGATCCAGTCCTGTACCGTTACAGGAAGGGGATTCCCCCCAAGAAGAGGAATCCCCGTAAAATTCATAATACTTAAACCTAGCACCATAAGAAAACACAGAAAACATAATGGCCGTTTTGTCATACATGTTCTCCCGTTTATATAGATATTCTGTTAAGATCAGTTCTGTTCTTTTTTTGCTTTTGCGCTGGCCAGCAGGCTGTCATTCCATTCATAGAACTTATAAAGCTGCATATTCTGGCCAAATGTCACTTCTTTGTTTCCCTCAATGGAAATCTCCACTTTATCCACATCCGTTGCCGCAATCAGTGTATTTACAACAGAATAAATCGGGATCTGCTCGGAAACATTTAACGCATAATCCTGAAATACAGAATTGTAATCTACATAGCAGATTCCGTTGGCTTTTGTCAGAGAAAGCACTTCGGAATTTTCCGGAATGGTCGGATAATGATCTTTTTCCAGAGGTCCCCTTGCCAGCTGTTCCAGTACTACGGTTGCCTTTGGAAGATTCCGCCTGTAACGGACACTTCTCTGTTCTTCTACCAGCTTGTCACCGTTCTTATTTGTAAAATACAGGGTAAAAGTGTCATAGCTGTAGACGTCCCCGTCAGATCCGGAAAACTCCACAAAAGTGTCACTGTTCATAGCTCCGACTTCTTCTCCTTTGGAATTCGTAAGAGGTTTTTTTTCCACATAGATTTCCACAGAATCAATTCCCGGAATCTGGATAAAGATTTTCACCACGCCGGTACGGACCAGAAGTTCCCTGGTGCGGGACATCTTACTGTAGGCCTCGTTAAATTCCAGACGCAGAATTCCATCCTTTATAGAATAGGAAGAAATTTTTACGTCTTCCGGAAACAGTGAAATTCCATCTTCCCTTGTCTCGCGGTTGTTCAGGCTCTCCGAAAAATCCCGGAGCATCACCTCTGCAGTTTCTTTTTCCGGTGTATACTTCTCTTCTTTCAGTTTTGTTTCTTCACTGTTGATATAATAAAAGCTGTACTTCTGTTCTGTATTTTTCTCTTTTCTTCCCGCAAAACTGATGTAGGCAATCAGCCCAAGAAAGATACAGGCAGCAGTCACGCAGATAATCTTTATCGTTTTTTTCATGCTGTACCTCCTAGGACGGAATATAGGACAGAGGAATCTTCACGGTAAATGTGGTTCCCTCTCCTTCTTTGCTGGATACTTTTATGATACCGTGATGCATGGCTATGGAACTTCTGGTAATGGCAAGCCCAAGACCGGTTCCTCCGATTTCCCTGGAATGGGATTTGTCTACACGGTAAAAACGCTCAAAAATCCGTTCAATAGATTCTTCAGGAATTCCAAGTCCGGAATCTTCAACGGTTACAAAGAAATCTTTGTGATCCGCATCCAGTGTTACACGAACCCAGCCTTCATCTACGTTATATTTGATTCCGTTCTCCACCAGATTGCTGATGGCAAGCGTAAACTTCACTTCGTCCACATCTGCATTGACCGGGCGGAATGAATCCAGAATCAGGGAAATGCTTCTCTGATCTGCAATCGGCCGAAGCCGTTTCAGGATATTTTCCAGCAGTTCATTGATATTCATATTGGTAATATTCATATCTGCCGCTTTTTTGTCCATCTTTACAAGGGAAAGAAGATCTGTGATAATCTTGTTCTCTCTGTCGATCTCTTCTGTAATATCCGAAAGGAATTCCTGATACAGTTCCTCCGGAACTCCCTGCTGTCCTACAAGGGAATCTGCCAGAACTTTCATGGAAGTCATCGGTGTTTTCAGCTCATGAGACACGTTGGATACAAACTCCTGTCTGGATTCATCCAGGGTTTTCATTCTGGAAAGCATCTTATTAAATGCATCCGTAATCAGCGCTGTCTCTGTATAATCCGGTACGGAAATTTCTTCGTTCTGATATCCGTCTGTCAGATCTTCGATGGCTTTTGTTACCCTGGCAAAAGGTTTTACCAGTACTGTGGAAAGAATATATCCCAGGAATATGGCCAGAACCACAATAATTCCAATGATCAGAATTCCCTTCTGCTCCAGTTCCCGGATGGTTGACGTCACTTCACTGGAAGAAGCCATAATCATCATGGCACCCTGCACCTGATTTACTTCCGGGCTTTTTACCGGAACAGCCAGGATCAGCTTCTGGCTGTCGGAATCATATCGGTAGGCATCTTCCCCTTTAAAACAGTTTACTACTTTCTGGGATACCAGAGTTTTTCCCTCATCCACGCCATAGGTATCCTTAATAATCCTGAAATCCCTGTCTACAATGAGAATTCTTCCTCCATAGATATTAGACAACAACTCCAGCTTGCTGTTTACTGTCTGCGAGCTGGAGTCATTCAGATAATTCTCTTTGATAAGCAGGTCGCACATGATGTCACAGATATTTTCCATGCTCTGCACACGGTTGGCAATGGCACGGTCTTCATAGTTGGCAATGACCATTTCCGTTACAATGACACTTGGTACGATTCCCAGTATGATCAGGATGATCAGAATACGAAAGCGGAGACTTTTAAAAAACTTGCCGCTTTTTTTGATCTTCACAGCTTATGCCTGGAAATAGTAGCCCACACCCCATTTGGTGTGTACATATTTCGGCTCACTGGGATTGGCCTCAATTTTTTCTCTTAAACGACGGATATGTACGTCTACTGTACGGACATCTCCCGGATACTCATATCCCCATACGATATTCAGAAGATTTTCTCTGCTGTATACCTTGTTCGGGTTGAATACCAGAAGTTCCAGCACATCAAATTCCTTGGCTGTAAGGTTAATCTCTTTTCCGGAAATAAATACACGGCGTCCTTCGCAGTCCAGCTTCAGTTCTCCGACTTCCACGGTCTTGGCTTTCTCCTGTTTGTTCTGGTTGCTGCCTGCACGGCGGATGATCGCCTTGATACGGGCCTTGACTTCCAGAATATTAAACGGTTTGGTCACATAATCGTCTGCTCCGTATTCCAGGCCCAGAATCTTATCCATATCCTCACCTTTTGCTGTAAGCATGATAATCGGGACATTGGAAAATTCACGGATCTGCTGGCATACCTCAAGACCATCCATCTTTGGAAGCATCAGGTCCAGAAGAATTATATCGTACTCTCCTGCCTTGGCTTTTTCCAGAGCTTCCTCTCCGTCATAGGCACAGTCCACTTCCATTCCATCCTGCTCCAGACTGAAACGAAGTCCCTTGACAATCAGTTTCTCATCATCTACTACCAATACTTTCCTGCTCATTTAACGCTCCTTACTTTATTGCTATTTTATCCTTTATCTTCTCATAGGTTCCTTCCTTGATACCAGGCACGCTCATAATGTCTTCTGTGGAAGTAAAAGGGCCGTTTTCTTCCCTGTAAGCGATGATCGCCAGGGCTTTGGACTCCCCTACACCTGTGAGAGTGGTAAGCTGGGATACATCAGCGGTGTTCAGATTGATTTTCTGGTCTGTACTGGTATTTTCTCCGGCAGATTCCTCTCCGTTGTTATTTCCGGGGACGGTTTCTGATGTGGCTTCCTGTCCATTCTCAGTAACCTGGATCATCTGGCTGTCCACTTCTGCCTGGGTGGGCACATAGATCTGCTGTCCGTCGGAAAGTCCCTTCGCACGGTTGAGATAACTTGCCGCAGCTTCCGGAAGATATCCGCCGGCTTTCTCAATAGCTTGGAAAACACGGCTGCCGGATGGAAGTTCATAGACTCCGGGGCTGGTTACCGCTCCGCAGATGTCTACGTAGATTGTTTCTGGAATCTCTGAAGTCTCCGGCTGCTGTTTCGCAGCTGCCGTTTCCTGTCCTGTATCCACTTGCATCTGTGCAGACTTCTTCTCAGATACTCCATTTTCCGTGTCCGTAGGATCTTCTTGTTCCGCATCCCTCCCGGATGTCTCCACACTTTCTTCCTGCACCAGTTCTTTTTCCAGAAACTCTGCTCCATCATCCTTACAGCCTGTCAGTCCTGCAAAGATCAGGAATATAAATATGGAAAAAATAAGCTGAACACTTCTGATATGTGATTTTATTTTCATGGGTCAGGGGTTCACTCCTTTTTGCCGATGTGATGGCAGGTGCCCCGTTACTCATACAAAACCATACCTTATTTTAACGAAGTATTACAAATATTACAATACTTTTATTTCTATTTCCATTTGAAAATGACCACACCTGCAATGCAGATCAGCATTCCAAACAGCTTTCTCCACTGAAAATCCGCTCTTTCCACTCCAAAAAGTCCCATCAGTTCTATGAGATAAGCCACTGCAAGCTGGGAGATCACAATGAGCATAACTGACCGCGCTGGCCCCAAACTGCCCATACTCTGGATCACGGTAATGGTAATGAACGCACCGATCACGCCTCCAAGCAGCGTATATTTATTCTCCACCTGCCACAGTGCACCGATACTTTCCCTACCTGTAAAAAGCCATGCAGCCACACAGACCAGAAATGCGGAAAACTGCACCCATCCGGTGGAAACCCACAGACTTGTCTGTTTTGTTACATTTGTGTTAAATACTCCCTGAATGCTCATCAGTGCGCCCGAAATCAGCGCCGACAGAAATCCCCACATAAAAATCCCTCCATATAAGATCCGTTCACCAGTTTTACCGCCATAAAAAGGCGCTGCATATTTCTGCAACGCCTTTCCGGTTTCTTATAGTTTATGTGGTTTTTCTGAAATTATACAAATTTTTGAGATAGATTCTTCCGGAGAATGCAATATGCGGCATCTCATAAAAAGTGGCACTTTCCGGGCAGATTGGGCGGTAGAGGGGATCTGCCACGATGATTCTGGCAGTTTTCAGTTTTTCTTCCATGGCTTCTTCACCGCGGATGACTTCATCTTCCTGGCGGAGGAGTCCCTCTGTGATCTCCAGAGAGCAGAGAAGCTGAACTTTTTTTCTATATTTCTGCTCTATGACAGCTGCCAGAGAGCCCATGGTAACCGGTTCACCGATGAGGGTGATGTCCGGAGTGGGGATAAATCCTGACAATGGGCTGTCTTTTTTTCTCAGATAGATCACCTGATCCGGAGTTACTTTCCACAACTCTTCCTGTTCACCGGAAATCTGCGCTCCACTTTTTTCCGCGGAGTTTTCTTTTTTATCCTCAAACGCTTCGCAAGGGCTCTCCGCTGCCTTCTCAAGTGCGTCCGAAATCTCTCCCTCATAGCCTTCCACCGGAGTTCCCACAAGAAATGGTGTCCCGAATTTCTCTCTCAGAACATTGGCAGCCGGGATTCCCACGGAAGATACCACAAGGTTTACCTCCGCCTCACCGGCATGGGACAGATCTTCCAGCGTATCGCCCATAGCCCAGGTGGAAAGGATCTCCCACCCATATTTTTCCAGACGTCTTTTCATGGCATCTACCATCGGCTGGGGGCCAAAATCCAGGGGTGTTACTCCAAGAAGATTTAATTTCCGTTTTCTCTTCTCTGCAGCGCCGGTAAAATGTCTGGCAATCTCAGAGAGTGCCAGCCCTGCTCCATACACATAATCATGCATACCACTGGTTGAAACCGAAAACGCCGGAATCCCTGTCTCGGCCGTAAGTGCACGGGCAAGTCCAGGAAAATCTGTTCCGTTCATAAAGGGAATCGGGGAACTTGCAAGAGCAATAAATTTCGGTTTCAGTTCCTCCGCCACATCTTCGATATCCCGGAGAAATTTCTCATCATTTCCCATGATCGCATCGATATCCGTAAGGCCTGAGATAAAAATCAGGCTGTCCTGGTCATACCAACGGATCTCATCGTGGGTATTATAGGTAGAATTACAGCCAGAAGGATCATGCATCACCGTCATTCCTCCAAGCTCATACAAAGCGGAACAGACACCGGACACGTCTGCCGTATAAATCGGTATAATTCGATATGCCTGTCTCATATGCAGCTTTCGCACCCCCATCCTTTTCGAACGATCAGATCTTCCGGATCTTTTTCTTCATGAAATGCTTCCACCATCAGCTGCGCGGTATGTCTGATTCCGTCGAATCCCCAGAGCCCGCCGCCCTGTACCATATTGACAAAATTTCGGCTTCCGGTAAACCAGGCTGCTTTCTGGCCGATAGCAAGGATTTTTTCGGACTGCTGCCGTGTCCGCACCCTCATCTCCGGACGGATGGTAGAGATCAGTTTCAGCTCCGGATAATTTTCCTTCAGCCAGAAAAATACCTCTTTTTCTTCCGGGCTGATACTGTCCAGAAAAACGGACTGTACCTGAAATTTATGAGTAAGAAGAAGCTTTGTAAGTCCCAGGGGCCTTGGATGAAAAAGATAATCCACTGCTATGGGAGTGTCACCGATGATCTGGTGTGCATAGGAAAGAGCCTCCTCACATTCCCGGATCTCTTTTTCGATATCCAGGCCCTTGATTTCCCCTGTTTTCCTGTTGTTTTGCTGTTCCAACATTCCCAGCAGCTTCTCTTCCTGTTCCTGTATCTCCTCATAATCAAAACTTCCCGGCAGATACAAAAACGGTCTTCCAAGTCTTTCGGCCTGTTTTTCTGCCCCGAATTTTCCGGCAGGGTAACAGTTCAGAATCAGACTTCCCTCTCCCAGGTTCTGATAATCCTCCCAGGTTTCACAGGTCGGTATCTCTCGGAGCAGGATTTCGTTTTTCTTCAGGATCCGGCAGATATCCGAACCTTCATCCAGCGCAAAATCACTGCCCAGAACCGTCACGCATTTTGGATCTGCCTTTCTCTCCTGCACGGCATCATACATGGCCAGGCGAAGCTTCTGATCCGGTGTGGGGCCTGTTTTCTGCATGATGGGATCCATGAAGCACCGCATAAAAAAGATCTCCGGAAATCTTTTTTCCAATTCTCCGTAGATCCGGTCCAGATCGCTTCCCAGAAAATGGTGAAGACATACCGTAAAAAGCAGCACTGCTTTTGGTTTCTTATCCAGGCGGTTCAGAACGTCCGTTACCCCTTCGATGGTCACATCCTCCAGGTTTCCTCCAAGAAGATCTTTTTCCTCCACGATCACAAAGGAAAAACGGTCTGCCGCATTCATTTCCGCCGCAGTCAGAACAACACCACGCATGCAATTGTCCGCACAGACATATATCTGATGTGCTTCCGGGACCAGCATTCCCGTATGTACGATATTCCAGTTTCCGTGGGCCGGGGAATTAAATTCCAGCCCCGGCTGAAAGGGCACCGGAAAAGAAGCTTCTTTTATAAATACTTCTGTTTTTCCCGGAAACTCCCGATCGCCAACTCTTTTTAACATGTGCCATCCTCCCTGCATGCATTCAGGATCTGTTCTGCCAGCGTCCGGTATTCTCCTGCCATCTCGCTTTCCGGATAAGTTTCCAGAAGCGTTTTTCCCTGCTCCTCTGCCGCAAGAACCAGGTCACTTCTGGAAAGAGTTCCTACTACCTGGGTGTGAAAATCCTCTGCCAGCTCCCGGACTTTTTCTTCTTCTCTTGGCACATTCCGCCGGTTCAGGATCAGACCTCCCAGAGATGCGTAGCCTCTGCTTCTGAAGTTTTCCACCGCCATGGCAATGTTCGCTCCTGCATGGATGGCCATGTTTTCCCCGGAAGTGATGATAAATACTTTATCTGCATACCCTTTTCGCATGGGCATGGAAAAACCGCCGCAGACAACATCTCCCAGTACATCGTAGAGAACAATGTCCGGTTTATAGGTCTCATAGGCTCCGGTTTCTTTCAGTTTTTCCAGTGCAGTGATGATACCTCTTCCCGCACATCCAAGTCCAGGTGTAGGGCCGCCGGCTTCTACACAGACTACACCGCCGTATCCGATCTGCACCATATCTGCAAGTTTCAGGTCCTGGCGCTTTTCGTTGTAAAGATCCAGCACTGTGGGGACTTTTTTTCCATGCCGGAGAAGAATGGTGGAATCCGCCTTGGGGTCACAGCCGATCTGCATCACTTTCATTCCTTTTTCCGCAAGGGCAGCTGCCACATTGGAAACTGTGGTGGATTTTCCGATGCCGCCCTTTCCGTATACCGCAACTCTTATCATTTTCTGTCCTCCACTTTTGTGATCACATTGGAATATGCCGTTTTTGCGGAAACTCCCTTGAGGCGGCCTATCTTTCCGGATAAGGAGCTGATCACATCCTGTGGCGCATCAATGGCAATACTGATAATGTTAATTCCTTTTTCCCGGTAGGGGATTCCCATTCTCCCGATAATATATTTTCCCGCTTCGTGAAGAAAACGGTTGATGTCATCGATCACGTCATTGTTTTCCACAATGATCGAGATCAGTGCCACTCTTGTATCCATAACGTCAGACTCTCCTTTCCGGTATGATTCATTGCTGTCAGCAGATTCTCGGCAAAAGTTCCCCGCCTGGCTGCGGAAGTAATGCCTGAGTTCCAATTTCCGTAGTCATGACAACTTTTCCTGGCTGGTCTTCGGTCACTTCGCCGATAATGGCAGCGTCTTTGGAGTACGGACATTTACGCAGTGCTTCCACGATCTTTTCCGCCTCTTCCTTCGGTGCCATGATGACCATACGGCCCTCACATGCCAGATAAAGCGGCTCCAGTCCAAGCATGCCGCAGACACCTTTTACTTCCGGCGCTACCGGAACAGATGGTGCATCCAGACGGATTCCCACGTTACTCTGGCCTGCAATCTCATAGAGAACCGTTCCAACGCCGCCTCTTGTTGCATCACGGATCACATGAATGTTATGAGTTGCATCCATCACTTCTTTTACAGTTCCCCACAGTGGCGCACAGTCGCTTGTCACATCTGCGTCAATGCCAAAATCCTCTCTTGCCAGAAGAATGGTGCATCCATGTCTTCCCACATCACCGGTCACAATGATGGCATCTCCCGGTTTTGCCAGCTCGCCGCCTACCTTCACGCCATCCTGAATCTCGCCCATTCCGGTTGTTGTGATGAACACGCCGTCAACCTGGCCTTTTCCTGCTACCTTGGTATCGCCGGAAACAATACGCACACCGACTTCTTTCGCTGTTTTTTCCATGGCTGCGGCGATTTCTTCCAGCTTCTCCATGGGAAAACCTTCTTCGATCACAAAAGCGCAGGTGAGATACATCGGTTTCGCTCCCATACAGGCAAGGTCATTGACCGTTCCACAGATAGAAAGCTTACCGATATTTCCTCCCGGGAAAAACGCCGGGGAAACGATAAATCCATCGGTGGATACCGCCATTTTTCCTGTCGGCGGAACCAGCACTGCCGCATCATCAGCTGTGAGATCCGGGTTTGCAAAATGTGCTTTAAATACTTCATCAATCAGTTCTGAGGTCTGGCGGCCTCCGGCACCGTGTGCCATGGTTACTGTTTTATTATCCATAATATTCATCTTCTTTCTGTTAATTACAGTCCATTAAACCGGACAGTTAATTTCCATACATAAAATATGCGGAACAGGCTCCTTCATTGGATACCATACAGGCTCCTACCGGATGCTGCGGGGTACAGACTTTTCCAAATACCCTGCAGTCCGACGGTTTGCATTTTCCCTGAAGCACATCGCCACAGCGACAGGCCGGATTTGGTTTGCCTTTGATCGGCGGCACCGCATATTTTTTTCTGGCATCAAAAGCTTCCCATTCTTTCCGGAGCACCAGGCCGGATCCCGGGATCACACCCAGTCCACGCCATTCGGAATCGCAGGGTTCCATCAGTTCCTCGATCAGTGTCTGTGCCTCCGGGCTTCCTTCGCTTTTTACCACGCGCGGATAACAGTTTACAAAGAACGGCTTTCCCTCCTGGAAACGTACCAGTGCAACTGCCAGTGCGGTAAGCAGCTCCTTCGCTGTAAATCCTGCCACCACACCACTGACACCTTCCTCTGCCAGATGTTCACAGAGCGCCGTTCCTGTGATGGCATTGACATGGCCAGGGTAAAGGAACACATCCGCGCTGCCTTTTAATGCCTGATAAGCCTGCGGCATGGTCTTGTTCGCCACGAGAAGGGAATAGTTTAAAAGGCCGTCCTCTCTGGCTTTTTTTACAGAAAGGCATCCTGCAGGTGTGGTGGTCTCAAAACCAACGGAAAGGAATACCACCTGTTCCTCCGGATGTTCTTTCGCATATTTTTCCGCATCTGCCGGTGAATAGACGATACGTATCCTGGCTCCTTCTGCCCTGGCATCTGCAAGGCTTTTCTTTGTCCCCGGTACACGGACAAGGTCACCGAAGGTACAGATAGTCGCCTGTTTTTCCAGAGCCAGATAAACCGCCTCGTCAATAAAGCCTACCGGTGTTACACAGACCGGGCAGCCCGGGCCTGAAATCAGCTCCACCTGCGGTGGCAGAAGCTTGCGGATCCCCAGACGGAAAATCTCGTGAGTATGGGTTCCGCAGACTTCCATGATCCGCACCGGCGGCCCCTGATATCCTTCTATGATCTCTCTTGCTGTTTTTTTCTTCTCTTCCATCACAGCAGTTCCTCCATCAGCTGGTCTGTCTCTTCCTCGTCATCGTCAGTGATCTTTGCAATGGCAACACCAGCATGTACCATCACATAATCTCCCGGCTCCAGATCTCCCAGAAGCTGGGCGGAAACTTCTCTCTTTGCGCCGCCTGCGTCTACCACTGCGGTTCCGTCACTGATCTTTACTACTTTTGCTGATAATCCTACACACATACTCTATTTCCTCCTGTTCACATAAGCCATTCCATAGGCCGCCTGTCCAAGTGCGATTCCTCCGTCATTTGGCGGGATCAGGCTGTGTTTCAGAACTTCAAAACCTCTTTCTGCAAGTCCGTCATCTACCAGTTCCAGAAGCAGCCGGTTCTGGAATACGCCACCGCTTAATGCCACTTTTTTAATTCCGGTCTCCTGCTCTGCTGCCTCACAGGCTGCAAGGATCTGTTCTGCCAGTGCCCGATGGAATTCATAAGCCAGCTTCCCGGAATCTTCCCCTGCCAGTTTTTCCTGAACCAGATGTGCAACGATGTCACCTGTATTTAAAACAAATTTCCGTTCCTCTGTGGATGATGCTGAGGTGCCTGGATTTTCCGGAATATCTTTTTTTTCTGTCATCCACATTTTCAGGCTTTTCACTCTTATATCCACATTTTTCTTCTGTATCTCCTGCGCTCTCCACGCTTCCGCCGCAAACTCCAGCGCTGTGGAAGCTTCCCCCTCAAACGTGGACGCTCTCCGGATCCCCAAGATCGCGCTGACTCCGTCAAAGAGCCTTCCTGCACTGGTGGAAGTCACTGCATTGAGCTTTCTCTGTGCCATCGTCACCAGTACTTTTGCTTCCTGCTCTGTGCAAAGTCCCAGTTTTTGGACAGTATCAAGAGTTTTCTCCATATTTCCTGTATTCTGCCAGATCAGGGAAACTGCGATCCGCCAGCCTTCTTTTGCGGAAACATCTCCTCCCACCTGCACAAAAGGTTCGATACTTCCAATCCTTGTAAATCCCTGATGATCTGCCATCAGGATCTCACCGCCCCAGATCGTCCCGTCTGTTCCATATCCTGTTCCGTCAAAGGAAACACCGATCACTTTTTCCTCGCAGTCGTTTTCTGCCATGCAGGATAAAATGTGGGCGTAATGATGCTGCACTTTCAAAACGGGAAGTCCCAGTTCCTCTGCAACCACTGTGGAATTATATTTGGGATGAAGGTCACAGACCACCACTTCCGGCTGCACTTCCAGAAGTGTTTCCAGCCGCCCTATAGTTTCTTTGAGGGCTTTTACCGTTCGAAGATCCTCCAGATCACCTACATAAGGGGACGGATAAAAACGGTTATCCACACCAATGCAGAATGTATTCTTAAGCTCTCCACCTGCCGCGATCACCTGTCCCTTCCAGGGTGTGGAAACCATAAAGGGCAGAGGTGCATATCCACGGGAACGCCGGATCATATATGGCTCTCCCTTATAAAAATCCATCACCGAATCATCGGCCCGGATCCGGATCTTCCTGTCATGGGAAAGGATGCAGTCACATAAATAAGAAAGTTCTTCCACAGCCTCATGATCGTCTCTGCAGATCGGCGCCCCGGATGTGTTTCCGCTGGTCATCACCAGAAGCTTCGGCATCTCAATTCCATCGTCATAATGAAAAAGAAGGAGCTGCACCGGTGCGTAGGGAAGCATCACACCGACTTTTGGATTACCGGGAGCGATGCTCTCACAGAGTTTTCCCTCAGTTTCCTGCTTATTTGGCTGATTTATCAGCTTATCCAGCAAAAGGATCGGCTTCTGATGCCCGGTAAGGATCTTCTCCTGCTCCTCACTGACCTGACAGACTTCTTTCACAGTTTCCAGATCCTGTGCCATCACCGCAAAAGGTTTCACCGGACGCCGTTTCAGTTTCCGGAGCCGCTGTACAGCCCCCTCACTGGTGGCATCACAGCAGAGGTGAAAACCACCGATTCCCTTGATGGCCACGATCCCGCCGGAAGCAATGGTCTTCCTCGTATAAGTGATGGCCTCCCGGCCCCGTTCTTCTCTTCCGATGAGATAAACCTCCGGCCCGCAGTCATTGCAGCACACCGGCTGAGCATCATAGCGCCTGGTGTCCGAATTATGGTACTCATCCGCGCAGGACGGACACATGGGAAATTCTTTCATGCTGGTCCGTTCCCGGTCGTAAGGAAGGGAATCCAGGATGGTAAGCCTTGGGCCACAGCAGGTACAGTTGATAAAGGGATGCAGATACCGCCTGTTTTTCGGATCAAACATCTCCTCCTTACATTCGTCGCAGATGGCAATATCCGGAGAAACAAAGATCTCGCCCTTTGTCTTCTCGCTTTCAATGATATCAAACTGCGTAAATTCCTCCGGCTCCTCCACCGGTTCCACCAGAAGCTTCAGGATGGCCGCACGCTTCGGCGGCCTGTTCTCAATATCTCCGATAAAACCGTCCACATCCTGCTGCCTGCCCTGGGCAAAAATCTCCACATAGGGTCCTTTATTGGACACACTGCCACGGATTCCCCTTGCCATGGCATGACGGCTGACCGTAGGGCGGAACCCCACCCCCTGTACGATTCCGTAAACACGGATCATTTTTGTAATTTCGCACTCCATATGTTCTCCATTCCCTGTAACCAGCTCCCCCTGATCCGGTTACAGTATGTATGTAACTTTATGCCCTGCTCTTAAGTCTACCTGCACTTTCCGGATACCGCAAAATGCACCGCATCCACAAACACGCCTGAAAAATCTTTCGTCATCCGCCTCATACAGGGATCTGCAAAGATCACATCATATCTGCCTTTTTCCACCAGCTCCATGTAATCTTCCTCATCTTTTAATGACACATCCCCCTCTTCCAGGAGATCTTTTTCCATGGAAAACCAGCTTGCCACTGTGATCTTTCCGTCACCGCCACGTTTCCGAAGTTCCGCTCTTATGGAACCTGCCATCACCTGCTGCTGCACAATGAGGATTTTTTTCCCCGCATACTCCATATCCGGCACCAGTTCCTCCACCAGCGGATATCCCACCTCATAAGGCGTTCCGAAAGTTTTCTCAAGATATCTGGCACATTCCAGTGCCGCCGGAGAAACCACGATATTTTTTTCCACAGAGGAGGCTTTTTTTACTTCATCAAGCCCATCTCCCATTCCGTAGCAGACTGCCTGGTGCCCCTGAGACTTAAATTTTTCCCGGAGCTTATCTGCCGCCTTCAGGTCACTGACATCCTGTGGCGTCATTCCAAGGATGCCCACCCTGCCCGTCTCCACCGGCAGTTTTTCCCGGGCAAAAACTTTAAAAAGTTCCAGATAAGCCTTCCGTTCTCCCCCGTCATAAAGCTCCATTCCATCGGTATTTACCGCAAGTACCGGAAGGTCTGTTTTTTTCTCGCACATCCGCTTCAGTGCCTGATAATCCGTTCCGATCACGGCGGGCACCGGCGTTCCGATCACTGCCGCAAAACCTGCCTCCACCTTTTCTGCTGCATCCACAAGTTTGGCAACCAGGCGGTCATCCCGTCCCAGGATGGCATCCATGTCCCGAAGTCCCGCACTGAACACGGCGCTTTTGCGCTCAAACCATCTTGGCTCATCAAAACCGCAGACATTTCCCGTGCATCCGCCGGCATCACAGATCACGATGATCCCGCCAAGCTCATACAAAACCGATACAGCGCCTGACTGATCCGGGGCAAAGGGTGTCAGATATTTCCGAAGTCCTCTCATGCTCTTTCCCCCTTTCGCTCATCCTGCTCCACAGTCTCAAGGAGCGCCTCAAACAATCTCCGGACCCCGGCATATCCATAAGGCTGACGGTCCTGATTCCAGACTACGTTGGGCTGATCCGGATGATAATATCCAGCATCCTTACCGATGGTAAAATTCACACCACTCTCTGCCGGATCATAATACAGCATGGTAGGTTCCATATTGGAAAAAATCTTTGTCTCCGGGCTCAGCGCGGCCAGATGCCGTATGTATACAAAATTCTCAGAAGAGATGGTTCCATAGATCTCCGGCACCTGAAATCCATACCGCACCAGTGCAAGTGCCAGCTCAAATGGATCTCCGTTCATGCACTCCCCTACTGCAAAAGAGGCATCCGGACAGACTTCCCGGAAATGTTCCACAGCTGCCTCCGCCTCTTTCTTACAGGATTCCTGGTCAAAAGAAACGCCAAGAACCTGTCCAAGGGCACGGTACTGATTTTCGATCTTATCCATCTGATAAAGCCTTCGAAGCTCAATAAACGGGATCTTCAGCCGATTATGAAAATCCTCTGCCGCAAACCTTGCTTCCGGATGGAGCACCAGATTAAAATTGGCCTGTGACATGGTCTGATATTCTTCGTAATCCTTACATCTGGAAATCTCATGAATGGTTTTTACGCCTGCCTGATGCAGCAGCTCATAGATCTCACAGTCATCCACCAGCGGTGAAAAAAATCCCAGAAGATTGACCACATTTCCTTTTTTCTTCTGAGGCTTAAGAAGAGAATATAAGGACTGGCGCACATGGACCATGGGCGGCTTCCTGCCCTCACGTGTCAGCGCATACATGTAACAGGGACGCACCGGAATGTCCACTTTTTCCTCTGCTTTCCGACAGACACGTTTCATATCCGTTCCCAGAAGCGCATCCACACAGGTGATGCAGATCATCACCACCGACGGCTTCTTCTCACAGCAGTCGCAGATCTCTTTTACCGCTTTGGGGATCTTTTTCAGATGACGGCCTGTGACAATATCTGTCTCGTCCATCATCAGGTAAAAAAAACGGTCATTATACTCCGGCATGGAACTGATAAGAGAAGTATTTCTTCCACAGCATCCGGGCGCCACGATCAGCATAATGGAATCCGGCACTGCAAGCCCCGCACGTTTTACCCCGAAGCCTTCCGCTCCCGGAGAATTAAATGCCAGCGTTGCCGGAGAACTGTAGATCAGATGTTTCCCGGAGATCATCTGCGGCGGGATCGCTTCCGGTCCAAGCCGTTCCAGTTCTTCTGCAGTTGCAAAATACGCTTCCTTTTTCATACGCCCTCCATCTCCGTTCCTTCACTCTCCAGCAGCTTCCTGGCCAGAGCAAAAAATTTCTCACTGATCTCAGAATTCTCATCACCCTCGATCACCGTTTTCCCCTGATCTTCCCAGCGGATAATCTCATCGCTTCTCGGGATCTCACCAACAATAGGGATATTGCTTTTTTCCGCAAAAGCCTGCACCTTCTCGGTCTCATTCTCCACATTCCTGTGGTTCAGCACGATTCCAAAGATCCTCGCATAGCTGCGGTCCTCAAAATTCCGAACAGCACTGGAAATATTGTTGGCTGCATAGAGTGCCATCTTCTCCCCGGATGTGACAATGAGGACTTTTTCCGCATAGCCCTCCCGGATCGGCGCCGCAAAACCACCGCACACCACATCACCAAGCACATCGTAAAGTACCACATCCGGCTTCCAGGTTTCAAAAAGTTTCAGATCCTCCAGAAGCTGAAATGTGGCGATAATCCCTCGTCCCGCACATCCAAGTCCCGGCGTCGGGCCTCCTGTCTCAATACAGAGAACACCGCCAAAACCCTCCTTCGATATATCTTCCAGTTTCTCCGGTTCCTCATCTTCTTCCCTCATATAATTCATCACCGGCCGGAGGGGTTCTCCACCAAGAAGATTGATGGTGGAATCCGCTTTTGGATCGCACCCGATCTGGATCACTCTTTTTCCCATAGCCGCAAAAACCGCCGCCAGGTTGGAAGTCACTGTGGACTTTCCGATACCGCCCTTTCCGTATACTGCTACCTTCAGCATAAAATCCTCCCTTACTGAATGCACCTGCTCCTGCAGGCATTTACATAAAAAAAGCTCCTTCACCACACAAGGTGAAAGAGTCCCGTATTCCGCTCATAAAGCAGTTAAAGCCACGCTAAATGAACAACAATTCCCGCTCGGATCATACCTTGCCGTCAAAGTCTGTTACCTCTCTATTTGGCTTTCATAACACATCATTCGGATAGAAAAAAATTTATAATAACATTCATTCCGTCTGAATTTTTCTGTTTTTATTATACAATGGCAGTCATTAGTGAGTCAATTGTAACTCTGGCTTCTTACACAAAAAAAGACTTCTTATCGAAATATTTTTAAGCATTTCGACGAGAAGTCTTTTCTCTGCTCTGCCGGATGGGAAGCTCCGGCAAACGTATTATTCTGATGGATCCTTACTGAATAGAAACTACGTGATATCCACGATCTTCAACAACTTTTTTCAGTTCTTCGTTGGAAATCTCTCTGTCATAGGAAACCACTGCCTCACCTTTTTTCAGGCTGACTTTGGCTGCCGCTCCGTCAATACGGTTGATGGCTCTAGTGACGCTGGCTACACAGTTCTCACAGTGCATTCCTGTGATCTTCATAGTTTTCTCACCAAGCTTCGTTCCGTCCAGTTTCTTCTTCGGGATTTCCGGTTTGCTGCCGCCTCCACAGCAGGCACCCTCACCTTTCAGATGTTTATATGCGCCTTTTCCGGCAAACAACATAATGATGATAACAACGATGACAACGATTGCATTTGCCATAATGATCTACCTCCTGGTTACTTCTGCATTCCGCTGCAGCCTGAGCATCCGGAGCAATGACCGGAGCATCCGCCGCCACAGCCGTTGGTACGTGTATTACCGGCACAGCCAACACAGCTGAGCCCCTGTTTCTTTCTTGAATAAAGATAACTGATCACAAATATACCATATGCGATCACAAGCGCCAGTACAATAATATCCGCTACTATACTCATATCTGTCACCCTTTCTTTCGCTGCACAGCAGTTAAGACGCTGTCAGCTTCCGATGAATAATTTTGTAAAAAATTCCTATGTTTCTTCAGGCTTATTATAACACAGAAGACCAGGTATTTACATACCCGGCCTCCTTATGTTTCTTATCATTTCCGCTGTTTTCACAGCATCATTTCAAAGTTATCATATGTACCGGATCTTAACTGTATGACCGGTTTACGATTACTCTGCTGCCTGAACAGATCTCTTTGTAACATCGTTCTGGTTCTTGTACGGATCTGGTCTGAACAGAAGGAAGAGAATGATTGCCACAAGGATCAGAGCAACGATCGTTCCAATTCCGAAGGATCCGGCACCTGTAACAACAAGACCAATCTGGTATACACAAAGTGTTACAACATAAGCAAAGATGTTCTGGAAGAGAATTGCAAACCAGAACCATTTTCTGGACTGCATCTCATGTGCCATTGTAGAAATAGCTGCAAGACACGGAGAGTCAAGAAGGTTGAACAGCAGGAAAGAAAATGCTGCTACTGCTGACGGGAACCATGCTTTGATCGCTGCACCAACGATCATGGTATCTTCTGCATCATCACCAGCTACGTTTGCAAGAACACCCATTGTACTAACGATGGACTCTTTTGCGGAGAATCCGGAGATGGATGCTGCAACCGGCTGCCATTTACCGAATCCAAGAGGAGCAAAGATCGGAGCAAGGATACCACCAAGGATAGCCATGATACTGTCGTTGCTGTCCTCAACAAATCCGATTCCGCTTCCTGTGCTGCCAATGCTGGAAAGAACCCACATGATAACAGTTGCAAGGAAAAGAATTGTTCCGGCTTTGATGATGAAGCCTTTCAGTCTCTCCCAAACGTGAAGCAGAACTGTCTTTGCAGACGGAATATGGTACTGTGGAAGCTCCATTACAAACGGAGCAGGTTTACCGGAGAACGGTTTTGTTTTCTTCAGGATGATGGCAGATACAAGAACTGCTACAACACCGATGAAGTACATCAGTGGTGTGATGAAACCAGCTGCTACATAGTCACCAGTTACATATGCTGTCATGATACCACCCATAAGAGCGATAACAGGAAGCTTAGCACCACAAGGAATAAATGTTGCTGTCATGATTGTTAATCGACGGTCGTTATCAGCCTCGATTGTTTTGGAAGCCATGATTCCAGGGATTCCACAACCAGAGGAGATAAGGAGCGGGATAAAGCTCTTTCCGGAAAGTCCGAAATGACGGAATACACGGTCCATGA
>OCGZ01000321.1_pt1 | contig 39180 bp, 37 predicted proteins | sample 1538711 | NCBI WGS metagenome assembly OCGZ01 (sample SAMN04571720, study PRJEB22368) | human gut metagenome | biome: human gut; material: stool | host: Homo sapiens | place: Luxembourg | collected 2012-08-17
GGGAGTTATGCTTGTCAACCATAAAATTCAAATTTTTTTGATTATTTTGTTTGTTGGGATAAATGTGTTAATTTCCATTGGTATGGAGAGGCCACTGGCTACGCACGTCACACCATTCTGACCGGATCGTTATACCAATACCGTCTCACCCCCACACTACTTCCCTCAACCCAGGACAGGGCGCAATCGCGTCCGCATCCGTCCTTCACCGAATTGACTACCAGCCGTGGAGCTGGGGTACATTCGTTAAAACAAAAAAGACGCCACAAAAAAGCGACGTCCTTCCATAAACCACACTCAATTCCCCCCAGAAAGCTCCCTAAGCAGCTCTATATCACTCTGCTGCACCTTTATATTCGTTGTCAGCTTCTCCCCTTCAGGGCTTATATAAGTCACTTCCAGGATACTGCCCTCACGAAGCCCACGCCTTGACACTGCACTGCAAAATGCAGGAAACTTAGGATGGTTCTTTTTAAATGTATTCCATGCATTCATAACTTTCATCATGTTTCCGATATTCCCAATACCCATAACTGTTTCATACTCCTTTCTCACCATATACAGCCGCTATACCCAAAAGTACAGCGGCTGCATAATTAATATCCATCTAAAGAAGATTCTCACATAAGCTAACTTAATTACTGTTGAGATTTTTTCTTAAAATAATTCTTAACAATAGGTTTCACTTTATTCTGTACTTTCACAGGCAAATGATAATAAACTCTGCGCAGGAAAGTCTGCTTAACCTGAATCGGCTCATTTATCTTGACGTGAATATCTGCTGCCTCTGTAGTTTCTATTTTGGCAGGATAAGCCTGGTATGTCTTAACTGTCTTCTCAGAGAACATAGCGTTCTTTAGCCAATCCTGGAAAAATGCTTTTTCTTTTTCCATGATCTCCTCTACCTGAGTATAGTCCATTGGTTCAAGGAAGTGATCATTTTTGATAATATCAAGAGGATTAGTTACAAAACGATCCTCAACATGGAAAAGTTTTGTAAGAGAAGCAAATCTGGTCATACCCCTGTGTGCATTTCCAATTCCAGCAAATGGCTTATGGTAAATAATCGCAAAGCTCATTCCATGACAGGAATCTGTAAGAACATAACTGCTGTTTTTAAAATAGTAAACCCAATCCTGAAAAGTAACATTCTCAAGAATTGTATCCATTCCCAGCTTTTCTTTATTAGACTCATAATTCCATGGCGTGCCATCCAGAATATGAATAGTTCTAAGTCCCAGCTTTTCAGAAAGATGACGAATTACCTCTTTCTTTTCAGGTGTCGGATCCAGAATATAGGTAAGCATATATGGTTCTGTTTCATTACGTGTAGATTCTGCTGCAATATCATCATACACCTGTCTGTCTGTAGAAAATACCGGATCCAGAACACGGGTAGCATCCACCCCAAATACTCTCTTCATAATACCAACGGCAGATTCCTCTCGTACAGAAATTGCATCAAATCGCTTAAAGTACTCACTTGCAATAATACGTTCCCTATTTGAACGGAAATCACGATCATGTCCAAAAGATGCTGCAACTGCAACTTTCTTCTTTTCATCACGTACAAAATCCATAAGAAAACTTCTTCCAAAGTTTCTTGCAATACCATGATTCCATACCTGGTCAGAACCAATAACAAAGGAATCACAAATATGATTCAAGATACGCAATTCATTTAATTTATAGCGTTTGCTTACATGAAAATGAGTATTTGCAAAAACACGACTATGATTTTCTTCGGCAACTTCCCTGTCTCTCCCTACAAAACCTGGTTTATCGATCATAAGAACAGAAAGGCCCAGTCCCTGCAACTGTTTCATCAAACCATAATAAGTCGCAATACTTCCATAATTACAGCCAAACCATACTCCCAGAACACCAACATCATAACGGTTTTCCATACAGTATTTAACCGCTTTATGCATACTTGTATAGTTTAACATTTCAAAGAAACGGTCGCGCTGAGAATGTGCCTGCATATGCTCTTTGAAACGGTTTTTCCAGGTAACTGCTTCCAACGGTACTTTTTCAAAAACCTGCGTATTTGCACTGATTTCTTCTACAATCTTGCGTCCCTTTTCATTATTTACAAGAATCAGAGAAGTTCCTCTTCCATCACTTAATTCAGCTTTGTATTTAGCAATTCCCCAACAATCGCCAATCGTAATATCTCCCTGGCGAGGCATAGACGCAAATTTACAGTCTTCACAGCTTTTTCTGAGAAACAGGCTTCTGTAAGATCCTTTCACAAACGGATCCAGTTCTCCTGATCCCATATATGTCTGTCCATCCTTCAAGACAACCGCACAGGTAGTTCCATTATATCCATAATATTTAGTACGGAAATAAAATCTTTTTACATTTTCTCTTCCAAAAGTTTCATCCAGATATCTTTCAAAAACCTTAGGAGATGTGCCACCATGACACATAAGATCTACTGCAATCAGTCCCTCTCTTTTATTTCCCAGGTATGCTTTTAAACCGGCAACCTGACATGGAGTACCTGTAAAAAGGACTTTTGTACCTTTCTCAAGAAGTTCTTTAATACGCGGGAACATATCTCCAAGATCACTCTCCACATATTTAGATCTTCTCATTGGCTCAATTTCTTTTTCATTTGTGGCAATCGTATGGAAAATATGAAACTTCTCGTCCATAACAACACCGCAGACAACACCGCCCTGCGCAAGGATGTTTCTTGCGATTAAGGTAAAAGCACCGCCAGAAGTACTATCCATTCGCAGCTTGTCATCCGCCCAGACCGCATAGCTCTCCGGCTCCGGTGCATTGCTCATGTCTTTTGGACAGATGGATGGACAGATCTTTCTGCATTTTCCGCAGCCTGTACATTTCTCTTCGTCTACAACAGGATAGCGAAAGCCTTCGCTATCCCTTTCCATTGTGATTGCCCCAAACGGGCAGCTGTAAACACAGGCACTGCAGCCGTAACACTCTGTTTTCTTTAAATCCCCTATATGTTTTACACTCATTTATCTATCTCCAAATATTTTCTCCAGAAACTTTCTGAAGTGAACTCTTTTCTGTGGTTTCTGTATTCTTTTTCCAGACGAACGTGAATCTTATTGTAACGGCTGAAAAGTTTACGTTCTCTGCTGAACAGCTCGAAAAATCTCTTCTTGTCCATTTCTCTGTATGCACCCATCTTCAGGTGTGGGTTTACTGCAAGAAGTCTTCTTCTGAAGAAGTATCTGTGTGGTGAATAATACCAGTCATAGGCAACCGGAACTGTTTCTTTTTTCAGAAGCTTCTCCGGCCAGAAATGTCCGTTATAAGTAATTCTATACAGGAAGGTTTCCCATGGTTTACGCGGAAGATCCGGTGCATAAACGCTGAATACCTTTGTCGGTGCCTCCGGGAAATTGGAAAGCGGCTCCATCTGCTCATTCTTCTGGGATTTCTCTTTGAGAAGTTTTTCACCCTGATTCTTCATGAAGAATTTATAGCCCTTCATATAGTCTTCAACTGCATCAAGAAGAAGCTCTGCACCATCATAATTAAAACGCAGGAGATTTACGCGGATCAGCTTGCGGATACGTGTCATAATGTCTGCATTCTGGCATACTCCACTGGCAGCCTGAAGCATCAGAGTATTTCTGTGTACCTGATAAAATTCCATTGCTCCGTTAAACTTATTCGTAAATCCCATATGCCAGATACAGATACCGCTAAGAGTAATAAATTTCGCTTTATTACGGAGACTGTATTCAACATCATCACCACGAACAAATACCGGAAGCGGCAGATTATCTTTGCGCACAAATTCTGCCGGAATACAGCAATACCACCATCCCGCATATGCGTTCTTTGGTTCATGAATGATCTCCTCGCAACGAAGCACATCTTCAATCTTTCTGGTATCTACTCTGTCTTTCAGTGGACCGTAAGTTCCCTCATGATCCATAAATCCTACATCTTCATACAGGAAATTCATCTCTTCATAGAAAAGCATTGCGCCACTGATAAAATGATGCTCATATTCCGGACGAACGATCTTCAGAAGATTATAGGTACGGATAAGGCTCTCCGGAAGAATCATAACATCATCATCCATCAGAAGAACATGGGTCGGTTTTTCTTTATGATCCATAGCTTCCAGCATACCTCTTGTAAATCCGCCGGCACCACCTACATTAAGGTTCGGATGTACCATTACATGCTCTGTCTGGATCTCTTCTGCCGGAAGTGTCCGTCCATTATCTACCACATGGATCCACAGATTTTCTGCAATACTATCATTACCGGCAAGTACAGTATCTTTCAGAAGCTGAATGTTCGGAAGGATATAATCTTCTTTTTTGAATGTTGTTGTACAAAGATGAAGAGATACATGACGCATCTGATCTTCCTCAACCTCTGTAGCATACTCGCCTCCATAGATCACACATACACCGAGTGTATGGATCTCGAAGCCGGCAACCATCAGATCATTTTCCGGATATTCAAGACTGATCTCCTGCTCCTCAGCTGCGGAAACCTTTGCTCTGCGGAGAACTTTACGGATGTACTGTGTATCTTTCTTCTCATAGCCTGTAAGAAGGATCTCCATCTCACCTTTTACACGCAGTTTCAGAATCAGCTTCTCTGCGTATGTGTAGGTTTTCCATTTCAGAAGTGAAATAGAGTTAAAGTAAGTACAGAAATCAATTACCTGTCCCGCACCTAAAACGATGTTTTTCTTTTCTCTGTCATACACCGGGCGGCTGCTTTTGAAAAACATCTCCCAGTATGCTTCCAGCCTGTCATTGTCGCAGAACAGGATATTCTGCAGTTTGTAATTTTTACTCATTCTTATCAATCTCCAAATATTTATTCCAGAATTCTTCTGTTATCAGTTTCTTCCAGTTCCTTCTGTAGCTCTCCCTGGATTTTTCAAAATACCTGTCTGTTTTCCTCAATGCCAGTAATAAATATATGCTCAGACGTATTGTTTCCGGCAGGTTCTTATCTGCCTTCAGGCAAAATCCTGCGGAATCTTCATAAACGATATGTTTCTTTTTGGCTGCAGTGTATACACTGACATCCGGAGTTGTATAAAACACATTTTTTTCCGTGTGACCCGTTTTTTGCAGTTTAGGAACTCTTGCAGCTACTTTTGCGTGGATCTCTACTCCATCTGTTTTTTCCAGCCATTTTTCACCTTTCAGGAAATCCATCATAGCACAGATATTCAGATAAATATAAGAGTATCTGCCCCGCAGAAGATTTCCCGCAACCCATTTGATAAGGAATTTCTTCCACTGGAGACTATCCCAATCATCATAATGAATCGCATTTACGATAGCCATATTCCGGATATCGTAATATTCTCCCATCTGAGGTAGTTTCTTGATAACGGCTTCATGCCATACTCCAATGCCATTCAGTGTCATCAGTTTTCCCAGGCGGATGCCGTACTCGATATCATCCCTGTGGATAAACAAAGGCAGCGGAAGACCCTTTTCCCGGATAGCTGATACCGGTATGGCACAGTACCACCAACCGCCGTATTCCCAGTTCTGTACCTTTGTATTCTTCAGAAGCGAATCTTTCCTTCGAAGATCCAGATTCTGTCCGCAGCCCTGGATCTTTCCTCTGTTCCAGAAAGCTCCGCACTCAAATTGTTTCCACGGAATATCCCTTTCTATAAGAGCTCCTCCCAAAGGCGCATCCTGCCATTCTTTCTTTACAGCAGAAAGAAAATAACCTGTTTTTCTGAGAACATCCGGATTAAGGATAATATCATCATCCATCAGGATCACATGGGTAAATGCAGGATCTTTCAAAGCTTCTATCATACCTCTTGTAAATCCGCCGGCTCCGCCGCAATTCCTGTTCGGAACAAGATGTACCCATTCCGGGACCATATCCTCTGTGAGAGTATTCCCATTATCTATGAGAAAAATCTCCGGACGTTCTTTTATGTCCATTCTGGAAATCCTCTCAAGATTTCCTATGACTTCTTTTTCACGGCGGCAGGTGCAGATCACTACTGCCAAATTGACTTCCTGCAGTCTTTCCACTTCTGTCTGAACTGTTATATTTCTAAGATATCCACCTTGTTTCAGGCCTTTCACAGAAATCCAGAAAACTTTGGAGTGCTGCGGATCCGGTACTTCAAAAGTCACTGTCCGCTCTTCATCTCCCGCCAGACATTCTTCCTCACCGTTCACAACAGTTCTCTTTCCATCTGTATGGCACAGACTTATACTGCAGCTTCCGCTCACCGTAACCTTTACATGCAGCCCGTTTAATTCTGCGTACTGAGCCCACTGCTTCGGGTAAAATCCATTAAAATATGTAAAAAGCTCTACATTTCCATTTTCCGGTATATATAAGGATTTCTCCTCACCGCCGATCAGCCTGACGCCTTCAGTCCCCTGATAATAAAGTCCGTAATTTTCCTCTTCACTGTCCGGAAGCATCAGCGTCTGTATTGTTTTATACTTCATTCAATTTCTCCCTAAGCCTCATGATAAAATGCCCCGGATAGTATAACAGATATCCGCTCTTTCGGATAGCCCATACGAATTTATTTTCGACAGCATTATAGATTTCCGGATATCTGCCCCGAATCGTGCCGTCCATTCTGCGCAATCTGCGGCATACTCTGGCTGAACAAGGGAAACTCAAATATATTTTAAAATGGCTGCTAAGTACATTGGCGATTCCTTTTTCCAGATAGATAAGATACTCTCTGTCAGTATCCCTTGCTTTGAGATTCCGGTAATATCTCAACAGACTTTTCAGGACACGTTCATGATTACGGTGATTCTGGCGCATTTTTTCCAGTGTCATGCTCTGCCCCTGACGTCCCAGCCTGTACATGTATACAAATTCATCCAGAAATGTGATTGTCTTTACTTCCGGAATCGGATACATTACAAATTCCACGTCTACATAATAGCAGTTTTCATCAATCCTCATTCCCGTCCTGCGAACCAGATCTGTCTTTACTGTCATAGAATGCATCTTGACAAATGTTTTTTCCGCTATTTCCCTGAAATCATATTTTCTGCCATATTCTACTCCCGGGAACGGATGTCTGTTCTGGACGCTTTTCTTTCCGCTTGGTTCATAGACCCAGAAAAAATTACTCCAGACAATATCTGTATCATATTTCTCCAGTCCCTCTACCAGCCGGATGAAGCCTTTTCTGTTTACCCAGTCATCACTGTCAAGAACTTTTACATATTCGCCTGCTGCGTTATCCATTCCTGTATTAATGGCCGATCCGTGACCACCATTAGGTTTACTGATCACCCGGACAGATTCCGGATGTGCCTTGGAAAACTCCAGTGCGATTTCCTCTGACCGGTCTGTTGATCCGTCCAGTACGACCAGAATCTCTATTTTATCCAGAATTTCTCTGATCATCAGTGATTCCAGACACTGGCGGATATATTTTTCCATGTTATAGACTGGAATGATAACCGACAAAATCTTTCTCATACTTTCCAACCTCTTATTTTATTATATATGAGATTGCATCACGGATCCCTGCTACGTATACCAGACGTATCCCTTTGATGCTCTCAGTCGCTGCCCTGTTTACTTCCGGCAGGATCACAGTTTCAAATCCCAGTTTTTTCGCTTCCTGCACACGTTGTCCGGCCATGCTGACTGCACGTACCTCACCGCTTAAGCCGATCTCACCAAAGACCATCACATTATCCGGGATCACAATATCCTTGCAGCTGGAAATAATGGCCAGACAAATACCAAGATCAATAGCCGGTTCTGTCATCTTCATTCCACCTGCAATGTTCACATATGCATCCGATGATGCAAGATGAACACCTGCTTTCTTCTCCAGAACTGCCATAAGCAGATTTACGCGGTTAAAATCTGTTCCAACTGCCGTACGTCTGGGGATTCCAAAATTACTCTGGCAGACAAGAGCCTGAATCTCCACCAGAATCGGTCTTGTGCCTTCCATGGAGCACGCAACAACAGAACCGGAAGCATTCTCCGGCCTTCCGTTCAGAAGAAATTCCGAAGGATTTTTTACTTCTTCAAGACCTGTATTCTGCATCTCAAAAACGCCGATCTCATTGGTAGACCCGAAGCGGTTTTTCACTGCACGCAAGATCCTGTAGGAAGCATGCCTGTCTCCTTCAAAATACAGAACTGTATCCACCATATGCTCAAGCACACGTGGGCCTGCCACATTTCCTTCCTTGGTCACATGTCCCACAATAAAAATGGAAACTCCCATTCCCTTGGCAATCTGCATCAGAACATTAGTAGATTCCCTCACCTGTGAAACACTTCCAGGTGCGGAAGTAATATCTTCATGAAACATAGTCTGGATAGAATCCACAACAGCAACATCTGGTTTTGTCCGTTCTATGATCTCTCTGATATTCTCAAGATTTGTCTCACAGAGGAGCTTGAGTCTGTCATTAAAACTTCCAAGCCTGTCTGCCCTGAGCTTGATCTGTCTGAGTGATTCCTCACCGGAAATATACAATACAGATACTCCCTGAGCTGAAAGATTCCTGCATACCTGAAGGAGCAGGGTGGATTTACCGATACCGGGATCTCCGCCCACCAAAACGAGGGAGCCAGGAACAATTCCTCCTCCCAGCACCCTGTCCAGTTCACCGATCCCACAGCTCTGACGTTCATCAGAAGAAAGGCTGATGTCTTTCAGAATTACGGGTTCAGTTTTTTTCTGTGTTGTGTTTGTACTGCCAGAGGATACTTTCTTTGCAGAAACTGTCTCCTCCACAAAAGTATTCCATGCCTTGCATGCAGGACACTGTCCCATCCACTTGGCAGATTCGTATCCGCATTCCTGGCAGAAATATACTGTTTTTTTATTTTTTAGCATTTTACGATTTTTACTTCAGCTTTGGTGTCCGCATCCAGCTCAACACTGAAAGAAAGCTTACCGCCCAGGTTCGTAGTCATGGTACCTGTGCTCGCTCCGTCAATAAACACCTGATACTCAGTCTCAGCCTCAAGCTCTACTGTGATCTGAGAATCCTCAAAGCCCTGTACCTCGAAGCTCATTGCAGTTCCATCCTGCTGAAGGTGGAATACACTTGTTCCCGGAACGGACTCATATACGAACATTCCATTGCGCTCAAGCTTGGTGATCTCCTTATATGTTTTTACTTTATACATATCTCCCTGATACTGATAATCTGACAGCTTGGATTTCTGATTTAACTCATAATCTCCAAAACTGATAGTACCGTTGTCTTCTGTACGGATCAATTCCTGTACCACTGCCATGATCTTATGTCCTCCTGAAATTCTTTTGTTGTAAATTTTGTAAGTTTAATTATAACTTATTTCGTATTTTTTGGCTATAGGAAGTGACAAAATTCTTATACTTTTCATAATTGTGATTTTTTATTCCCCGGAATCTGTCACTGCAAAGCAGATCTTTTTATCTTTTACTTTTACCTGCACAGCATCTCCGGATTTAATATGTCCCTCAAGAATTTCCGTTGCCATCTCATCTTCGATCTTCGTCTGGATAGCCCTTCTTAAAGGTCTTGCACCATACTTGCTGTCAAAACCTGCGTCTGCAATGAGATCTTTTGCCGCACCTGTGACCTTCAATGTAATACCAAGCTGTTCCTGACAGCGATTCTCAAGATTTTTAAGAAGAATCGTAACGATCTTGCGGATATTTTCTTTATTAAGAGAATGGAACACCATGATCTCATCAATTCGATTGAGGAACTCCGGTTTGAACATCCGGCGTACTTCTTCCATAACACCAGACTTCATTCTGTCGTAATTCTGCTTCTCGGTATCTCCGGACATAAACCCAAGATGCTTTGGCTCCATGATCATCTGTGCACCTGCATTGGATGTCATAATGATGATCGTCTGCTTAAAATCAACTTTTCTTCCATGGGCATCTGTAATATGTCCGTCATCCAGCACCTGCAGAAGGATATTGAACACATCCGGATGTGCCTTCTCAATCTCATCAAAAAGAATCACGCTATATGGATTTCTACGTACTTTCTCACTGAGCTGTCCACCCTCCTCATAGCCTACATATCCTGGCGGTGATCCAATCATCTTGGAAACACTGTGTTTCTCCATATACTCAGACATATCCACACGGATCATAGCCTGCTCACTTCCAAAGACTGCCTCTGCCAGTGCCTTGGAAAGCTCTGTTTTTCCGACACCTGTAGGACCAAGGAACAGAAAAGAACCGATTGGTCTTGAAGGATCTTTTAAGCCGACTCTGCCTCGTTTCACTGCACGGGCCACTGCAGACACTGCTTCATCCTGCCCGATCACACGCTTCTTAAGAACTTTTTCCAGGTTTGCAAGACGGCGGGATTCCCCTTCTGTGAGACGCTGTACGGGAATTTTCGTCCAATCTGATACAATATCTGCAACTGCTGCCTCTCCTACTGTTAGAGATTTCCGTTTATTTCTGCGTTCAGCTTTTTTGCGGATCTTCTCAAGCTCTTCTTCTGCCTCATTCTGTCTTGCCTGTGCCGCTTTTGCACCTTCCAGGTCAGCATTTACAACTGCCTGCTCTTTTTCTTTGAGAATATCATGGATTTTGCGTTCCAGGACTTCCGCCTCCGGGGACGGATGATATCCTGCCAACTGTACCTTGGATGACGCTTCATCAATAATATCAATGGCCTTATCCGGAAGAAAACGATCATTGATATAACGGATGGACATCTTCACTGCTGCCTCCAGAGCCTCATCCAGGATCTCAACACCGTGATGCTTCTCATAATACGGGCGCAGCCCTCTTAAGATCTTCACGGCCTCTTCTTCTGTTGGCTCTTCCACTGTTACCGGCTGGAAACGCCGCTCCAGTGCAGCATCTTTTTCTATATATTTCCTGTATTCTTCCAGAGTTGTAGCTCCGATCAGCTGAATCTCTCCTCTGGAAAGTGACGGTTTCAGAATATTGGAAGCATCCAGTGCACCCTCTGCGCCTCCGGCTCCGATAATCGTGTGGATCTCATCGATAAAAAGCAGAATCCCCTGCTGTTCTCTTACCTCATCAATGACATTTCGGATACGCTCCTCAAATTCACCTCTGTATTTACTTCCTGCAACCATTCCGGAAAGATCCAGTACAACTACTCTTTTATCCTTCACTGTATCAGGAACCATTCCTGTAACGATCCGCTGTGCGAGGCCTTCCACAATAGCTGTTTTTCCAACACCTGGCTCTCCTACCAGACATGGATTATTCTTGGTCCTGCGGCTTAGGATTTGGATCAGGCGGGCGATCTCTTTATCTCTTCCCACTACCGGATCCAGTCTGCCTTCCTCTGCCATCTCAGTAAGATCCCGGCTGTACTGGTCAAGCGTTGGTGTTGTGCTGCCGTTTCTGTTCCGGACCGCTTTTACTGCCTGAAATTCTTCTGCAATGGCATCGCTGTCCATTCCCATTGCTGCAAGCACTGCTGCGTACAGCTTCTGGATATTCGCTCCCATTGTATACAAAAGTCTCGTGCCTACACAGTCTGTTTCTTTCAGCATAGCCAGCAGAAGATGCTCGGTTCCTGCTTTCTCAAAATGCATAGATTCTGCTTCTGCATACGCATTTTCAAGAACTCTCTGGGTTCTCGGGCTGAATCCCGGTTTCTGGGTAACAGCTGTATTTCCTGGCGGTGCGATCAGTTTATCGATCAGTGCCAGGGCATTCTCTGCCTGGATACCGAATTCCTCGAGCACTCTGCCTGCTGTGCCCTCTTCTTCCTGCAAAAGGCCTACCAACAAATGCTCAGTACCGATATAACTATGTCCGCAGGAGCCTGCTGCCTGTTTCGCCAGAGCAAGAACATTCTGTGCCTGCTTTGTAAATCGTTCCTGCATGATGTCTCCTCCTATCTGTCTGCGTCATATTCATCAAAAATCTCATCCACCAGCTGATGGATCTCTTCTCTTGTTACATTCTTGCAACAGCCCCAGGCCATCGCTACTGTGAGATTCTGTTTCATCTCTTCCAGGGCTCTTACCTTATCTGCATCAATGGAGATCACTGCTCCTTTTCGTCTGTCAATGGTTACAAAGCCTTCCTGACGAAGCAGTGCATATGCTTTATTTACCGTATGCATATTGATCCCTGCAATGCTCGCAAGCTGCCGTACAGAAGGCAGAGCATCCCCCTCATGAAGCCTGGATGTGGCTATCCCCATTATGATCTGATTGGTGATCTGCATGTAGATCGCCTCATCACTGTTAAAATCAATTTCTATCACCATCGGGCAATCTCTCCTCTATAACAGCAAAAGGCTGCACAGTTTCATATCCTGGCAGCCTGCTGTGATTTAATTTTTTATTTGGCGACTCCTGCGATCTTCTCCACCTGTTCTTTATTCAGGATCAGATTGAATCCAAGCGGATTTACCACATAAGCACTCGCCTGCGGAATCATCAAGCCCGGAAGTTTATCCATGGTTACTTTCGCAACACGGAGGTTCTTTCCTCTTCCGAATTTCTCAAATTCCATAACATCTGTAAATACAGGCTGAAGGATCTTGTCATCTTTGTTCTTAAGATATGGAATATGAAGTTTTCCGTTTTCTTCCTGTTCTGCATTGATGGCAATCAAGAATTCCGCTTTTCGGAGGTTTGCGATCAGCTCTTCCTCCAGCTCACGGATATTCTTATGCTCTTCCTGTTTCACCGGGCGGCGAAGCTCCTGCATGAAGTAAATGCCGGAAAGCTCAAGAGAAGGATTGAGAAGCGGTCTCTTGGCCGGTTCGATCTTACTCATATCTCTCTGACTTGCGATCCTCTGAATCTCTACTTCAATCTGCTTGTCCCCATCTGTCCAGATCACACTGTTTACGCCAATCGCATACAGAGTACCGTACAGTCTCGGAAAATCTTTCTTTTCGTATTTCATGCCCATAAGAAGAATCTTGTCCTCCAGGAGCTGTTTTCCATATTCTTTAATCTCTTCTTCTGTTGCAAAAATCCTTGCCTGATCATTAAATGTCTCCTCATCGCAGGTAACATACGGAAGCTTGGTAGCCTGAGAATATGCTACAAAAACTTCCTCCCTGTTTCTGAGTTCCTGAACTGCTTCTTCTACACTGATTCCCATTTTTCCTGTCCTCTCTGCCTCATCATTTGGATGTGACACTGCATCAAAGAAAATGGTTCGTTCTTATCGTGTTCTGTCAGCATCCAGCTTTTATTATTGATAACTATTTATGGCATTCATAGTTAACATTATTTTACAATATAATCTATAATTTCGTCAAGCTGTGTGCTAATAGTTGTAGAATTTATGTTACTGTTGCAGAATGGACAGGACAATAACGAATTTATGATTCACGCCTCGTCAATGGCCTTTCCAATGTCGTGACGCATATATTTGTTTGCAAAATCAATCCACTCAGTAGCTTCGTATGCGTTCTTTCTGGCTTCTTTGAGAGTTTTTCCTTTGGCTGTGATGCCAAGAACACGTCCGCCGTTTGTAACGATCTCGCCATCTTTAAATCTGGTTCCTGCATGGAAGCAGTAATATCCGTCCTTGTCCTTGAAATTCTCAAATCCATGGATCGGGATACCTTTCTCATATTTCACCGGATAACCGTCGCTTGCAAGAACTACACATACTGCCGCATTATCCTGGAATTTCAGATCGATCTGATCCAATTTACCGTCAACGCAGGCCTCCATTACCTCAAGGATATCATTCTCCATACGCGGGAGAACGACCTGTGCCTCCGGATCACCGAATCTTGCATTGTACTCAAGAACCTTCGGGCCATCTGCAGTAAGCATCAGCCCGAAGAAAATGATTCCTTTGAACGGACGTCCCTCTGCTGCCATGGCATCTACTGTTTTCTGATAGATATATTTCTTACAGAACTCATCAACTTCTTCTGTATAGAACGGGCTTGGAGAGAAAGTTCCCATACCGCCTGTGTTCAGTCCCTGATCTCCGTCCTGTGCACGTTTATGATCCTGTGCGGAAGTCATGGTGCGGATCGTTTTTCCGTCAACAAAGGAAAGCACGGAAACTTCACGGCCTGTCATAAACTCCTCAATGACCATGGTATTTCCGGCATTTCCGAATTTTTTATCTTCCATGATCTCCTTTACGCCGTCCTCAGCTTCCTTCAGATCTTTACAGATCAGAACGCCCTTACCAAGTGCAAGTCCGTCAGCTTTCAGAACAATCGGAAATTTTGCTTCTGTTCTTAAATATGTAAGTGCCTTCTCCGGATCATCGAAATTCTCATAGGCAGCAGTCGGAATCTCATATTTTTTCATAAGATCTTTGGAAAAAGCCTTGGAGCCTTCCAGGATTGCTGCATTCTTGCGAGGTCCGAACACCCGAAGTCCCTGTGTCTCAAATACATCTACAATACCGCCAACAAGAGGATCATCCATTCCGACGATGGTGAGATCAATCTCTTTTTCTTTGGCAAATGCAGCCAGTTTTTCAAATTCCATTGCCCCGATATCCACACATTCTGCATACTCTGCAATTCCTGCATTTCCAGGTGCACAGTAGATCTTATCTGCCTTCGGGCTTTTTGCAACGCTCCATGCGATAGCGTGTTCTCTTCCACCGCTTCCTACGATTAATATCTTCATCTGTTTACTCCTTTGTTTCATCTATCCTGTGATTACTTTAAAGAAACGATCCCATCTGTCACTGTAATCTTGTCATTTGCAATGAGATCAATAGCATCCGGAAGGATCTTCCACTCAGCCTTCTCCATCACTCTTCTCTGAAGTTCCTTAGAGGTGTCTCCATCTTTCACTTTTACAGCTTTCTGAAGGATGATCGGACCTGTATCTGTGCCTGCATCTACAAAATGTACAGTAGCACCTGTTACCTTCACGCCTCTTGCAAGCACTGCATCATGAACTTTAAGTCCGTAATAACCTTTGCCGCAGAATGACGGTATCAGGGACGGATGAATGTTAATGATCTTATTCGGATAAGCTTCCACCATCATAGGCGGAATAGCAACCAGATATCCGGCAAGAACGATCAGATCCACTCCTCTCTCCTGAAGTTTTGCAAGAAGTGCTCTGTGAAAAGCTTCCCTGTCCGGATAGTCCTTCGGCGCAATGCACAAAGCTTCGATATTATGCTTTCTGGCTCTCTCCAGCGCATAGGCAGAAGCATTATTGCTGATCACGATATCCACTTCTGCATTGGTAATATCTCCGGCATCAATTGCATCCAGGATTGCCTGGAGATTGGTCCCGCCGCCGGAAACAAGAACTCCGATTTTTAACATAAGGTCACTCCCTTTTCACCTGCTTCAATACTTCCTACAACATACGGCTTGTCTCCTGTGCTGCGGATAGCTTCCATTGTTTTGTCAACATCTGCCGGATCTACTGCAAGGATCATTCCAAGTCCCATGTTGTATGTATTATACATCATATGCTCATCAATATTTCCTTTTTCTGCAAGAAGTTTGAAGATCGGAAGTACCGGATAGCTGTCTTTCTTAACAACTGCTCTTGTACCTTCCTTCAGCATACGCGGGATATTCTCATAAAATCCGCCGCCTGTGATATGGCTGCAGGCATGGATCTTCACACCGGCATTGCGGATACTCTTTAATGCTTTTACATAGATTCTGGTCGGTGCGATCAGAGCCTCACCAAGTGTTGTGCCAAGCTCCTCATAATAGGTATCCAGAGATTCCTTTGTCATATCAAATACTTTACGTACAAGAGAAAATCCGTTACTGTGAACTCCTGTGGAAGCCATGCCGATGAGTACATCTCCCGGTTTCAGGGATTCTCCTGTAAGAAGATCTTTTTTGTCAACGACTCCTACTGCAAATCCTGCAAGGTCATACTCATCCTCAGGCATAAGTCCGGGATGTTCTGCTGTCTCACCGCCGATAAGAGCAGCTTCTGACTGTACACAGCCTTCTGCAACACCCTTTACAATCTCAGCGATTTTCTCCGGATAGTTCTTGCCACAGGCAATGTAATCCAGGAAGAACAGTGGTTCTCCACCTGCACATGCAATATCATTCACACACATGGCTACCGCATCGATTCCGATAGTATCATGCTTATCCATGACCATGGCTACTTTAACCTTCGTTCCACATCCATCTGTTCCGGAAACAAGTGTCGGTTCCTCCATGTCTTTAAATTTCTCCATGGAAAATGCACCTGAGAAACCTCCGATTCCTCCAAGTACCTCCGGTCTCATTGTCTTGGCAATATGTTTTTTCATCAGTTCTACTGATTTGTAACCAGCCTCTATATCTACGCCTGAAGTCTTGTAATCCATAATTTCCTCCTTATAGCAACACTCTTTTGTTTATTATTTATTATAATTCCTGTATCCAACTTCCTGAAGTCTTGCGTCCTTCTTCTCTACCTGCTCTTTCAGCTCCTGGCTGTAGGCTTTCAATCTGCCTAAAAGCTCTTCATCTGAAGTTGCAAGGATCTTCGCTGCAAGGAGTCCCGCATTGGCACCGCCATTGATTGCTACTGTTGCAACCGGGATACCGCTTGGCATCTGTACGATGGAATAAAGGGAATCTCTTCCTCCCAGTGATGTGGTATGCATCGGGATTCCGATGACCGGCATTGGAAAGATTGCCGCGCACATTCCCGGAAGATGAGCTGCCATTCCTGCGCCTGCAATGATTACTTTGAAGCCTTTTTCTTCTGCTGTTCTGGCATACTCGAAAAATACATCCGGTTCTCTGTGTGCGGAAATGATCTTCATCTCATAATCAATTCCCAGTTTCTCCAGAATATCTGCTGCTTTACTCATAACTGGCATATCTGAATCACTACCCATTACAATTCCTACTTTTGCCATGTTTTTCTCCTTTCGTGGTACATCTTACATTCGTTTGTGTGTTGTCTGCCGCTTTACTGATCACGGCTGTTATGGTTATTCTACGTACAATCTCATTTTCTGTCAATACGAACGGGAAAACTGTAAATTTACTAATTAACTTATATTTTTATTTAATGGAAGATGATTAAAAGGCTTATTCAATTCCTCTGTTCCAGGGAGCACAAATCTTCCGTTCTCAATAATGGAGATCATTTCGCCCTCATCATCGATCACGCGGATGCTGCCAAGCTCATCATATGGAATGGTAATATCTGTATGACATCCATAATACGCAAGACTTACATCATCTTTACGCATCTCAGAAATCTCATTATCCCTGGCAATGATCTCTTTTCCGTCAGGATTATATACAGGTGTGTCTTCTGCCCAGCTATAGCAGGTATCACCCACTGCAAAATGCGGTCCCATCTTCTCTGCAATAAGAATCGGAAGCTTGTCAGCAATTCCGTATTTCATTGCAGCCACATAAGCTGTAGTGTTGGTTCCGATGGCAAATTCACCCATCGGTATCTTCGGATGATGGTGAAGGATATTATCCTCGATATACTTTCTGTTCTCTTCCTCTGTCTTAAAATTGGAGCAGGTATAATCAATTACCTGTCCACAGTCAAAAACAAGCTTCAGGTCACGGAACTGAAGTCCGTTGAGATATACCTTTTTCACATGAAGGATACCGCCTGTTCCTGCAAGCTGCGGAGAAGTAAATACTTCACCTACCGGAATGTTCACGTCAGCTACACAATTCTCGAAATTTGTCTGTTTTTCCGGATCAGAAATCTCATGCAGATGGATCAGAAGATCTGTGTCATTATCTCCACGTCCCTTAACCTCCACCCACTCACAGGTATCCAGTGTATTGATGATCGTCTGCTGGATTTCCTGGTAGAGATGATAATCCAGTGTATTGATCTTCACGATCTCACGGAAGATTTCTTCATAATTGCCGCCGATCTCAGGAACAGGATATGCGATAATGGTAAAACTTCTCTCATCGCCTTTGATGTAGCGGTTTACAATCTGTCCTGACTCATTATCCAGTTCTGTCTGCAGTTTCTGCTGTGTTTCATTTAATGTATAGGCTTCGGGTTTGCTTACCGGTGAAAACGGAGCTTCACCGAAAGTATCGATGCAGGCCGGACCGCCATGTACATTGGCCAGATCTTTATATTTCTCGTAGGATGTCTGCATTGCACGAAGTTTGCGCTGCACAAAATCTCCATCCAGAAACAGTGCACTGTCCTGACGGTGATCATAATCATACTGAGGATTTGCCACGCCGCCAGTATATCCCACACGGACAGAGCCTCTCTTATTTACCGCATGTACTGCATGACGGTAGATCACCGGATCCAGTCCAATCTTCCTGAACTGAATGATAGCAGCTTTTACCATTCGCTCAAACCCAAGACTGTAGCGGATGTTTACTGTTTTTTTCTTCGTGATATCCTTGCGTCCCGTGATAAAACCGATCCTGTATCCTTCTGTATAAGTAGATGCCATCTTGTCAATCTCATCCTGGGAAAGAGAATTCAGGAATTCTGCCACGCCGATCTCATTCTCTGAAACATATTCTCCATATTTATACAGATATCTGAGATCAGAAAGATCGGAATTCATGATAATATCTGCTGCAAAATCAATCTTTGGATCAACGCCTTCACGGATTCTCTGCTCCATCATATCCTGACAGTAATCATTTACATAGGAACGTAAGATTCCTTCTACTGTAGAAGCTTCCGGAAGCTCCTCCTCACAGAATGCAGAATACAGTTCCAGAAACAATTCCATGGATACAGTCATATCCCAGAGTCGTTTTTCATGGGAATATGCCGTTACTCCCATAAGCTCCGCATACAGAAAACTGAATGCTTTTCCGCAATCTCCCAGCTTTTTTACAGCATAAGCCGGATTGCCATAGCTGTTCTCATAGTTCTCCGGAAGGATATCTTTATAAAACCGATAGTTGCGTTCCTTTAACTCTTTGATGGAAAATTCTGCATCATCCTCATCCATCACATCTGCTGCCATGGAAAGAAACTCTGCCATTTTTCGGAAAAAAGTTCCAAATGGCTCTTTTACTGTGTTTTCCGTTATGATCTCACGGATTCTTGTTTCCGCCAATTCATAACGCTCTTTCATACATTCGTCCAATTTCTCATCTCCCATCTTATTTCTCATCATCGATCACGTGCCCCATGGCAATGTGCTTGTCGATCAGTTCTTTCATATATTCCCAGATTGCTTCTGAACCTTCTCCTGTTTTCCTGTTCCGCTTGTAGATCTGGCTCTTTTTTACCTGATGTTCTTCCCAGCTCTTTCCGTTAGAAGCATCATTAAGGAAAAGCGGCTGGCAGTTGTCCAGAACATGGGCAAATTTCGCTTCCGGGGTTTCGTAAGCCTCGAATTCCTCCCAGAGTTCTTTAAGCCATGTTCCCTGTTCCTCCGGAAGAATCCCGTAAATCCGCTCTGCCGCCTTGCGCTCCCTTGCATCTTTTGTCTGCGCACCTTTTTCATCGTAGGCATAGGTATCTCCTGCGTCGATCTCTACAAGATCATGAGTCAGTACCATAGGAATTACTTTTCCAAGATCCACCTCTTCATTGGAGTATTCTTTCAAAAGCACTGCCATCAGTGCCAGATGCCAGGAATGTTCCGCATCATTCTCTTTTCTGTTTCCGTCAGCAAGATATGTCTGACGAAAGATATTCTTGACTTTATCTACTTCCAGAATAAAATCAAGCTGTTTTTTTAAACGTTCTTTTTCATCCATCTGATCATACTCCTGATAAAAAAAGTCCCAGCCAAATAACCATGATCACACCGTTTAAGATGGACCCGATCATGCTGGTTCTGTGTTTTCGGTTTTCTTCTGAAAAACTTGAAAGCCCCATTGCGAAGCCGTATACAGAAAGAAGCATTGCAAAAAAGCCTGTACCTCCGATAAGCCCGCCCATTTTTCCATCAAGAAAAAGTTCAAGCACCACTGCCGCAGCAAATAGCCCGAAGGAAGCAGCTGCCAGGCCGACTGACAGCTTACCCCTGGCCGCTTCTCTCTTTTTTGCAAATGCATATCTATATCTTCTTGCCATTATGTTTTCTCCTAAAAATTTCGCAGACTGCATAGATTCCATATCCCAGTGCTGCGCCCAGAGTATTCAGTATCATATCATCCACATCAAAACATCCAACCTTTGTGATAAGCTGGATCACCTCCACATTCAGGCTGATGCAGAATCCGGATAAAATGATAAAAAATCCGTTTCTCATTCTTCTGGCAATCACCGGAAGAACGAATCCATAGGGTACAAATCCCAGCACATTCCCGAAAATGTTTGTAAAAAGCGCAAACATTCCCAGTTGTTCCCTGTATGTCCAGAAACGTCTTATTTCCACAAACGGGACAAGATTATAACGGTATTCTCTCTCCGCCTGTGCTACCCGTCCATATCCTTCCGAAAAGAACAGAAGGTATACCAGGATAAGAACATACAGTACAAAAAAAACTGTGCCGAGTTTTTTCACCCTGCGTTTTGTCCCTTTATTCAATAGTCTCCCCTGCTTAAATAATCCGAAAAGCCACACGAAGCTGCGTGCGGCTTTTCAGTTATCTCTTTATATCAATATGTCTGATTTTCTTTTGAGCAGTCTCGCACCGTTTACGATCATCAGAATTCCTGTGACAAGCCCCGTCACCAGAACGACAATACCAAGTGCAAGGCTTCCTGCCCCGCTGCTCGCCATGGTTTTATATATTTTTTCATTCATGAGCTGTGTCCTCCCAGTTCAAGCGGACATTCGGAATCCGCGGCTCTCTTATTACATAGGCATTGTATAGTGCATTATTATTCTGCACCATATTCCTCATAATATGCATCAATGGCAGCTTTCAGCTTGTCATCGATCACAACACGACCTTTATACTCTTTATTATAGAGATGCTCTACAACCTCAGCCATAGTTACGATAGCTGTTGTCTCAAGGCCATATTTCTCCTCAATCTCCTTCAGGGCACTCTTGGTTCCCTGTCCGCGCTCCATACGGTCAACAGAAACAACAAGACCGATAGGATTTACGTCTCCCTGTGCCTTGATGATCGGAAGTGTCTCCTGAATGGAAGTTCCGGCTGTTGTAACATCCTCGATAATCACAACCTTATCTCCATCCTGAATCGGGCTTCCAAGAAGAATTCCCTTATCTCCGTGATCCTTGACTTCTTTACGGTTGGAGCAGTAACGGATATCCTTACCATACATCTCACTGATCTCCATTGTTGCTGCTACAGAAAGGGGAATACCCTTGTAAGCCGGTCCGAAAAGCACATCAAAATCAAGACCGAATTTGCTCTCGATTGCTTTTGCATAGTACTGGCCAAGTTTACGCAGCTGTGCACCTGTACGGTAAAATCCTGTATTTACAAAAAACGGGGTCTTTCTTCCTGACTTGGTAACAAAATCTCCAAATTTCAGGACATTGCAGTCGATCATAAATTCAATAAATTCCTGCTTATACTGTTCCATTTGTATAATCCTCCATATTTTCTCATATGCTTCAGAGCGAATCTGTATTCCGTTCTGCTATATAATAAACATAAGCACATCACTGATATCGGGTTTATTCTAACATATGTGTAACAGAATTGCAATTCTGCTGACAGCACACAATTATTTCACAACACCGATCAGCTCATTGATATCTTCCACATTCTGTTTTTCAAGGAATGTCTGGATTCCTTCCACGATCTCCTCAGTTGCATAAGGATTGAAAAAATTAGCTGTTCCTACAGAAACTGCTGTTGCCCCTGCCATGATAAATTCAAGTGCATCCTCAGCAGTTGCGATTCCACCCATTCCGATGATCGGAAGAGATACTGCATTGGCAACCTGATATACCATGCGGACTGCTACTGGTTTTACAGCCGGGCCGGACATTCCACCGGTCTTATTCGCCAGGGCAAAAGTACGTCTGTTAATATCGATTTTCATACCTGTCAGTGTATTGATCAGAGAAAGAACATCTGCACCGCCGGCTTCTGCCGCTTTTGCCATCTCTGTAATATCCGTTACATTTGGGCTCAGCTTCATGATCACCGGCTGCTTTGCATATTTTTTTACTTCTTTTGTAATGTCCTCAAGAGCTTTTGGATTCTGACCGAAAGCGATTCCGCCTTCCTTAACATTCGGACAGGAAACATTAATCTCCAGCATATCTACCGGCTCATTTCCAAGACGTTCTACAACCTCGCAGTAATCCTTTGTGGATTTTCCGCAGACATTGACAATAATTTTTGTATCATATTTCCTGAGAAACGGAATGTCCCTCTCACAGAAAACATCAATTCCCGGATTCTGAAGCCCGATGGCATTGAGCATCCCGGAAGCAGTTTCTGTTACTCTTGGTGTTGGATTTCCCGGCCATGGTACATTGGCTACGCCCTTTGTTACAACTGCACCAAGTTTATTTAAATCTACAAATTCACTGTACTCCGTTCCGGAACCAAATGTTCCGGAAGCTGTCATCACCGGATTTTTAAGTTCTACGCCGGCAAGATTTACATTCATTTTGCTCATAACTCTACCTCCGTGCTTAAAAATACCGGTCCGTCCTTGCAGACTCTCTTATTGTGTACATGAGAGTGAGAATCCACGTCTTTGGACTTACACACACAGGCCAGACATGCACCTACACCGCAGGCCATTCGCTCTTCCATGGAAATCCAGCACGGAATCCCTTTCTCAAGGGCATAAGCCTTGATTGCGCGGAGCATCGGTGCAGGACCGCAGGCAAAGATCGCATCTGCCTCAAGACCATTCTCTCGGATCGCATCCATAACATTTCCCTTTGTTCCGGCAGATCCATCCTCTGTTGCCACATATACGTCACCGTAAGCTTCGAATTCTTTATTTAAAAACAGCTCATCTCTGTACCCGAGAACCATTGTTTTCTCTGCATCCAGCTGTTTCGCTGTCTCAAGCATTGGCGGGATTCCGATTCCTCCGCCCATGAGAAATACTTTTTTTCCTTTGACTGCATCCAGCGGAAATCCGTTTCCAAGAGGCCCAAGTGTCTCGATAGGTACCCCTGCATGAAGTCCGGAAAATTCTTCTGTACCGGTTCCCCTGCCTGTAACACGGTATACCAGTCTCAGCTTTTCTTCTTCCTTATCAATCTCACAGAGACTGATCGGCCTGGGAAGAAGCTTGCTTCCGTCACGGCTGTAAAGAGAGACAAACTGTCCCGGAACTGCGTTCTTCGCGATCTCACCTGCATTCAGCCACATACTGTAGATATCTTTTCCAATACATTCCTGACTGATGATCTTACAGGATCTTTTTGTTTTTTTGATTTCTGATGTGCTCATATGATGCCTCCTGTTTTATCTGTTCTCCAATGCGCCGCTGATATCTGCGATCATGTCTTTTACAGCCTGTCTGGAAGCATCTGCATAATTCTCTGCGCCAAATTCTTTATATTTTTCCTGTTTGTATGCAGCAATGATTCCTCTGGAGGAGTTTACGATAGCACCAAGTCCGTCCTCATTGAAGAAATGAACAAGATCTGCACCTTTTCCGCCCTGTGCACCGTATCCAGGAACAAGGATAAATGTTTTTGGCATGATCTTTCTTAATACTTTACCCATTTCCGGATAAGTTGCTCCAACAACTGCGCCAACATAGCTGTAGCCGTCACCCATGAGCTCATCACCCCACTGTGCAACTTTTTCACCAACCAGCTCATACAGCGGACGACCGTCGATCTCGCGGTCCTGAAACTCACCGCTTGACGGGTTGGATGTCTTAACCAGTACAAAGATACCCTTCTTCTCTTCCTTGCAGATATCCATGAAAGGTTTCACACCATCAGATCCAAGATATGGATTGACTGTTGCAAAATCTTCGTCAAAACCTGCATATTTCTTGGAGCCAACCTGCACATGGCCAAGATGTCCTACTGCATAAGCTGCAGATGTGGAACCGATATCACCACGTTTGATATCTCCAATTACTACCAGATCTTTTGCCTTACAGTAATCTACTGTTTTCTTGTATGCAACCAGTCCCGGGATTCCAAACTGCTCATACATTGCGATCTGCGGCTTTACTGCCGGGATCAGATCATATGTTGCATCTACGATTCCCTTATTGTACTGCCAGATTGCCTCTGCTGCACCTTCCAGTGTCTCACCGAATTCTGCAAAAGCTTTCTTCTGGATATGTTCCGGAATATAGTTCAGCATAGGATCCAGTCCTACAACGATTGGTGCGTTTGTTTTTCGGATGTTGCTGATCAGTTTGTTAATCATAATTATTTCTCCTCCTGGTTTTTAAATACAATTTTTCCGTCACAGATAGTATAAAGAACTTTTCCTTTTACTTTCCAGCCGTCAAACGGTGTGTTATGTCCTTTAGAAACAAATTTTTTCTTATCAATAGCATATTCATGCTCTGTGTCTACGATGATCACATCTGCAGGATGACCTTTCTGCAAAGTACCGCTTTCAAGACCTAAGATCTTCGCAGGATTCAGGCACATCTTCTCTACCATCTGCTTTAGGGTGATCACGTCTTTTTCAACCAGCTCTGTGTAGGTAAGCGGAAGGCTTGTCTCAATTCCCACGATGCCAAATGGTGTGTTCTTCATGGATCCTGTTTTCTCCTGGGCACTGTGCGGTGCATGGTCTGTACTGATCACCTGGATCGTACCGTCCTTAAGGCCCTGTTTCAGCGCTTCCACATCCTTCGGTGTACGAAGAGGCGGATTCATCTTATAATTCGGATCATCTGTCTTAATATCATCAGAAGAAAGAATAAAATGATGCGGGCATACTTCTGCTGTAATGTTGTCGTAGCCTTTTTCTTTTACGAACTTCATCATCTGGGCATCTCCGTATGTGGAGCAGTGGCAGAGGTGAAGATGTACGCCTGTTTCAAGCGCAAGAATGATATCCCTTGCTGTGATAGTATCTTCCACTGCATTGCAGATTCCCGGAAGTCCCAGTCTTCTGGCATTCTCATCATCATTCATACATCCATCACCGCGGAGATCGATATCCTCGCAGTGGTCAAAAAACGGAATACCACATTCCGCCGCAATCTTCATAGCTTCCTTACAAAGTGCTGTATTCATTACAGATTTTCCATCCTCGGAAACAGCCGGAATTCCAGCCTCTGCCATTCCTTTGATGTCTGCAAGTTCTGTTCCTTTCTCGCCTTTCGTGGCAGCCCCGGCCTGAAGTACATGGATACCTGATACCTGTGCAGCCTTGTTATGTACATAATTTACTCTGTCCGGATTGTCGATGGTGGGAGTTGTATTGGGCATGGCAACTACGGTTGTCACACCACCGCGGGCTGCTGCTGCAGAACCGCTCATGATATCTTCCTTATGTGTCTGTCCCGGATCACGGAAATGTACATGAAGATCAATGATTCCCGGCATTACCAAAAGTCCCTTTGCATTGATTACTATGTCGCCGTCTTTCTTCTTCAGTTTCTGTCCAATCTCCGTGATGATTCCGTCTTTCAGATAAATATCGCCTGTTTTATCTGTATCTGTGGCCGCATCCACGATCCGGCCTCCCTGAATCAGAATCCCCATTTATGTTCTCCTCTCATCTTCTTATAGTAGTATTTATAATATATTCTATTATATCATACACGAAAATTCTCTTTTTATAAAGAATTTTTTTACAAAGGATTTCTGAGTGCTTTTGGGCGCGGAAATTGTTGGAATTTTCTCCTTGACATTTCAAAACACGGGTTATATAATCAGAACATGGCAAGATATTTAATGTAAAATCACTAGTTTTTAGAGATTATATTTACATGAATATAGTCTGTAAAATCTGGTGATTTTTTATTATCATCAGAAGGCTATTTTAACTTTTTTATTTCTATGGAGGTAACACAAAATGAACAAGGGAACTGTAAAATGGTTCAACGCAGAAAAAGGTTATGGTTTTATCACAGGTGAGGACGGACAGGACGTATTCGTACACTTCTCCGCTATCAACGGTGAGGGCTTCAAATCTCTCGAGGAGGGACAGGCTGTATCCTACGACTTAACAGAAGGCGCACGCGGAATGCAGGCTGCTAACGTTACAAAGTTATAATTTATCAGATAAATCTATAACCATAAGAAACGTATAAGTCAAACGGGACTGCTCATATGAGTAGTCCCGTTTTTAATATATGATCCGTTCTGATATTTACTGCTGTTTTACCATTGCCGCTTTACATTATTCCCTGCATTAAATATAAAAATCCCCCGGAATGCTGAACCATCCTCCCCAAAAACAAACCATTCTCTGGAGGATAATTTCTGAACACCCCGGGGATTTTCTTATATTTGTTCTTCGCTGACCGCTGCTTATTTTCCAGGCGATCCTGTTATTCTGCACTGTCTGTGGACAGACCGGAAATGTAATCGGTCAGTGCAGAAGTATCCATTACTGTATCTACTTTAACACTGTTCTCCTTAGCCTGGATCTTCGTATAAGCAGAATAGCCAATCCATCCTACAAATAAAGCTGCAATCAGAATCCATGCTGCCATCTCAAGAACAAACTCCGCACGTTCTTTCTTCATGGCACTGGTACGTGTAGATTTGCTATTCTTATATTTATCAACTTTCTTCTGGCTCATTGTCTTTCTCCTTTGCCGGTTCAAATACTTCGTCTATTATAGCACATCTGTTTCCAAAAGAAAAGTAAAGAGTTCACGTTATTATACTGCTACGATCACTCCACCATCGTTGGCATACATACTGCTGACGCCTGCAGTATCCATCACTACGATATTGGCCGGGTTCAGTCTCTCACGAATGGCTTCTTCCAGCATCCTTGCTCTCTCCGGACAGTTGCAGTGTGTAATAGCAACTGTCTTGGACTGGATATTGATTCCTTTCTCACCAATGTGATTTACCATCTTGACGATAGCCTTGTTCATGCCTCTGGCCTGATCCAGCTGGCAGATATTCCCCTCTGGTGTGGATCCCATTACAGGTTTGATCTTTAATGCACTGGCAACCAGAGCCTTCACTCTGCTGAGACGGCCATTCTTACGCAGGGTTTCCAGATTCTCCAGTACAAAAAAAGTGCTCATTTCTTCAATATATTCATCTACTGTACTAATAACCTCTTCAAAAGAAAGTCCCTTATTCTCACATTCAATGATCTTCATAGCGATCAGACTCTCGCCACCGGATGCTGACTTGGAATTAAAAACATGTATCTTCTTTTCAGGATGTTCTTCCAGATACAGATTTTTCCCCAATACTGCACTGTTATAGGAACCACTCAGCTCGGAAGAAAGAGTCACAGCATAAATATGTTCTGCTTCATTCTCATATGCCTTCATATAGCATTCCGGAGACGGACATGCAGATTTCGGGCATTCCGGGCACTCCGCAACTTTTTTCAGAAAGCTCTTCTGATCAAAGGTCTGATCATCTATGATACTCTCATCGCCTACCATCAAGGTAAGCGGTACAGATTCTACTCTCTCGTCCTCTTTCCATTCATTCAAAAGTTCTCCACAGCTATCTATCGTAATCTTATAACTCAATTATATCGTCCTCTTTTCCATTATATGTAGTATTTAATACCACATCTATGGTATCACATAAACACGTATTTGAAAAGAGTTTTTTAAAAAGTCTATTCTTTTTTCTTTATCTGAGCTATAATATCCCTACATGCGATTACAAACGAAAGGAAGTGTAACATGCTGGCACTGAAGATCACCGATATCCGGGATTTTACCAACAAACTTTTTATAGGAGAAGTTTTTGACAAATTCTGTCTGACGGAAGCCTCCATAACTACTTTTAATACTTTTAGTATTGACGGCAGACTTCTGAAAGATTTTTTTGATACAGACAGTTTGAATAAAATCACAGAACATGGACGGACTCACTCACTTTGGAAGGATATCCGACCTTTCTGCTGGTCTGTGATACGTGGGAAGCGCACCCCGCTGAGTTTCAAGATTGTACTTCATTTAAGTCGAAGCGGTGTGGAAGCCGCAGTGCGAAATACAGATATGGGAATTTCTTCTGAACAAATTGACGGCTTATTTTTGAACCTTCAGTTCAAAAACAATAGTCTCCTTTGTACTACCGGACTTTCTCTCCGGACTTTCTCTATGGATAAACGTCCGGAACAGCTATGGGATGACATGATCCTCCATTTCCTTGATCAGAACCAGATACTCTTTGAGCAGCTCTGATCAGGCGCTTTCACTTTCTTCCATTTCAAGCAGATAATATGCCAGCATATCAATAAATTCACTGTTAGTTGGTTTGTAGTTCAGTGAATATCCTGCTATCTCCTCCAGGAACTTTCGATTTCCTTCCCAACAGACATTTACCAGTGTACGGATATCATGCTCTACATTGGTAGGTGTGGATTTATACTTTTTAGCCAGATTCGGATAGATATCTTTTGTGATCCGCAGAGGTTTCTCCTGATAGGTCATTGTCATGCGAATGGCATCTGCTGTAAAAAAATACCCTTTATATTTTGAATTCGCACCAAGCTTTCTTATTAAACCGTATATTTTTTTCATACATTTTCCTCCGCTTTTCTTTTTTTTCGAATATTCCCTCATATATAATACGACTTTTATATATATTTTTCGCTTTCTTCTGAAAATTTATTTTATATATATACTTAAGATAATATTCGAAGGCTGATATGCTACAAATTTTATTTCATTCCCTTATTTTTCTGTTATGCGCAGTATATTACATCAAATCGCAGAAATTGTGTTAAAGATACGCATATTGTATAAAAAATATCTGCTTTTTTCGACATAAAAAAGCCTCTTGTCCATCACCGGACAAGAGACTTTCGAAAAAATCATTTTATTTTGTAAGAACCATCAGAATATCGTTGCTTCTCTTGACGAATTTTGTCATTTCTTCTGGTGAAAGCTGTTTATGACTCATCATAGCCAGATCATAAAGCTGCTCACAGATCACCGGAACATGCTCGGATTCCTGATTCTCAGCTACGAATTTTACAAGTGGATGATTAGCATTAAGTACCAGTACTTCCTGTCCGCCGAACATGTTCGGATCCATTCCGTACATATTATACATCTTCATCATATCCTGCATACGGCGACTCTCCTCCGGAAGAGTGATCATCGCTGCAGTTCCTTCGTTTTTCAGTTTCTCAACTTTCACTTCCAGTTTATCTTTACCGAGGTTCTTGCGGAATACATCTGTCAACGTCTTAACTGTAGTCTCATCTGTCTCGCCGTCCTCACGAAGTTCTTCTGTCAGATCTGCATCAATTCTCTTGAACTGTACAGTCTGATCCTGCTGTTCCAGATGAGAAATAAACTGAGAATCGATCACATGTTTCAGGATCACAGCATCCTTGCCTGCCTCCCGGAACATATTGATATACTGGCTCTGCTGAACCTCATCTGTCACATAATAGATAACTGTCTTCGGAGCTTCCTCCTTCTTGTTTTCCTCAGATGCCTTCTCCTCAGATTCTTTCTCTGCCTCTTTTATCTCTTCTTTCCTGTTCTCTTCAATGCAGTCTTTCAGAGTGAGATATTTGCCATCCAGGTTCTTAAAGAGAATATAATCATTCATCTTCTCTCCGAATTTAGCATCTTTGATGCATCCGAATTTAATGAACGGGCTGATATCATCCCAGTATTTCTCATAGGATTCTCTGTCAGTCTTGCACATTCCGGTAAGCTTATCCGCAACTTTCTTGGTAATATACTCGGAGATTTTTCTTACAAAACCATCATTCTGCAGGGCAGAACGGGATACATTCAGTGGAAGATCCGGACAGTCGATCACACCTTTGAGAAGAAGCAGGAATTCCGGAATAACTTCTTTGATATTATCTGCGATAAATACCTGGTTGTTGTAAAGTTTGATAGTTCCCTCAATGGAATCATACTCTGTTCTGATCTTCGGGAAATACAGGATACCTTTCAGGTTAAACGGATAATCCATGTTCAGATGGATCCAGAACAGCGGCTCTTTGTAATCCATAAATACCTTGCGGTAAAATTCTTTATACTCTTCATCTGTACATTCATTCGGATGTTTCATCCACAGCGGGTTGGTATCACTTAAGGATACCGGACGTTTATTGATCTTTACTTTATCTTTTGCAGGAGATACTTCTACGACTTCTTTCTCACCTTTATCGTTCTCTTGCTCCTCCGTCTTAGCTTCCTCATGAATGTGCTCAACTACCACATCATCCTCACGGAGATCTGCCTCATCAATTGTCTCATATTCTTGCTCTGCATTAGCCTTGGAAAGGTAGATGTTTACCGGCATAAAAGAACAGTATTTCTCAATAACCTCTCTCATACGGTATTCATTGGCAAACTCCAGGCTCTCTTCATTCAGGAAAAGTGTGATCTCAGTCCCCGGTACTGTCTTATTTCCATCTGCCATCTCGTACTCTGTACCGCCATCACAGGTCCAGTGAACCGGTGCGGAGCCTTCTTTATAGGAAAGTGTATCAATGTGTACTTCATCTGCTACCATAAATGCAGAGTAGAATCCAAGTCCGAAATGTCCGATCATCTGATCATCTGTTGTCTTATCCTTATATTTCTCAAGGAACTCTGTAGCACCGGAAAAAGCGATCTGGGTAATATATTCTTCTACCTCATCTGCTGTCATACCGATACCATTATCAATAAATTTCAGAGTCTTCTGATCCGGATCTACAATAACATTGACAGCTGGCTTGTAACCATCAGGGAATGTGTAATCACCCATAACTTCCAGTTTTCTCAGTTTGGTGATCGCATCACATCCGTTTGAGATCATCTCCCTTACAAAAATATCATGGTCTGAATATAACCACTTCTTGATAATAGGGAAAATATTTTCACTGTTGATTGATAAACTTCCATGTTTTGCTGACATGTATGTCACTCTCCTTTTGTTCTTATTCCTTATGTTCCGGCGAACCGGAAACTTGTTTCTGTTTTTTTAATAAATATATACTAATACGACTTTTTGCAAAAGTCAAGCAAAATTTAGCACTCGCCAATTTTGAGTGCTAGTAACAATTTTCACATCTTCTGTTCTACATATCAAAAACATCCCTGCATTTTTTATGCAGGGATGCTGGTTTATCCGTTATCTGTTTTATTTTTTATTTTTTCGGTACACAAGGATTCCGCCAATGCACGCAGCTGCAGCTACAAGAATGATCGCAAATGGAACGATTGGTGTACTATCTCCTGTCTGTACTGCTGATTTCTTATTTGTTCCGGTAACAGAAGGATTTGGTGTAATTGTTCCGGTAACAGAAGGATTTGGTGTAATTGTTGCAGTCACACTAGCTGCCTGTGATACATTAAAAGTAACTTTTTTGGAAGATTCGCTTCCTGTATTCTCCCATTTTGAGCCATTGTATTTCTGCTGCTTAAACGTAACAGCAAGAGTATACTGTCCTGCTTTGCTTACACGGAAAGTAGCAGTATACGGAGCTGCATCCCAGGTACGTGTTTCTGTGATCTTCCAGCTTCCCGGCAGATATCTTGTATCTCCCTTCTTCGGGCTTTCATTATCCATACCTGCGCCAACCGCTGTAAATGTGATCTTGCTGTTTGTATCATACTTGCCATTGGCATCAATACCTGTGATCTTATTCTCTGTTTCTTTGGCCTGAGTACCTTTGTATGCTTTTACTGTGACACTCACGGCAATAACAGTACTGATATTATCCGGATTCTTCACTCCATCCGGAAGTATAACAGTACCTTTGACATTAAAAATCTGCCTGTCAGCAGAAGACGGGTTGTAAGAACAACCTTTTACATCCCATTTTACAGATGCTTTCGTTTCACCTTTTGTTGTTGTGATCTTCACTGTTGATGGAAGTTTCAGTGCCTTCTGAGATTTCTCAGTTCCATTAGGAAGATCCTTGATGTCTGATGGCTTTTTGATTCCTGTAAGATTATTGGCAGTAACTGTTTTCTTGGAAACGCTGAAATGAGCATTCACATAGCAGCTTACGTTTCCACTGTTGAAAACACTGATATCTTCCAGATATTCACCCTGAGTAAGTCCGTTCTTAGGCTGTACGGTAAATGTTGCACTGCTGCCTGTGGAAAGCTCCAATGCAGAAAGCTCTCCAATGATATAATAATCACTCCCTGGCTGCTTCAGCGTAATGCTGGTATTTCCTGTATTTGTTACTGTAACAGTCTGCACTGCCGGTGCATTCTTGTATCCTTCTTCAGAAGTTCCAAATTCAAGGCTCTCCGGACTGATGGAGAGATCGTATACAGGCTGTGGTTCTGTCACTGCAAAAGATACAGAAACCGAAGTCAGTGTATTGCCATCAATATCTTTTACACTGATTCTGCCATTGTATTGATTTGCGGAAAGGCCGGTTTTCGGCTGTACTGTAAATGAAGCACTCTCATCAGGATTGATAACTTCTGACGTGATCGTTCCTACTTCATAATTGACAGCTGTCGGCTGTGCCAGACGAACAGCCACAGTGCCTGTGTTGGTGACAGTGATCGTCTTTGCCTCCGGAGCTGTATCATATCCCTGTTCCAGGCTGCCGAAATCCCATTCAGCAGGATCCACACTCACAGATGGCTCCTCTTTAACAGCTTCTTTTACGCTCACCCTGGCAGTTACTGTTGCTCTGGCTGCTTCATCTTCTTCGACAGAAAAAACAATTTCATCTTCATAAGGATTGCTCTGAGCAGAAAGACCCTTCTTCGGCTGTATTGTAAACATCTGCTCTTCTCCGGATGCAAGCTGGATATTTCCCTCTGTTTCCACTGAAGTTACCGGTGTAACATCAAAATGATCCGCTGTCGGCTGTACAAGTGTTACATTTTCTGATCCATCATTACAAATGGTAACTGTACGTGTTTCCAGTTCCTCATATCCTTCTGTCAGGGTATCAAAAGTAAGCTCTGAATTATCATCTGCCACACTGAGCTTATATGTTTTTTCCTGATCTTTTCCGGAATCCGGTATTTCTCCCGGATCTGCGTTCTGAGCCTCTTTTACTGTGAAATCAGCTTCAAAAGATATATTTACTCCTTCTTCTGTTTCATAAGTAATAGTATCTTTGTATTCTCCGACAGAAAGTCCCTCTCTTGGTACTATCCATGCAGTTGTGGTCTCCCCGGCTTTCAATGGCTGGTCATCGATATCCGCCACCATGAAATGATCCGGCGACATGTTTTTGAAGTTCAGTTCACCAGTTCCGGTATTCTTAATGGAAACATACTGCGCATCCGGAATTACTGTATATCCCTCTTCTGCAGAGCCAAAATCCAGAATACCGCTTCCATCTTCTGTAGTTATTTCTACGGAATAAGAAATTTCCTGGGAATCTGTGCCTGTTTCCTCACTGCTGTCATTCTGGGATCCGCTGTTTTCTTCGGTCTCACCGGAAGTTTCACCGGCAGCTTCTGTATCAGCACTGTCTGCAGGATCTGTTTCTGAACTGCTGTCTTCTGAATCTGCTGCTTTTTCCGTTTTTCCGGAATCTTTGGCTTCTTCTTTCTTCCGCTCAGCAAAAGCCTTAGCTTCTTCCTCTGTCTCAGAAACCTCATATGTTGTAGCTGTAAGGCTTCCGCTGATTCCTTTATCCTCTTTTCCTGTTATCTTAAGGACAATCGGAAGTCCAACTGCTGTCTCATCAATCTTATAATTCTTATCTGTGCTGACCTCTGTAAGAAGATCTCCATCTTTCAGTGACCATGAAAAATCTACAAGATCATCTGTGATCCCCTCAGGTTTCACTTTTGAATAATCAGCACTTAATGTTGTTCCAACAGCTGCACTTCCCTTGATCTTAAGTGTTCCATCCAAAGCTCCTGACGGAGCTGCTGACGCAAACACCACAGACGGAATCAGAGTCATCACCATAAGCACAGCCATCACAATTGCCAGTACTCTGTTTTTCCTCATATTCCTTCCTCCTTTACATCAATTTTTTTCTCCCCGTATCTCTAATTCATACGCAGAGCTCTCTGTTTGCTGATGCAAGTTTATCATATTTAATTTTCTGCAATGTAATTCACGCTTTACGAAGGATTAGTCAGCCTTCCACAATAAGATATTTACCATCCGGAAGTTTGAATACTTCGCTCTCTTCCTCAAGCTCTTTAAAGGAAAGCCCCTCCACGTCAGCTCCCATTCCGTCCAGGTATTTTTTTACATCTTTAAGGGAATCCAGAACAACAGCCATACAGTCCTCCAGGAATGCCTCTGCCTCCTCAAAATCATCTGCTACCGGCTCATCAAAAAGCCGGCCTTGGTTTTTCAGAAATGTCTCAACATATTCTTTCTTGTACATATCAAAATATCTCCTTTATATTTCCGCCTGCCTGTATCAGTTTTCGAAGCACCGGCGCAACTTCTTCTGTCTCGTAGGCTGCCGCCTCACGTACACCCTGTTTCGCATGCTTCATGGCAAAGCTGTATTTCACAGATTTCATCATTTCAATATCATTGTATTCGTCACCAAAGGCCACACATTCCTCCGGTCCGATTCCAAGAATTTCCTGGTATTTCCGGATTCCCTTAGCCTTGTTGGTAGTAAACGGGATAAAATCCACCCACGCAAATCCCGATGTAACAACTGTACAGCGATCCCCGAACCGTTCTCTCCAGTAACGGATAGACTCTTCTGTCATTCCATTGCGTTCATAAACTGCCACTTTCATACAGGGGTCTGTGATCTCATCCAGGCTTTCTATGATTCTGCACTGATTTTTTACTTCTTCCACCATCAGATGACGGTAATGCTCTGTTTTTGGCATGATATAATAAAAATCTTTTGTAGAGCAGGAAAACTCAGCGTCTTTTTTCTCATGGATTGCCTCAATGATCTCCATTACAAGATCTTTATCAAAGCTGTCGCAATAAAGAAGCTTCTCATTTTGAATTGCAAGACCGCCGTTTTCACTGATAAATGCCATATCATCCCTTACCGGTAAAAAAAGATTCCGCATATTGGCATACTGTCTTCCGCTGGCTGCCACAAAAAGAATCCCCATATCTTTCAGTTCTTTTATCAGGGAAAAAATCTCCTCCGGAATCGTCTGGCTGCCACCTGTAAGAAGGGTTCCGTCCAGATCACTGGACACCATCTTAATCATGATTCTTCTCCTTATATACAGAAAGCAGATCCTTCGGGCCACCGGCAACTACATCTGCGCCGTTTCCTTCCAGTTCCGCTCTGTCACGAAATCCCCAGAGTGCGCCAACTGTATACATGCCCGCCGCCTTACCTGTCTTCATATCTGTCTTGGTGTCCCCGATGTACATACATTCTTCTGGTTTTACCGCGAAATTTTCCGCAATCTTTAAAGGGCCGTCCGGTGCCGGTTTTCTGCGGATTCCTTCCTGCTGTCCCATAACTTCGTCAAAAATGTCCCCATACATAGCCTTCACTACTTTCCGTGCGGCGATATGCGGCTTGTTGGAGCAGACTGCCAGCTTCATTCCCTTTGCCTTCAGTTCCTCAACTGTCTCAGGCATATCCTTGTATGGAACCACCTTATATAAAGGATCCTCGTCGAATTTTTTTCGATAGAGCTCTCTTACTTCTTCATAATGAATGAGCTCCGGATCACCAGCATCAATAAGACATCTTTTGATCAGCATGTCTGCACCTTCGCCGCTATAATACCGGAAATTATCTGTCGGCTGAGGTTTCAGTGAGAATTTTTCCATGATCTCATTAGCTACATAAGCCATGGATTCCAGTGTATCTGCAAGTGTTCCGTCCAGGTCAAATATACACGCTTTTATCATTTTTTTATCCTTTCAGGTTTATTCCGTTTTTTTTCGTCTCGTAGATCAGTCTTGCCACAGGCAGGCCTACCACATTGTTGTAGTCTCCCCGGATTCCTTTTACATAGGCTCCCCAGGCCCCTTGAATACCGTAGCTTCCTGCTTTATCCATAGGATCTCCGCTTTCTACGTATGCTGTGATCTCCTCATCTGTTGCCGGGTAAAAAATCACATCTGTACATTCAAAAAATGTAAGGGACTTCCAGCTGCCGTTTTCTTCTGTCAGTATCGTAACACCTGTATAAACCTGATGTGTATTTCCCTGAAGCATACGAAGCATCTGGACTGCATCTTCTTTGCCGGAAGGCTTTCCTAAAATTCTGCCTTCATAGGATACAATGGTATCTGCACCGATTACTGCAAAGCCCTCCGGCACATGACCATTCTGCTTTTCCAGAGCTTTGGCTGTGAACATAGCTTTCTGGTAGGAAAGCTCCTCCACGACTTTTGAAGGTTCTGTGCTGGTGATTCGTTCTTCGCCATCAGCTGGCATCACTTCAAATGTTACGCCGACCTGACTTAAAAGTTCCCGTCTCCGCGGAGATGCGGAAGCAAGTACGATTTTTTTCATCTATGTGTTCCTCTCTTTCCTGTGTTACCAGTATAACCTTTTTCCGGGAGAGGTGCAACCGGCAAAAAAATACACCGGGAAATATACCTCCCGGCGTATCTGTTAATCTTTATTTGTTTTCTCAGGCTTTCGGCAGTTTGAAAGAACTCTTCAGGGAAACGATACGGTTAAATACCGGTGCACCTTCCCGGGAATCGTGAATGTCTGCACAGAAGAATCCGTTGCGGACGAATTGATAGCTGTCATAGCCTTTTGCTTTGAGAAGTTCCGGTTCTACGTAAGCACTTGTTACAATGAGGGAATTCGGATTTACATTGAGAGATCCGTCTTCCTTATTGTAAACACCTTTTTCCTCATCTACGATGTTCTCGTAAAGTCTCACCTCAACTTTACCTGCATTGGATGCTTCTACCCAGTGAATGGTTCCTTTTACCTTACGGCCATCCTGAGCATTTCCGCCCTTGGTTTCAGGATCATATGTGCAGTGTACCACACGGATCGTTCCGTCATCGTCTGCCTCATATCCTGTACAGGTCACAAAATATGCATTCATCAGACGCACTTCATTTCCAATGTAAAGACGTTTATATTTCTTAGGCGGCTCAGCCATGAAATCATCACGCTCGATATAAAGCTCTCCGCTGAAAGGAATCTTTCTGGTACCCAGTTCTTCATTCTCCATGTTGTTCGGGGCTTCCAGATACTCTACCTGTCCTTCCGGATAGTTATCGATCACAAGCTTGATCGGATCAAGAATTGCCATCATACGCGGACGTTTCAGCTTCAGATCCTCACGGATGCAGTACTCAAGCATTGCATAATCAACAGAGCTGTTAGCCTTGGAAACACCGCAGAGTTCTACGAATTTACGGATGGATTCCGGTGTAAATCCACGTCGGCGAAGTGCAGCGATGGAAACCAGTCTCGGGTCATCCCAGCCATCTACGATGCCGTCCTCCACAAGTTTTTTGATATAGCGTTTACCGGTAACAACATTGGTCAGATAAAGCTTCGCAAACTCAATCTGTTTCGGTGGATGCGGATACTCCAGTTCTTTTACAACCCAGTCATAAAGCGGTCTGTGATCCTCAAACTCCAGTGTACAGATAGAATGTGTTACGCCTTCAATAGCATCCTCGATCGGATGAGCAAAATCGTACATCGGGTAGATGCACCATTTATCACCTGTATTATGGTGTGTCATACGTGCCACACGATAGATAACCGGATCACGCATATTCATATTCGGTGACGCCATATCAATCTTCGCACGGAGAACTTTCTCTCCATCGCCGTATTTACCTTCGCGCATCTCTTCAAAGAGCTGTAGGTTCTCCTCTACTGTACGGTTTCTGTACGGGCTCTCTTTACCTGGTTCTGTAAGGGTTCCTCTGTATTCACGGATCTGATCTGCTGTCAGGTCACATACAAAAGCCTTACCCTTCTTAATAAGCTTCACAGCCGCTTCATACATCTGGTCAAAATAGTCAGATGCAAAGAAAAGTCTCTCTTCCCAGTCTGCTCCGAGCCATTTCACATCAGCCTTGATGGATTCTACAAATTCTGATTTCTCTTTTGTAGGATTGGTATCATCAAAACGAAGATTGAATTTTCCGTTGTATTTCTGAGCCAGTCCATAGTTTAAAAGTATGGATTTCGCATGTCCGATATGAAGATAGCCGTTCGGCTCCGGCGGAAAACGCGTATGCACAGTGTCGTACACACCTTCTGCAAGATCTTTGTCTATAATATTCTCAATAAAATTCTTGGAAACTGTCTCGTTGTCCATTGATCTCCCTCCTAAATGTCATCCTGATGTTTTATCTTATCATAAATTTTGAGTTTTTGAAACCCACAAAAACTGTATTTAATTAAAAGTTTTCTTATGTTTTTACATTTTTACTCGTGTTTTGTCATGATCGTACATTATTGACACTACTATATCGCAGGAATATAATAAATATGTATTAAATTTCATACATTCTAAGGAGGAAAAAGTTATGAAAAAGCACTTCAAAAAATTTCTGACACTTATTGTAGCTCTGGTAGTAGTTTTATCTGCTGTTCCGGTGTCTGCGAAGACTGTCACTGAAACAATGGCAAAAGAATATGTCTATCTTCAGCCTCGTATTGGCTGCAGCAAAATGGTCGGCTCTTTTCACCCGAAACAGAAAGTCAAATTCGCCTATAACAAAAAAATCGGAAAAGTAAAAACTACCCGAAAAGATCTTTATGGTTACTACTGGTATTCTTTCTATCCAACAAAAGCCGGAAAAACAACAGTTACCACCACATACCTGAACAGCTATGATTCCTACAAAACAACATTTAAGGAAATTGATAAATATCCATTTATTATTTTAAATTATCAGAACCCGGTTTCTTCTTCAAAACTTGGAAATACCCGTATTTACGGAAGCAGATTTAATAAAACTGATAAAATTTATATGAGTTATAATGCCTACTCCAAAAAAACCCAGACCTTCAAATTAACTCCTAAAAAAGGTTGGATTGTTGATCGTGTCCAGATAAAAGATAAAAAAGGATTTGTTACTAAATCTTTTTATGCCGCTTACGGTGATTACAAGCATGCCGGTAAATTTACTTCTGCTAAAGTACGTGCAACAGGTGGAAAGGGAAATTATATTTTATCCATTTATACACGCAATCAGAAAACAAACGCTTGCGTTGAAACCCAGATTGTTTTCAAATAACAACTGTTTATTTCTCAAAAGATACCGCAAAACATCATTACAGATGCTCTTGCGGTATCTTTTTAATTATCCTATATTTCACATAATACTTAGCAGCCTAATACCTGATGAATTTTTTTCAAAATAAACTGTTGACAATATGCCTTTCATCTGATAATATAAACAACTGTGAGCGGTGCAAACATCGCAAAACAAGCTGCTGTGGCTCAGTCGGTAGAGCGTCGCCTTGGTAAGGCGGA
>OCGZ01000330.1_pt1 | contig 38823 bp, 31 predicted proteins | sample 1538711 | NCBI WGS metagenome assembly OCGZ01 (sample SAMN04571720, study PRJEB22368) | human gut metagenome | biome: human gut; material: stool | host: Homo sapiens | place: Luxembourg | collected 2012-08-17
CATATGTACAATGGATTATGAGATTCGCTCCTCCGTTACAGTGACCGGATCGCTCAGGTTTCTCACCTGATTCCCTTTTCTGTGAGATTCCGATAATTATCAGATAACTGTCAGACTCCCGCAGCACTTGCTATGTTCAATATGGAATTATACTGACATCATAATAACACCATGTTAATTATATGTCAATATATTTTGAAAACTTTTTTCAAACTTTTCATCAAAAAACATCCCGGCAGAAAACCACCGGGATGCTGTATATTATTGTTATCAGACGGACAAAAGCATCCGCATTTGAACAAAATTATACAAGACGTCTTACAGACACGATTGTTCTGTATGTAGCATCATTGCTGACCTTGATTCCGTCCTGTGAGTTGGATGCATGAACGATCTGTCCGTTGCCCATGTAAATTGCAACGTGTCCACCGTAACAGATCAGATCTCCTGGCTGTGCATCTGCATAGGACACCTCTGTACCTGCATTCTGCTGCTCATAGGATGTTCTCGGAAGGCTGACGCCAAAGTTTGCATATACACTCTGCACAAAACCAGAGCAGTCTGCTCCATTAGTAAGGCTTGTACCGCCCCATACATATGGGTTGCCGACAAACTGTGTTGCATAATTTACAACCGAAGAACCGGAACCACTGCTGTAAGAGGAAGAAGAGCTCTCACTTTCGGAAGAAGATGTATCCTCTGAAGTATCTGCCTCAGAGTAATCACCGTTATCAGAATCAGCGTCTGTCTTGTCTTCTGCTTCATCTGTATTATCAGAGATCACATTTCCATCCTCGTCATACTGAACACCATCGTCCTCACTGTCATCTGTGTCTCCCTCTACATACTCATCATCGTCTTCTGCAGTGTCTTCGTCTGTATTCTCGATCACATCGCCATTCTCATCATACTGAACATCTTCACTCTGATCTTCTTCTGCCTGCTGCTCTTCTGCTTCAGCCTGGCGTCTTGCTTCCTCTTCTGCCTCGGCCTGTGCTCTCGCTGCAGCCTCAGCTTCAGCCTGACGTCTCGCCTCTTCCTCAGCAGCAATACGCTCAGCCTCTAATCTCTGAAGCTCTGCTGTCTGCTCTGCAAGAAGGTTCGCATAATCAGTTGCCTGCTGCTGTGCATAAGCAATCTCATTATCGTAATCTGCGGATGTGGCACGTTTCTCATCCAGCTGTACCTGCAGGTTCTGGGACTCCGCCTCATATTCTTGCTTCATTCCCTCAAGCTCTGCCTTCTCCTGTGTGTACTGTGCTTCCAGGTTGGCTACCTGCTGAATCGTGTTGGAATACTTCTCAAGACTTTTTCTATCCTGCTCATATGTCTTCTGTGTGTACTCAGCTCTTGTAAGAAGCTCTGACAGGTTTTCTGCATTAAGCATCATCTGAAACCATGCATCGTCGCCGCCCTTCTCATAAAGGTACTGAATACGTTTCTTCATTGCCTCGTACTGCTTCGCCTTGGCGTTCTTAGCCTTCTCAAGGTTAGTCTGTGTAGATGCAATATCGGCTTCTTTATTGGAGATATCTCCCTCCAGTGTCTGGATAGAAACCATCACGTTTACAAGATTCGCATCAAGAGTAGAAATCTCACCTTCGATCTGGGATTTCTGAGCAGAAAGCTCATCCAATCTGGAGTATGTAGCGTTCAGCTGGTCATTGGTTGCATCCATCTCCTGCTGAAGTGCTGCTTCATCTTCTCTTGTTGCGCTTACGCTGACTACCTGTGCTCCGCTGATGATGAGCGCCAGTGTCAGACATAATATTCTTTTCTTCATGACTGTTCACCCTCACAATCTAATTCTGATTCTATAGCGGCAAAAGTTCTCCGCTGTTTCAAGTTTACTCACGTCTGTTGTTATTTCATTTTTAACAGTCCGTGTAATATTTTTGCAATATCTTGTTTCAATCTTTTTATATATTAACACAGTGTTATTTGGATTGCAAGGATTTTCTATTATTTAGTTTAAAACTTTGTAACATTTATTAATGGTTTTGACATTAAAAAACAGGGGAACCTGACGTATCAAGGATTCCCCTGTTCTGTTTGTTACATATTTTTTTCTTTTGTATCAGCTGTTCTTCTAATTTAGAACAGATCTGCAAGGATCTGATTCGCTGTCTTATTCAGATAGCCTTCCGGATCAGAAAGTGTATTTCTGTTCCATCTGAAGTATGCTCCGTTACGGATATAGTTACCACTTGACTCATGATAGTCATATTTGGTAACTCCAGGATACTTGGCCATATAAGTCTCTGCCAGTGCGATAGCCTGGCTACCATATGTTCCGCTCGGTGTCGGGGTTCCGGAAATCTGAACACCTGCATTCGGTGTGCAGTGAAGGATCACAACACTCTTATCTGCACACTGTCCGAGAACCATCCATGTATGTCCGCCATTATATCCAATATCTCCAGGATAAAGCTTATATCCGGAGCTTGCAAGCTGCGCCTGTGAAACGATTGTTCCCATTCCTCTGCCTGAATATAAAGATCCGATGCTTCCTGAAACTGTTGTATAGTTCACACCGCCTGATTTATTCTGCATGATCTGATATACAGACCATCCTACATAGCCGGAGCAGTCAAGACCTTTCTGCTCTGTAGCTTCTGTAAGATCCATATAATATTTGTAATTATAAGAACTGGAGTTACTGTCGTACCACTGTTTCCATTTAGGGCTTACGCCCTTTCTGGTTGCATCGGAATCATTATGTCCTCCGCCCCATACATAAAGTGTCTGTCCAACCGGCTTCAACGCATTGGCCAGGAAATTCTTAATAGTTCTGGTTCCTGTGGATGGTGTCGTATTAGGATTATTATTCACCTGCAGAATTCCGCTGCTGTTGAATGTATATTTCTTACCGTCAATAGTCACAGTACCGGTTACCATGATACCAGTAGATGGATTAAAGTAATACTTATATCCCTTGGATGCATTTTCCACCCAGCCAGTTGCCATAACACCGCTGCCACTGTAGAAATAATATGTATTATTTCCAATCTTCTTAAATCCCTTGTACATAGCTCCTGTACTCGGATCAAAGTAACGTTTCTGGGACTTACTGTTTGTTGCCCAACCAGTTGCCATAAAGCACTTACTGGTAAAATACCGGGTAACCTTCTTGGTATCTGTAAGAAATGTGTTCTTGGCAGCAACACCATTGCCACTGTAGAAGTAATACTTCTTCTTGCTAATGGTCGCCCATCTGGTCGTCATGTATCCTGTGCTTGTATTGAAGTAACGGGTGTTCTTCTTACTGTCTGTAAGCCAGCCTGTTGCCATGTATCCTTTGACACCGTTGGCATTATAGAAGTAACGTTTACCCTTTCTGTCCTTGGCCCAGCCTTTTACCTGCACGCCTGTGGAAGCATTGAAGTAATACTTCTTGCCATTCAGTGTAAGCCATCCCTTAACCTTCTTGCCATTCTTGTAGTAATAAGACTTTCCGCCTTCTGTCTTAAAGCCATTCTTAGTTGCGGCCTGTACATCTGTTGCAGTTGTGTGTACAGTCGCCCCAGCTGCAAAAAACATCAAGATCAAAAAAAGTCCCCAAAGTTTCCACTTCCTGCTTAATTTTCGCATACATACCCTCCTTTGATAGATAATTGATATTTACTATTTCTGAAGTCCGGCTGATCGTTAGCTGTTGAATTCATTACAATTCTGTTACAAATTTACGTCCATATTATATACCATTCTTTACTCTACGTCAACTCTTTCTGTTTTTTCCACCATTTGCACATAACTATAACCAGTATTTTGTGATATTTTTACGTAGAAAACCCCCGGGACATCTGATATTTACAGACATTCCGGGGATACGATCATTTAACCAGCGTACAGCTGTTTATAACAGATCTGTTACAGATTCTTACAGGAATTTTTTGCGAAGCTCTGCTCCGTCAAGTGCACTTAAGTATGCAGGTGCAACATCAAATACAGTTTTGCAGCCCTTCTGTCCTTCCTGGTTCATGCGATATGCAGCTCTTGCATAGGCAACGATAACAGAAGATGTGAACTCCGGATTGGAATCCAGTTTCAGGCTGTACTCGATCACATGGCTGTTCTCGTTGTTCCAGCCGGTTTTGCCGCTGCGGATCACAAAGCCGCCGTGCGGGATTCCGCTGTGATCACGGTCAAGCTCTTCCTGGGAGATGAAATGTACAGTTGTATCATACTCATCAAAGTAGTTCGGCATAGTCTTGATCTCTTCCTCGATACGTGCAAGATCAGCACCCTCCTCAGCTACTACAAAGCACTCTCTAGTATGTTTCTGGCGTGTTGTAAGCTCAGGATTCTCTCCGTTTCTTACAGACTCAAGAGCAGCCTCTACAGGAATTGTATACTGTTTTGCGTCTTTTACACCTTTGATACGGCGAACTGCATCGGAATGTCCCTGGCTTACACCCTTGCCCCAGAATGTATAGTCATTTCCATTTGTAAGGATCGCATTTGCATACATGCGGTTCAGGGAGAACATACCCGGATCCCAGCCTACAGAGATGATTCCTACATGTCCTGTCTCTTCTGCTGCCTTGTCAACATTCGCAAAATGCTCCGGAATTCTCTTATGTGTGTCAAAACTGTCTACAACATTGAAATATTTTACATATTCCGGTGTCTGAACAGGAAGATCTGTTGCGCTTCCTCCGCAGATGATGAGAACATCAATCTCATCTTTCATTTTCTCAGCATCCTTTACAGAGTACACCTTAGCTGTCTCAGTAAGGATCTTTACAGTCTCCGGATCACGTCTGGTAAATACTGCAACCAGCTCTGTATCTGGATTATGTTTGATGGCGCACTCCACACCGCGGCCCAGATTACCGTAACCTAAAATACCAATTCTTATGCTCATAACGATTTCCTCCTCTTTTTCTTTGCAGATGCAGTTTCAGTCATCTGCAATCTATATCGCAAAACGGGTCTGCAGGATCCGCCTTACAAACTTTTTTAAATCCGCTGCATCAGCAGCAGAAAATACCGCCCGGCCAGCACATGGCACAGGCCATGGTCCTGCAGCAGGCATCACACATATCATCCCCTGCTGTGGGCATACCTCCAAAAGGCCCCTGCTGCTGTTGGTACCAGCCGCCTCCGCCTTCCATACGCTGAAGCAGTATACGGTACTGCATGTTGTTCGGTTCCTGGCGGACTGCTTCCCGGATCTGATCCAGGGCTGTCACATTGTTTCCAAGTCCCATATTGGCCATGGCAGCCAGATAATACCACTCACCATTTTTCTGTCCAAGAGAATTCAGTACATTCATAGCTTCCTGATAATGACCGCTCTGTATATAATTGGCGGCTGCACGTCTGCGCATACTTTCCTCATCCTGGTAGGCCGTGGAATTACCACTGCTTCCATAGCCGCCGAATCCGCCATAATTTCCGTATCTGCCATAATCACTGCCTGAGCTGCTGCCATACTCCCGTTCTTTCATGATCTGTTCGTATGCCTGCTGTACTTCCTTGAATTTCTCCTCAGCCTGATCCTTATTCGGATTGTTGATATTGGCGTCCGGATGATACTTCCTGCTGAGTTTGCGGTATGCTTTTTTTATTTCGTCATCAGATGCGTTTCTGGGAACTCCCAGCACACTGTATGGATCTAACATTGTTTTTCTTTCTCCCGTTCTCCCCTGCGCTTCTGTCCGATTGCCGTAAAACGGCGCCACACGCCGGAATATAAAATATTTCGGAGGATATCTCCATAACGGATAACAGGAAGTTTCTCGAATTCCCTGCATGCCTCGGAAAGCATCATGACCAGCATCCTGCGGATCTCCTCCTCGAACCCTTCCATCTTATATTTTTTGAGAAACGGATTGTAATTTCCGTTTTCTGCGTCTTTCTCCACATCATCGTAGGCATCCAGGATGTAAATAAATTTTCCCAGGTAAAAGCCCATTCTGCGAAGAGAGGATTCCCACATATCCTCACGAAAAGCCAGAACCTCTTCCATGATCCTGCCGGAGCAGCCGGCTACCAGATCCACATCTGTCTCTCCTTCTTTCTCCAGCCCGGAAAGCTCTGAAAGTGTTTCCTGGATCCTGCGCATTTTCTCCGGATAACCCGACATGTGCTTCCGGCCGATATTCTTAAGAAGAGTGGCATAGGCATAACGGAAGGGCTTTCTTTCATCCTGCCAGTCATCCATACACTTATAATAAGAAAGGATCACATTCATATCTGCGCAGTACTCTGTCACTTCGTTTTTCCGCACAGGCTGCGCTTTCAGCGGATGGACGGCACAGCGGGATTTTCCCTTTCTGGTAGGCGGCTCATAAAGCCCGCTTAAAAGCAGCACCACAAAGGTCATATCATAGGTCAGGGATACCTGTCCCGGAATCCCGTAACGCTCCCGCAGCTCCCGGCACAGGCCGCAGTAAAAAGAGCGGTACATATCAAAATCTTTGAATTTGATCTCAGGTTTGTTGACTGTCACATATCCAAACATGTCAGCTCCTCTTTACAAATTTCGTATGGCATTTTGGACATTCGATCTCGATTTTTCCCTTGCCTCGCGGAATACGGATCTTCTGTCCGCAGCCCGGACAGGCGTAGATATGATGAGTTTTTCTCTGTTTCATTAAATTCTTTTCTTTATTGAAACGAAGACGGAGCTTCGATGTCATCTGAAGATATTTCTGGTTCTCTGCATAACGCTGCTGGATATTTCTGGAAAAAATACGGAAATACGCATACACGATAGCCGCGATTCCCAGGAAATCAAGCACACTTCCTACACTGCGGTTTACAATGTTCACAAACATAGTCAGTATGATAAGTGCCAGGGCAACTCCCATCGTAAATCTGGAAAGCTCATCCACACCGTAACGTCCCTGCATAAATTTATTAAATTTGTCTCTCATAAAAATCTGTCTCCTTTACATTTACCTCTCACAATGACAGTTCTTATCTGTCATTGCATACCTGGAAAATGTAGAATTTCAGATAATAGGACTCGTCTGCTGACCAGAGGATCGGATGATCCGGAGCCTGTGTGCGGTATTCTACCTGACGCAGTCTCTTATGAACGTTCTTCGCTGCCTGTCCGATGGTCTGTGTAAAAAGCTCATATGTCATAAAATGAGAACAGGAGCAGGTTGCCAGAAAACCGCCGTCTTTTACAAGACGCATAGCACGGAGATTGATTTCACGGTATCCTTTTACTGCATTCTTCACAGAGCTTCTGGATTTCGTGAAAGCCGGCGGGTCAAGGATAACCACATCAAACTTCTCACCTTTCTCCTCAAGCTCAGGAAGCAGCTCAAAAACATCCTCGCAGATGAATTTCACTTTCCCGTCCAGCCCGTTAAGTTCTGCGTTGCGTGTTGCCTGCTTTACAGCTGTCTCAGAAGCATCTACACCCGTTACACTCTTAGCCCCTGCAATTCCCGCATTGAGGGCAAAAGATCCTGTATGGGTGAAGCAGTCCAGAACTTTTGCTCCTTTACAGAGTCTCTGGATCGCCAGACGGTTATATTTCTGATCCAGGAAAAATCCTGTTTTCTGTCCGTCTTTGATATCTACTTCGTATTTCACGCCATTTTCTTCGATCTGAACGATGGTCGGAAATTCTTCTCCGATAAACCCCTTGGTAAGTTCCATTCCTTCCTGGCGGCGTACTTTCGCGTCACTTCTCTCATACACGCCTCTGATATGGATCCCGTCTTCTTCCAGGATCTCTCTCAGCACGCGGATAATGGTGTCTTTCAGGCGGTCGATTCCCAGAGCCAGGGACTGTACGACAAGAACATCCGAAAACTTGTCCACAACAAGTCCCGGAAGAAAGTCAGCCTCACCGAAGATGATACGGCAGCTTCCGGTATCTACCACTTTCCTGCGGTAATCCCATGCGTCACGGACACGCTGTCTCAAAAACTCTTCGTTGATCTCTGTATGTTCGTCCCTGGTAAGCATACGAACCGCGATCTTGGAATTGGTGTTGATAAATCCTCTTCCCATGGGATAACCGTCAAAATCGTGAACCAGCACAATATCTCCGTTATTAAAACTTCCCATGATACTTGAAATTTCATTATCATATACCCAGAGGCCTCCTGATTTCAGAAATCTTCCTTCGCCTTTTTTTAATGTTACTACTGCCAGGCTCATAAATTCTACCTTTTCCCTTTCTCATTTCCCGAGGCAGCGCAGAAATAAATTGGATAAATTCCTCTCACTGCCTGTGTATAAACCAATTTAAGGACAATTCTATCACAGAAAAAATCATTTTTCCAGTGCTTACCCAAATCCTTAATATAAATCACAGAAATTTCATAAGCTACGAGCTTGTCCGATTCCTTTAACAGAGTTCCCCGAATACTTATCCGGCAGATATTTTTCTTATATAAAAGACCCGCAACAGAGGGTTAAAAAACTTCTGCCGCGGGTCATACTTAATTTTTTAATAAAATAATGTTCTGATATTATTCTGCTGCAGAATCATCTGCTGCAGAATCTGTACTCTCACCATAAAGTCCTGCAAGAAATTTTATAGTGTCTTTATAGAGAGTCTTTTTATCTTCCTCTGTGACATCAGCAAGAAGGGCTTTAGTCTCGTCTGTAACATCTGTATCCTCCTCGGAATCGTCAATACCAAAAAGCTTCTTAAGTTTCTTATCCATCATGTTAAGCTCTGTGCTCTGGTAAGTTTCTGTTCCGTCTGCCTCATAGGAATCTGTTCCATTATTGAGGATATCGTAGTAGTCCTTCTCAACTGTAGCAGCCAGATTCTTACCTGTCTGCTCATCCAGTGTCACTGTTGCAGCTTCTTCTGTATTCTCAGTTGCTGCAAGAAGAGAATCTGAATCTCCCTCATACTCTCCTTTTGCAAAAAGTGCAAATTTATCATAATTATTTCTGGCTTCCTCGCTGAGTACAGAAGTATCAGGTTCTGCGCTGTCAGTCTCTGTGGATGCAGCCTCATCAGATGCACTTTCGTCAGAGCTGCTGCTTTCGTCAGATGCACTCTCATCGGAATCGCTTTCGCTGTAAGTTCCGTCATCTGTTGCATCCGGGATTCCTGTTCCGTTTCCGTCACTGCTGTCTGAAGAATTATCTGTCTCGATCTCAAGTGTGGGATCTTCTGTAGAACTCTGGATCACATCATCGCCAAGTACGCTGTCATCTACACTGTTTGTGATATCATCTGAATCACCGTCAACCTCTACAGTATCATCTTTGTTCTCTCCGTCCAGAGTATCATCACCTGAAGATGCCTGGCCGGTTGTGTTCTCATTAACCTGCTCCAGAGTTTCTTTTACATCATCGTAATTGTAGCCCTGCTCTGCAATCTTCCCGAGAAGAGATACGATCTTGTCAATCTCCTCCTGGCTTACAGAAACATTGTTCTGCTCTGCCACATTGATAACAATATTCTGGATCTCATCTGCATTCTGAACGTTGTTCTGGATCACGTCCATCTTGGACTGGTTTACAACTGTAGTTGCCTCATTCTTTCCAACCTGATCTGCAAGATTTCCGGTAACTACCATCTCTTCGTTTGCAAGCTTTGTCTTGGTCTCGTCAAGCTTCTTTCCACTGGCCTGCTCATACGCCATCTGGATACCTGTAAGAGCACCTGTTCCGGATACTTCCATCGGGCAGGCTGCAACAACTTCACAGTTCTTTACGCCGGATGTGGAAAGTGTGGTTGCGATCATATTACCTGTTACCCAGTTCAGGTTCGCAGTACGTACCTTGATTCCTCCGGACTGTGTAGGCTTCACATATGCACAGCTCAAAGTTCTGGTACCGATCTGAGACTGCGGTGCGATATTGTCCAGATGGTTATGCTCATCCTGATTGGTAATGGTCATAATCTGTACCTGATCAGAACTTACATTAAAATATTTCATCATAGTCTGTTTCTGTGCATCTGTAAGGTCTGCACCAAGTGTTACAACTCTGGCGGCATCTGCCATTACAGGATTTACGCTGCCCGCAACAAGGCATGCACTGCAGAGTAATGCTGCGATCAAATTTCTTTTCTTCATTGAATTTCCCTCCAATTTATGACTTTTCAGGTTAATTGTACTATAGCTTTTTTATAAACTGCTGCTATAAGTTTACTGACGTTTTTTCTGTTTCATATTATAACACAGTTGTATAGATATTTGTAATTAAAAAAAGACCATCTCTGAGAAATGGTCTCTCCAAATACCCAATATACTGTCGCTCTATATAGATATTATCCGATTTTCTTTAATTTTCCCAACTTTTCCGCCTCTTTCAGCAATTCCTGATTTCCGGCATTCATGGTACCGAAATCTTGCAGCGGGCAGTAAACTTCCCGACATTTTTTCATGGCTTCCAGTGCCTTCTGATAATTCTCCCGTGAAATGCACTCAAAAGGTTTCTCTGCTATCACCTTACCGGCAAGCTCCCTTGCCACCTGATAATCCGCATCATTGGTATGAAGAACTCCTGTGATAAAAGGAATTCCCTGTCTCTGAAGTTTACGATATACCGGAATCCCACTTCCGTTGCCTCCGATCACAAATATCTCCGGTTCTCCGGATGGCGGCTCCATCTCCACACATCCAAACTCTGCATTATAGCTTCCGCGGGTAATTCCGTAAAGATTCTTAATATAATCCGATGTAAAAATCTCTTCCGGTGCGCCGTATTTTTCAATGTAATCTCCGTGAACACAGATCACCTGATCGGATATCTTCTGGGCAAGATCCAGCTCATGAAGAGACATGATTACTGTCACCTGTTTTTCCAGCACCATCTTTTTGAGGATAGCAAGAAGTTCCAGCTTATGGCGGATATCCAGAAAGGAGGTAGGTTCATCCAGGATAATGATCTCCGGCTCCTGGCAGATTGCTCTCGCCAGAAGGATCCTCTGTCTCTGTCCATCACTGATTGCTGTAAAATCCCGGTCTTTTAAGTCCCATGCGTGAACCATTTCCATTGCATTCTGAACCTTCTTTTTATCCTCCTCAGAAAGAATCCCCAAGGTTCCTGTATAAGGATAACGTCCGGTTGCTACTACATCTTCACATGTCATAAGTTCCGGGCGCATCCGTTCAGTAAGCACAACAGCCAGTTTCCTTGAAACTTCTTTATTTGTCATACGGCTCATTTCAGCCTGTTCCAGATAAACAGTACCACTGATCAGGGAAAGCTGTCTTGTGATACTTTTCAGTATCGTGGATTTGCCAGCTCCGTTTGGGCCGATCAGTGTCAGGATCTCACCTTTGTTCAGTCTGATATTGATCTCTTTGATCAGCGGTTTTCCATCATAACCTACAGTAAGCTGATCTGTATAAAAAAAATATGATTTCATCTTTTATATCCTCTGTTGTCTGCGAATCATAATATAAATAACCACCGGTGCTCCGAATACCGCCGTTACAGAACTGATGCTGAGCTCTGTCGGTGCAAAAACAGTTCTTGCGATCAGGTCACAAAACAGACAGAACACCGCGCCCCCAAGAAAACAGGCCGGGATCACAAGGATCGGCTTTGCTGTTTTCAGAAGGCTTTTTGCAATGTGGGGAACTGCGATTCCAACGAAGGAGATCGGTCCTGCAAAAGCAGTAACACAGGCAGAGAGAATACTAGAAAGCAGGATCAGAAGAATCCGGAACAGCTTGATATTTACTCCCATATTCTGAGCGTAAGTCTCTCCCAGTTGGTATGCGCTAATGGGTTTTGACATAAAAAATACGATCACCATGGTAATCAGTACCACCACGACCATTGTCCGCACATTGCCCCAGGTCATACCGGAAAAGCTTCCCAGAGACCAGTTGTGGAGGTTGACGATATTGGAATCGTCCGCAAATGTCACCACAAAATCCGTGATGGCTGAGCAAATGTAACCGATCATAACACCACTGATAACCAGCATGGACATGTTGTGGACTTTTTTTGCCACAAGGAGAACAAAGCCCATGGAAATCATGGAACCTGCAAAAGCAGCCAGGATCATGGCTCCGGAACCGATGGATACGGATCTGCTTAAAAGAAAGATCATCAGCAGTGCCACGATCAGCTTGGCTCCGGAAGAAATACCTAGTACAAACGGTCCTGCAATAGGGTTGTTAAAAAATGTCTGCAGCAGAAATCCGGATACAGACAATGCCCCACCCAGGATGATAACTGCCAGAATTCGCGGAAGACGGATCTCCCACACAATATTATAGGAAGTCTGATCTCCCTGACGTTTGAATATGATATTCAGGATCTCATTCACAGAGAGATGGATACTTCCGGAATTTACATTCCATATAAATAAAATTATCAGCAGTACTGCAAGAATCACAAATGAGATTCCGTATCGGACTGCACGTTTTCGGTCGTTCATTTTTCTGTATATCTCCCTCCGTGTTTATTTATAGCAGATCAGGCGGATCTTCTCAATCCGCCCAATCTGTTTTCCTGGTTTTAATAGTATTTTTATTTATTTCAGACGATGCATATAGGTCAACTCATCCAGAGAATCATCGTCACTGGTAAGCATGGTGTGGATATCCTCGATCATAGTTCCAAGCCCCGTTGTCTCCTGGAAAAGATTTTTACCTGTGCACCAGACATTGCCGTTCTTTACAGCCTTGAAATCTGCAAGAAGCTCGCTCTTGGAAAGAAGTTCATCTATAGTATTCAGCTCTCCGTCAATTGTGCTGTTGTAGATGATATAATCTGCATCTTTCGCTTTCGCGTAAAATTCTTCCATCTGCATATTCATGGTGGAAAGGGCATTATCATTCTCTCCTGTGTCTTCAGGAACATAATTGCCACCTGCAAGAGAAATCATCTCAGAAACATAATCTCCGCTCTTTCGCACATTTACTGCGCCTACAGAGTTGATATAAAAGAACGCTACGGTCTTGTCTGTCTTATCTGCTGTGAGAACTTTATCCAGCTTGTCTGTCTGCTCCTTGAAAACTTTTTCTGCGAGATCTTCTTTTCCAAGGAGAACTGCATAAAGCTTCATCCATTCTGTTCTTCCAAGCGGATGGCTCTCGTAGCTGGAACGCTCTACCATAACAGGGATTCCAAACTGCTCCAGTTTTTCCTGAACTTCCGGATTATGGTGGATCATGGTGGACTCGATTGCCAGATCACAGCCTTCATTTAAGATCAGCTCATAATCCGGTGCACTGTATTTGCCTGCATAGATCATCTTATTCTGTTCCATGGCATCCTTCGCTTCCTGGATATACCATCCGTCCTCTTTTGTACCGGAAAGATTGATGCTGTCGATTCCGTCAATAGCGCGGAAAAGATCCATAGCGGAAGTTGCCACCATATAAATATGATCCAATGGCTGTTTCAGCACTGCGATATCACTGTCCAGGCCTTCCGGAGCTTCTTTTCCCTCCGGGACTACAAGAAACTGCCCTTCCTGATCAATGGTGATCAGTGCGTAACCGCCATCATAATAGTCCACATTGAACTCTTTCGCATAGGAAAGCTCCATACTGTGGTCAAAAGTAAGTCCCGGGATATCTGCAGGTGTATGCTCTTTTTCAGCTGCCTGTACGCCCAGTGTACAGCCCAGGATAAGAGCTATCGTCAGAAATATGTAGGAGATTATTTTTTTCATTTGTCTGCCTTTTTCATGCTTGAAGAATCAAAATTCAGGGTGTAGTCGATCTCATGAGGAGTGCTCATGGCCACTGTATCTGCAGTCACTTCCATCTCTGCATCAAAAACACTGACCGGAATTTCAAATGTAGAGTTTCCGTCTTTATTTACAGGCTCATATTTCTCACCGTCAACGATCATATAATCGTAATTCGGGCTGCTCCAGATGATGGTCGCTGTCGCTTCTTTGTCCTTGATCTCTACCTTTGCAGGAGATTCCACAGTTGCTTTTCCTGTACCGCCTGTAAGAGTTACTTCTGTCTCATAAGTTCCGTCCTCAAGCTTCAGATCTTTCAGCTTTTTGCCTTTGGATTGTTTATCGTCATCTTTCTCGTCGGAATCATCAGCAGTTTCTGCTGCATCTTCTTTTACCGGATTCTTAATACTTACTTTATGATCATACCATTTACCCTTTTCTCCCAGGATCGCTACATCAAACTCCTCGTCAATGGCAGGTACAGGGATATCAAATCCATACACTTCTTCTGTATAACCATCGCTGTATTTTACAGTATCTGTGGTCGGTTCAATGATATCTGCTCCGTCTTTCTGTGCATCTTCAGCTGTTCCCGCAAACAGATTTACGATTTTCTTGGAAACCAGGCTTACATGGATAGTCATCTCGCCATCTTTGACTGTGAGCTTTCCTTTTTTGTCATTTGCCTCATTTACATGGAACATGCTGCTGTCTGTGTCAAACTCAGCTGTGTAAACGCCATCTTCCAAGGTGTTCTCTTTATCTGTGGATACATCTTTCTCATCAGCTGCTTCTGCATTCTCCCCGGATTCCGTTTTCGCAGAATCACTCTCTGCCAGTACCGGTACAGAACCAAGCATCAGGGCAGATGCACTTACCATTGCAAGAAGAAGATTTACGTAACGTTTTTTCATGATTGTTTCTCCCTTCCCTGTGACAAGAATCTGCCCGGAAGACAGTCTTTTTGATCTTTCCGGGCAGTTACTTTATTTCTTATATATATCCGCTTCTACACGGATATTCTATACTGTTTATTCTGCGGAATCCTCAGCGGAATCAGCCTCTGTATCTGCTGCATCAGAATCTGCGGACTCATCAGTGCTTCCGATAGAATCGATAGCTGCTTTTGTGTGATCTACATAGATCTGCTCAACTGCTTCGATTCTTCCAAGACCTGCAATCTGAGTGTCAACATTCTCAAAGTTTCCGGACGCTACAAACTGGCTCTTCCAGGAATCCTCGTCATCACCAGCCATATCATTATTAGCGTGGTCTCCTGCAACAACCATCAGCGGACGAAGGACAACATTCTTGTATCCTGCTTCTTTTACTTTCTCGATAACTTTATCGCATGCTGTGTCTTCCGGCTTACCTTCTACAGTACCGATGAAAGCGTTCTTGAATCCAAGGTCTTCCATCTGTGTCTGCATCTGATCATATGTAATATTGGCTGTATGGGATGTACCATGTCCCATGAATACAAATGCAGTGCCAGCCTCAGCTGCTGCATCCATGCTGTCGAATCCGGCTTCCTTACAAGCTTCATCTGTGATTGCCTGAGCAACTGCTTTCTTGTCATCATTGATAACAGTTGCATCATCTCCAACCTCACCAAGCATTGGCTCTGCAATTGCCACAGACTCGAATTTATCTTTATATCCGTTAATAGCTTCTGTCATCTCATCATACTCAGCGCCATGCATCAGATGTGTAGGCTGAACAACAAGATTCTTAACGCCATTCTCTACTGCACGGTCAAGAGCCTGCTGCATGTTGTCGATATTCTCACCATCTCTTGCCTCAACATGGTTGATGATGATCTGTGCTGTAAATGCTCTTCTTACAGACCAGTCCGGATAAGCTTTTGCAAGGGCATCTTCGATTCCCTTGACATCCTCAGCACGGCTGTCGTTGAAGGAAGTACCAAAGCTTACAACAAGAAGCTCGTTCTCACCAATCTCATCCTGGTTACGCGGATCGTCTTTGGAAGCATCTCCTGTATCACGTCCGAAGTAATCCGGATCAGCATTCTCGCCTTCTACCAGCTCTTTCTGTGCGTCTGTCAGGGCATCCCATGCTTCTTTAGCTGCCTTGCAGTCCTCATCTGTTGTATCTGTTCTCTCCTGAACGTAGATCTTGTCGATCAGATCTGCTACATTATCAGCTGCTTTCTGATCCTCATCAGAAGCCTCTGTGGTATCAGCTGCCTCAGTATTTTCTTCTGCTGTGGTATCAGCTGCTTCCTCTGTAGCGGAATCATCAGCTGCCATTGCTGTTGTAGCTGCACCCATAGAGCATGTCATGGAAACTGCAAGCATCAGAGCTAACATAGTTTTTCTTTTCATTTCTTATAGTCCTCTTTTCATGTATTTCCAGATAACCAACATGTACAAAAAAGCGGCAGCTTAACGCGGCCGCCTGCTCCTACATAGGATTCTCTGCGCAATACATAAAAAGAAGTTCTGTATTGTTATGGAGAATACAGATTCGTAAACCGCGAATCTAAGATCTCACAATAAGGCAGTTCTCCTGACTTGGTTCAGCGTAGCCTTTCCTTCCCGGTCTCCCAGTGGTTCTCAAAAGCCACTCCCCTTCACAGTGACGGTATCGTTCCGGATTCGCACCGGATTCTCTTTTGTGCATCGGTTCTGATGCAACCTTATCGTTATAACATTTGCACATGTTCAATTTAATCTGGTTTCTTCTTTTTTACCACAAAGTTACAAAAATGTCAAGCTTACTGTCGGACTATTCCAAAATCCCCCTCAAAATATTTGTGTTATTGTCAGAATGCTTTCAAATATTCATGCACACCAGGCATACCTATACATGATATATGTTTTATTTTTATAGAATCTATAATTTCACCTGATCTGCGGTCTCTCTGGTTCAAATTATTTAGTCAGGCGGATATTCTCAATTGAAGCAGGGGACTTACTTGCTTCGATTAAAGTATTCCTGCTCAAGATATCTTGCAACATAAACTCCGCTGGCTGATGCGTGGGAAAGAGAATGTGTCACGCCGCTGCAGTCTCCGATAACAAAGAGACCTTTGTGGCAGGTTTCCAGATTCTCATCGATCTCAACTTCCATATTATAGAATTTAACTTCCACACCATAAAGCAAAGTATCATCGTCTGCTGTTCCAGGTGCGATCTTATCCAGTGCATAGATCATCTCAATGATGCCGTCAAGGATACGTTTCGGCATAACAAGGCTTAAATCTCCTGGTGTGGCAGAAAGTGTCGGTGTTACAAAGCTCTCGTCAACACGTGCTTTTGTGCTTCGTCTTCCACGGATCAAATCTCCGAAACGCTGAACCATAACACCGCCGCCAAGCATATTGGAAAGTCTTGCGATACTTTCGCCATATCCGTTGCTGTCGTGGAACGGCTCGGAGAAATGCTTGGATACAAGAAGTGCAAAGTTTGTGTTGTTGGTGTGCTTTGCAGGATCTTCGTAGCTGTGTCCGTTTACTGTGATGATTCCGTTGGTGTTCTCATTAACAACAACACCTCTCGGATTCATACAGAAAGTACGTACCATATCCTCGAATTTCTCTGTTCTGTAAACAATCTTACTCTCATAAAGCTCGTCTGTCAGGCGGCTGAATACCTCTGCCGGAAGCTCCACACGCACACCAATATCCACACGGTTGGAAAGTGTCGGAATCCTAAGATCAGTACATACAGATTCCATCCATTTACTTCCACTTCGTCCTGCTGAAATGATGCAGTATGTTCCCTCGTAACGCTGGTCACCTGTCAGAACTGCATAACCCTCTTCTGTTTTTTCCACTTTATCAACAGACGCATCAAAATAGAAATCTACATGATCTTTCATTTCATCATAAAGATTCTGAAGAACTACATAGTTGATATCAGTTCCCAGATGACGGACAGAAGCATCCAGAAGATGCAGCCCATTCTGAAGGCAAAGCTTGCGGATCTCACTGTTTGTTGTAGAATAGAGCTTAGTTCCCTCGCCACCATGCATCAGGTTCAGTTTATCTACATACTCCATCAGCTCTGTTGCTGTTTCCCTGCCGATATGCTGATACAAAGTTCCGCCAAACTGGTTGGTGATATTATATTTTCCATCGGAAAAAGCTCCTGCGCCTCCGAATCCTTTCATGATGGCACATGTTTTGCAGTGGATACAGGATTTTACTTTTTTTCCGTCAATTGGACATTTTCTCTTTTCCAGGGGATGACCAGCCTCAAAAACCGCGATCTTTTTCTCCGGATCATTATTCATCAGTTCATAGGCTGCAAAGATTCCTCCAGGACCTGCTCCTACGATCAGTACGTCATATTTCATAAATAAAAGCTCCTTATCTTGTGTTACTTTTATATGTTTCATTTTCACACAAACCCTGTCTATTCTACAACAAGTATCAGCAAAAGTCACCTGTTTTTTTCATGTTTTTCGGGGGTTTTTCAGTTGCTGTAAAATCTGAGGATCCTGAGATTTTTCCCATTGGTTTCCAAGGTGATCGCGCCATTTTTCATGGTGTATTCAATCTGACTTCCGCAGTCTTTCAGACGCTGTATCGTTTCCGGTGACGGATGGCCGTAGGTATTGGTGGATGAACAGGATATGATGGACAGCTCGGGTTTCAGTTTCTTTAAAAATGCCTCTGAGGATGAATATCGGGAACCATGATGGCCGACTTTCAGACAGTCAATGTCATTAAGACATCCTGCAGTCAGAAGTTTTTTCTCCGTGTCTGCTCCGATGTCCCCTGTAAAAAGCATCCGGAATTCGCCGTATGTAAGTTCCATAACCATAGCCTCCTCATTCACATCTTTTCCCCTGGCCGTACTTTCCGGCCACAGAATCTCAAATGTCGCTGTCCCGGAATGAATGATATCTCCTGTGTTTCCTGTCACTGTTTTTATCCCTGCTTTTTCGGCTGTCCTGGCAAGATCTGTCCAGGCTTCCGGCGGTTCTGACCATCCTGGCAGAACAAGATGACCGGCCCGGATAGTTGTGAGTCCTTTTTCCATATATTCCAGAAGTTCCTGCACACCACTTAAATGGTCTTTATCTGTGTGAGAAATGAAAATTCCGTCCAGATAGGAAATCCCCATACTTTTCAGAGCCGGAAGAAGGCAGTATCTTCCAAGCTCTGATTGGCTGCTGCTTCCTCCATCTATCAGATAATGTTTGTTATCCGGGGTCCGAACCAGGATTCCGTCTCCCTGACCTACGTCCAGACAGGTGATCTTCAGGGTTTCAGATTTAAAGAGATACCCGAAAGACCGAACGCCCAGCGTCAGTATACTCAAGGTCAGGAGAACAATGGCAGCTATACGAAGAATGTGTTGTAATCCCTTTGCCTCTCCCTTTTCCAGTTCTTTTTTCTTCTGATCTGATTCTTTTATATGCTGTCCAATAAACAGTACAGCAATTAATATCATATAATATACCAAAATCTGCCAGAGTTCCGGTTCGCCGCCAATCCAGGTGCACCAGCGGCTTCTTCCGGCCAGTTCACAGAGCTTTTCATATAGAAGCAGGACTCCCTTCGCAGGAAAAATCACAGCTCTGGCTGCCGGAATACTGACAAAGCCAAGAAGCATTGCAGCCACACCTCCTGAGAGAACAACTCCTACACTTGGCAAAACCGCAAGATTCAATATCAGTCCGGCCAGTGATACCTCACCAAAGAATTTCAGCATCACAGGAAGCGTCACAAGCCAAAGAGCCACCGATCCCCAGAAGGCTTTCGTAACCTTTCTCTTTGCTCCTGCGAGAGCGCAAATCCTTTCTGATGCAACACAGATTCCCAGAACACACCCAAATGACAGAAGAAATCCACTGTCCAGCAGATACGCCGGTGACTCTGCCAGGATCATCATGGCAGTGACAGACACTGCGCTTGGCATATCGTAGATCCTTCCTGTGATCCTGGCTCCCATTGCAATGAGAAACATGGTGACAGCCCGCATCGTAGACACACTTCCCCCTGTCATCATCCCATACTGCAGCATCACAGCCAGAGAAAAAATCCCTGCTGGCCAGATACCAAGCCCTGCACGTTTCAGCAGATTATAAAGCCCCATCCCCAGAATACTGATATGCAGTCCGCTGATCGCCAGAATATGTACGATTCCTGCCAGCTGATAACGCATCCGGATCTCCGGGTCCAGGCCTGTTTTCTCCCCAAGAACAATGGCATCAAAAACAGGTGCATCTTTTCCTGCTGTATTTTCCAGGATCTGTCTGCATTTCTCCTTCACCATAAGCATTGCCTGATGATAGCCGGAATATGTGGATGTTTTTTTCAGAAGTACAGCTTTTTTCATAAAATAATAAATATGGCGGCAGGCGTAATACTGACTGCTGTCAAAACCACCCGGATTTGTTGGGCCTTCCACTTCTTTCAGGATTCCTTTTACAAGAATCTGCATCCCAGGCTTCAGCTCTTCTTCTTTTTTCAGAAATACTCTTACATTATTAATTGGAAATTTTTTTGAATGATAGATGAGATATGTTTTTTTCAGATAAACAGACTGGGAGAATTCTGTGCTTTCGTACCGTTCCACCTCCCCGCAGATCTCGGAAGCGGGATGTACTTCAATCCAGGACTGCACACTGGCAGGAAGGGGATTCCCCCTGATAAGAGGAATCCCCGCCAGATCCGCAATGCCAAATGAAAGCATCATCAAAAAACACAGAAGACACATTGGACGTCTTATCATATGTTTCTCCCGTATTATATTTTTTTGCTGTCGGAATGATCAGTTCTCTTTCTTCTTTGCCGCTGAGCTGGCAAGAAGACTGTCATTCCATTCATAAAATTTATAAAGCTGCATATTTTTGCCGAAGGTTACTTCTTTGTTTCCTTCAATGGAAATCTCCACTTTATCCACTCCGGTTGCTGCGATCAGTGTATTTACCACCGAATAAACAGGAATCTCCTCGGAAACATTCAATGCATAATCCTGAAATACAGAATTGTAATCTACATAGCAAATGCCGTTCGCCCTTGTCAGGGAAAGCACTTCTGAGTTCTCCGGGATTGTAGGATAATGGCCTTTTTCCAGCGGGCCGCGCGCCAGCTGTTCCAGAACAACTGTCGCTTTCGGAAGATTTCGTCTGTACCGGACACTTCGCTGCTCTTCCACCAGCTTGTCTCCGTTTTTATTGGTAAAATACAAAGTAAAAGTGTCATAGCTGTATACATCGCCGTCAGAGCCGGAAAACTCCACAAAGGTATCGCCGTTCATAGCTCCGACTTCGTCACCTTTTGTATCTGTGAGAGGTTTTTTCCCAACATAGATTTCTACGGAATCGACTCCCGGAACCTGGACAAATATCTTCACAACTCCTGCTTTTACAAGAAGCTCCCTGGTACGGGACATCTTACCGAAGGCTTCATTGAATTCCAGACGGAGCACGCCGTCATTCACAGAATAGGAAGAAATCTTCACACCGTCAGGAAAAAGTGAGATTCCATCATCTCTTGTCTCACGATTATTCAGACTCTCTGAAAAATCACGGAGCATTACTTCTGCTGATTCTTTTTCAGGAACATATTTCTCCTCTTTCAGCTTTGTTTCTTCATTGTTGATATAGTAAAAACTGTACTGCTGCTCTTCGGTCTCTTTTTTACCTGAGAAGCTTATATACGCTACCATTCCCAGGAGAAGGCACGCAGCAGCCAGACAGATGATCCAGATCGTTTTTTTCATGCGCTACCTCCTAGGATGAGATATAAGACAGCGGAATCTTCACATTGAATGTGGTTCCTTCGCCTTCTTTGCTTGATACCTTGATGGTTCCATGGTGCATGACAATGGAACTTCTGGTGATGGCAAGGCCAAGACCAGTTCCGCCGATCTCCCTGGAATGGGATTTATCCACGCGGTAAAAGCGCTCAAAGATCCTCTCAATGGAATCCTCCGGAATTCCAAGTCCGGAATCTGCTACTGTCACATAAAAATACTTGTGGTCTGCATCCAGCGTTACCCGAACCCAGCCTTCATCTACATTGTATTTGATTCCGTTTTCCACAAGGTTGCTGATAGCGAGCGTAAACTTCACCTCGTCCACATCAGCTGTAACCGGACGGAATGAATCCAGTATCAGGTCAATGCTTCTCTGATTTGCAATAGGTCGGAGACGCTTCAGGATATTCTCAAGAAGCTCATTGATATTCATATTGACAATGTTCATGTCTGCTGCTTTTTTGTCCATTTTTACAAGGGAGAGAAGGTCTGTGATGATCTTGTTCTCACGGTCAATCTCCTCTGTAATATCAGAAAGAAATTCCTGATAAAGTTCTTCCGGCACGCCCTGCTGTCCTACCAGGGAATCTGCAAGGACTTTCATGGAGGTCATCGGTGTCTTCAGCTCATGAGACACATTGGATACAAATTCCTGTCTGGATTCATCCAGAATCTTCATTCTGGAAAGCATCTTATTAAATGCCTCCGTAATCAGGGCTGTCTCTGTATAATCCGGAACTGAGATCTCTTCGTTCTGATAACCATCTGTAAGATCTTCGATTGCTTTCGTTACTCTTGCAAAAGGTTTCACAAGCACTGTGGACAAAATATATCCCAGGAAGATCGCCAGCACTACAATGATTCCGATGATCAGGATCCCTTTCTGTTCCAGCTCACGTATGGTCGCTGTTACTTCACTGGATGAAGCCATGATCATCATAGCCCCCTGCACCTGATTCACTTCCGGGCTTTTTACCGGGACTGCCAGAACGATCTTCTGGCTGGCCGAATCATAACGGTAGTCGTCTTCTCCCTTAAAACAATTCACTACTTTCTGGGATACAAGAGTCCTTCCTTCATCCACGCCGTAAGTATCCTTGATAATTCTGAAATCCCTGTCCACAATGAGAATTCTTCCCCCATAGATATTAGACAGCAGCTCCAGCTTGCTGTTTACCGTCTGCGAGCCGGAGTCATTCAGGTAATTCTCTTTGATCAGCAGGTCGCACATGATGTCACAGATATTCTCCATACTCTGCACACGGTTGGCAATGGCCCGGTCTTCATAATTGGCGATCACCATTTCCGTAACAATGACACTTGGTACGATTCCCAGTATGATCAGGATTATCATGATACGAAAGCGAAGACTTTTAAAGAATTTTCCGCTTTTTCTGAATTTCATGGATTATGCCTGAAAATAATATCCTACACCCCATTTGGTGTGTACATATTTCGGCTCACTGGGATTAGCCTCGATCTTTTCTCTCAAACGACGGATATGTACATCTACAGTACGTACATCGCCCGGGTATTCATATCCCCACACGATATTCAGAAGGTTCTCTCTGCTGTATACCTTGTTCGGATTAAATACAAGGAGTTCCAGAACATCGAATTCCTTGGCTGTCAGATTGATCTCTCTCCCGCCAATGAATACGCGACGTCCCTCACAGTCCAGCTTCAGCTCGCCAACTTCAACTGTCTTGGCCTTTTCTTTCTTATCCTGGCTGTTTCCTGCCCGGCGGATGATTGCCTTGATGCGGGCTTTTACTTCCAGAATGTTAAAAGGCTTGGTCACATAATCGTCTGCTCCGTATTCCAGACCCAGGATCTTATCCATGTCTTCTCCTTTTGCGGTAAGCATGATGATCGGGACATTGGAAAACTCCCGGATCTGCTGACATACCTCAAGGCCATCCATCTTGGGCAGCATCAGGTCAAGAAGAATAATATCATATTCTCCTGCCTTCGCCTTCTCCAGAGCTTCCTCTCCGTCATAGGCGCAGTCTACTTCCATTCCATCCTGCTCCAGACTGAAGCGGAGTCCTTTGACAATCAGTTTCTCGTCGTCTACTACCAATACTTTCCTGCTCATTTAACGCTCCTTATTCTATTGCTATTTTATCCTTGATCTTCTCATAGGTGCCTTCCTTGATGCCGGGAACATTCATAATGTCCTCGACGGAAGTAAAAGGGCCGTTCTCTTCCCTGTAAGCGATAATAGCCAGAGCCTTGGACTCCCCTACTCCTGTGAGAGTGGTAAGCTGGGATACATCAGCTGTGTTCAGATTGATCCTGGAATCGGCAGAACCTCCTGCGCTGTCGGATGTCGGCTGCTGTTTATCTCCTGATGCCTTACCGATTTTTGTACTGTCAGTACTGCCTGTACCGTTGACATTATTGTCAGCAATGGTTCCAGTCTGAGTCGTTCCGTCCTGAGTCGGTGGAATCGTCTGGCTGTCCACCTCCTCCCGGGTCGGCACATAGATCTGCTGTCCATCTGAAAGACTCCTTGCGCGGTTAAGATAGCTGACTGCTGCCTCCGGGAGATATCCTCCTGCTTTCTCAATGGCCTGAAATACCCGGCTGTCAGATGAAAGCTCATAGACACCGGGCTCTGCCACTGCACCGCAGACATCTACGTAGATTGTCTCTGGGACATCTCCGGACTCTGGCTGTGTACCGGAACTCTTCTGTGAATCGGACTCCGACTGTGTACCGGAATTCTTCTGTGAATCGGCTTTCGGCTGCTGCCGGCTTTCCTGCTCAGAGGAATCCTGGCTGTTCTCTTCCTGCTCCAGTTCTTTTTCCAGAAATTCCGAATCCTTGTCCCGGCAGCCTGTCAGTCCTGCAAAGGTCAGGAACATGATCACTGAAAAAATAAGCTGAACATTTCTGATATTTAATTTATTTCTCATGATATGGTGGGCACTCCTTTCCGCTTGTGCAGTGGTAAGTGTCCCCTTACTCATACAAAACCATATCTTATTTTAACGAAATATTACAAATATTACAATACTAATATTTTATTTCCATTTGAAAATCACCACGCCGGCAATGCAGATCAGCATTCCCAAAAGTTTTCTCCACTGAAAATCTGCTTTCTCCACGCCAAAGAGTCCCATCAGTTCTATGAGATACGCAACAGCCAGCTGAGAGATCACGATCAGCATAACTGCCCTGGCAGGGCCTAAGCTTCCCATACTCCTGATTACTGTTATGGTAATAAATGCACCTATCACACCCCCAAGAAGCGTGTATTTATTCTCCACCTGCCACAGTGCGCCAATACTTTCCCGCCCTGTAAAAAGCCAGGCAGCAACACACACCAGAAATGCTGAAAACTGCACCCAGCCAGTTGATACCCACAAACTGGTCTGTTTTGTTACATTTGTGTTAAATACTCCCTGAATACTCATCAAAGCCCCGGAAATCAAAGCCGACAGAAATCCCCACATAAAAAATCCCTCCATATCCATCCATTCAACAGTTCCGCCGTATAAAAAGGCGCTGCATGTTCTGCAACGCCTTTACGGTTTCTTATAGTTTATGTGGTTTTTATGAGATTATGCGCATACATCTCTTTTATTTTCCTGAGGTAGATCCTGCCGGAAAAAGCGATATGCGGGAGCTCATAAAATCTGGCGGTTTCCGGGCAGATGGGACGATAGAGGGGATCTGCTATAATGATCTTTGCAGTTTTCAGCCTTTCTTCTATGGACTCCTCACCCCGAATAGCCTGATCCCCTTCCCGGAGAAGCCCTTCTGTGATCTCCAGGGGACAGAGGAGCTGAACTTTTTTTTCATATTTATACTCTATGGCAGCTGCCAGGGAACCCATGGTGACTGGCTCACCGATTACTGTGATGTCGGGCTGAGCTGATTCTGTGGAAATGTAGATCACCTGATCCGGAGTTACTTTCCAAAGATCAGGAATTTTCTCGCTGATCCGGCATTCTCCCGTAACTTTTTCCGCCATCTCCGCAAGTGCATCAGATATTTTTTCCACATATCCATCTACAGGTGTCCCCACCAGAAAAGGAGTTCCGAATTTTCCCTTCAGCACATTAGCCGCAGGAATTCCCACTGAGGATACCACCAGATTCACATCTGCTTCACCGGCCTTTGCTAGTGTTTCCAGCGTGTCACCCATGGCCCAGGTGGAAATTATCTCCCAGCCCTGGTTTTCCAGACGTTTTTTCATGATATCTACAATGGATTGCGGGCCGAAATCCAGGGGAGTTACACCCAGAAGATTTAATTTTCGTCTGTTCATTTCTGACTTTATTCCCACACATTTCACAGATTTTCCGGTACTACCAGGGATTTTCTCATCATTAGTTTTTATTGAATGTTCGGATCCTCCCTTGTTCTTCTCTTCTCCTGCTCCTGTAAAATGTTTCGCAATCTCTGCCAGCGCAAGCCCGGCGCCGTACACATAATCATGCATTCCACTGGTCGGAACAGAAAAAGCCGGAATTCCCGTCCCCACTGTCAATGCCCTGGCAAGTCCCGGAAAATCGGTTCCATTCATAAAAGGAATCGGCGAACTGGCAAGGGCAATAAATCTCGGCTGCAATTCTTCTGTTGCGTCCTCAATATCCTGAAGAAATTTCTCATCATTTCCCATGATCGCATCGATATCCGTCAGCCCCGAAATAAAGATCAGGCTATCCTGATCGTACCACCGGATCTCATCATGTGTATTATAGGTAGAATTACACCCGGAAGGATCATGCATCACCGTCATTCCCCCCAGCTCATACAAAGCTGAGCAGACACCTGACACATCTGCTGTATAAATTGGTATGATTCGATATGCCTGTCTCATATGCAGCTTTCGCACCCCCATCCTTTTCGCACGATCAGATCTTCCGGATCTTTTTCTGCTTCAAAAGCTTCGATCATCAGCTGAGCAGTCCGGCGGATTCCGTCAAAGCCATAAAGCCCACCACCCTGAACCATATTTACAAAATTCCTGCTTCCGGTAAACCAGGCTGCTTTCTGTCCAATGGCAAGGATCTTATTTTCAGAGCATCGTGTTCTCACACGCATCTCAGGCCGTATCGTTGAGATCAGCTTCAATTCCGGAACATTCTCTTTCAGCCAGAAAAATACGTCTTTTTCCTCCGGACTGATACTGTCCAGATAAATGGACTCTACTTTGAATCCATGGGTCAGCAGAAGCTTTGCCAGCCCCAGCGGTCTTGGATGAAAAAGATAATCCAGTGCGATGGGTGTATCCCCAATAATTTTCTTTGCATGAGAAAGTGCTTCCTCGCAGAACCGGATTTCTTTTTTTATATCCGGACCTGTGATTTCTCCCTTTAATTCTTTCAATTTCTCCAGCAGCTGTTCCTCCTGCCACTGTATTTCCTCATAATCAAAGCTTCCCGGCAGATACAGAAAAGGCCTCCCAAGTCTTTCAGCCTGCTGCTGCACTCCGAATTTTCCTGCCGGGTAACAGTCAATGATCAGGCTTCCTTCTCCCAGTTTCTGATACTCTTCCCATGTTTCACAGGCAGCAGTCTCGCGAAGCTTAAATCCGTTATGCTCTGATATTCTTCTAATATCTGCATCTGCGTCCAGCACAAAATCACTTCCAAGAAGCGTCACACATCCAGGGTCTGCCTCAGCTTCCGGCACTGCATCATACATGGCACGCCGTAACTTCTGGTCTGGTGTGGGACCGGTTTTCTGCATGATCGGATCCATAAAACATCTCATAAAAAAGATCTCCGTAAAACGGCTTTCCAGCTCTCCATAAATCCGGTCCAGATCACTTCCCAGAAAATGATGCAGACACACTGTAAAAAGCAGAACCGCTTTCGGCTTCTCCGGCAGGCGGTTCAGCACATCTGTCACACCCTCAATGGTAATATCCTCCAGATTCCCGCCCAGAAGATCCTTTTCCTCCACGATCACAAAAGAAAACCTCTCCGCCGCATTCATCTCTGCCGCTGTCAGCACAACACCTCGCATACAGTTATCCGCGCAGACATATATCTGCTGTGCCTCCGGAACCAGCATTCCTGTATGTACAATGTTCCAGTTTCCATGAGCAGGAGAATTAAATTCCAATCCCGGCTGAAACGGTGCCGGAAAAGAAGCCTCTCCTATCGTTACCTCTGTTTTCTCCGAAATCGCTCTGATTCCAATTCTTTTTAACATGGAGCTTCCTCCCTGCATGCTTCCAGGATCTGCTCTGCCAATGTCCGATATTCTTCTGCCATCTCACTGTCAGGGTAGACTTCCAGAAGAGTTTTTCCCAGTACTTCTGCTTCCTGCACCAGCTCGCTTCGTGAAAGAGTTCCTATCACCTTCGTATGAAAATCTTCTGCCAGCTCCTGCACTTTTTCTTCCTCCCGCGGCACATTCCGTCTGTTCAGAATGATACCGCCAAGGGAAGCGTAGCCTCTGTTCCGGAAATTTTCCACTGCCATGGCAATGTTCGCGCCTGCATGGATGGCCATATTTTCACCGGAAGTAATGATAAAAACTTTATCTGCATACCCCTTTCGCATTGGCATGGAAAAACCGCCGCACACAACATCTCCCAGTACATCATAAAAAACAATGTCCGGTTTATAAGTCTCATATGCCCCTGTTTCCTGAAGTTTTTCCAGAGCTGTGATGATCCCGCGGCCAGCGCAGCCAAGTCCCGGAGCAGGTCCTCCTGCCTCTACGCATACCACACCGCCATATCCGATCTGCACCATATCTTCAAGCTTCAGATCCTGTCTTTTCTTATTATAAAGATCCAGAACTGTGGAAGCTTCTTTCCCATGGCGGAGCAGTATCGTTGAATCCGCCTTTGGATCACAGCCGATCTGCATCACTTTCATTCCTTTTTCCGCAAGGGCAGCTGCCACATTGGAAACTGTTGTGGATTTTCCGATGCCGCCCTTTCCATATACTGCGATTCTGATCATTTTCTGTCCTCCGCCTTTGTGATCACATTAGAATATGCTGTTTTTGCAGAAACACCATTCAGCCGTCCGATCTTTCCGGATAAAGAGCTTATCACATCCTGCGGTGCATCAATGGCAATACTTATAATGTTGATACCTTTTTCCCGATAGGGGATCCCCATTCTCCCGATAATATATTTTCCCGCTTCGTGAAGAAAACGGTTGATATCATCGATCACGTCATTGTTTTCCACAATGATCGAAATCAGTGCCACTCTTGTCTCCATAAGGTCTGGCTCTCCTTTCCGGCATTCTGTATTAATGTCCATTTTATCGTACTCTGCTTCTATCGCTGATTTTTTCTCTGTAAAAGGCGAATCTTTCTTCCTGACCGCCTTTTATATTCTGAACTTATCTGTCAGCAGATTCTCGGCAGCAGCTCGCCGCCGGGCTGGGGAAGCAGTGCCTGGGTTCCGATTTCTGTAGTCATGACAACCTTTCCCGGCTGATCATCTGTAACTTCACCGATTATGGCTGCATCTTTGGAGTACGGACATTTATGCAGTGCTTCCACGATCTTCTCTGCCTCTGATTTCGGAGCCATGATGACCATGCGGCCTTCACATGCAAGATAAAGAGGCTCCAGACCAAGCATTCCGCAAACACCTTTTACCCCAGGAGCTACCGGCACTGCTGCCGCATCCAGGCGGATTCCTACATTGCTCTGCCCTGCAATCTCATAGAGAACAGTTCCCACACCGCCTCTTGTTGCATCACGGATCACATGGATATCATGTGTTGCATCCATCACTTCTTTTACAGTTCCCCAAAGTGGCGCACAGTCACTTGTCACATCCGCATCAATTCCAAAATCTTCCCTGGAAAGAAGAATAGTACATCCGTGTCTTCCCACATTACCGGTAACAATAATGGCATCTCCAGGTTTTGCAAGCTCGCCTCCTACCTGAACTCCCTCCTGGATCTCGCCCATTCCGGTTGTAGTGATAAATACGCCGTCAACCTGTCCTTTTCCCGCAACTTTCGTGTCACCGGAAACAATCCGGACGCCTGCTTCTTTTGCTGTTTTTTCCATTGCGGACGCGATCTCCTCCAGTTTTTCCATTGGAAAACCTTCTTCGATCACAAATGCACAGGTGAGATACATTGGCTTCGCTCCCATACATGCAAGATCATTGACAGTTCCGCAGATAGAAAGTTTACCGATATTTCCTCCCGGGAAAAAGGCCGGCGATACAATAAATCCGTCTGTTGACACAGCCATTTTTCCGGTCGGCGGAACAAGAACTGCCGCATCATCTGCAGTGAGATCCGGGTTTGCAAAATGTGCTTTAAATACTTCATCGATCAGTTCCGAGGTCTGGCGGCCTCCGGCACCGTGAGCCATGGTTACTGTTTTATTGTCCATAATTGTCATCTTCTTTCTATGATATTAATTTCCATACATAAAATACGCAGAACATGCTCCCTCATTTGACACCATACATGCTCCTACCGGATGCTGCGGGGTACAGACTTTTCCAAATACTTTACAATCGGATGGCTTACATTTTCCCTGGAGCACATCGCCGCAGCGGCAGGCCGGATTCGGTTTGCCCTGGATCGGCGGCACTGCATATTTTTTTCTCGCGTCAAAATTTTCCCATTCTTTTTTTAATACAAGTCCTGAGCCCGGGATCACGCCAAGCCCCCTCCATTCGGAATCGCAGGGTTCCATCAGCTCTTCCATCAGCTTCTGTGCCTCCGGACTTCCTTCTTCTTTCACCACACGGGGATAACAGTTCACAAAGAACGGCTTCCCCTCCTGAAAACGTACCAATGCAACAGCCAGTGCAGTTAACAGTTCTTTCGCAGTAAAACCTGCCACCACACCACTGACTCCGTCCTCTGCCAGCTGCTCACAGAGTTTTGTTCCTGTGATAGCATTCACATGTCCCGGATAAAGAAATACATCTGCACTTCCTTTTAACGCCTGGTATGCCTGAGGCATGGTTTTGTTTGCCACAAGAAGGGAATAATTGGAAATACCGTCTTCCTTCGCTTTTTTTACTGAAAGGCATCCTGCCGGTGTGGTGGTCTCAAAGCCCACGGAAAGAAATACCACCTGTTCCTCCGGGTGCTCTGCTGCATATTTTTCCGCATCAGCAGGGGAATAGACAATACGGATCTTTGCACCTTCTGCCCTGGCATCTGCAAGGCTCTTTTTTGTCCCCGGTACGCGGACAAGATCTCCAAATGTACAGATTGTTGCCTTTTTCTCCAGTGCAAGATAAACTGCCTCATCAATAAATCCTACCGGAGTCACGCACACCGGACATCCTGGTCCGGAGATCAGTTCCACCTGGGGTGGAAGAAGCTTACGGATTCCCAGACGGAATATCTCATGTGTATGGGTTCCGCAGACTTCCATGATCCGCACAGGCGGCCCCTGATAACCTTCTATGATCTCTCGCGCTGTTTTTTTCTTTTCTTCCATTACAGCAGTTCCTCCATCAGCTGATCTGTTTCATCTTCGTCATCATCTGTGATCTTTGCAATGGCCACACCAGCATGAACCATTACATAATCACCAGGCTCCAGATCTCCCAGAAGCTGCGCGGAGACTTCTCGCTTCGCGCCTCCTGCATCTACAACGGCAGTGCCGTCACTGATCTTTACTACTTTTGCTGATAATCCTACACACATATTTGTGCCTCCTATCGTATATTTCTGTTCAGATATGCCATCCCATACGCAGCCTGTCCCAGTGCGATTCCTCCATCATTTGGCGGGATCAGACTGTGCTTCAGAACCTGGAAGCCTTTTTTCTGAAGGCCTTCGTCCACCAGTTCCAAAAGCAATCTGTTCTGGAAAACACCACCGCTCAATGCTGCTTTACGGATTCCTGTCTGCCGCTTTGCTTCCTCACAGGCTGCAATGATCTGCTCTGCCAGCTCTGCGTGGAATTCATACGCAAGTTTCCGCGGATCCTCTCCTGCAAGTCTGCATTCTGTCAGATGGCGAACGATTTCACCAGTATTTAAAATAAATTTCCTCAGATCCTCCGGGGCATCCTCACTATTCTTTGCGAGATCTGCTAAATTGCCGGGGGCTGCCAGATTATCCGTTTCCGGATTCCTCTGCGGACTTTTTCTCCACTCTTCAGCCGCAAATTCCAATGCCATGGATGCCTCCCCCTCAAAGGTAGAAGCTTTCCGGATTCCCAGGATCGCGCTGACTCCGTCAAAAAGTCTTCCTACACTTGTAGAAGTTACCGCATTGATCTTACGCTGTGCCATTGTCACCAGAACCTTGCATTCCTGCTCTGTACAAAGTCCGAGTTTTTGGACAGTAGATAACGTTTCCTGCAGACTTCCTGTATTCTGCCAGATCAGGGAAACTGCAATACGCCAGCCTTCTTTTGCTGAAATATCGCCGCCCACCTGGACAAAAGGCTGAATGCTTCCAAGTCTTGTAAATCCCTGATAATCTGCCAGAAGGATCTCCCCTCCCCATATGGTTCCGTCCGTTCCATATCCTGTCCCGTCAAAGGAAACACCAATCACTTTTTCCTCACAGTCATTCTCTGCCATGCAGGATAAAATATGTGCATAATGATGCTGCACTTTCAGAACAGACAGACCCATTTCCTCTGCTACTACTGTAGAATTATATTTCGGGTGAAGATCACAGACAACTATCTCCGGCTGGACTTCCAGAAGCGTTTCCAGCCTTCCCATTGTTTCTTTCAGGGCTTTTACAGTCCGAAGATCTTCCAGATCCCCCACATATGGGGATGGATAAAAGCGGTTGTCCACACCAATGCAGAAAGTATTCTTAAGCTCTCCACCTGCTGCGATCACCTGTCCGCTCCATGGTGTGGAAACCATAAACGGAAGCGGTGCATAGCCACGGGAGCGGCGGATCATATATGGCTTCCCTTTATAAAAATCCATCACCGAATCGTCTGCCCGGATGCGGATCTTCCTGTCATGAGAAAGAATGCAGTCACATAAGTGTGAAAGCTCTTCCACCGCTTCCTCATCATCCCGGCAAATCGGTGCACCGGATGTATTACCGCTTGTCATAACCAGAAGTTCCGGCATTTCGATCCCGTCATCATAATGAAAAAGTAAAAACTGAACCGGTGCATAAGGAAGCATCACGCCAACCTTCGGATTTCCTGGGGCGATGCTCTCACAGAGCCCAGGATGTTTGTTATATCTTTTCCCATCCACTTTTTCTGTCTTATCCAGCAGCAGGATCGGTTTCTGATGCCCTGTAAGTATCTTCTCCTGTTCTTCACTGACTTCGCAGATGGCTTTCACTGTCTCAAGATCCTGTGCCATAACCGCAAATGGTTTCATTGGACGGCGTTTCAGCTTTCGCAGCCGTTCCACTGCCGCCTGGCTTGTGGCATCACAACAGAGATGAAAACCGCCGATTCCTTTGATCGCTGCGATTCCGCCGGAAGCGATCACGCGCCTTGTCTCAGTAATTGCTTCCCGCCCCCGCTCTTTTCTTCCGATCAGATACACCTCCGGACCGCAGTCGTTGCAGCAGACAGGCTGTGCATCATAGCGTCTGGTATCCGGATTATTGTACTCGTCTGCACAGGACGGACACATGGGAAATTCTTTCATGCTTGTCCGCTCCCTGTCATAAGGAAGGGAATCCAGGATCGTCAGCCTCGGCCCGCAGCAGGTACAGTTGATAAAAGGATGCAGATACCGCCGGTTTTTCGGATCAAACATTTCCTCTTTGCACTCATCACAGATTGCAATATCCGGGGAAACAAAAATCTCGCCTTTCGTTTTCTCGCTTTCAATAATATCAAACTGCCCAAACTCCGGCGCGTCCTCCACATGCTCCACAAGAAGCTTCAGAATTGCCGCACGCTTCGGCGGTTTCTCCTCGATATCCGAGATAAAACCATCTACGTCCCCCTCTTTTCCCTGGGCAAAAATCTCCACATAAGGTCCCTTGTTTGAAACGCTTCCCCGGATTCCCCTTGCCAGGGCATGTCTGCTCACAGTCGGACGAAATCCCACTCCCTGGACGATCCCGTAAACACGGACCATTTTTGTAATTTCACGCTCCATATATTTCTCCGTTCCCTGTTATTTACCGGCACTTCCCCGACACTGCGAAATGCACCGCATCCACAAATTCTCCGTCAAATCCCGGTGTCATACGCTTCATGCACGGATCTGCAAAAATCACATCAAATCCATTACTCTCTGCCAGTTCGATATAGTCTTCCTCATCTCTCAGAGATACATCCCCTTCCTCAAGAAGATCCTTTTCCATGGAAAACCAGCTGGCCACAGTAACTGCTGCCCCTTCGCCACGCTTCCTAATCTCCGCTCTTATAGAATCCGCGATCACCTGCTGATGCACTACAAGGACTTTTTTCCCCGCATAATCCATATCCGGCACCAGCTCGCCCACAAGAGGATAACCAGCTTCATAAGGAGTTCCGAAGGTTTTCTTAAGGTACTTCGCACATTCCAGAGCTGCCGGAGAAACTACAATATTCTTCTCTACGGAAGAAGCTTTTTTTATCTCGTCCAGGCCATCACCCATTCCATAGCAGACCGCCATCAGCCCCTGCGCACGGAATTTCTCTTGGATCTTATCTGATGCGCCAAGATCACTGACATCCTGAGGTGTCATTCCCAGAATCCCGATCCTTCCAGGCTCCACAGGCAGCTTTTCTTTTGCAAACCCCTTAAAAAGCTCCACATAAGCCTTCCGTTCGCCCACATCATAAAGCTCCATTCCGTCCGTATCTACAGTCAAAACAGGTAGTTCTGTCTTTTTCTCGCACATACGCTTCAATGCCTGATAATCCGTTCCGATCACTGCCGGCACCGGTGTTCCGATAATCGCTGCAAAACCTGCTTCTACTTTCTCTGCTGCGTCCACAAGCTTGTCCACCAGCCTGTCATCACGCCCCAGGATGGCATCCATATCCCGAAGTCCTGCACTGAACACCGCGCTTTTCCGTTCAAACCACCTTGGCTCATCAAAACCGCATACATTTCCTGTGCATCCTCCCGCATCACAGATCACGATGATCCCGCCAAGTTCATACAAAACTGACACTGTGCCCGACTGATCCGGTGCGAAAGGTGTCAGATATTTTCGAAGTCCTCTCATTCTTTTTCCCCCTTCACCGTTGCTGTCAGCGTCTCAAACAGCCTTCGCACGCCTGCGTAGCCGTATGGCTGACGATCCTGGTTCCACACTGCATTTGGCTGATCCTGATGATAATAGCCGGCATCCTTTCCTATTGTAATATTCACGCCGCTTGAAACTGGATCGTAATACAGCATGGTAGGCTCCATATTGGAAAAAACTCTGGTCATGGGGCTCAATTTTGCCAGATTTCGTATGTATACAAAATTCTCAGCAGTAATGGTTCCGTAAATCTCCGGCACCTTAAATCCATATCTCGCCAGTGCAAGCCCCAGCTCAAACGGATCACCGTTCATGCACTCCCCAACTGCAAAAACAGCCTCCGGACAGACTTCCCTGAACTGTTCCACAGCCTCTAATGCCTCTGCTTTATATTTTTCCTGGTCAAAATCAACTCCAAGAACCTGCCCAAGTGCACGGTACTGATTCTCGATCTTATCCATCTGATAAAGTCTTCGAAGCTCAATAAACGGAATCTTCAACCGGTCATGAAAATCCTCCGCTGCAAACCTGGCTTCCGGATGCAGCACCAGGTTAAAATTAGCCTGGGACATCGTCTGATACTCTTCGTAATCCCTGCATCTGGAAATCTCATGAACAGTCTTCACCCCGGCCTGATGCAAAAGCTCGTAAAGCTCACAGTCATCCACAAGCGGAGAAAAAAATCCAAGAAGATTGACCACATTTCCTTTTTTCTTCTGCGGTTCCAGAAGAGAATACAGAGACTGCCGCACATGGACCATCGGCGGCTTTCTGCCCTCACGGGTCAGCGCGTACATGTAGCATGGCCGCACCGGAATATCCACCTTCTCCTCTGCTTTTCGGCAGACACGCTCCATATCAGTTCCAAGAAGTGCATCCACACAAGTGATGCAGATCATCACAACAGAAGGCTTTTTCTCACAACAGTCGCAAATCTCCTTTACTGCCTTTGGGATTTTTTTCAGATGACGGCCAGTAACAATATCCGTCTCATCCATCATCAGGTAAAAAAATCTGTCATTGTATTCCGGCATGGAACTGATAAGAGATGTATTTCTGCCACAGCATCCTGGTGCCACAATGAGCATAATAGAGTCCGGCACTGCAAGCCCTGCACGCTTCACGCCGAATCCTTCTGCACCTGGCGAATTAAATGCCAGAGTTGCCGGAGAACTATAGATCAGATGCTTTCCTGAGATCATCTGAGGCGGGATCGTTTCCAGCCCGTTCCGGGCCAGTTCTTCCACTGTTGCAAAATATGCTTCCTTTTTCATACGCCCTCCTTTTTATCCGAATCTGTTTCTGAAACAGCGATGACTTTCTCTGCTGCATTTTCTTCTGCAGCTTCACCACCACTTTCCAGCAGCTTCCTCGCCAGCGCAAAAAATTTTTCACTGATCTCTGAATTCACATCTCCCTCGATCACGGTCTTTCCCTGATCCTCCCAGCGGATGATCTCATCACTCCTCGGGATCTCGCCCACAATGGGAATATTGCTTTTTTCTGCAAAAGCCTGTACTTTCTCAGTCTCATTCTCCACATTCCTGTGGTTCAAAACGATTCCGAAGATCCTTGCATAGCTGCGGTCCTCAAAATTTCTCACAGCACTGGAAATATTATTGGCCGCATAAAGAGCCATCTTCTCCCCCGATGTAACGATGAGCACTTTTTCCGCATATCCCTCCCGGATCGGTGCTGCAAATCCGCCGCACACCACATCACCCAGAACATCATAAAGCACCACATCCGGCTTCCAGGTCTCAAAAAGCTTCAGGTCTTCCAGAAGCTGGAACGTTGCGATAATTCCTCTTCCTGCACAGCCAAGCCCAGGTGTCGGTCCGCCTGTCTCAATACAGAGAACGCCGCCAAAACCTTCTCTTGAAATATCTTCCAGTCTCTCCGGCTCCTCATCTTCTTCCCTCATGTAATTCATCACCGGCCGCAGCGGTTCCCCGCCTAGCAGATTAATGGTAGAATCCGCCTTTGGATCGCATCCGATCTGGATCACTCTTTTTCCCATGGCTGCAAAAGCTGCCGCCAGGTTGGAAGTCACTGTGGACTTTCCGATGCCGCCTTTTCCGTACACTGCTACTTTCAGCATAAAATCCTCCCTTATTTCTTATCACATAAAAAAAGCTCTTCCACGCACAAGGTGAAAGAGTCCCGTATTCCGCTCACAAAGCATAGCCAAACGGATAAAATCATCCGCATTTGCTATGCAGCTCTACACCGAATAACTGCTTCGCAGTTGATTCGGTTAAACTGTTCCAGATGAACAACGATTCCCGCTCGGATATTCCTTGCCGTCAAAGTATGTTTCCTGCTGTATTCTGTTTTCATCACACATCATCCGGATAGAAAGATTTTTTTCATTCCGTCTGAATTTTTCTGTTTTTATTATACAATGTCGTTTATTAGTGAGTCAATTGCAACTCTGACTTTTTATACAAAAAAAGACCTCTTGCCGAAATATTTTTAAGCATTTCGACGAGAGGTTCTTTCTCTGATCTGCCAGATAAAAAACTCCGGCAAACTTATATTTCCTGTATATCTTTACTGAATAGAAACTACGTGATATCCTCGATCCTCAACCACCTTTTTCAGCTCCTCGTTGGAGATCTCTCTGTCGTAGGAAACCACTGCCTCACCCTTTTTCAGGCTTACTTTTGCTGCTGCACCATCAATACGGTTGATGGCTCTTGTGACGCTGGCCACACAGTTTTCACAGTGCATTCCTGTGATCTTCATTGTCTTCTCGCCAAGCTTGGTTCCGTCCAGTTTTTTCTTCGGGATATCCGGCTTTCCGGCACCGCCGCCACAGCAGGCACCTTCGCCTTTCATGTGTTTGTATGCGCCTTTTCCGGCAAACAGCATAATGATGATAACAACGATGACGACAATTGCATTTGCCATGATAATTCTACCTCCTGGTTACTTCTGCATTCCGCTGCAGCCTGAGCAGCCGGAACAATGGCCGGAGCAGCTGCCTGTGCAGCCGCCTGTACGTGTATTACCTGCACATCCGACACAGCTGAGTCCCTGTTTCTTTCTTGAATAAAGATAACTGATCACAAATACACCATATGCGATCACAAGTGCCAGTACAATAATATCCGCTATCATACTCATATCTGTCACCCTTTCTTTTGCTGTGCAGCCTATGAGCCGCTGCCAGCTTCTGATGAATCCTTTTGTAAAAATTTTCATGTTTCTTCAGGTTCATTATAACACAGAAGGCCAGGTATTTATATACCCGGCCTCCTTAAGTTTCTTATCATTTCTGCTGTTTTCACAGCATCATTTCAAAGCTATCATATGTACCGGATCTTTACTGTATGGCCGGTTTACGATTACTCTGCTGCCTGAACAGATCTTCTTGTAACATCATTCTGGTTCTTGTACGGATCTGGTCTGAACAAAAGAAAGAGAAGGATCGCTACAAAGATCAGAGCTACGATCGTTCCGATTCCGAAAGAGCCTGCACCTGTAACAACCAGGCCGATCTGATATACACAAAGTGTAACAACATAAGCAAAAATGTTCTGGAAGAGAATTGCAAACCAGAACCATTTTCTGGACTGCATCTCATGTGCCATTGTAGAAATAGCTGCAAGACACGGAGAGTCAAGAAGGTTGAACAGCAGGAAAGAAAATGCTGCTACTGCTGACGGGAACCATGCTTTGATCGCTGCACCAACGATCATGGTATCCTCTGCATCATCACCAGCTACGTTTGCAAGAACACCCATTGTACTTACGATGGACTCTTTTGCTGAGAAACCGGAGATGGATGCTGCAACCGGCTGCCATTTACCGAATCCAAGAGGTGCAAAGATCGGAGCAAGAATACCGCCAAGGACAGCCATGATACTGTCGTTACTGTCCTCTACAAAGCCGATTCCGCTTCCTGTATTTCCGATGCTGGAAAGGATCCACATGATAACTGTTGCAAGGAAAAGAATGGTACCGGCTTTGATAATGAAGCCTTTCAGTCTCTCCCAAACGTGAAGCAGAACTGTCTTTGCAGACGGAATATGATACTGTGGAAGCTCCATTACAAACGGAGCAGGTTTACCAGAGAACGGTTTCGTTTTCTTCAGGATGATAGCAGATACAAGAACTGCTACAACACCGATGAAATACATCAGTGGTGTGATGAAACCTGCTGCTACGTAGTCACCTGTTGCATAAGCTGTCATGATACCACCCATAAGAGCGATAACAGGAAGTTTGGCACCGCAGGGAATAAATGTTGCTGTCATAATTGTCAGACGACGGTCATTATCAGCCTCGATCGTTTTGGAAGCCATGATTCCAGGGATTCCACAACCTGAGGAGATAAGAAGCGGGATAAAGCTCTTTCCGGAAAGTCCGAAATGACGGAATACACGGTCCATGA
>OCGZ01000339.1_pt1 | contig 37667 bp, 37 predicted proteins | sample 1538711 | NCBI WGS metagenome assembly OCGZ01 (sample SAMN04571720, study PRJEB22368) | human gut metagenome | biome: human gut; material: stool | host: Homo sapiens | place: Luxembourg | collected 2012-08-17
CTGATTATTACAAGATGATCCTTATGGATATTCAGATGCCGGTTATGAATGGATATGATGCCACATTAGCCATTCGAAAGATGAAGGATACTAAAAAAGCCGGGATTCCAATTATTGCGATGACTGCCAATGCCTTCGCGGAAGATACACAAAAGATTCTTTCTGTTGGAATGAATGCTCATATTGCAAAGCCTGTAGATATGAATATTCTTGTTCCAACAATGATGAAATATTTATAAAGAACATAAAGAAACAACATACCGCTAAGGCCCTTATGAAATGGTAGAAGCCCCCTGCTTTGCGGGGGGCTTTGAAAAATTTATTTATTATGCTTCACCAGTGCTTTGAGGTCTTCTTCTGGTGTGGTAATAGGTGCAATACCATAATTTTCAACCAGAAAATTCAGAATATTAGGAGAAAGGAACGCCGGAAGAGAAGGACCAAGACGGATATTTTTGATACCCAGATGCAGGAGGGTTAACAGGATACAGACTGCTTTCTGTTCATACCAGGAGAGTACGAAGGAAAGCGGAAGCTCATTTACAGAACATCCAAATGCATCTGCAAGTGCCACAGCAACCTGGATCGCACCATAAGCATCATTACACTGACCCATATCCATCAGTCGTGGCAGACCACCGATCTCTCCCAGATCGAGATCATTGAAACGGAATTTTCCACATGCCAGGGTGAGGACAATACTATCAGAAGGTGTCTGTTTCACAAATTCCGTATAATAGTTTCGACCTGGCTTGGCACCGTCACAGCCGGCAACCAGGAAGAAATGGCGGATCGCGCCTGATTTTACGGCTTCTACCACAGTACCTGCATGGGACAGGATAGCTGCATGACCAAAACCGGTTGTCACTTTTTTACCACCGTTGATACCGGAGAACATCTGATCTTCTTTGTAACCACCCAGCTCCAGTGCTTTTTCAATAAGCGGTGTGAAATCTTTCTTCTCGTCAATATGGACAGCTCCCGGGAAGGCAACCACTTCTGTTGTAAATACTCTGTCAGCGTAGCTGCTTTTTGGAGGCATCAGACAGTTGGTAGTGTAGAGGATCGGGGCCGGAAGATGGTCAAATTCTTTCTGCTGATTCTGCCATGCAGTTCCGAAATTGCCTTTCAGGTGAGAGTATTTCTTTAAGAATGGATAGGCATGGGCAGGGAGCATTTCACCATGTGTATAGATATTGATTCCTTTTCCCTCAGTCTGTTCAAGCAAAAGCTGCAAATCTTTCAGATCATGTCCAGTCACGACAATAAAAGGCCCTTTTTCTACTGTAAGCGTAACATCGGTTGGTTCTGGTGTTCCATAGGTTTCCGTATTTGCCTTATCAAGAAGTGCCATGCACTTCAGATTGATCTCTCCTGTTTTGAGTACTGTAGAAAGCAGTGCTTCTGTGCTTTCTTCATAACCGATCTTAGATAATGCTTCGCAGAAGAACTGATTCACTTCGGCATCTTCATAATTCAGAACATTTGCATGATAGGCATAGGCAGCCATTCCGCGGATACCAAAGAGAATAAGAGACTTCAAAGAGCGGATATCTTCGTTGGCATTCCACAGCTGCTGAAGATCATATTCCTCGGTGCTGCTGTATGGAGCCTGACATTTGCTGCAGTCAGAAATCAGTCTTTCTTTTTCTGCTCTGACTTTTTGTATCATATTTTCGATTGCAGCATTGTCAAAATTTACATTTGTAACTGTAGTAAACAGTCCTTCAATTATGATCTGTCCGGTTCTTTTTGAAATAGCTTCCGTGCTATCGACAGCTTTTGCCAGACTGATCAACGCACCTGTCAGCTTGTCCTGTAACTTCGCTGTATCTGCTTTTTTTCCGCAGACACCGGCATTTCCTGTACAGCCGGTACATCCGACTGTCTGTTCACACTGAAAACAAAACATTTTTTTATCCATTATTGTATTCTCCTTTTATTCTGTGATTTTTCCGAAGGATCTTTCTTATTATTTTATCCTCGGTCAGTAGTATTTATCCTTGGTTTCTGTTAGGAGTATAGTATAATAATTACAACGTGTATGTTTGATTTCCAACAGGAGGATTAATTTTGAAAAAATATTTATCCATTCTAAGAACGAGCCCTTTCTTTAAAGGTCTTACTGATAATGAGATATTATCCATACTGCATTGTGTAAATGCAGCAACGATCTCCAGAAAACGGGATTCTTATATTTTCAGAGCCGGAGACTCTACTGAAGTAATGGGACTTGTGGTGTCAGGCTGTGTTCTTGTTATTCAGGAAGACCTGTGGGGACATCGGAATATTCTGTCAAAATGTCATGCAGGAGATTTTTTTGGTGAACCATATGCAGCAAGTCCGGGAGCTGTTCTGAATGTCAGTGTGGTAGCAGACGAAGATTGTGAGATTATTTTATTAAATGTTCAAAGGCTTCTGGTTTCCTGCCCAACAGTATGTGACCATCATCAGAAGCTGATTCGTAACCTGGTCGGTGTCCTGGCAAATAAGATCCTGATCCTCAACGATAAGATCACACATGTTGGCAAGCGAACGACAAGGGATAAGCTGCTGTCCTATCTGTCGTCGGTATCTATCAGACAGGCATCGTTATCCTTTGATATTCCTTTTGACCGGCAGCAGCTGGCAGATTATCTTTGCATTGACCGTGCGGCAATGTCTTCGGAGATATCAAAGCTGCAAAAAGAAGGGCTTATAAAAACAAACAGAAACCATTTTGAGCTGACTGTCTGTAATGATACGGATTCAGGAATAAAAATGTGATATACATCACGGAAAACGATAAACTTTTTCATTATAATACAAAAGGAAAGCGAGACAAGAGTAGTTTATTATCAGAAACTGCAAAAGCTATACCAGTGAGGTTGATACAATGGGACAGATAACACTCAGGGAACTGGAGAAGATGGATTTTTTTAAAGAAATCCCAAAGGATATTCTGCAGAATCTGCTTAATGAAAGTAAAGTTGTTTCTTATAAGAAAAAAGAAGTGATTTTTCATTCACGCAGCAGAACCAAAACAGTATATTTTGTGTATTCCGGCGAAGTGATGCTTTATAATCTGACCAAGCATGGAAATCGAAAGGTGATTTTTATCCTGGGAAAAGGACGGCTTTTAAATCAGAGCATTGTAAGCAAAAAGCCGAATGCACTTTTTTGTGAGGCTACCTGTCCGGTGCAGGTGATAGAAATTGCAGAAAAACAGTTTCTTCAGCTTATGGAACAGAGCCATGCTTTGACAAGAGCTGTTTTGAGAGAGTATGAGAGAAATCTCTGGCGAATGGGGCACCAGCTAAAGAATACGACCGGAAATATGCAGATGGAGCGAAAAATAGCTGCAAAATTATGGAAGCTCGGTCGTGATTTTGGCGTAGATACGGAAGACGGGGTGATGATAGATATTGATCTTACCATTACCCTGATGGCAGATCTGGTTGGTGCACCAAGGGAAAATGTATCTCGTGCCTGTAAGGTTCTTACGGACAGAGGTCTGATCCGTTATGGTAATAAGCGCTTTATTCTGATAGATTTTGATGGTCTTGCAGAATTTTATAAAATGTGATTATGAGAAAGGGGTATCTGATGGGAAAACGAGTCAGCAGTGGTGAGATGCAGAATATTTTTAAAATTTTGCAGAAATCCTATGATGTGTATGGACCGAAAATTTACCAGGGGACAGGATGCTTTTCAGATACAGATGTAGTTCGTTATGGTCTGCTGAACAGCTGGGAAGAGATTGTCTGGAATCAGAAGTCGGATTACAGCTTTAAGGAGGTACTGCTTCCGATTTCAGAGACGATTCTTTATTTTACGGAGAATGAGATGAAAACAGCAGACGGAGCGGCAAGACAGAGGGTGATTTTCTTGAAAAGCTGTGATTTTCATGCCCTGAAACGTCTGGACGACATGTATTTGAAAAATGGTGCAGAGGATTATTATTACAGAAGAATGCGGGAAAACACAGTTTTTGCTGTGATGGGGTGTAAGGAATCCGGAAAAAATTGTTTTTGCGTAAGTATGGGAACGAATCGTTGTGAAGAATATGATATGTATATTTTTCAGGATGAAGATGGATGTTACATGGAGCTGAGATGCAGAGAACTGGAAGAATTATTATGGGATTATGGACAGAATGTTCAGGAGAAACCGATTTTTGTGGAAAATAATGAGGTTCATATAGAGGTTCCGGAAAAACTTTCAAATACAATCCACCAGGATTCCATGTGGCAGGAATATGGCAGTCGATGTATTGGCTGTGGACGCTGTAATTTTGTCTGTCCTACGTGTACCTGTTTTACTATGCAGGATATTTTTTATAAAGATAATCCAAAGGCCGGAGAGCGTCGCCGTGTATGGGCTTCCTGCCAGGTAGATGGATATTCTGATATTGCCGGAGGACACAGCTTCCGCCAAAGTCAGGGTGAAAGAATGCGCTTTAAGGTATTACATAAAATTTCAGATCATAAGAAAAGATTCGGATATCATATGTGCGTCGGCTGCGGGCGTTGTGAAAATGTCTGTCCGGAGTATATTTCCTATATCGAATGTCTTCAGAAACTGAAAGAAAAGGAGGGAAAGTAAGATGACGAATGAATATATTCCTTTCTTATCTAAGATAAAAGAAATCGTGAAGCATACAGAGACAGAATATACATTCCGTATGACATATGTGGGTGAAGTAAGACCGGGACAGTTTTTTGAAGTTTCTATTCCTAAATATGGTGAGGCACCGATTTCTGTCAGTGGTATAGGAGAAGATTATGTTGATCTGACCATACGCAAGGTTGGCAAGGTGACCGGAGAGATTTTTGAACTGAATGAGGGAAGCTGTTTTTTTATGCGTGGCCCGTATGGAAACGGTTTTGAGAAGGAGAATTATCAGGGAAAAGAACTGATCGTGGTAGCTGGTGGAACAGGAGTATCTCCTGTGAGAGGAGTGATCAGTTACTTCGGTGAGCATCCGGATGAAGTGAAAAAATTACACACGATCCTTGGGTTTAAATCGCCGTCAGATATTTTGTTCCGTGAGGATCTGAAGATCTGGGAACAGCAGATGGAGCTGATCCTGACAGTGGATTCCGCTGATGACGATTCTTATAGGACAGGACTTGTTACAAAATATATTCCGGAACTTGAGCTTGATAATATCCATGAGACTGCAGCTATTGTTGTCGGACCACCGGTCATGATGAAATTTGCAGTAGCAGAGCTTTTAAAGCTGGGAATGAAGGAAGAACAAATCTGGATATCTCAGGAGAGAAAAATGTGCTGTGGACTTGGTAAATGCGGGCATTGTCGAATGAATGATACATATATTTGTCTGGATGGTCCGGTATTCTGTTATTCAGAAGGCAAAAAACTGTTTGATTAGGGGAGGAAATCGTAATGGATATCAATACAAAGAAACTAAAGAAAAATGCCTTCCGTGTATCAAAGGTCCGTGGGCTTACGGCTTCCAGAGTTCGTGTTCCGGGAGGGTGCTGTAATGCAGACGTTATGCAGCAGGTGGTGGATATTGCCAGAAAATATGGAAACGGACAGATCCATGTTACCACTCGTCAGGGATTCGAAATAGAAGGAATCCATATGGAAGATATGGATAAAGTTAATGAGATGCTTCAACCGATCATTGATAATCTTCAGATCAATCAAAATGAGGCAGGTACCGGGTATTCAGCATCAGGAACCAGAAATGTCTGTGCATGTATCGGAAACAGAGTCTGTCCTTTTGGAAATTATAATACAGCAGCTTTTGCGAAGAGAATCGAAAAGGCTATATTTCCTAATGATCTTCATTTTAAAATTGCACTTACAGGTTGTGCCAATGACTGTATCAAAGCAAGAATGCACGATTTTGGAATTATCGGTATGACAGAGCCACAATATGACCCTGATCGTTGTGTATCCTGTGGCGCCTGTGTAAAAGGCTGTGATAAGCTTTCGGTGGATGCGTTAAAGATGGATAATTACAGAATCGTGCGCAATGAAGAAAAATGCGTAGGCTGTGGAGTATGTGTGACAAAATGTCCTACCAGAGCATGGACCAGAAGCGAAAAGAAATATTATCGTCTGACACTTATGGGACGAACAGGAAAGAAAAATCCACGCCTGGGAGAAGATTTTTTGATCTGGGCAGATGAAGACACCATCATCAAAGTTATCCTGAACACCTATAAATTTGTAAAAAAATATATTGATCCAAGTGCGCCTGGTGGCAAGGAACATGTGGGATATATTATTGACCGTGTAGGGTTTGCAGAATATAAAAGGTGGGCGTTGGATGGTGTAGTACTTCCGCAGGAAACGATAGTGAAAGATAATATTTACTGGAGCGGAATACATTACAGATAATTATAAATAAGATAATTCCAATATAAGGAATTTTGCAAAAGAAGGTTGAACGGAAAAAAATTGCTTGTCTAAAATGATGCTATTGTTATAAGCTTTCTTAAGTGATATACCGAATATATACAGGGAAAGAAACCATGTGAAATTACAGTTTTGTTTTCACATGGTTTCTTTTATATACAGAGGTTAGTTTGCACTAACAAAAGAGGGCGAATTGCTTTTGCAACCGTCGATCTTTCTTTACTAGGAATCCACACGATGGTATTATGGTATGTATAAAGAACCTATGAAACCAGTTATTGAAAAACAGGAGGATAAAAATGATCATTAGAAAAGCAGAAGAAAAAGATATTCCGAGAATCCTGGAATTGTTAGGGCAGGTGCTGCAGATCCATGCAGATATACGGCCGGATATTTTTATTCCGAACACAACAAAATATACGGCAGGCGAATTGACAGAGCTTTTGAAAGATGAAGAAAGGCCGATATATGCAGCAGTGGATGAGGATGATGTTTGTGTGGGGTATGCATTCTGTCAATTACAGGAGCAGCCTTTTTCAAATAATATGGTGCCATTTAAGTCCCTTTTTATTGATGACCTGTGTGTTGACAGGGAGGCACGAGGCCAGCATATTGGGGAAAGCTTGTTTGAATATGTAAAAAACGAAGCAAAGCAGCTGGGATGCTATGAAGTAACATTGAATGTATGGGCAGGAAATATTTCAGCAGAAAAATTTTATGAGAAAATGGGAATGCGGACAAAAGAAAGGCAGCTGGAATATATATTATAAGGCGGTTCGCTTGTTCAGGGAAAATTTGTTTCATAAAGTGCGGCATCTGCATAGCACATGAGCTGTGAACGGCTGGATGCAAATGGGATCATATTAGGGAGAATACTGAAAAAACCTCGCGGTTTTGTAAGGTATATGATATACTGTTCTCTATAAGTAAATAGCTTATAGGAATTCACTGAGGACCTGAGTAGTGCTGCAAAACCGGTCCTGGACAGATGAGAATTCCCTTCCACTCAATGACAGGATGGAGCTGTATTTTGAGGACTTCGATATAGACGGATTGCTTGCAAAAGATGAGTCAGTCAGGCATTTTGTCAGATATGCCATAGGATTATAAATTCTAAGAACTAAGGAAGAACTGTTGTATGTTAAATAAAAAAGATTTCTTGAAATATGCATCAAAATTAGCATTTCCGATCATGATTCAAAATCTGATCGGAACACTGGTAAATGTTGCTGATACCGTAATGCTGGGATATGTAAGCCAGACTGCCATGTCGGCTTCGTCCCTTGCCAACCAGTATACATTTATTCTTTTCTGTTTATATTACGGCATGGCCACAGGTACCTCGGTTTTATGTGCCCAGTACTGGGGAAAGGGGGATAAAAAGACAGTAGAAAAGATTCTCGGCCTGGCAGAGAGAATCTCGCTGATCGTTTCTCTTGTATTTTTCGTTATCTCCTTTTCCATGCCGACTACGATTATGAAGATTTTCACAAACAGTCCGGATACTATTGCTGCCGGCAGTGAATATTTGAAGGTAATCTCATTTTCCTTTATGTTTATGGGATTCTCTCAGGTTTTTATGAGTGCTCTTCGAAGTGTCGGAAAAATAATGATACCTTCTGTTACATACATTGTATCTCTTTGTGTCAATGTGCTTTGTAATGCATCCTTTATCTTTGGATTGTTTGGACTTCCAAAGCTTGGCGTTACAGGTGTTGCCCTTGGTACTGTTATTGCCAGAATCGCAGAGGTATTGATTTGTCTCATCTATTCATTAAACAGCTCCGATGTCAGATTCCGGATAAAATATTTCTTTGCAAAATCTGGTATTCTGTTTCGGGACTTTATGAAAATTGCCTCTCCGGCTGTAATAAATGATGTTGTCTGGAGCTTTGCCAGCTCAGCATTTGCAGCGATCCTTGGACATATTGGTGATGATATGGTTGCTGCAAATGCTGTTGCTGTTATGGTGGTAAACATTGGTGCTATCGCCTGTCGCGGCTTTGCCAACGCTACTACCATCATTATCAGCCAGGAGCTTGGTAAAGACCATAAGGATACAGCAAGAGAATATGGGAAACGTATGCTGAGAATAACAATTATCGTAAGTCTGATCGGATGTGCCGTTATCCTGGCAGTCCGCCCTATGATACTGGATTTCTACCGGGATAAACTGACAGAGAAAGCCATTTATTATCTTGGTATTTTTATAGTTATGACAACCTGGCGTCTTGTGGGAGAGGGTATCAATACCTGTCTTATATGTGGCTGCTTCAGAGGCGGTGGTGATTCCAGGTTCGGAATGATCGTGGATTCCATATTTATGTGGCTTGTTGCAGTTCCTCTTACTTTCCTTGCAGCATATGTTTTAAAACTGCCGCCTGTCTGGGTATACTTTATAATGACCCTGGATGAATTCGAAAAAATGCCTGTGGTGTTCATTCACTATTTCAGAAATAAATGGCTTACGAACATTACCAGAGATTTTGACTGATCATGTGGCTGCAGCTATCAGAGCTGCACAGATCAACAGAGATTTACCGGACGATGAGAGAAGAAATATTTGGGAGTTTAATAAAATTTAAAGGGATATATTGACGTGGCAAACTTATGGTATTATTCTTATTAAAGAAAATAAAATAATAAAGAGCAAAACGGTTGAAAAGCCGTGACGCAAAGCCAAATGGGACTAAAGTCAGAGAAATTGACCATGTCAGCCGGTTGCCACTGTTTTTATATGAATAAAGATGTGATAAAGAGAAATGCCAGCATTTTTTATGCTATATAAATATGTGATGATTTAGAAAAAACATAGCAAGGGCACCTGCAGACTTATCTGACAGGTGCCTTTTTTTCGTGGCTGGAATTAATGAAAAGCAGAATGGATCAGGATAGCAATAGCATAAGATGGGGGAGAATTTCTAAGAAATGAGTTGTATAAGGAACTATGAAGATAAAATATATTCTTCAAACATGACAGCACTTGGAGATAATGTATTTGAGGCACTTCAGAAAACAATAGTAAATAATGGTGGAGTAGGCACGATCACGGGCTATTTTGATTCAGAGCTGACTATTTTGTCAGTAAGTGAACTGTTGTTATATAATATTGGTTATACATATGAGTCTTTTATGAAGCAGACAAAAGGTTCCCTTAAGAATCTTTTTTATGGTGAAGATGTCAGCTTTCTGGATGAAGAACGTTTCCCCTTTATCAAAGGGAGAGGAGAAGGGCAGATTCTTACAGCAGACGGATCTCCAATCAATGTGTATCTTTATAAGGAGAATACAACAGATAAGAATGGTCGGGAAATCTGGGCGATGTCTGTACAGGTTAACTGGGAATATGAGAATCTGACACTGATAAACGGAGCAATATGTTCCGGACACTGGTATTTTGATTGTGACGAAAACGGCAAAATCGTTGATGTAAGCTGGAGTCATGCTTTTCGAAGAATGTTGGGTTATAATGATATTCTGGATTTTCCGAATAAACTTGATTCCTGGTCAGAGCTTTTGCACCCACAGGATAAAGAACGGGTGATGAACCAGCTTTATTCAGCGATTGCAGATAAGACCAATCAGATAAAATATAATGTAGAATACCGTCTCAGAATGAAGGATAACAGATATCAGTGGTTTCGTGCATCAGCAGAAGTGATACGCCGCGTGGATGGCACGGCCAACAGGATTGCGGGAATTTTTGTTAATATCGACGCAGAGAAAAAAAGAATTATGCAGGAACAGAAGTTAGCTGCTTTTCATCGTGCTTTTACAAAGTCGAATCTGTGTGAATATTATGTAAATCTGGAGAAAAATTCTTTTGAGACCTTTAAGGTGGAAGCTTCTTTGATGACTGCATTTGAAAAGAGCCATACCTGGGATGAATTCATCAGTCATTTTGTAGAATATTATGTTATAGATGAGAATAAAAAGACAGTAACAGATTTCTATAATCGTTCTTATATCGCAGAGAAATTAAAGGGTCTGGAGACGGAGCTGAGTTTGGAATGCCGTATCATACTGAATGGAAAAGAACGCTGGGTACGCAATGTGATCATGCGTGGTGAAATAGAAGATTCTGAATATGCCATGATTTTCCTCAGAGATATTACAGAGGCAAAGGAAGAAAATATAAAGCTGCAAAAAATGGCTTCTGATAATGCTAACAAGGAACAGCTGATCCAGAGTATGGTGCGTCTGGTTGACCGTTTTGCTGTCTGTGATCTGAAAAATGACAGGTACAGATTTTATAATCTGAAGGGGCAGATGATCTATAAACCGCTGGGCAGATACAGTGAGTTTCAGGAGCAGCTTCTTGTAAATTATAAAACTATGAAACCACTGGAACCAATGGATATGCTGCTTTCTCCGGAAAATATCTGTAAGAATCTGACCGGAGAAAATGATATTTATAAATTTGAATATTGTTCCCAAAATGAAGATGTTTATAAAATCGCTTCCTTTATTCCATTGGAATGGGAGGCTGAAAAGCCGGTAAAGGTATTGTGGGTTTCCATGGATGTATCTCAGGAGAAAAAGGCAGAGATTGAATCTCACAAAGCTCTGAAGGATGCATACAAGGCAGCAGAAAATGCCAGCCGTGCGAAGTCAGAGTTCCTTTCTAATATGTCTCATGATATCCGGACTCCGATGAATGCCATTGTCGGACTGACTGCGATCGCAGGTGCGAATATTGATAATAAGGCCAGAGTGATGGAATGTCTGTGTAAGATCACGAAATCAAGCCGCCATTTGCTGGGGCTGATAAATGGAGTACTGGATATGGCACGTATTGAAAGCGGAAGGATGTCACTGTCAGAGGAAGATTTCAGCCTGCCTGAACTGGTAGATAATCTTGTTACACTTACAAAACCGAGTATAGATGAGCATAAGCATGCTCTGGAAGTGCATGTCAGACACATTGAACATGAGGCTGTTTGCGGTGACAGTCTGAAAATCCAGCAGCTGTTTGTAAACCTGTTGAGTAATGCTATCAAATATACTCCGGATGGAGGAAATATTACGTTTTCCATTGAGGAAAAACCAAATGGATTTTCGGAGCTTGGCTGTTATGAGTTTATCATCGAGGATAACGGGATCGGTATGTCACCTGAATTTCAGAAGATTATGTTTGAGCCCTTCAGCCGTGCAGATGATCAGAGAACTACCAGGATTCAGGGAACAGGTCTTGGTATGGCAATTACCAGAAATATTGTGAATCTGATGAATGGCAGCATCAAGGTTGACAGTGCACTGAATCGGGGAACAAAAATAACAGTAACTATTTTTCTGAAGCTTCAGGAAAGTGAAAAAGAGCAGGAAAAGGAACTGGTCGATCTTCCTGTTCTGGTTGTGGATGATGATAAAACCTGTTGTGAAAGTACAGTGGCAACTTTGAGTGAAATAGGAATTGCCGGTGAATGGGTGCTCTCCGGAAAAGAAGCGGTACGAAGATGTTATGAGCACCATGAAAAAAAAGAAGATTATTTTGCCATAATCCTGGACTGGAAGATGCCGGAGATGGATGGAATTGAAACCGCCCGTCAGATTAGAAAACGTATTGGAAGTGATATTACGATCATTCTCCTGTCTTCTTTTGAATTCAGCGAGATTGAGTCGGAGGCAAAGGCAGCAGGTGTAGATGCTTTTATTGCAAAACCGCTGTTTCGATCCAGGCTGACTGCTACACTGAGACGATTTGTTTCAGAAAAAAAAGAAAAGACAGCAAGGGATTATCTGGAAAGCACAGATTACAGCGGAAAACGAATTTTACTGGTGGAAGATAATGAATTAAACAGAGAAATTGCTTCTGAGATTCTGCAGATGACAGGTGTTGAAGTCGAATATGCCGAAAATGGAAAGATCGCAGTGGAAAAGGTTCTGAATGCTCCTGCAAACAGGTATGATCTGGCATTTATGGATATTCAGATGCCCGTTATGAACGGCTATGAGGCAACTGCTGCTATCCGTGGGTTATCGGGTGAACGAGGACAGCTGCCGATTGTTGCCATGACTGCAAACGCCTTTGCTGAAGATGTACAGATGGCAAAAAATGCAGGAATGAATGGGCATATCGCGAAACCACTGGATGTAAAGAAGCTGAGCGAAATTTTGAAAAAATGGCTGTAAATTATTATATAAAATATCGGAGCTACTGACAGGCAGAAAAACGAAATAAAGTACTTGATTTTGATAGCGTGTTTGCTACCGATGACGGAATTGCAGTCATTGCGGTTAAATATGCAAAGCATGATTTCTGTGCATCGCGAAGCGCGTTGCTGGTCACGGAGTGAATAGTAACTGTTGTTGAGAAAACAGAAAAAAGAGTTTCACAGTTCTGATGGAACAGCATACGTGCATGTGGTACAATAAAAATAAAGACGAACAGTTTTGTCAGATGAATACAGATAAGTGTATAACAAAGAGGTTATGAACAGGATATAGATGCTTATTTTGTTGTGGGAAGGTGGTATTATAGTTGTATGAACATACAGATTTTTGGAACAAAGAAGAGTTTTGACAGTAAGAAAGCAGAACGTTATTTCAAGGAACGTGGAATTAAATATCAGTTTGTGGATATGAAGGAAAAAGGCCTGAGCAAAGGTGAATTTAACCGAATCAAGTAAGTCCCTGCTTCAATTGCGAGGAGCAATAAGCAGTGGGTGGGACTTACTTGTATCAGAAGGGGTACAAGCCCCTCCTGATAAACTGCGGAGCAGTTATTCGGTTATGAGCAAGTAGCGAAAGCGGATTGCGAATATCCGATTGACTTCTGTATGCCAGGCTGTGGGCGGTTATGAGAAACTGATCGATGAGAACTGCAAGGATAAAGATCTGCTGGCACTGATCAAATATATTGCAGAGGAAGACTGTGCAGAAAAAATTCTTGAAAATCAGAAAGTGCTGAAACTTCCCATCGTCAGAAACGGAAAACAGGCCACGGTGGGATATCAGCCGGATGTATGGAAAAACTGGAAGTAAGGAAAGCGAGGAAAAGAAAATGAGTAAAATCGTAAATATTACATCAAAAGAGGATAAAGAGCAGAAGCTGCAGGATATTGCAAATTCCCTGCAGGAATTGAAAGAAGTTATGGCAGAGGTGATCGAGGTCTACGAAGAAGAAAATGCAGATAACAGAAAAATGGATACACTGACAGAAGCACTGGATGCGTTGGAGGATGCTTACGATGCAGTTAGTGATGTGATGCTGGACGAGCTGTAAAGAAACAGAGAGAAGATATAAGCTGCAGAGCGGTTATCCGGTGTGTCTTGTGGTGTATGGAAGTAATAAGCTGGAAGAGCGTATGCAGCTACGGCTGGAAGTGATAAAAAGTTTGCGGAGGAAAGTTCCGGGACAGAATTTGCTGCCGCAGAAATCCTGCAAAGAGTGTCATGATGGAATGTCTGGTTGACCAATAGAAAAGATGTTGGAATGATTTTCAGGAGGTAAGAACATGGGAGCTTTGATCGAGACAGTAATGGGCGATATTACAAAGGTTACAGATGTTGAAGCGATTGTTAATGCTGCGAACAACAGTCTTCTTGGCGGAGGTGGTGTAGACGGCGCAATTCACCATGCAGCAGGACCGGAATTGCTGAAAGAGTGTGCAGGCCTGCATGGATGTAAAACAGGTCAGGCGAAGCTTACAGGGGCTTACAGGCTGCCATGTAAATACGTGATCCATACAGTGGGGCCAATCTGGCATGGAGGAGACAGTGGAGAACCGGAAGATTTGAAAAATGCCTATCATAATTCTCTACAGGTGGCATCAGATCATGGAATCCGCAGGATCGCATTTCCGTCTATATCCACAGGAGTATATCACTATCCTTTAGAAAAAGCTGTCCGTATTGCTGTAAAAACAGTAAAAGAATTCTGTGAAGCAAATCCCGGCCAGTTTGAAGTTGTACGATTTGTTCTGTTCAATGAGAGAACGTTGAAAGCATATGAGGATGTTTTATCTGCCTGATGAAAGCTTGTCTGAACACAAATGAATGTCTTACTGAAAATGTTTTGCTGAAGTGGACAGGATGGAGGAACTCTAATAGTGAAATGTAAAGTGCTGAGGATAGAAGAAGATATCGATTTTGGCTGTGAAGAACGGCAGCCAGGGGCAGAACTTATGTCGGTAGTTCTTCTGGAAAATGAGGATGGACAGGAAATCAGTCTGCGGCACAACGACAGGCTGCTGTATGAGAGAGATATTAATGAAGGTGATACGGTCATGCTGGATGAGAACCGTGAATTAAAAAAAGTGTAATTGTAATATCTGACCGCTATGTGTTTCACGTGAAACATATGGCGGTTTTTATATACGCTTTTATAGTGAAAACGATTGCAAAAAAAGCTCAGTACACATTCTTGACAGTCACAGACAGAAAAAGTAAAGTATAACGTGGAAATAAAAGAAAGGAAATCAATCTGATGTATGAAGAAAAAAGCATTTAAAGCAGCTTTGCCATACACTCTGCCTATTTGTGTGGGGTTTCTGTTTCTGGGCATGTCCTATGGTTTTATGATGCGAAGCAAGGGCTTTTCTTTTGTATATCCGTTGTGCATGAGCTTTTTTATTTACGCAGGATCTATGGAGTTTGTTACGGCGAATCTGCTTTTATCAGCGTTTAATCCGGTATATGCGTTCTTTCTTACGTTAATGGTAAATGCGAGACATCTGTTCTATGGTATTTCCATGCTGGAAAAGTACAAAAATACAGGCTGGAAGAAGTTTTATCTTATCTTTGGTATGTGTGATGAGTCATTTACTGTTAACTGTACTGTAGACCCGCCGGAAGATGTGGACAGAGGCTGGTTTATGTTTTTTGTTAATGCACTGAATCAGTTTTACTGGGTGACTGGAGCGACAGTGGGGGCACTTCTGGGGTATGTGATCCATTTCAATACAATTGGTATTGAATTCGTTATGACTGCATTGTTTGTGGTTATGTTCATCAATCAGTGGGAAGAAGCAAAGGATCATAAGCCGGCACTGGTAGGAGTGGCATGCTCGGTAATATGCCTGATGATTTTCGGAAGTGATAATTTTATACTTCCGGCTATGGCATCTATTATTCTGTGTTTTGTGGGAATGAAAAAACATGATGAGAATAAAAGAAAAGAGAGACTGGGAAAGGCTGAGAAGACGATATCATAGCAATAAAGCAGACTGCATGACGAAAGGAAATATAAAATGACAATAACACAACAGATTGTAACTATCGCAGTGGTCGTTCTGGGTACGATGACAACACGTTTTCTGCCGTTTCTTATCTTTCCGGAAGGAAAAGAACCGCCTGCAGTGATCACATATCTCGGCACTGTGTTGCCGTATGCAGTGATCGGACTGCTGGTAGTGTACTGTATGAAGGATGTTCCGGAAAGCGGCCATTATGGTGTTCCGGAGCTGATCACAATTGTATTTATTGCAATACTGCATAAGTGGAAGAGGAGTACGCTGCTTAGTATTGGGGGCGGAAATGTGCTGTATATGCTGCTTGTACAGATGGTATTTTAACCGAATCAAGTAAGTCCCCTGCTTCAATTGCGAGGAGCAATAAGCAGGGGGTGGGACTTACTTGTATCAGGAGGGGTACAAGCCCCTCCTGATAAACTGCGGAGCAGTTATTCGGTTATGAGCAAGTAGCGAAAGCGGATTGCGAATATCCGATTGACTCGAATCGAGGAAGTTTCTGTGAGACTGTGAAAGGTAATAATAATTTCTGGGAGCACTATAATAAGCAGTAGATGGAGACTTACCTTTATTAGGATAAGCAAGCAGTGGATGTGGATGATTTTATCGGATGCCTGACAGAAATCAATCAATAGTCTTTTGCCTGACTGTGAAAAACAGTCAGCAGAGGACTTTTTTTATGCGTTAAGTGTACTTCGGCATAAATTCTATGGGGAAACAAAGACGTCCGTAATATACGTACAAATGTATTTCTTTCTTGCCGCAAAAATATTGAAATATAAGGGGTGAAATCTCAAAAATGGATGTATCTCGGGAGCTTATGGGAGTAATTCTTATAGTTTATAGTCCCTCTTTTATATATTCTCTCTATGAATCAGCCGGTTTTTCTGCCTTAATCTGTGATTGTCTGTTATGGAAATAACGAAAATGAGTATCTTTTGAGCTGATATTGAATGAAAAACAACAACATAATATGCGAAATTTTAAACAAAAATCAGCTAATACAAGATTTCCTAATGTAAATTAAAAAAGGATAGAAAATGTGAATAAATTAACATGTATTTTTAAACAACATACTCAAGATATAACCATGACATATTGACAAAAATTAAAATAAATGATAATATGTGACCATAACAAAGAAAAACGACACAATATAAATATAACCATGAAACAAAATCAAAAAACGAAAGGGGTATTGTTAAAAATGGCTGAAATTAAAAAAATGGGTTACTGTGTAAACGGTGAGTGGAAAGAGTCCAAAGCAGAGAAATATATGGATGTAACAGATTCCAGTACAGGCGAGGTGATTGCACAAGTTCCCTGCTGTACACCAGATGAGGTGGAGGAAGCGATTGCATCTGCACAGGCTGCATATCCGGAATGGTCAGCACTTTCACTGGCTAAGAGACAGCAGTACATGTTTAAATGGAGAGATATCCTTTATGCACATAAAGAAGAGCTTTCCGTGCTTTGTGCGAAAGAACTCGGAAAGAATATTAAAGAAGCAAGAGGAGATGTTCAGAAAGCGATCGAGCCTACAGAAGAGGCCTGTGCACTTCCGACCATGATCCAGGGTGATGCTGCAATGCAGGTAACAACAGGCTATGATACAGCTACATATCGTAAACCACTTGGAGTAACTGCTGGTATTGTTCCGATGAACTTCCCTGCAATGATCCCCTGGGGCTGGATGGTTCCGCTTTCCATCGCATGCGGAAATACAGTCGTACTGAAAGCGAGCTCCCAGACACCGCTTACATCTATGAGAATCATGGAGCTCTTTTACAAAGAAGGTGGATTCCCGAAGGGAGTTGTAAACCTTGTAACCTGCAGCCGTGTAGAGGCCGATATCCTTCTTACAGATGAGAGGGTAAAAGCTGTCACATTCGTAGGAACAACAGGTGTTGGTAAACAGGTATATTCCAAAGCAGCAGCTCATGGTAAACGTGTTCAGGCTCAGTGTGAAGCTAAGAACCATGCACTTGTTCTTGAGGACTGTAACCTTGAGGCAACTGTAAATGCTATCATCAACTCTACATATGGATGTGCCGGTATGAGATGTATGGCTCTTCCGGTTGTATGCGTACAGGAGAGTATCGCAGACGAGTTTGTTGCACTTCTTAAGAAAAAAGCAGAAGCTATGAAACTTGGATGTGCTTACGATGAAGATACAGACCTTGGCCCGGTTGTAAACGCCGGACATAAAGAGAAAATCTGCAGCTGGATCCAGAAAGGTATTGATGAGGGCGCAGAGCTTGTTCTTGACGGACGTAATGTAGTAGTTCCGGGATATGAGAACGGATTCTTTGTAGGGCCTACAATCCTTGATCATGTAACATCGGAAATGACAGTAGGAAACCGAGAGATCTTCGGACCTGTTACATGTATCAAACGTGTGAAAGATAATGAAGAGGGAATCAGGGTCATGAACGCTAACCCGTTTGCAAATGGTTCCTGTATCTTTACACAGAGCGGATACTACAGCCGTAAATTTGCTATGGAAACAGACGGCGGTATGGTAGGAATCAACGTTGGTATTCCGGTTCCGACAGCATACTTCCCATTCTCCGGAAATAAAGATTCTTTCTTCGGTGATCTTCATGTTCTCGGAAGAGATGGATATCGTTTCTTCACAAGAGCAAAAACAGTTACAACTCACTGGTTCGACGAGGCTGCCGGAAAGAGAAAAGTCGGCACATGGGAAGGAAGTACTGAGGCATAATACAGACCTCGTGAATAAATCTATGTTAATACAGAGCGGATTATAAAGATCCGCTCACAAGATAAAATCCTCTGATGAAATGAGCATATTCAAAAATAATGCACCTGCTGAATTCCTGGCAGGTGCATTATTTTTGAATAAAAGCTGATCAGTCGATAGTCATAACCCGGATTCCGTGATCCTGGCAGAAGCTGTCGTATTCTTCAGGCAGGGTCTGGTCTGTAACAATACCATCCAGCTTTTCCATTGGAGAGTAAGTCATAAGTGAGATCCGGCCGAATTTGGAATGGTCGGCAAGAAGGATCAGACTGTTGGCATTCTCTGCAATGGCTTTCTTGGTGATGTATTCTTCTGCACTGGCATTGGTGAGACCGCTCTTTATAGTAACGCCTGTACAGGCCATAAATGCCATGGAAATGTTGTAAGTCTTCAGATAATCATTGATATCCGGGCCTGTGAAGGACAGAGTTTTACGATTCAGTCTTCCGGGAACGGAGATGATATCCAGGTTAGGATAAGATGCTGCTTTGTTGAAGATAAGAAGACTGTTTGTAAGGATGGTGCAATGTTTGTCTGCAATATAATCGACCAGGTTCAGGCAGGTTGTGCCGGTATCAATATAGATGGTGTCGTCTTCAGCCACAAGCTCTGCGGCGCGGCGGCAGATTTCTTTCTTTTCTTCAGGGAAACGGCCGCCCCGTTCTTCGTAGGACAGAAGAGGAAGTGTCTGAGGGGTCTCAAGTGCGGCAACACCGCCGTATACCTTCATAATACTGCCACGTTTCAGAAGGATATCGACATCTCTTCTGATGGTGTTTTTTGATACGTTGAATGTTTCACATAATGTATCAAGAGAAGCGTTCTTGTGTTCCAACACATATTCTTCGATCATATCAAGTCGCTGTGATTTCATAGAGGTCTGCCTTCTTTCTGTTGGTTAAGTCTTGGTTATATTTTATCATAAAAAAAGGTGGAGATAAAGTGCTTTTATGCGAACATACCAGTTTTTTTGACTGCGAAATGAAGAATCAGAAAATCAGTGACATATGTTACGAAAAAACGGCTTGACGAAAAATTTTTTTGAATGTAATATGAAAACGGTTTTCAAATTCAAATTTTAACCGAATCAAGTAAGTCCCCTGCTTCAATTGCGAGGAGCAATAAGCAGTGGGTGGGACTTACTTGTATCAGGAGGGGTACAAGCCCCTCCTGATAAACTGCGGAGCAGTTATTCGGTTATGAGCAAGTAGCGAAAGCGGATTGCGAATATCCGATTGACGATTGAGTGATTATAGTACTCCCGGAAATTACTGCATCAGGTTCAGCTGTGCAGAACATGAATTGTCGGAATTGCTATAGTTGAAAGAGAGTGGCAGATATATGGAAGAAAAAATTAAATACAGTACCAGGCAGCAGAAATTGATTCTGGAATGTCTGCAGGAGCATGGAGATATTTTTTATACGATTGATCAGTTTATGGATATTCTTCGCGGAAAGGATATCCATATAGGAAGGACGACGGTGTACAGGGGGCTTGAGCGGCTGCAGAAAGAAGGTGCGGTGCTGAAGGTTCCGTCTGTGGAAGGAGCAGCGGCTCAGTACCGTTTTGTCCGGGACGAAGAGCGGAAAAATTATGGAAAGCTTGTGTGCCTGGAATGCGGACATACGATTCCGCTGCAGTGCGGCTGTATTGATCATTTCGTTGGGCATGTGCTGGATGAGCATGGGTTTGAAATCGATCAGAGCCGGACGGTATTTTATGGATATTGTGATGGATGCCGGAGGAAGAGAAGATAATGAGTTCTAACAAAAATAAGATCGGGGCGGCAGCAGTTCTGGCAGCAACGATCCTTATCGTTGGCAGTGTGGTTGGATATGGACTGCACAGAGCCGGAACTGTGGGGAAGCCTTTTTCGGATGACGGGCAGATTAAGGTTATGGCGAGTTTTTATCCCATGTACGACTTCGCGCAGAAAGTTGGCGGAGATAAGGTTGAGGTGAAAGACATGGTTCCGGCGGGAACGGAGCCTCATGACTGGGAACCTGCAGCTACGGATATCCGTAATCTTGAGGATGCGGATGTTTTTGTATATAACGGTGCAGATCTGGAGCACTGGGCTGAGGATGTGCTGGCCACGCTGGAGAATCAGGATCTGATCGCAGCTGAGGCATCGGATGGTGTGGAACTTCTGGATGGTGAGGGGGATCATGCTCATGGAGATAACGGGAAAGATCCTCATGTCTGGCTGGATCCTCTGAGGGCAAAGCAGGAGATGAAAAATATTCGAGATGCTTTTTGCCAGGCAGATCCGGAGAACCGGGATTATTATGAAGCAAACTACGAGAAGTATGCGGGGGAGTTTGATGAATTGGATCAGGAATTCCGGGAAGGGCTGGCAGATATAAAGAGCAGGGATATCATTGTGGCTCATGAAGCTTTCGGGTATCTGTGTAATGCTTATGATCTGAAGCAGCTGGCTATTGAAGGTTTGACACCGGATTCGGAACCGGATCCTGCGAAGATGCAGGAAGTGATAGAATATGCGAAAGAGTTTGATATCCATACCATTTTCTTTGAGGAGCTGGCAAGCCCCAAGGTGGCGAAAACGGTGGCAAAGGAAGTGGATGCGGTTACGGCTGTGCTGAATCCTATTGAGGGATTAAGTGAGGAGGATATTCAGGACGGAGAGGATTATTTTTCTGTGATGAGAAAGAATCTGGCAGCATTGAAGATGGCGTTAAACTAAGGGATTGATGGTCATGGCTGAACAGCTGTGCTGCATGGCATGAAATAGAAAGCAGGTGAGATGATGGGAATTTCAATAGAGAATCTTTCGTTTCATTATACTGGGACGCCTGTGCTGGATCAGGTGAATCTGGAGGTGAAGGATGGCGATTATGCGATTCTTACCGGTGAGAACGGAAGTGGAAAAAGTACATTTCTGAAGCTTCTTCTTGGTGAGCTGAAAGCTCAGGAGGGAAGTATTAAAGTAAATGGAAAAGATATCTCCGCAACATTCGGAAAGGGAGATCTGGGATATGTTCCGCAAAACAGTATCAGCAGGAACCAGAATTTTCCGGCTACTGTGGAGGAGATTATGATGACGGGAATCTATTCCTCATCATGGAGGGCGCGTTTTCGGGCGAAAAAGGAGATCCCCCGGCTGAAAGCTGTTCTTGCGGAAATGGAGATGGAAGAATACTGGAAAAGGCGGATCGGTGAGCTTTCCGGCGGGCAGCAGCAGAGAGTCATGCTGGCACGTGCACTGGTGGGAAATCCGAAAATCCTGATCCTGGATGAGCCGACAACGGGAATGGATACAGTTTCTGTGAAAACACTTGCCCGGGTTTTGAAGAAGCGTAATGAAGAACAGGGGCTTACGATCCTTATGGTGACACATGGAAACTCCAGTGAATTTAAAGGAGCCAACCGTTTTTTCAGAGCAGAAGAAGGGAGAATTGACGAGGTATGAGTATTTTACAATATGGATTTATGCAGAGGGCTTTTCTCGTGGGAATCCTTCTGGCTGTGATCACTCCCTGTATCGGAATAACGATCGTACTGAAGAGAATGTCCATGATCGGAGATGCACTTTCCCATTCGTCCCTGGCAGGAGTGGTGCTGGGACTGATCCTTGGGATAAATCCTGTGGCTGGTGCTGTGGTAATGTGTATTGTTGCGGCACTTGGGATTGAAGCCATCCGGAAAAAAATCCCGCGGTATTCGGAGGTGGCGATCTCGATCGTTATGTCTGCCGGGATCGGACTGGCAGGTGTTTTGTCCGGATTCGTGGAAAACGGTGCCAGTCTGAACAGCTTCTTATTCGGAAGTATTGTGTCTATCAGTGAGGGAGAGCTTGCACTGGTAGTTGTGATTAGTGTACTGGTTCTGGCTGCGGTACTGTTTTTTTACAGGGAGCTTTTTTATATTGGGTTTGATGAGAATGCAGCAAGGATCTCAGGGGTTTCTGTGCGGAATATTAATTTTATGTTTACGATCCTGACTGCGTTGACTGTCTCTGTTGCATCCCGTACAGTGGGAACGCTGATCGTTTCTTCCATGCTGGTCGTGCCGGTGGCCTGCGGTATGCAGATGGCAAAAAGCTATAAGGGGACACTGATCTGTGCGGTTCTTGTAGCTGTCTGCACTACCATTGCGGGACTTTTTCTTTCCTATTATGCCGGGCTGAAGCCGGGTGGAATGATCGTACTTCTTGAGGTTGCATGGTTTGTAATTGTGATGTCCGTGAAAAGTTTTAACAAATAAAACACATTTTTCCCACAAAGTAAACACAATTGGATCATATACTTTGAAGCATCAAAAGGAAACAGAGAGAACTTTTTCCAGGGAGGGACTTAATCATGAACAATAACAGAAAATTAAAAATAAAGAAACTTGTTAAAAAAGGTGCAACCATCAGCCTGTGTGCAGTGCTTGCTGGTGGTATTGGTGTCGGAGCTTACGAGGGTATTAACTATTTCTCAGGTGCACAGTCTGTACAGGCAGCAACAGATAGCTCTGAGAAGCTTACACTTATGAAATCCGAGAAGAAAGCTGATGAAGAAACAGAAGATACCAGTGATACAAAAGCTTCTGATACAAAAGGCAGTCTGGATGTATCCGATGTTGCTGAGGAAGCAATGCCTTCCGTTGTAGCGATCACAACGAAATCTGTTCAGGAGGTCCAGAATTACTACAGCATGTTCGGCTCTCAGTATGCACCGAGCCAGGAGCAGGAAGTAGAGGGAAGTGGTTCCGGTATTATCATCGGAAAAACAAAATCCGAGCTTCTGATCGCAACAAACTATCATGTAGTTGACGGAGCAGATACATTATCTGTTGCTTTTGCAGACGGCAGTGCTTATGAGGCAACTGTAAAAGGATTTGATGAAAATGAGGATCTGGCAGTTGTATCTGTTGATACAAAAGATGTTTCTGATGATACAATGGATGCTATTTCCGTTGCAAAGATCGGAAGCTCTGATGATCTGAAGATCGGTGAGCAGATTGTTGCCATTGGTAATGCACTTGGCTATGGACAGTCTGTTACTACAGGTATTGTCAGTGCAAAGAACCGTAAGATCGATTCTTCAGGTCAGGTTGAGTCGGATGATTCTTCTGATAACAGCAGCAGCCTGAATAAGGGCGTTAACCTGATCCAGACAGATGCGGCTATCAATCCTGGTAACAGTGGCGGTGCGCTTCTGAATATGGATGGTGAGGTTGTTGGTATTAACTCTTCCAAGCTTGCTTCTACTGAGGTTGAGGGTATGGGTTATGCCATTGCGATTTCTGATGTTGCAGATTCTCTTGAGAATATGATGAATGCGAAAGCCAGAGATAAGGTTGATAATCATGGTATTCTTGGAATCACAGGCAGTACAGTCAGTGATGAGGCTGTTCAGATCTATGGTATCCCGCAGGGTGTATTTGTTTCTGAGGTAACTGAGGATGGTCCTGCTGATGATGCTGGTATTACCAAGAATATGGTTATCACAGAGTTTGATGGTAAGACGATTACAAGTATTGATCAGTTGGTTGAACTGCTTCAGTATTATGAGCCGAAGGAAAAAATTGATGTGACAGTTGCTGTTCAGGATGGCAATGAATATAAAGAGAAGACTTTTACTGTGAAGCTTGGTAAGGATGACAGTTCCGATAAGGATAGTAAGGACAGCTCTGAGGAGAGTGCGGCACAGGATAGTCAGGATTCCCAGGATGCGGATATCCAGGGTGGACAGGATGGTTCTGGGCAGGATGATGCAGATGTGTTTGCTGATGATGGTGAGGCCAGTCTGTTCAGGGATTTTGAGCAGAATGGATTGTATGACTAACTGTATATAATGAGAAAGGCTCTGTGGCTGACCCGGGATCGGGTGGCTGCGGAGCCTTTTTCGGATAACCTTTTGACATTATTACTGCATGCGTAATCGGAGGAGTTCCCACCGGGAGGTTACATTGGTTTTGCGGAAGATATTCTGCAGGTGTTTCTGGAGGGTGTTTTCACGGATGCCGAGGGACTGGGCGATCTCGTCGTTGTTGCGGTACTGGAAGATCTGTTCGGCGATCTGAAGTTCTCTGGCAGTGAGATGGTTGTTGGTTTTCAGGTGGCCGAGGGTTTGCTTAAGGCTGTTGGTCTGAGGCTGCTGGTGGGCAATCTGGTAGAGGACTGCATTTAAGTGCATGCCGATGGCCTGGAGGTAGAACATGTCTTCATTGGTGAAGGGACCGTCCTTTTCGGTGCGGAAGAGGGTGAGGACACCCAGGAGCTCCTGCTGGTAGACGCTGGCGTACTGCATGGAATCAAATATATGAAATTTGCGGTAGCAGTGGACATAGAGTGGAGAGTTAAGGCGCTGCTGATCCTCCAGGAGGTCGCTTTCACGGACAAGACGAGGCTCGCGGGAGTGGAGGAGCCAGAGGAGATGATCTTCATCGGCTACTTTCATGTATTCGTTTTCGGCTTCGATGAAGGCTTCCGGGATACAAATGGGACTGGTGAGACGGATGGTGTCGGGATCTTCGGTATTTTCATGGAGAAGGATGCTGGCGTAGCTGTAAGGGATCACCATTTTCAGGCGATGCAGAAATTTAGCCTTGATCTCGTTGAGACTGGTGCAGGAATAGAGATCGTAGATTATGTCGTTGATCATCAGGAAGGTATTTTTTTCCATGAGGGTTCTCCTTTTCTTATGCAGATTGCGAATAACACTTGACAATAAGTATACTGCTACATATACTTGAAATCAAGTAGACATAATTAAAAAGAATTAATTCAACTCCCGAAATTAAGCATTGTATCAGAAACGGAAAAAGAATAGTATATCAATATCAAAAAAGAAAAACACGAAACATATGAAACATACAATGGTGTATTTATTGCGATAGAGCAGTAAATGCGCCGTTTTTTGTTTCGGGAAAAAAGAGCTGTTTTATGCGAAGGGGCATATCCGTTGATCGGGTATGTCCTTTTTCGTTTGGCAGAAAGAAAGGGGAGAAAAAAATGAACACTGGATTGATTGCAATTTTTATTCTTCTGGTTATTATTGTTGGAGCTATCGCAACCAGAAGATGCGTGGTTTTATACAGATGCAACACTTCTTTCTTCACAGAGTGCAGGAATTGACAATATGGAGCACGCACTGACACAGCTTCCATACGTCATCATTGCAAGTGTACTTTCCGTTGTGGGATTTCTGATCTGCGGTTTCGTGATGTAGGAGGAAGGGCTTATGGGAAAATTTATTTTAAGAAGCAGAAATGTTTTTACAGGGCTTGAAGATTTCCCAAGACCGGCTGCGATTGCAGTTGAGGATAAAAAGATCCGGGCAGTTCTTCCATGGGATTACCACAGAGATAAGGATTATGCGGACTGGTCTCTTTATGATTACGGAGAAAAAATGATCATGTCATCTTTTCTGGATGCACATACACATCTTTTTTCCGGAGCCGTTGACGGAAGCAGATATGTGTGTTCAGATCTGGGAAGGGGACGTTCTCAGGCAGAATGTGTAAAGATCATAAAAGAATTTGCGGATGCACATCCGGATTATAAAAGAATTCGAGGTTCTGGATGGTTTATTACAAACTGGGGTGACGAACCACTTCCGGATAAGAGACTTCTGGATGAAGCTATTCCTGACAGACCGGTATATCTTACCTGTGCCGACTGCCACAGCATGTGGCTGAATTCCAGAGCACTGGAAGAGGCGGGGATCGATCCGGACCGGAAAATGGATAACGGTGTGAATGTAAAATTTGAGAATGGTGAGCTCAGCGGTCTTCTCCTGGAACCGGCAGCCTGCGAACCTGCGCAGAAAAAATATATGGAGTTTTCAGAGGAAGAAATGCTGGAAATCCACCGGAATTTTCAGGATGTGCTGGCAGATCACGGAATTGCCGCTGCAAGCGAAATGTTTGCAGATGACTATACAGAAGATACCATGAAAAAATATGAGATTCTGAAAAAACTGGATGAGGAAGAGGGACTGAAAGCGCAGATTTTTTCCTACATGAAACTTTTCGGATATACAGAATTTTCCAGGTATTTCAGATTTCAAAAATATTTTGATTCGCCTCATTTTCATATTGCAGGAGTGAAGGGATTTATTGATGGTGTGACAGAAACATATACGGGACTTCTGCTGGAGCCTTATACAGACAAGCCGGAAACCTGCGGCGAGGGGCTTCCGCTGTGGCCTGAGAAAAAAATGCAGAAGGAGATCATCGCAGCAAATAAGGCAGGAATACAGGTAAGGCTTCACTGTATTGCAGATGGATCGGTGCGGATGGCACTGGATCTTTTTGAAAAGTCGGCAGAAGTGAACGGAGAGCACAGGCTTCGAAATACGATAGAGCATATCGAAAATATCCATCCAGATGATCTGGATCGTTTTGCAGAGCTGGATGTGATCCCTTCGATTCAGCCTTATCATGTAACACTTGCAGCTAATGGAAAGGTGAACCAGATCGGAGAAAAACGGGCAAGGCTTCAGTGGCCGTTCCGGACATTGGCAGAACATGGCGGCCAGCTTGCTCTTGGAACTGACTATCCAGTTGTTTCGGTAGATCCGTTTACAACGATCTATGCAGCAGTTACAAGAAGAGACGATGAGGGAAAACTTACATCGACCAACCCGTGGGAAAAAATTCCCATGGCAGATACACTGAAAGCTTACACCATTGGCGCGGCTCGTGTTTATCATGTGGAGGATTCAATGGGAACGCTGGAGCCGGGGAAAATGGCAGATATCATTGTTTTGAGCGGTGATCTTTTTGAGGTGAATAAGGACGAGATCCGGGGAATGAAAGTGGAAGCGAATTATTTTGAAGGTGAAAAGATCAGATAAAGGAGGACGATTATGGAGCTTCAGAAAATGTTTATTGACGGTGAATGGGTAGAAGGCAGCACAGGAAAATCTGTTCCTACATTAAATCCTGCAAATGGTGAGGTTCTTGCCATGGTAACAGAAGGTAATGCCACGGATGTTGATAAAGCGATCGCAGCAGCAAAGAAATCTTTTTATGTGACAAGGGAATGGCGTGATATGGACAGCCAGACAAGGGCAGATATCCTTCTTAAGATTGCAGATGCTATTGATGCAGAAAGAGATGATTTTGCGAAGCTGGACTGTATGGATCATGGAAAGCCTTTAAGAGAGGCGGAGGCAGATGTGGATGACGCCATCCATTGTTTCCGTTATTATGCCGGAATCTTAAAAATGCCTCATGGCGGTGTTTGTGAAGTAAATGAGGGGTTCGGAAAAATGCATTCCTATACCGTTCATGAGCCGGTTGGTGTGTGTGGGCTGATCACTCCGTGGAACTATCCGCTCCTGATGGGCGTGTGGAAGCTGGCTCCTGCACTGGCGGCAGGAAACAGCGTTGTGTTTAAACCAAGCTCCAACTGTGTGCTTTCCTGCGTGAAGCTGTTTGGGATCTTTGAAAAGATCGGAATGCCGAAGGGCAGTGTGAACCTGATCCTGGGTCCCGGTGGAATTACAGGAAACCGTATTGCAGAGAGTAAGGATGTGGATATGGTTACTTTTACCGGAAGTACAGAGGTTGGACAGAGTATTATGCGTGCGGCAGCAGGTAATGTGAAAAAGATCGGCCTCGAGCTTGGCGGAAAATCCCCGAATGTGATCTTTGCAGATGCAGATCTGGATGGTGCAGTGGAGTGGGCTATGATCGGTGTTTTCCTGAATCAGGGAGAGGTGTGCTCCGCAGGCTCCAGAATTATCATTGAGGAAAGCATTAAGGATGAATTTGTGAAACGTCTTGCAAAGAAAGCAAATGCAATCACCATTGGAAATCCTATGGAAAATCCGGATATGGGACCGTTGGTGTCTGAAAGCCATATGAATAAAGTTCTGGGTTACATTAAGAAGGGTGTTGAGGAAGGTGCTGTTCTTGTGTGCGGTGGTGAACGCTATACAGAGGGAGAGTGTGCGAACGGCTTTTATGTAAGACCAACCATATTTGATAACTGTACTCCTGATATGACCATTGTCCGGGAGGAGATTTTCGGCCCGGTCGTGACTGTCCAGACGTTTAAAACAGAGCAGGAGGCCATTGATATGGCAAACGATACGGAGTATGGTCTGGCCGGAGCAGTATTTACCGCCGATGGTTCCAGAGCACTCAGGGTGATCAAAGAGATCCGTGCAGGTATTACCTGGGTCAACTGTTACAACCCGACATTTAACGAAGCTCCGTGGGGCGGCTATAAGAAATCCGGAATCGGCCGTGATCTTGGTGTTCAGGGACTTGAGGAATATCAGGAGATCAAACAGATCAATATCAATCTGAATCCTGGAATCGTTGGATGGTATGAACATTAAAAACATCAAATCGGGAGGAACTTTTATATGGGAAAAAGTAAATATGTAGTTACGATCACCAGGCAGTTCGGCAGCATGGGCCGTCCCATTGCAAAAAAAATGGCTGAGAAGCTTGGTATTGAATATTATGACAGGGATATTGTGGATCAGGCAGCCAGAAAACTGAATCTTCCGGTTTCTGTAGTGGATGAAGCAGAGGAGACGGCAAAAAAAGTCAAGGCAAGTCCTTTTTCAAGGATGATGTTTCCTCTTGGAAAAGGAACCAGCAATACCCAGGATAAGATTTTTGAGGCACAGCGGATTTCCTGGTAGATGCTGTTAAGAGAAAATTTCAGCTGTAGAATGTCAGAGATAGGATTTGCAGAGACGGGCAGTGAAGCGATGGATTGTTTGAACGTATGAAAAAAAACAGAAGGGATTTGGTGGATTATGCGGAAAGTTGTAGTAGCAGCTACGCAGATGGCATGCAGCTGGGACAGAGAGGCGACACTTGCGAAGGCAGAAAAACTGGTACGGGAGGCAGCTGCAAAAGAGCTGGACATTGTGATTCCGGTAAGTTTTTTTGAGCGTACGGGAAATGTGGCATTTAATTCCGTTGTGATAATTGATGCGGATGGCTGCCTGCCTGTGTTATTATAGCTGTATAAAATTTTTATAGAAAGCTTCTTTGAAATGTGGGGCTGACAGGAGGAGAAATTATGCAGGAACTGATGATCAGGCCGACGATTTACAGCTTTGATAATTGCCGGCAGTTTGCGGAGGAATTTAAGCTTGGTGAGGGAGATCTGCTGTTTACCAATAAGAGATTGTTTAAGAAATTTTTTGAGCCGCTTGGTCTTGGCTGTGATGTGATCTTCCGTGAGGATTATGGTAAGGGTGAGCCTACGGATGTGATGGCAGAGGCAATCTGGAAGGATGTGCCGAAGGATGCGAAGCGAGTGGTTTCTGTTGGCGGCGGCAGTATTCTGGATCTTTCCAAGCTGTTTGCACTGGAGAATATTTCTCCGGTTACGGATCTTTATGACGGGCTTCTTCCGATCGTGAAGAATAAGGAGCTGGTGCTTGTTCCGACTACCTGTGGTACGGGTTCTGAGGTGACGAATATCTCGATCCTTGCGCTGACTACGAAGGGTACGAAGAAGGGGCTGGCTGTGGAGCAGCTTTACGGTGATTCTGCCGTGCTGATCCCGGAGCTTCTGGAGGATCTGCCGTTTCAGTTTTTTGCGACAAGTTCTATTGACGCGCTGGTTCATTCTGTGGAGTCCAGTCTTTCTCCTAAGGGAAATGAGACAACCAGAATGTTTGGATATAAGGCTATCGAGATGATCCTGAAGGGATATATGGAGATCAGGGATCATGGACAGGAAGCCAGAATTCCGCTGATGAAGGATTTCCTAATGGCTGCCAATTATGCAGGTATTGCCTTTGGTAATGCCGGGTGCGCAGCTGTTCATGCGCTGAGCTATCCTCTGGGTGCCAAGTATCACGTTGCTCATGGTGAGTCCAATTATGCAATGTTTACCGGTGTGCTCAATAATTATATGGAGATCAAGAGTGACGGAGAGATTGCACGCCTGAATAAATTTATGGCGGAAATTCTTGAATGCGATGTAGATGTTGTTTATGCAGAGCTGGAGAAGCTGCTTAATGTGATGATTCCGAAGAAGGCTCTGCATGAGTATGGTGTGACTGAGGCGGAGCTTGAGGAGTTTACGGATTCTGTGCTGGAGAACCAGGGCAGGTTGATGGCAAATAATTTCGTGGAATTGGATCGGGAGAGGGTTTATAAGATTTATCGGGAGTGCTTTTGAGTATGTTGCAGAGTAGAATGTGAAAAGCAGATTTTACAGTTGAATGATATGGACGAACCGGGCAGAGGTTTTGGAGCTGCCCGGTTCATTTTTTTGTACAAAAAATCAAACAGAAAACCGTTTGATCAGTGTAGTGGACACTTCAATCTTTACGGAATGCGGCACAGGCGTTTTGAGTTCACGGATGAGCTGTGCGGCGGCTGTCTGCCCCATGAATTTTCGTGGGACATCAATGGTGGTGAGAGCCGGATCGATAACGCGTCCTTCGGAGATATTGTCGAAGCCTGCGATGGCAATGTCTTCGGGGACTTTGTAGCCGCGAAGTTTCAAAGCTTTAATCGCTCCGATGGCAATGAGATCATTGTCCGCAAAGTACGCGCCGGCGAGAGGAGTTCCGCTGTCTATGATCTCCAGCATGTCGGAGAATGCGCCCTCAATAGATGGAGAGAGTTCGTGAATGATGGATTTTGCAGTGGACATCCCGTGTTCGCGCACCGCCCGGTGAAAACCGTGTGTCCGTTCGCGAAAGTTAGTGATTCTGTAGGAAGAGCAGAGATGTCCCGGCTGGCGGCCGCAGCGGTCGATGAGATAACCGGTGGCCAGATAAGCACCCTGCGCATTGTTGCTCAGTACACAGCTGCAGTCAGCAGAATCGAAATAGGAATCCAGAAGAACTACAGGAACTGAAAGCTGAAGAAATTCCCTGCATACAGAAGCAGAAACTTCTGTACCAAGGAGAATAACACCTGCACACTGAGAAATGCGAAGCTCCTCAATGTATTTCTGAAGATCATCTGCTTTTTCATAAAGCTGAAAGGTTTTCAGATGATAGCCGTTTTTTCGGCACTCCTGTTCAATACCTTCTGTGAGTTCTGAGAAGATCGGCGTATAATTTAAGATCGCATTATGAGCCCGGCAGATAATGCAGTAAATATCTCCGGTCACATTTTTTTTCATGGAAAGCCGGCTGAAATCGTAGCCAGCTTTTTCTGCTTCCCGGATAACAAGAGCTCTGGTTTCTGTGCTTACGCCGGTTTTCCCGTTCAGAGCCATGGAAACGGCTGTGGCGGAGAGATTTAATCTGGCAGCAAGTTCTTTTGCTGTGATACTCATATATGTCATTCCTCCAGTCTGATAAAGTAAATATATCATCTGTATAGATTTCCTAAACTGTTTTAATTATAGAATGTTTTCCGGCCATTTACAACAATAAAGCTGGAAATAAAGTAGAAATCACTTTATTTTTTATAGAAATAAAGTAAAGATCAAGATATTATACAGATAACAAAAACGAACATAAAAAACGAATCACATATAAACAAATAAAACCGAAGACATGGATTCATGAAAGGAGTTCAAAAATGGACAAGATCAAAATTGGTTACGCACCAACCAGAAGAAGTATTTTCAGCGCACCGGATGCAGTGAAATATCGTGGACTTACTGCTAAGAGACTTGAGGAGCTTGGTGTTGATTTCGTAGATATCACAGACATTAACGATGAGGGGCTTCTCTACAACGATGAGGGACTTGAGAAGATCATTGCCAAATTCAAAAAAGAGAAGGTTGACGGACTTTTCCTTCCACACTGCAACTTTGGTACAGAGTATGAGTGTGCAAGACTTGCAAAAGCTCTTGATGTCCCGGTTCTTCTCTGGGGACCGCTGGATGAGAGACCGGAGCCGGACGGAACAAGACTTCGTGATACACAGTGCGGACTTTTTGCAACAGGTAAGGTTTTAAGAAGATTCCGCGTTCCGTTTACATACATGACAAACTGCAGACTGAATGATCCGGTATTCGAAAGAGGGATCAAAGATTTCCTTGCTGTCTGTAATGTAGTAAAAACATTCAAAAATATCCGTATCCTTCAGATTTCCACAAGACCGTTCGATTTCTGGACAACCATGTGCAACGAGGGCGAGCTTCTTGAGAAATTCAATATCCAGCTTGCACCGATCCCGATGCCGGAGCTTACTGATGAAGTAAAGAAAGCAAAAGCAGAGCAGACAGAGGTTCAGGAAGTTATGCAGTACTGCCGTGACAACATGGAGATCTGCATCAAAGAGGATGAGCTTGAGAACGTAGCAGCTCTTAAGGTTGCCATGAAACATCTGGCAGAGAAATATGGCTGCAAAGCAATCGCGATCCAGTGCTGGAATCAGCTTCAGAGCGAGCTTGGAATCATGCCATGTGCAGCAAATTCCCTGTTAAATGATGAGGGAATCCCGACTGTATGTGAGACAGATATCCACGGTGCGATCACAGCACTTATGGTAGAGGCAGCAGGTATGGGCGAGACAAGAAGCTTCTTTGCTGACTGGACAATCCGTCATCCTGATGTAGAGAACGGCGAGCTTCTTCAGCACTGCGGACCATGGCCGATCTCTATCGCAAAAGAAACTCCGAAGCTTACTTACCCGTTGGCATTCGAGCATCCGGGAAGCATCACAGCTGAGGCAAAACACGGCGATGTTTCTCTGGTACGTTTTGACGGAGACAACGGAGAGTATTCACTTCTTCTCGGAAATGCAAAAGGTATCGACGGGCCGAAAGGTATGGGAACTTACCTCTGGGTTGAGGTTGAGAACATTAAACGTCTTGAGGCTAAACTGGTTGAGGGACCATACATTCATCACTGTGTCGGTATCCACAAGAATGTTGTTCCGGTACTTTACGAGGCATGTAAATATATCGGTGTAACACCGGATCTTTATGACCCGATCGAGGAAGATGTAAAGGCTTATCTCCGCGGAGAATGATAAACAGGAAACACAGCGGCACGTTTTTTCCAGGATAAAAAACGTGCCGGGCTGTGAATATGAAATATAGATTGAAAAAAGAAAGGACAGGAATCAGCATGGATTTTAGAGAATTAAGCAAACTTGCGTATGATCTCAGAAAAGACACAGTAGATATGATCGTTGCCGGAAAAGGCGGACATATCGGTGGTGATATGAGTGTTATGGAGACTCTGGTTACACTGTATTTTGACCAGATGAATATTTCCCCGGAGAATATGAATGATCCGGACAGAGACCTTTTTGTTATGAGTAAAGGACATTCTGTAGAAGCTTATTATGCAGTACTTGCAAAGAAAGGCTTCCTTGATATCAAAGAAGTAAACGAGAAATTCAGCAAATTTGGAACACAGTATATCGGACATCCGAACAACAAGCTTCCGGGAATCGAGATGAACTCCGGTTCTCTGGGACATGGACTTCCGGTTTGCGTAGGCATGGCACTTGCAGGAAAAATGAACAAGAAAAATTACCGTGTATACACAGTAATGGGTGATGGTGAGCTTGCAGAGGGTTCTGTATGGGAAGCTGCTATGGCAGGACACCAGTACAAACTGGATAATCTTTGTGCAATCGTTGACCGTAACAGACTTCAGATCTCCGGAAATACAGAGGACGTTATGGGACATGACGATCTTCATGAGAGATTTAAAAGCTTTGGATGGCATGTGATCGATGTTGCTGACGGAAACAGCATTGAGCAGCTTCATGCAGCATTTGAGGAAGCGAAACAGACAAAAGGCCAGCCGACAGTCCTGATCGCAAATACTGTTAAAGGTAAAGGCTCCGCAGTTATGGAAGATAAGGCAGCATGGCATCATCATGTACCGACTCAGGAAGAGTATGAGCAGATCATGAAAGATTTTGAAGAGAGAAAGGAGCAGCTGTAATTATGAATAAGATTCCAAACCGTAAAGCAATTTGTGACGTACTTTTAAAAGAAGCGGAAACCGATAAAGATATCGTTGTTCTCTGCAGTGACTCCAGAGGTTCTGCATCCTTAGCACCTTTTGCAGATGCATATCCGGAGCAGTTCGTTGAGATGGGAATCGCTGAGCAGGATCTTGTCAGCGTATCAGCAGGACTTGCACACTGCGGTAAAAAAGCTTTCGCAGCTTCTCCAGCATGCTTCCTTTCTACAAGAAGCTATGAGCAGTGCAAGATCGATGTTGCATACTCCAACACAAATGTAAAACTTATCGGAATCAGTGGTGGAATCAGCTATGGTGCTCTTGGAATGAGCCATCATTCCGCGCAGGATATTGCAGCTATGTCCGCAATCCCGAACATGAGAGTTTACCTTCCAAGTGACCGTTTCCAGACTGCAAAACTGGTTGAAGCACTTCTGAAAGATGAGAAACCGGCATACATCCGTGTAGGAAGAAACCCGGTCGAGGATATTTATACAGAGGATAACTGCCCGTTCGAAATGGATAAGGCAACTGTTCTTACAGAAGGAACAGACGCAGCGATCATCGCATGCGGCGAGATGGTCCGCCCGGCACTTGAGGCTGCAAAGCTTCTTGAGAAAGACGGCATCCACGCAACAGTTCTTGATATGTACTGCGTAAAACCTCTTGATAAAGAAGCAATCGTAAAAGCAGCATCCAATGCAAAAGTTGTTGTAACTGCTGAGGAGCATGCACCATTCGGCGGACTTGGTTCCATGGTAAGCCAGGTTGTTGGTGCTGAGTGCCCGCGTAAAGTTCTGAATATTGCACTTCCGGATGCACCGGTTGTAAGCGGAACTTCTCAGGAAGTATTTGATTACTACGGAATGAACGCAGAAGGAATTGCAAAAGCTGTAAAAGATGCGCTGAAATAAGGTGAAAATTATGGAAAAAAAATATGTTCTTGCGGTTGATCAGAGTACCCAGGGAACGAAAGCGATCCTGTTCGATGTGAACGGTGATCTGGTCTGCAGAACAGACCTTCCTCACAGACAGCTGATCAACGAAAAAGGATGGGTTTCCCATGATCTTTCCGAGATCTACAGCAATACGATCCAGGTTGTAAAAAATCTCGTAGAGAAGGCCGGAATCCAGAAAGAAGAGATCGCGTGTCTTGGAATCAGTAATCAGAGAGAGACATCCGCAGCGTGGAGCCGCAGCACAGGCGAGCCTCTGGCACCTGCCATTGTATGGCAGTGCTCCAGAGCTTCCGAAATCTGTGAGCGTATTAAAACAAACGTGATGATCGATCCTGACCGTGAGCAGAAGAAAAACGGTGGTGTTGCAGAGATCATCCGCCAGAAGACAGGAATGCACCTTTCCCCGTATTTCCCGGCAGCGAAATTTGCATGGCTTCAGGAGAACGTAGAAGAGGTAAAACAGGCAAAAAGAGACAACAATCTCTGCCTGGGAACCATTGACACCTGGCTTCTGTTTAAACTGACAAAAGGCAAGGTTTATGCAACGGATTATTCCAACGCATCCAGAACTCAGCTTTTCAATATCCATAACCTGAAATGGGATAAAGAGATCTGCACCTGGTTTGGCATTAATGCAGATATGCTTCCGGAAGTGTGCGATTCCAGCATGCAGTACGGAACAACTGATTTTGAGGGATATTTCCAGACTCCAATCCCGATCTGCGGTGTGATCGGAGATTCCCAGGGAGCACTGTTCGGACAGGGCTGTATCGAAAAGGGAATGGTCAAGGCTACATATGGGACAGGTTCCTCTGTTATGATGAACGCAGGAACAGAACCGATCATGTCAGATCTTGGTCTTGTAACTTCTCTTGCATGGGGGCTTAACGGCAAAGTTACCTATGTACTGGAAGGAAATATCAACTACACAGGCGCAGTTATCACATGGCTGAAAGACGACATGGGACTGATAACTTCTCCGGGAGAGACTCAGGAAATGTCAGAGCAGGCAAACAAAAACGATACTACATATCTGGTTCCTGCATTTTCCGGTCTGGGAGCACCTTACTGGAAATCCGATGCAAAAGCCATTATCTATGGAATGAGTAGGACAACCGGAAAGAAAGAGGTTGTAAAAGCAGCCCTGGAATCTATTGCTTATCAGATCACAGATATCGTTGAGATGATGAAGGCAGAAGATGGAATGACTGTAAAAGAGCTCTGTGTAGACGGCGGTCCTACAAGAAACCAGTATCTGATGAAGTTCCAGAGTGATATCTTAGGAACAACAGTAAGCCTTCCGAGATGTGAGGAGTCTTCCGCATTCGGAGCTGGCCTGATGGCCGGATTAAGCTGCGGACTTTATAAGATGGAGAGCATTTTTGAGGTGAAGAACCGAAATCAGTTTATTCCATCTATGAATCAGCAGGAAAGAAACCAGAAATACAGCGGCTGGAAAAACGCAGTAGAAAAAGTTCTCGTATAATTATAAAAAATTTCTCAGTATAAAAATGGGAGTTCAGGCAGCGGCATTTGCTTGACCCCATGTGTATGTCAGATTATAATAAAATAACAGGCATTTCCGGATACACTCCAGATGTATCGGAAATGACGGAAAGCCGGTCTTTGCCAGTATCATGTGCAGAGGCCGGCAAAAGTTATATTCAGAGATAAATGATCATCCATTTGCAGTGGCAGTGCAGTGGCATCCGGAGATGATGTATGATTCTTCGGAGCAGCTGAAGCTTCTTCGGGCATTTGTGGAGGCAGCAGGGAAGGAGACAGAAGCATGAATATTTGTATATATGGAGCATCCAGTGCAGAGCTGAAAAAGATTTATTATGAGAAAACAGAGGAACTGGGACGGCTGATGGGAAAACGTGGTCACGGTCTTGTTTTCGGCGGCGGAAAAGAAGGTCTGATGGGTGCGGCAGCCAGAGGCGTTGACAGAGAGAATGGTTATATTCTGGGTATTGCGCCGAGATTTTTTGACCAGCCGGGAGTTCTGTATGAGCATTGTACAGAGTTTATTTTTACTGAGAACATGAGAGAAAGAAAGCATCTGCTGGAAAGCCGATCTGATGCAACTATTGTGGTACCTGGGGGAATTGGTACTTATGAGGAGTTTTTTGAGATCCTGACATTGAAGAGTCTGGGACGAATCGACAGGCCGATCGTGCTTTATAATATTCAGGGGTATTATGACAGTATGAGGGCACTTCTGGAGTATACGGCCGGTGAGAAATTCATGTCCAGAGATGTTGTGGGTATGTGCCGGTTCATGAAAGACCCGGAGGAGATTCTGGATTATATTGAGAATTACCGGAATTATGGTGGAAAGTTATAAAAAGGGTTGTAAGAACAGTGAAAACAAAGTCTGAATTATAGGACAGATTGTAAAGAATACAATAGTCCTATATATGGGACTGCATAAAATAGGGTTTTTACAGGAGAAGATATATTTTATGAGGAAGATCATGTTAAATGGCCGGTGGGAACTGGCGGAAGCGGGGAAAGATACATTATGTGAGGTGCAGGTTCCGGGATCTGTGC